>Ga0209347_1000039_pt1 | contig 346243 bp, 314 predicted proteins | sample AutmiccommuBRH23_FD_187382 | JGI IMG/M metagenome (GOLD analysis project Ga0209347, IMG submission 187382) | Deep subsurface microbial communities from Mt. Terri, Switzerland - Autotrophic microbial communities BRH/23 (SPAdes) (version 2) | ecosystem: Environmental > Aquatic > Deep subsurface...
TGTGTACAAGGCCCGGGAACGTATTCACCGCAGCGTTGCTGATCTGCGATTACTAGCGACTCCGACTTCATGGGGTCGAGTTGCAGACCCCAATCCGAACTGAGACCGGCTTTTTGGGATTCGCTCCACCTTGCGGTATCGCAGCCCTCTGTACCGGCCATTGTAGCATGCGTGAAGCCCAAGACATAAGGGGCATGATGATTTGACGTCGTCCCCACCTTCCTCCGAGTTGACCCCGGCAGTCTCCTATGAGTCCCCACCATTACGTGCTGGCAACATAGGACGAGGGTTGCGCTCGTTGCGGGACTTAACCCAACATCTCACGACACGAGCTGACGACAACCATGCACCACCTGTATACCGCCCTTGCGGACCCCATGTCTCCATGAGTTTTCGGTATATGTCAAGCCTTGGTAAGGTTCTTCGCGTTGCATCGAATTAATCCGCATGCTCCGCCGCTTGTGCGGGCCCCCGTCAATTCCTTTGAGTTTTAGCCTTGCGGCCGTACTCCCCAGGCGGGGCACTTAATGCGTTAGCTGCGGCACGGAACTCGTGGAATGAGCCCCACACCTAGTGCCCAACGTTTACGGCATGGACTACCAGGGTATCTAATCCTGTTCGCTCCCCATGCTTTCGCTCCTCAGTGTCAGTTGCGGCCCAGAGACCTGCCTTCGCCATCGGTGTTCCTCCTGATATCTGCGCATTCCACCGCTACACCAGGAATTCCAGTCTCCCCTACCGCACTCTAGTCTGCCCGTACCCACTGCAGGCCCGAGGTTGAGCCTCGGGTTTTCACAGCAGACGCGACAAACCACCTACGAGCTCTTTACGCCCAATAATTCCGGACAACGCTTGCGCCCTACGTATTACCGCGGCTGCTGGCACGTAGTTAGCCGGCGCTTCTTCTGCAGGTACCGTCACTTTCGCTTCTTCCCTGCTGAAAGGAGTTTACAACCCGAAGGCCTTCATCCCCCACGCGGCGTCGCTGCATCAGGCTTGCGCCCATTGTGCAATATTCCCCACTGCTGCCTCCCGTAGGAGTCTGGGCCGTGTCTCAGTCCCAGTGTGGCCGGTCGCCCTCTCAGGCCGGCTACCCGTCGTCGCCTTGGTGAGCCACTACCTCACCAACTAGCTGATAGGCCGCGAGCCCATCCTTGACCGATAAATCTTTCCAGACGCTGCAGATGCCCGCGCGTCTCGTATCCAGTATTAGCTCCGATTTCTCGGGGTTATCCCGGAGTCAAGGGTAGGTTGCTCACGTGTTACTCACCCGTTCGCCACTGATCGCCCGGAGCAAGCTCCAGGGTCACCGTTCGACTTGCATGTGTTAAGCACGCCGCCAGCGTTCGTCCTGAGCCAGGATCAAACTCTCCGTGAATGTCTACTGGTAAGCCGTGCTTGCGCACGGTTGACCGACATACGAAGTGGCCCCGAAGGGCCGATTAATCTGGCTTTGATCAAATGCTGTCGCATTCGTCTCTGCCACTTCATCGCTACGATCCGGGTTCGCCGTGTGGCTCACCCATGTGAAGCGATGACTATTGGCATCGACTTTTTGGCACGCTGTTGAGTTCTCAAGGAGCGGACGCGCATCCATCTGGGGTTTTCAAACCTGTGTGGAGGCAACCGTTCTACTTTATCTGGGTCGGTTCCCCGTGTCAACCGAGGCACAGTCCATCGCGCGGCCCTTCGGTCGCGCCGATCCACTGCTCTTCGGTCCGGTTTCCCGTCCCTCCTGGCACATCCCAGCGGACGCCGGAGCGTCTGCTCGTCTGGCCAGGGTTGGAGCCCTTCGGGACCGGCCGCCTCGCGTACTGCTTCGGCTGTCCGTTCCTCCCGTGTGGGCGAATATGGAGACTACGCAGTCGGTGGGTGGACCGTCAACTCCGCCGTCAGCCCGGGCGTGTCCCTCCGCGGAGCGCGCCGTGCCCGCCCCCAGGGGGCCCGCCTGGGGGCAGCGAGGGGACCCGCCACCGGGACTTCGGCGACGCCCCCACAGTCGGTCACCGACTCGTCAGCGCGTCCGCTCGGCGACGGCGAGGGTGCGCTTCCCCCGACGCAGCACGGCCCAGCGACCGTGCAGCAGCTGGTCGGCGCGCAGCACGGCGGCCTCGTCCGTGATCCGCTCGTTGTTGATCGAGACCCCGCCTTCGGCGATGGCCCTGCGCCCGGCCCCGCGGCCGGCCACCAGGCCGGTGGCCGCCAGCAGGTCGATCACGTCGGGAGCGTCCCCGGTGACCTCGGCCCGGGGTAGCTCGGCGACGGCGGCGCCGAGCGTCTCGGCGTCCAGGTCCGCCAGATCGCCTCGTCCGAACAGGGCTTGGCTGGCGGCGATCACCTTCGCGGTCGCCTCCGGGCCGTGCACGAGCGAGGTCACGTCGCTCGCCAGAGTGCGCTGAGCCTCCCGGGCGGCAGGGCGCTGCGCCACGGCATCCGCCAGCGTCCCGATCTCCTCCCGGCTGCGGAAGGTGAAGGTCTTCAGGTAGCCCACGACGTCGGCGTCGTCCGTGTTCACCCAGAACTGGAAGAACGCGTACGGCGTCATCATGTCGGGAGCCAGCCACACGGCCCCGCCCTCGCTCTTGCCGAACTTGGTCCCGTCCGCCTTGGTGACCAACGGCGTGGTGAGCGCGTGCACTGACGCATGCTCGGCCTTGCGGATGAGCTCGACGCCGGAGAGCAGGTTGCCCCACTGGTCGTTCCCACCCGTCTGCAGGGTGCACCCGTGTCGCCGGTACAGCTCCAGGTAGTCCAGTCCCTGCAGGATCTGGTAGCTGAACTCCGTGAAGCTGATCCCCTCGTCGCTGGCCAGCCGGCGCGCGACGGTGTCCTTGGCGAGCATCGTCCCCAGGCGGTAGTGCTTGCCGATGTCCCGCAGGAAGTCGATCGCGCTCAGACCCGCCGTCCAGTCGAGGTTGTTGACCATCACGGCCGCGTTCTCGCCGTCGAAGTCGAGGAAGCGGGAGATCTGGGTCCGGAGGCGCTCCACCCACTCCGCGATGACGTCCTTGGTGTTGAGCACCCGCTCCCCCGACATGCGGGGGTCCCCGATCATCCCGGTCGCACCGCCGACCAGCGAGATCACACGGTGACCGGCCATCTGCAGGTGGCGCAGCAGCACGAGCTGGACCAGGTGGCCGTGGTGCAGGCTGGGAGCGGTGGGGTCGAAACCGCAGTAGACGGTGACCGGTCCGGCGGCAAGGGCCTCCCGCAGCGCCTGCTCGTCGGTCGACTGTGCGAGCAGGCCGCGCCAGGCCAGCTCGTCGAGGATGTGGGTCACCGATGCTCCTTCATGGGTCCTCGTGCTCCGGCGGGTCCTGGTCGGGGCCCCGGCGGACGTGCTCGCGCACAGTCTGCCGTGTCCGGACCCCTCGGGGCTGGGCGGCGCGGTACACCGAGACCGTCGGGTCGTCGGGCACCCAGAACCGCCACGGGTGTGCGACCCCGTCGCCGCCAGCACCGGACACCCCCACCCGCGGCCCGCTGCGGGCCGCCGCCGGCCGTTCCGGGGGCACCAGCCGCACCTGCCCGTCGTCGTCGAGCAGGTCGGTGCCGTACATCGCCAGGTCGATGCCGAGGGCCACGGCCAGCCGGGCCGGACCCCGGGCGAGGTCGACGTCGGACCGCACGACGCCCCGCCTCCGTCGGCGCTCCCGGGCAAGGTCCGCGCCCTCGACCACCTCACCCGCCCGCAGCAGCACGGCGGAGGCCCGCCCGTCGACCCCGGTGACGACGTTCGCGCACAGGTGCAGCCCGAGGTGGCGGTAGACGTACAGGTGCCCGGGGGGCCCGAACATCACGGCGTTGCGCGCGGTCCTGCCCCGGAAGGCGTGGGAGCCGGGGTCGGCCTCGCCGTCGTAGGCCTCCACCTCGGTGAGGCGGACCGCGACGACGCCGTCGGGCAGGTGGGTGCTCAGGTGGGCGCCGAGCAGCCGCGGGGCCACGTCGAGCACCGGGTCGCCGAGCCAGCGGGGGTCCGCGCGCGTCACGGCAGCAGCCTCGCACGCTGCCGCCGCGACGACAGTGGCACGAGGGCGGCACCCGTCACGCCAGCGGCCCGCCACGGTCGACGACGACGTCCGCGCGCTCCCGGGTTCGCTCCCGCGCGAAGTGGTCCGCCTCGAGCGCCATCCACCGCAGCCAGTCGTCCCGCATGTGCTCGCCGTCGCGCGCCAGTCCGCGGGCGAGCCGCACGCCCGCCGGGGCGTCGACCCAGACGATCAGGTTCGCGCGCGCGTCCGCTGCCCGCGGCGCGCTGCCGCAGCCCTCGAGGATGAGGTACGCGGGGACGGGAAGGTCGTGCCACTCGGCGAACCGCTCGGCCTCCCAGTCGTAGCGCTGCCAGTGGCCGGGCAGGCCCTGCTCCAGCGGGCGGAGGATCTGGTCCTCCACCCGCTCCCAGACGCCGTCGAGGCCCGACCAGCCCTCGTACATGTCGTCCAGGTGCACGACGACGGCGCCCGGTCCGAGCGCGCCCGCAAGCTCCCGGGCGAGCGTCGTCTTGCCCGAGCCGGCCGGGCCGTCGACGCACACCAGCCGTACCGGACCGAGCAGTGGTTCGGCGCTGCGGACGGGCGCGACGAACGCATCGGTCCCGATCCGCGCAGGCACCGCGTCCGAGGCCCGCTCACCTCCACCACGGGTCACCCGGCGCTCCTCGATGCACGGGGCGGCCGCGTGACGCTGTCCGGCGTCATCCTCCTGCGCCGGCCCAGCCTGTCGCCCACTCCCGCAGGCCGCCGACCCGCGCGCGGGCGGTACTGAGCTGCTCGGCGACGCGCACGGGCGCCGTCCCACCGACGCCCGAACGCGACGCCAGCGAGCCCTCCACGGTGAGCACCTCTCGCACCTGGGGGGTGAGCCGTGGGGACACGGCCGCGAGGTCGGCGTCGGACAGGTCCGCCAGCTCGATCCCGCGCTGCTCGCACAGCTGGACGCACGCGCCGGCGATCTCGTGGGCGTCCCGGAACGGCATTCCGGTGCGCACCAGCCACTCGGCGACGTCGGTGGCCAGGGAGAAGCCAACCGGGGCCAGCGCCGCGAGCCGGTCGGTGTCGAACGTCAGCGTGGCGACCATCCCCGCGACCGCGGGCAGCAGCAGCCCCAGCGTGTCGACCTGGTCGAACACCGGCTCCTTGTCCTCCTGGAGGTCCCGGTTGTAGGCGAGGGGCAGGCCCTTGAGCGTCACCATCAGCCCGGTGAGGTCGCCGATCAGCCTCCCGGCCTTGCCACGGGCGAGCTCGGCGACGTCGGGGTTCTTCTTCTGCGGCATGATGCTGGACCCGGTCGAGTAGGCGTCGTCGAGCCGCACGTAGCCGAACTCGTGCGTCGCCCAGATGACGACCTCCTCGGAGAGCCGGGACAGGTCGACCCCGACCATCGCCGCGACGAAGGCGAACTCGGCCGCGACGTCGCGCGAGGCCGTCCCGTCGATGGAGTTGGCCACCGGGGCGTCGAAGCCCAGCTCCGCGGCCACAGCAGCCGGGTCCAGCCCGAGAGAGGACCCGGCCAGGGCCCCGGACCCGTACGGCGACAGCGCCGCCCTGCGGTCCCAGTCCACCCAGCGCTCGACGTCGCGCAGCAGCGGCCACGCATGGGCCAGCACGTGGTGGGCGAGCAGCACCGGCTGCGCGTGCTGCATGTGCGTGCGTCCCGGCATCGGGGCGTCCGGATGCGCCGCGGCCTGGGCGATGAGGGCGTCGACGACGTCCAGCACCCCGCCCGCCAGCGCCCGGGCCTGCTCGCGCAGGTACATCCGGATCAGCGTCGCGATCTGGTCGTTGCGGGACCGCCCCGCACGCAGCCGTCCGCCCAGGTCCGCGCCCGCACGTTCGATGAGCCCGCGCTCGAGGGCGGTGTGCACGTCCTCGTCGTCGGGCGTCGGTCCGAAGGCACCGGAAGCGACGTCAGTGCGCAGGTGCTCGAGGGCGGCCACCATGGCGGCGAGTGCGTCGTCGTCCAGCAGACCGGCGCGGTGCAGCACCCGGGCGTGCGCGATCGACCCACGCAGGTCGACGTCGGCCAGCCTCCAGTCGAAGTGCGTGCTGCGCGACAGGGCCACCAACGCGTCCGCCGGCCCCCCGCTGAACCGGCCACCCCACAGGGCCCCTGACGATGTGCCGGCCACGTCAGTCCGTCCCGACTTCCATCGCGGCGCTCTCCAGCGCCAGCTCCTCGTCACCGGCCACCGACGGGTTGTCCGTGATGACGTCGGCGCCGCCGGCAGGCAGGGAACCGAACAGGGTGCCGTGCTCGACCAGCACCTGGCCCTGGTCGACCGGCTGCTGCGCGTACAGCTCGAGCTTGGCCCGCGTGTCGGCGATGTCGAGGTTGCGCATCGTGAGCTGGCCGATCCGGTCGGTCGGGCCGAAGGCGGCGGACTCGGTGCGCTCCATCGACAGCTTGTCCGGGTGGTAGGAGAACCCCGGGCCATCGGTGCGCAGGATCGTGTAGTCCTCGCCGCGCCGCAGCCGCAACGTCACCTCGCCGGTCACCACCGAGGCGATCCATCGCTGGATCGACTCGCGCACCATCAAGGCCTGCGGGTCGAGCCACCGGCCCTCGTACAGCAGCCGGCCGAGCCGACGACCCTCGACGTGGTAGTTCGCCACGGTGTCCTCGTTGTGGATCGCGTTGACCAGCCGCTCGTACGCCGTGAACAGCAACGCCATGGCGGGAGCCTCGTAGATGCCGCGCGACTTGGCCTCGATGATCCGGTTCTCGATCTGGTCGGACATTCCCAGGCCGTGCCGCCCTCCGATGGCGTTCGCCTCGCGGACCAGCTCGACCGGGTCGGAGTACCGGACACCATTGATCCGCACCGGCCGGCCGCGCTCGAAGCCGATCGTGACGTCCTCGGTCTCGATGGCCACCCCCGGGTCCCAGAACCGCACGCCCATGATCGGCTCGACCGTCTCCAGCGAGACGTCGAGATGCTCCAGGGTCTTGGCCTCGTGGGTGGCGCCCCAGATGTTTGCGTCGGTCGAGTACGCCTTCGCCGCGCTGTCGCGGTAGGGCAGGGAGTGCTCGACCATGAACTGGCTCATCTCGACCCGCCCGCCGAGCTCGGCCACGAAGGCCTTGTCGAGCCACGGCTTGTAGATCCGCAAGCCGGGGTTGGCCAGCAGCCCGTACCGGTAGAACCGCTCGATGTCGTTGCCCTTGAAGGTGGAGCCGTCCCCCCAGATCTCCACGTCGTCGGCCTGCATGGCGCGCACCAGTAGCGTGCCCGTGACCGCGCGGCCCAGCGGCGTGGTATTGAAGTACGACCGGCCCCCGCTGCGGATGTGGAACGCACCGCACGCCAGCGCCGCCAACCCCTCCTCGACCAGGGCGGACTTGCAGTCCACGGCCCGGGACAGCTCCGCGCCGTAGAGCATCGCGCGGCCGGGCACCTGGTCGATGTCGGGCTCGTCGTACTGGCCGAGATCCGCGGTGTAGGTGCACGGGATCGCGCCCCGGTGCCGCATCCAGGCCACGGCGACCGACGTGTCGAGCCCACCCGAGAAGGCGATCCCCACGCGCTCGCCGACCGGTAGTTCCGTCAGAACCTTGCTCACGTCGTCTCATCCTTCGCGTCTCGTGCGTACTCGCGGCCGGCCGCGAGATCGAGGAATCGTTGGGCCACGGCGTGACCGCCGTCCGCCTCGCTGCTGATCACCAGCACGGTGTCGTCCCCCGCGATGGTGCCGAGCACCGATGGCAGCACCGAGTGGTCGATGGCCGAGGCGAAGAACTGCGCGGCGCCCGGTGGCGTGCGCAGCACGACGAGGTTCGCCGACGACTCGGCCGTCACGAGGAGCTCGGCGCACAGCCGGGCCAGGCGGGCGGCGAGCTGCTCGGCGTCCTCGGCCAGGTGGGGCGTCCGATCCCCGCCCTCGCCCGGGATCGCGTAGGCGAGGGTGCCGTCGGCGGTCCGGATCCGGACGGCGCGCAGCTCGACCAGGTCGCGCGACAGCGTGGCCTGGGTGACGGTCAGCCCCTCGGCGCCCAGGGCGCCCGCGAGCTCGCCCTGCGACCGGATGGGCTCCCGGGCCAGCACCCGGGTGATCAGCGCGTGACGTGCCGCCTTGGTGGCCGGGACCGCGCCGGGAGCGCTCGCGGCCGGCTGGCTGCCCGTCATGCGCGCCCCAGCAGCCAGACGAGCAGCGCCTTCTGGGCGTGCAGCCGGTTCTCCGCCTCGTCGAAGACGACCGACTGCGGGCCGTCGAGCACCTCCGCGGTCACCTCCATTCCGCGGTAGGCGGGCAGGCAGTGCAGGACGACGGCGTCCGCTGCGGCCTGGGCGAGCACCGCACCGTCCAGACGGTAGGGCGCGAAGAGCCGCTCCGCCTCGTCCTTGGACCGGTCGTCCCCCATGGAGACCCAGGTGTCGGTCGCGACGACGTCGGCTCCCGCGACCGCCGCGGAGACGTCCGTGGTCACGACGACCGAGCCGCCGGTGGAGGCCGCGATCGCCTGCGCGTCGGCGAGGAGCGTGGGATCGGGCACGCGGCCGGCCGGGGAGGCGATGCGGACGTGCAGACCGGCGGTGGCGCCGCCGAGGGCGTAGGAGTGCGCCATGTTGTTCGCCCCGTCGCCCAGGTAGGCCAGGGTCAGGCCGGGCAGGGCGCCCACCCCGCCCTTGTGCTGGGCGATGGTGAGCAGGTCGGCCAGGACCTGGCAGGGGTGGAACTGGTCGGTGAGGGCGTTGACCACCGGGACACCGCCCCACTGGGCCATCTCCTCGATCCGGGACTGGTCGAACGTGCGCCAGACGATCGCGGCGACCTGCCTGCCGAGCACGCGGGCGGTGTCGGGGATGGACTCCCGCACCCCCACCTGCGCCAGGTTGCCGTCGACCAGCATCGGGTGTCCGCCGAGCTCGACGATTCCGGTCGTGAACGAGACCTGGGTGCGCAGCGTCGGCTTGTCGAAGAGCACGGCGACCGTGCGCGGGCCGGCGAGCGGGCGCTCGGCGAAGCGGTCGGTCGTGAGGCGCTCGGCGAGACGGAGCACCTCGCTCTGCTCCGCCGGGGTCAGGTCGTCGTCCCGCAGGAAGTGGCGCACCATCAGCTATGCCTCCTCAGGGTGGGCAGTGGGGTGGGTCGGCAGGGTGCGCATGAAGTCGACGAATGCGCTCACCTGGTTCCAGGTCACGATGAGCGGCGGAGCGAGGCGCAGTGCGGAAGGAGTCACCGGGTTCACGATGAAACCCGCGTCCATGGCCTGCTCGGCGACCTTCGCGGCCACGGGGCCACCCAGCTCGACCCCGATGAGCAGGCCGGCCGCGCGCACCTCGCGAACGGCCGCCACGCCCTCCAGCGCGGCCGTCAGACGGCTGCTGAGGGACGCGACGTGGTTGAGCACGCCGTCCCGCTCGATCACGCCGAGGGTGGTCAGCGCGGCCGCGGCGGCGACGGGGTTCCCACCGAATGTGGTTCCGTGCTGCCCGGTGCCCAGCAGGTTCGCGGCCTTGGCGTTCAGGGCGACGACAGCACCGATCGGGAACCCTCCCCCCAGGCCCTTGGCGAGCGTGACGACGTCGGGCAGCACTCCCCCGCCCCAGGCGGGGTTCTGGTAGGCGAACCATCGACCGGTCCTGCCGATGCCGGTCTGGACCTCGTCGACGACGAGCAGCGCGCCGTGCGCGTCCGCCAGGTGGCGAGCGTAGGCGAGGTAGCCGCTGGGCAGGGGCCGGACGCCGGCCTCGCCCTGGACCACCTCGACCACGAGCGCGGCGACGTCGTCGTCCATCGCGGCCTCGAGGGCGTTCGTGTCGCCGAACGGAAGGAACTCGACGCCGCCGGGCAGGGGTTCGAAGGGCTCGCGGTAGGCCGGCTTGTGGGTCAGGGCCAAGGCGCCCATGGTTCGGCCGTGGAACGCTCCCTCCAGCGCGAGGATCCGCGGCCGGCCGGTGCGCCGGGCCATCTTGAAGGCCGCCTCGTTGGCCTCCGTGCCCGAGTTGGTCATGAACACGCGGGCGTCGGCGTCACCCCCGGTGAGCGCGATGAGCCGCTCGGCCAAGGCGATCTGCACGGGTGTCGCGAAGAAGTTGGAGACATGCCCGAGGGTGCCCAGCTGTGCGCTGATCGCGGCGGTCACCGTCGGGTGGGCGTGGCCGAGCGCGTTCACGGCGATCCCGGCGAGCAGGTCGAGGTACCGCGTGCCGTCCGCGTCCCACACGTAGGCACCCTCCCCGCGCACCAGCACCCGGCGGGGCGGCCCGTAGGTGTTCATCAGCGCGCCGGAGTACCGGGCGCTCCACTCGCGGCTCGAGCCGGTGAGCGCCCCGGTGGGCTGGGCGGAGGCGAGCTGCGCCGCCGCGAGCCGGGCCGCGTCCTGCTGGGCCGACCTGGCGGAATGGCTGCTCATGAGTCGCCTCCGGCTCCGGCCACCACGGGGTGGGACCCGGTGCGCAGGTCGTCGGGGAGCACCATGGTGCCCACACCCCTCTCGGTGAAGACCTCGTTGAGCACCGAGTGGGCTTCTCTGCCGTCGACGACGTGGGCCTGAGGCACCCCGCCACGCACCGCGCGCAGGCACGCCTCCATCTTGGGCACCATCCCGGACTCGAGGCGGGGCATCAGCTCGACGAGCCGGGAGACGCGGATGGTCCGGGCGAGGGACGACCTGTCCGGCCAGTCGGTGTACAGGCCTTCGATGTCGGTGAGGATGATCAGCTTCCGTGCCCCGAGCGCCACGGCGAGCGCGGCGGCCGCGGTGTCGGCGTTGACGTTCAGCACCTGCGTGGGGTCGTCGACGTCCGGCGCGACGGTGGAGACCACGGGGATCCGGCCGGCGTCGAGCAGGTCCTGCACCGCCCTGGGGTCGACCTCCACGACGTCGCCCACGTGCCCGACGTCGACCTGCTCGCCGTTCACGAGGGCGGTCCGACGGCGGGCGCTGAGCAGACCGCCGTCCTCCCCCGAGAGGCCGACCGCATATGGACCGTGAGCGTTGAGCAGCCCGACGAGCTCACGGGAGACCTGGCCGGTGAGCACCATGCGCACCACGTCCATGCCCTCCTGCGTAGTGACCCGGAGCCCGCCCTTGAACTCGTTGGCTATCCCCAGTCGGGTGAGCATCGTGGAGATCTGCGGTCCGCCGCCGTGCACCACCACCGGATGCAGCCCGACCTGCCGCAGGAACACCATGTCCTCGGCGAAGGCGCGCTTGAGGCCGTCGTCGACCATCGCGTTCCCGCCGTACTTGATCACGAACAGGGCGCCGGAGAAGCGCTTCAGCCAGGGCAGCGCCTCGATGAGCACCTGGGCCTTGTCGGCGGCGGTCAGCTCGTAGGGCAGGGCACCCGCGGCCAGGACCTCCGCGGGGACGGTGGGTTCGCTCATGTGTCCGCTCATGTCGAGTACGCGCTGTTCTCGTGGACGTAGCCGTGGGTGAGGTCATTGGTCCACACCGTGGCTGTGGCGGGCCCGGCGTGCAGGTCGATGTCGATGTGCACCTCACGCGCGTCGGCCATCTGCACCTTGGTTCGGGGCTCGTGGGCCCCGCCGGCCAGGCACACCTGGATCCCGTTGATGGAGACGTCCACCAGGTCGGGATCATAGGGGGCCACGGACTCCGGGACGGTGCCCACCTGGGCCAGGACACGCCCCCAGTTGGGGTCGTTGCCGAAGACCGCAGCCTTGACCAGGTTGGAGCGGGCCACCGCCCTGGCAACGGCGACGGCCGCGTCCTCGGTCGTGGCGCCGATCACGCGGACCGCGATGTCGTGGCTGGCCCCCTCCGCGTCGGCGATCAGGTCCCGGGCCAGGCGCGTGCACGCCTCGGTCAGCGCGTCGGCGAGCTCGGCGTAGCCCACCCGAACCCCGCTCGCACCCGAGGCGAGCAGGGCGACCGTGTCGGACGTCGACATGCACCCGTCGGAGTCGATCCGGTCGAAGCTGACCCTGGTGGCGGCTCGTAGGGCGGCGTCGGCGTCGGCCGGGTCGATCACGGCGTCGGTGGTCAGGACGCAGAGCATCGTCGCCAACGCCGGGGCGAGCATCCCGGCACCCTTGGCCATCCCGCCGATCGACCAGCCGGCCCGGGTGACCTCGACCGTCTTCGGCACCGAGTCGGTGGTCATGATCGCCCGGGCGGCGTCCGAACCGCCGTCCGCATTCAGCACCGCCGCGGCCGCGCCGATCCCTGACAGCAGCGCGGCGCGCGGGAGCCGCTCCCCGATCAGTCCGGTCGACGCGACCACGACGTCCCCCGGTGAGACCCCCAGCACCTCACCGACGTGCTCCGCCGTGGCGTGGGCGTCGGCGAAGCCGTCAGACCCCGTGCACACGTTCGCCCCGCCGCTGTTCAGGACCACGGCGTGCACGACGCCGTCACGCACCGCCTGCCGCGACCAGACCACCGGCGCGCCGACCACCCGGTTGGCGGTGAAGACCGCGGCACCCACGTGATCTGGACCGTCGTTGACGACGAGGGCGACGTCGAGCCCGCCGGACGACTTCAGCCCGGCGGCGACACCCGCCGCCCGGAACCCGCGGGGCGTGGTGACACTCATGGCGCGACCCCGTCCGGGCCGCGTCCCGCTGCTGTCCCGCCGCTCACGGCGCGACCCCGTCGGCCGTCAGCCCGAGCGTCTCGGGGAACCCGAGGGCGAGGTTCATCGACTGCACCGCGGACCCCGCGGTGCCCTTGGTCAGGTTGTCGAGGGCCGTGACCGTGACCACGCGTCCAGCCCGCTCATCGACTGCGACCTGGACGAGGGCCGTGTTGGCGCCGACCGTGGCGGCCGTCGTCGGCCACTGCCCCTCCGGCAGCAGGTGGACGAACGGCTCGTCGGCGTAGGCCCGCTCCCAGGCCACGCGCACCGAGCCGGCATCGGCGCCCGGGGCGAGCAGCGCCGTCGTCGTCGCGAGGATGCCCCGCGACATGGGCACCAGCACCGGGGTGAACGAGATCCTCGGATCCGTGGCGCCGGCCGCCCGCAGGTTCTGCTCGATCTCGGGGATGTGCCGATGGGTGCCGCCGACGGCGTAAGGAGCTGCGGAGCCGAGGCCCTCCGCCGCCGTCAGGTGCGCCTTGAGCGCCTTCCCCGCGCCGGAGTACCCGACGGCCAGGACGGCGACGACGTCCCGGGCGTCCACGAGGCCCGCCGCCACGCCCGGCTGGATGCCGAGGGTGACCGCCATCACGTTGCAGCCGGGAACCGCGAGGCGACGGGCGCCCGCGAGCTTCTCGCGCTGGCGGTTGGTACCGGCCAGCATCAGCTCCGGCAGCGCGTAAGGCCAGGTGCCGGCGTGCGGGGTGCCGTAGAAGGCCGTCCACGCGTCGGGGTCGATGAGCCGGTGGTCGGCGCCGCAGTCGACCACCAGGGCGTCGTCCAACATGGCGGCCAGCGGACCGGACGTCGCGTGCGGAAGCGCGAGGACGACGACGTCGTGCCCGTCCAGCGCTTCGGGCGTGGTCGGTTCCAGCACCCGGTCGGCCAGGGAGCGGATGTGGGGCTGGTGCCTGCCGAGCGGCTCTCCCGCGTTGGAGTGCGCCGTGACGGCGCCGATCTCGACCTCGGGATGGGCCGCGAGCAGGCGCAGCACCTCGCCGCCGGCGTATCCGCTGGCGCCGGCGACTGCTACCCGAACTGGCATGTGCATGAATATACACCCGACTGCATGATCCGATGAGCAGGTGCGTCTCGGGTGGAAGCGGCGCGCGTTCCCGGCCCGCGGGCGCGTCAGGAGGAGGCGTCCTGTGCGCGTTCCGGCGGGCGCCGAGCGGCCCGCTGTGGGACTGGCTCTGACGCGCGGATGAATCCGGGCCGCGCGGGGTATTGGATCGAGTCATGCGCGCAGTGCAGGCACGGTCTCCCGGTGGTCCCGAGGTCCTCACGATGGTCGAGGTGCCCGACCCGGCTCCCGACCCGGAGCAGGTGGTGGTCGACGTGGCGGCGGCTGGGGTCAACTTCATCGACACGTACCGGCGCTCCGGGGTGTACGCGGGCCAGTTCCCGCACCTCGTGGGCAGCGAGGGGGCAGGTGTCGTCCGCGCCGTCGGCGACGATGTCAGCGACGTCGCCGTCGGTGATCGGGTGGCCTGGATCGCGGGCACCGAGGGCTCATACGCCGAGCAGGTGCGGCTCGTCGCCGATCAGGCCGTCCCGGTGCCGAGGGACGTGCCGATGGACACCGCAGCGGCCCTGCTGCTCCAGGGGATCACGGCGCACTACCTGGCGACGTCGACGTTCCCCGTCGAGGCGGGCCAGCACGTGCTGGTCCACGCCGGTGCCGGCGGGGTGGGACTCCTGCTCACCCAGATCGCCGTCGCGCGTGGCGCCCGGGTGATCACCACCGTGTCCACAGCCGAGAAGGAGGCCCTGTCCCGTGCCGCCGGCGCGGCCGACGTGATCCGCTACGACCGGCTCGACGACCTGACCCACGACCTGCCCCGCGCGGTGCGTGAGCTCACGCACGGGGGCGTGCACACCGTCTTCGACGGCGTGGGGAAGGCCACCTTCGACGCCTCGCTGGCCTCGCTGCGGCCGCGCGGCGGCCTCGCATTGTTCGGTGGCGCGTCGGGACAGGTGCCGCCGTTCGACCCGCAACGGCTGAACGCGGCGGGTTCGGTCTACCTGACGCGCCCCAGCATCGGCGCGTACACCGCCACGCGGGACGAGCTGCTGCGGCGAGCCGCGGACCTCTTCGACATGGTCCTCGCGGGGACCTTGAGCGTCCACATCGGTGCCACCTTCGCCCTCGACCGAGCGGCAGACGCCCACCGGGCCCTGGAGGGGCGGGCGACCACTGGCAAGGTGCTGCTCGAACCGTAGAAGGACACCGCACGAGCCGCACCGCCCGCACACGCGTCCCGCCCCGACCGCCCGCCCGCACCGCCAGCCCGAACCGCCCGCACGAGTCGCGCCGCACGAACCGCACCGCCAACCGCCCGCACCACGAGGAGGATCGACCGATGGAGTACCTGCAACTTGGCACCTCCGGGCTACAGGTGTCCCGGATCATCCTCGGCTGCATGTCGTTCGGGGATCCCGACCGGGGCACCCACCCCTGGACACTGCCCGCCGACCAGGCGCGGCCTCTCATCCTTCGCGCGCTCGAAGCCGGCGTCACGACGTTCGACACCGCGAACGTGTACTCGGCAGGGTCGAGCGAGGAGATCATCGGCAGCGTGCTGGGCGAGGCGGCCCGGCGTGACGAGGTGGTGATCGCGACCAAGGTGCACGGCCGGATGGGACCCGGGCCGAATGGTGCTGGGCTGTCTCGCGGCGCGATCCTCACCCAGATCGACGCCAGCCTGCGCCGGCTCGGCACCGACTACGTCGACCTCTACCAGATCCACCGGTACGACCCCCTCACCCCGATCGAAGAGACCATGGAGGCCCTGCACGACGTCGTCCGCGCCGGGAAGGCCCGGTACATCGGCGCGTCGTCGATGTGGACCTGGCAGTTCGTCGAGGCCCAGCACGTGGCCGATCCCGCTTGGACGAGGTTCGTCTCGATGCAGGACCAGTACAACCTCCTGATGCGCGAGGAGGAGCGCGAGATGCTGCCCTACTCATTGGCGACGGGCGTCGGGGTGCTGCCGTGGAGCCCCTTGGCCCGCGGTCGGCTCACCAGGGACTGGGACGCGACGACCGAGCGCGCCGGGAAGGACGAGTTCGGCAAGGCCCTGTACCACCAGGCCGAGGACTCGGACCGTCGGATCGTCGAGGCCGTCGCGGCCGTCGCGGCCGAGCGGGGCGTGCCACGCGCACAGGTGGCCCTCGCATGGCTGCTCCATCAGCCGGCGGTCACGGCCCCGATCGTGGGAGCGACCAAGCCGGAGCACCTGGATGCGGCCGTCGCCGCCCTCGACCTGGAGCTCACCGACGCGGAGATGGGACGCCTCGAGGAGCACTACCTGCCGCACGCACCGGAGGGCTACTAGGCCCGAGGGGGCGCCAGGCCGGAGAACTACCAGGCACGGACGTCACGCGGCGCGATGCGCTGCGGTGCCCGTTGTCGCGATCCTGGTGGGTGACCCGATTGCGCGCCGCCATCCACCACCGCGGTCCAGCCACGCCGGAGCCTTGATCTCCGGAACGCCGCCAGACATCCGGATCTGCCAGCCCGCGGTGTCGATCGTTCGGTGATGGAACCAGCAGAGCAGTACTCCGTTGTCTGTGTGCGTGCCGTCGGGATCGTGAGCGTGCGGCGTGACGTGGTGCACCTCGCACCACCCCGCAGGGACATGGCAGCCCGGGATGACGCACCCGCCGTCCCGTAGTGCGATCCCGCGGCGCTGCGCGCCCGTGAAGCACCGCTGCGGGGCTCCCAGCTGCTGGATCCGCCCGTCGGGGTCGAACACGACGCGCTGGATCGCACCGGCGCACCCGATGTGGCGTGCGGCGGCGATGCTGATCGGTGGCACGCCGTCGACGAACGCCACCCCCGTGCCTGCCGCCAGGTCCTCGGCCCTGACGCTGACGACCAACGTCGGGGCGTTGCCCGCGACGCTCGGCGCATCCGCTGCCCGGGCCGCGACCTCGATGAGAACGGCCAGCACGTCGTGCAGCTGCTGCGCATGGCTGCGCTGGTCGGCCTCAGCCAGGTCGTGCTCGCTGCCGCTAGACGCCTCGCCGCCACCTGCATCGTTCACTGCCGTCCCGCACGCCCCCGGGCCCGCCAACTCGGGTGTCCTCGGGTTGGTGCAGGCGTCTGCGTACTGCCGTAGCGCACCGGCCACCTCGGGCATGAGCATCCCAATCACGGGCACCAGCCCGTGCCGGGGTGCGAGCAGCCGCAACCCTCGCCGCTGCGCATCGCGTTCGTTCGGGGCAGCCCCGTCGGGATCCAGCACCGAGTGCCACACCGTCGCCTGGAGTCGCACGCTGTCCGCGTCGAACGGCGGAGGGCCCTCGGGGTCGCACGTCACCGACCCGGCCACGATCTCCGCCTCCGCCAGACGCACGTTCGTCGGTGCCGTGACCCGCAGTGCGGGGGTGAGCGCGTCGATGATTGCGGTCGCTGCGTCGCAGCCCAGCGTGCCCTCGTCCAAGGCCTGGGCCACCTGCTCGAACAACGGCGGCAGCCGCTCCCCGGTGATGCTCGACCCCGCATGGGTCGCCCGACCCAGCCGGATCCGCCGGTTCACACTCGCCCCGGAGCACCCTGTGGCCCGCTGCACCAGCTCCACCGCGTTGCGACACCCCCGCCGCGCAGCCAACCCCGCCGAGCCCAGCTCCCGCCGCGACCGCTCAGCAACCTCGCCGGCCAACGCCACGCGCAGCGCGTCCACCCGGCGCCCCATCGCCTCGGACTCCACCAAGGCCGCCACCAACGCGTCGTCACCCAGCCGCGCGGCCATGCGCGGTCGCGGGACCACCAACACGTCGGCCTCCGGGACAACCACACCCTCAGGCAGGTCACCGTCTGCCTCACCGCATGACGGACCAGCAACCGCCTCACGTGTGTCGATCGAGGACATATCGGGACTATCTCACCCACCACTGACACGCCCACCAGCGGCCGGGCCAGGTCACCCCCACGAGGTGATGCCGGCACACCAACGAGAAGGCCCGCCTCCCGCTACCCGCGCAGCACCGCCCCGAACCGGCGCGCGGCCTCGGCAACCGCCGCCTCCCGCACGGCGGCGGTCTCCGCCGCCGTCAGCGTCCGGTCCGGAGCCCGGAGCCGCAGCGAGAAGGCCACGGACTTGCGCCCCTCGCCCACCTGGGCCCCGGAGTAGACGTCGAACACCCGAAGGTCCTCGAGCACCTCCCCGACCGACTGGATCCCGTCCCGCACAGCGTCGTACAGGGCACCCACCGGCACGTCGGCGGCCACCACCAGGGCGATGTCCTCCTTCGCGACCGGGTACGTCGACACGGGGTGCGCCTGGATCGGCTCCGCCGGCATCGCGCCGATCACCGCATCGAGGTCCACCTCGAAGGCCACGGCCCGTTCCGGCAGCTCGAGTGCGGCAACCACCCGCGGATGCAGCTCTCCCGCGTGTCCCACGGGCGTCCCGTCCTCGAGTTCGAGTCGCGCCGTCCGGCCCGGATGCCAGGGCGCGTGGTTGTCGGGCACTGTACGCAGCGCGACTCCCAAGGTGCGACCCACGAGGAGCGCCGACTCGATCGCGTCCATGTGATCGGCCCGTCGACCGGGACCCCACCACCCGGGCGGGGTCCGCATCCCGGTGAGCACACCCGCCACCCGACGCGGCTGGGGCGGCACGGCGGCCTCCATCGCCGCCAGCTCGGTCGCGGACGGCAGGGCTCCACCGGCCATCGGCGGAGCCACCGGTGCGCCAGGAACCGGCCGTACCACCTGGCCGGTCTCGAAGACCGCCAGATCCGTCATGCCGCGAGCGACGTTACGCCGGGCGGTGTCCAGCAGCGTGACCAGGAGGTTGGTGCGCATCTCCGGCTGCTGCTCCGCGATCGGGTTGACCAACCGCACCGCCCGCCGCCGTGCGTCGTCGTCGGCCAGGCCCATCTCGTCGTGCTGGTACCCGCCCACGAACGGATAGCTGAGCACCTCCACCATTCCGACGGCCGCGAGTGCGGCCGCCACGGCACGGCGGGCCCGTTGCGCGTCGGACAGCCCCCGCCCGGGCGGCGCCGTGGGGAGTGTCGACGGGATCTGGTCGTACCCCCGGATCCGGGCGACCTCCTCGACGAGGTCGACTGGCTGCACGAGATCGGGGCGCCACGTGGGCACCGACACCTCGAGCTGTGCCCGACCCGCACTGTCCGGGGACGCGTCACGAACAGCGCAGCCGATCTCCTCGAGCGTGGCCCGGACTACCTCGGCCGGGTACGGGACCCCCACCACCCGCGCGGGCAGGTCGACGGGCATCGTGATCACCGCGGGCGGCCCCGTCTCGTCGACGTCGGTCACCGCCTCGTCCGCCGTTCCGCCCCCGTACTCCAGGAGCAGCTCGACCACCCGGTCCGCCGCCACCCGTGGCAGCCGGGGATCGACGCCCCGCTCGAAGCGCCGTGACGCCTCACTGGCCAGCTTGTGCCGCCGGGCGGTCCGCGCCACGGTGACCTGGTCGAAGTGGGCCGCCTCGATCAGCAGGTCCGTGGTCGCGGTCGTGACCTCGCTCTCGGCACCGCCCATCACGCCGGCGAGACCGAGCACCCGCGTCGCGCGGGCGTTGGGCGAGTCGGTGATCAGCAGGTCCTCGGGGTGCAGCCGCCGGGTCATCCCGTCCAGGGTGGTGAGCTGCTCGTCCTGCCGGGCACGGCGCACCACGATCGGCGCCGCGACCTGGTCCAGGTCGTAGGCGTGCAGCGGCTGCCCCAGATCGAGCATCACGTAGTTGGTCACGTCGACCGCCAGCGAGATGGGGCGCATGCCCGCCCGGGTGAGCCTGCGCTGCATCCACATCGGCGACGGTGCAGAGGCATCGACCCCACGAACCACCCGCGCCACGAACCTGTCGCAGCCGACCACGCCGTGGATGGGCGCAGCGTCGTCGACCTCGACGCCGAAGCCACCCACCGAGCGAGCGCGCTCACCCTGCTTGCTCTTCTTGCCGCCGTCCTTCTTGCCGCCGTCCTTCTTGCCGCCGTCCTTCGTGCCGCCCTTCTTGCCATCCGCCCCGTCCCCCCCGGCACCGTCCCACTCCACGCCGGGATCGGTGAACGCGGCTCCGGTGGCGTGGGCGTACTCCCGGGCGATCCCCCGCATGGACAGGCAGTACCCGCGGTCAGGGGTCACGTTGACCTCGAGCACCTCCTCGCCTAGTCCCAGCAGCTCGCGCGCGTCGTCGCCGGGCTCCCCGTCCAGCCCGAGGGTCGCAAGCACCAGGATCCCGGCGTGGTCGTCCCCGATGCCCAGCTCGCGGACCGAGCAGATCATCCCGTCGGAGACGTGGCCGTAGGTCTTGCGCGCCGTGATCGGGAACGGTCCGGGAAGGACGGCGCCGGGCAGTGCGACGACGACGCGGTCGCCCGCCGCGAAGTTGTCGGCGCCACACACGATCCCCCGCGGGATGCGGGAGCCGTCGTCGGCCCTCTCGTTGTGGTCCCCCACGTCGACCCTGCACCACTGGATCGTCTTGCCGTTCTTCTGCGACTCGGCGGTCATCTCGACCACCTGCCCGACGACGAGCGGTCCGGCGACCGCGGCTGGGTGCACCGCCTCCTCCTCCAGCCCGACGCGCACCAGGTCGGCGGCGAGGCGTTCGGCGGTGGTCCCCGGCGGCACGGCGACGTGGTCGGCGAGCCAGGACAGCGGGATGCGCGGCATCAGATGACTCCCTCGAACTGCAGGGAGAAGCGGACGTCGCCCTCCACCATGTCGTGCATGTCGGCGATCCCGTGCCGGAACATCAGCGTCCGTTCGATGCCCATCCCGAAGGCGAACCCGCTGTAGACGTCGGGGTCCACGCCGCACGACCGCAGCACGTTCGGGTTGACCATCCCGCAGCCACCCCACTCGATCCAGCCCGCGCCGCCCTTCTTCTGCGGGAACCACAGGTCCATCTCCGCGCTCGGCTCGGTGAACGGGAAGAACGAGGGTCTCAGGCGCGTGCGCGCCTCCGGCCCGAACATGGCTTGGGCGAAGTGGTCCAGCGTCCCCTTGAGGTGGGCCATCGTGAGCCCCCGGTCGACCGCGATCCCCTCGACCTGGCTGAACACCGGTGTGTGGGTGGCGTCCAGCTCGTCGGTCCGGAACGTACGACCCGGGCAGACGACGTAGACCGGCACCCCGCGCTCCAGCAGCGAACGGGCCTGCACCGGCGAGGTGTGGGTGCGCAGCACCAGCCCGGACGGGCCGGACTCACCCTCGGGCGGCGCGACGAAGAAGGTGTCCTGCATCTGGCGAGCCGGGTGGTCGACCCCGAAGTTGAGCGCGTCGAAGTTGAGCCACTCCGTCTCCACCTCCGGACCTTCGGCGATCTCCCAGCCCATGGCCACGAAGACGTCACCGATCCGCTCGGCGAGGGTCTCGAGCGGATGCCGCGCACCGCGCGGCGTGCGGTCGACGGGCAGAGTGACGTCCGCGGCCTCGTCCACGAGCACCCGGGCGTCGCGGGCTGCCTCCAGCGTCGCCTGCCGCTCCGCGATGGCCGCGGTGACGGTGCCGCGAGCCGCCCCGAGCATGCGGCCGGCGGCGGCCTTGTCGGTGGGGTCGAGCGAGCCGATGGCGCGGTTGGCGAGCGCCAAGGGGCTGCGGTCGCCCGCATGGGCCAACCGGGCCTCCTTCAGCACATCGAGGTCGTCTGCGCCGGCGACAGCGGCGAGCGCGGCGGCGACCGCGGCATCGACGCCGTCGGGATCCAGGGGCGAGAGCTCTGTCATCAGGGGCCTTCCGAGTGGTGCACGAGGGTCAGCGGGTCACGGCCCGCAGTGGGCTCTCGCGGAGCGTCCGTCCCGGATCCTCCTGCGTGCGCGACTCAGCCGCGCGGCCCGCCTGCGGGCCGGCTAAATCGACGATCCCTCGCCTCGGGGGTCTGCAGCACAGGGTCATCCTGCCACAGCAGCCAGTAGCGATCTGTGCACGACGTCGTACCGCGGCGCGCCTCCCCGGCCGGCGCCGAGGTCCGAGGCCATCAGGACGACGTCGCGCACGGTCCAGGTGGGCCCGTGGTAGACCGCGAGCGCGTGGGCGATCGACGTCGCGGACGTCTCGGGTCGTGGACCAGGGCCGCCGGCACCGGCTCGGGTGCGCCTCCGCACCCGAGCGACGGTCAGGTGTGCCCGGGATCGCACATCCTCGGGGCGCCCGAGCAGGTCGGTGCGGATCTGCTGCGCCGCGTCCATCAGCCGTGCAAGCCTGTCCGTCGCGCCGGCACAGCCGACCCACACCGTGCGTCCGTCGAACACGCCCGCACCCCGCAGCGCGACCTCGAACGGCGGCGTCGCCCCCGCCGCCGCGTCGAGCTGGTGCTCCAGCTCGTCCAGGTACCCCTCGGGCACGTCCCCGTAGAAGGCCAGGGTCAGGTGGCGATCCCCCGGTTCCGTCCACCGCAGGGGACCCTTGACGCCCGCGTCCTCGGCACGAACCGTGCTCAGGGCCAGCTCGAGGTGCCCGAGGACGTCGGGGGGCGGGACGACCGCGGCGAACAGGCGCATGCCCCCAGGATGTCGCGTCTGGCGAGGCCCCACGACTCCCGCGACCCCGGGCCGGGCCAGGGTCGGGATCGGGGGCGGCTCAGGATCCTCCCCGATACCGCCGCGGACGGGCGTCGACGAGGCTGGGAGCACCGACAACGAAGGGAACGTCCATGTCCACCATCCACCAGAGCATGACTCGCAACGGCTTGGTCCGGCCGCTCGACGACCGGGTGCTGGGCGGTGTGTGCGCGGGCATCGGCCGACGGTTCGGACTGGACCCGTGGCCCGCACGCCTGCTCTTCGTCCTCGTCCTCATGGTGATCCCCGGCAGCCAGATCCTGATCTACCCGGTGCTGTGGATCCTCATGCCGTCCGAGGAGCGCTACCCCGCCCCGGCCCCGTACGCCTACCCGTACCAGGCCCAGGCCCAGGCCCAGTACGCGCAGCAGCCGGGCCAGTACTCGCCGAACGAGCCCACTGCCTGACGTCTCTCCTCCGGCGGCCACGGGGCGATCCCCCGCCCGCGCCGAGGAGCTCAGAGCAGCACGGCGTGCCCAGCGTCGCCGGTCTACCCGACCGGGCGCTGGGCGCGTGCGCTGGTGAACAGGCATACCGCCGCGGCAGCGGCGAGGTTGAGCGACTCTGCGCGGCCCCGGATGGGGACCCGCACGACGGCGTCGACGAGGTCACGATCCACCTCGTCGAGACCCCATGCCTCGTTCCCGAAGACCCACGCCGTCGGCGCGCCGAGGTCCGGCGTCCCGGCCGGCCGGTTCGCCGCCCCGGCGACGTCCAGGAGATCGTCCAGGTCGTGCTCCCCGGCACCGTCCGCGGCAAGGACGGTCAGCCCGGCTGCCCGCAGCGTCGACACCACCTCGCTGAGGGGCTCACCCGTCACCACGGGCAGGTGGAACAGGGATCCTGCGGTGCTGCGCACCACCTTCGGGTTGTGCACGTCGACGCTGGAGTCGGTGAGCACCACGCCCCCGGCCCCGGCCGCATCGGCTGCCCGGATGACGGTCCCGGCGTTCCCGGGATCCCGGACGTGCGACAGCACGGCCACCAGCCGGGGTCGGCTCCGGACCAGCTCCCCCAGACGAGCATCGAGCAGCTCGACCACGGCGAGGATCCCCTGCGCGTCCGGACTCATCGCGTGGAGCACGTCCCCGGTACCGACGTGCACCGGGACGCCGCGCGCCACGGCGTCGTGCATCGTCTCGGCGTGCTTGTCCGCGGCCGCGGGTGACACGTAGAGCTCACGAACCCCGGCGCGGCCGTGGTGCACCGCCTCGCGCACCCCCTGCGGTCCCTCGACGAGGAACCGCCCGTGCCGCCGGCGTGCGGAACGCCCGGACAGGGCCCGCACCGCCTTTACCCGCTCAGCGCGGGGGTTGGTCAGTGTCGGCTCTGTCCGGGCGTCGATCCGGTCCTCGGGACCGGCGATGTCCATCTCAGGCTGCTGGGCTGCCGGCGTTGACGTCCTCGGGCAGTGCCTCGCGGGCCAGCCCGACCAGCACGGCGAAGGCGTTCGGGTCGTTGACGGCCATATCCGCGAGGACACGGCGGTCCACCTCGACCCCGGCGAGCCTCAGTCCCTGGATCAGTCGGTTGTAGGTCATCCCGTTCGCGCGGGACGCCGCGTTGATGCGCTGGATCCACAGACGACGGAAGTCGCCCTTGCGTGCCTTGCGGTCGCGGTAGGAGTAGACGAGGGAGTGAGTGACCTGCTCCTTCGCCTTCCGGTACAGCCGTGAGCGCTGGCCGCGATAGCCGGCGGCGCGCTCCAGAGTTGTCCGGCGCTTCTTGTGGGCGTTGACCGCCCGCTTCACGCGTGCCACGTGATGCTCCTTGGGGTTCGGGGCTCAGATGAGGAAAGGCGCGCTGCGCCCCCGCCTCACTTGCCGAGCAGCTTCTTGACGTTGGGGGTGTCCGCAGGAGAGACGACGACGTCCTGCGCGAGGCGGCGGGTGCGCCGACTCGACTTGTGCTCGAGCAGGTGGCGTGAGCCCGCCTGCTCACGCATGATCTTTCCGCTGCCGGTCACCCGGAAACGCTTCTTCGCACCGCTGTGCGTCTTGTTCTTCGGCACTTGTGTGCTCTCTTCCTCGTCGGAGTGCTGGGGCGCACTGATCAGGCGGACCCTGCTTCCTGCGGGTCGGTTTCGGGGGCCTTTCGGGCTCGCGGCTTGGGCGCGGGCGCCTTCGCTGGCTTGTCCTGCGATGCATCCGCCTCCGCGGCAGCAGGCTTGGCAGCAGCAGGCTTGGCAGCAGCAGGCTTCGCGGCAGCAGGCTTGGCAGCAGCAGGCTTGGCAGCAGCAGGCTTCGCGGCAGCAGGCTTGGCAGCAGCAGGCTTCGCGGCAGCAGGCTTCGCGGCAGCAGGCTTGGCAGCAGCAGGCTCCGCAGCAGCAGGCTCGGGCGCTGGTGCCTCGGGCGCCTGCGCCGGCGCGGCGGGCGGCTCCGTCGGAGCGACGCGCTGAGCCTCAACCTCCGTGGCGGCGGGCGCCTTCTGGGGTGCTGGGGTCTTCTCGGCGGGTGCCGACGCGGCCTCGGGCTTGGACGCCGCGCGGCGCCGCTGCTCGTTCCGGGCGTCGGACTTCTTCTTCGCCGGCCCGAGGACCATGATCATGTTCCGACCGTCCTGGCGCGGGGAGCTCTCGACGTGACCCAGCTCGGAGACATCCTCGGCGAGTCGCTGCAGCAGGCGGAGACCCATCTCCGGACGCGACTGCTCGCGACCTCGGAACATGATCATCACCTTCACCTTGTCGCCCGCCTTGAGGAACCGCTCGACGTGACCCTTCTTGGTGCCGTAGTCGTGCGGGTCGATCTTGAGGCGGAAGCGGATCTCCTTGAGGACCGTGTTGGCCTGGTTACGCCGGGCCTCGCGGGCCTTCATGTCGGCTTCGTACTTGTACTTGCCGAAGTCCATGAGCTTGCAGACCGGGGGCCTGGCATCGGGTGCGACCTCGACGAGGTCGAGGTCTGCCTCCTGCGCGAGGCGCAGAGCGTCCTCGACGCGCACGATTCCGACCTGCTCGCCGTTGGGGCCGACCAGGCGGACCTCGGGTACACGGATCCGGTCGTTGATGCGGGTCTCGCTGATGTGGACTCCTCGTTCTCGTGCGGCTGACCAGCGGCAACGAAGAAGGCCTCCGCGCCGATCACGGGCGGAGGCCTGTAGTCCGATGTGGCCGCGCTGCAGCGCATGCCCACCCTCGGCGCCTACGGGCACCGACGGCCTCGGACCGAACCCGGAACCTGTCGCCTGGCAGAGCAGGACGGTCGGCGCTGGGTGGGAGGTTCTCCGCTTGTGTACCGGCGAGCCGCCCGCAAGCGCGAACAGTTCACCGATCGGTCGGACCAAGGGTAGCACCGACGCCAGGTGGCAGGATCGAGCCATGACAGTTCCGCACGACGCCCTGACCGCAGCCGCTGCCGTCCGCGACATCGCCGACGTGCCCGCGGTGGAGGTGATCACGACGGCTGCCGTCCACCTCATGAGCGCCGCCGCCATCGCGTGCGGACTGAGCCCAGACACCGAGGGTCAGCGGGGGGCCGACCTCCAGGACCTCGACGAAGCCCGCCGACTGATCACCGCACTGGCCGGCCTGGTGACGGCCGCGGCGCCGGAGATCGGCAGTCAGCACGCGCGCGCCTTGCGCGACGGTCTGCGCTCGCTCCAGCTCGCGTTCCGCGAGGCCTCGGTCATCCCCGACGCGCCCGGTGAAGGGCCCGGCGAGACGTTGACCGGGCCGGTGAGCTGACGTGCACCACCGACGCCCGGCGGACCTTCTATCCTGATCCGGTGAGCACACCGCCGGGGGCACCGATCGGCTCGTCCGCGCGGACGAGCAACCTCCCGGTGCCCCGCCCACATCGCAGCGAGGCGGAGTACCGGGTCTCCGGTCCCGAGCTGCCCGGCGCGGATGACGAGCCGGACCTCTTCGAGGACCAAAGGTTGCCCGAGAGCCCGGCGCACCGGACCCAGGCGCCGGCGGGCAAGACCCCGGCGGAACGGCGGGCGGGCCGGTTGCGGATCGTTCTCGCGCTGCTCGCCATCGTCCTGCTGCTCGTCGCCGTCCTCACCGTGTACCTGTATCGGAGCGCGCAGGCCTGGGAGGATCGCGCCGGAAGCTATCTGGACACCTCGCGAGAACTCGGCGACAACCTGGCGGGGACGAGGGCCGAGCTCACCGGGGTCACCTCCGAGCTCGAGGCCGTCCGTGGTCAGCTCTCCACCGCCACCCAGCGGATCACCGAGCTCGCGGACGAGAAGGCGCAGCTCCGGGACGAGTCGGAGATCCAGCAACAGCTCGTCGACTACCAGGAGCGGATCAGCGACGCGGCCGGGCAGGTGGCGCTCGCGCTCGACCAGTGCGTCCAGGGCCAGAACAACCTGATCGGCTTTCTGAGGAACGCGGACGACTACGACCCCGTCGAGCTCGAGGAGTACGGCGAGACCGTGCAGGCACTCTGCGACCAGGCGACGGAAGCGAACATCGCGCTCCAGCGCGAGCTCGCTCGATGAGCACCCGACGGCGCACCGCGCCCCTCCTCGCCGCGTCCTTCGCTGTCGTGCTCCCGCTCGGCGCGTGCGCGGTCATCGAGGAGTTCCCGCACCCACCCGGCCCCGCAGTGACCGACTTCGTACCGACGGACCCGCCGCAGCGCCTGCCTGCGGGCGAGGGTCTGTCGCCCGACGGCTTCGACACCGTCCAGCGGATGGCGGTGCGCATCCGCAACGTGGGGTGTGGCTCCCTGTCCACCGGCTCCGGCTTCGCGATCGACGCCGTGACCCTGATCACGAACAAGCACGTGGTCGCCGACTCGGCAGCCCTGCAGGTGTCGACGTACGACGGTCGGGACATCGACGTCACCGCGGCGAGCACCGCGACGATCGCCGACCTCGCGGTCGTACGCACGGCGGCCGAGCTGCCCTCGTTCCCCGAGCTCGCCCCGGCGGACCCGATCGCAGGGGACCCGGTGACCGTGGTCGGTTACCCGCAGGGCGGCCGGCTCACGGTGACCACGGGCCAGGTGATCGGGGCGACCACCGACCCGCTGAACGAGAACCTCGGCGAGGTTCTCGTCACCGACGCCCAGGTGGAGCCCGGGAGCTCCGGCTCGGCCGTGCTCAACGCCGACGGCCAGGTGGTGGGCGTCGTGTACGCCAAGAGCGCCTCCGGGCAGTCGTTCATCGTTCCCGTCAGCACCCTGCAGACCCTGCTCGCCGACCTCGACGCCTTCACCCCGGTGACCAGCTGCGCTCCCTGAGCGCGTCGCGGCCTGCCGCAGACCAGGGCGCCGTGGGCAAGGATGGGCGCATGAACACTCCCGACGAGACGCCCAACGCCCGCTCCGAATCCGACGACACCCGGCGGGATCCCCGCCCGGGGCTGCCCATCCGGGCCGCCAAGTACCTGCTGACGGTCCGACGAGCCTTCGGGGAACCGATCGAGCGTGAGGGCGTGACCCTGGTACCGGTCGCCCGCGTCTTTGGCGGTTCTGGTTACGGTCACGGCGAAGGGCAGTGCGGGCCGGAGAAGGGCGACGACGCCGGCGCGCAGACCGGATCGGGGTCGGGCGGAGGATTCGGCGTCCGCGTCTCCCCGGTGGGGGTCTTCGTCGTCCAAGGGTCGGACGTGCGATGGGAACCGGCGTTCGACCTCACCCGGGTGATCATCGGCGGTCAGATCGTGGGGACCGTGGCACTGATCGTGCTCGCGCGAGCACTGCGGCGGCGCCGACGCCCCCGCTGATCGTCAGCCCGGCGCGACCCGGATCTCCAGCGAGTCCACGCGCCACGCCACGACCTCTTCGGCGGCCAATCGGCGGGTCACCACCCCCAGCAACGCATCGAGCGCCGCGCGACCCAGACCGGGGCGCACCTCGAGCACGACCGCGACCTCGGCCGATCGTCCCGGTTCGACGCGGACCGCCCGGACGTCGCCGCCCGACGCCGCCCGCCGGATCGCCTCAGCGACCTCGGGGCGCACCACGCCGTCGGAGACCGCCGGCTCCCACGGGTAGCCACCCGCCATCGCCCGCACGGCGGGTCCCGGCACGACGACGGTCACCGGACCGGCCGGGTCGAGCACGAGGAGCTCCCATCCCTCGGCAAGGGCAGCCGCGGCGGCCCGAGCCCCGGGCACCGGCACCGGCCGCGCCTCGGGATGCCACGCGGCAAGGGACGCGACACCGCTGAAGACGGGAAGGCCCGTCCGCCCGTCGGCCGTCGGCAGCGCCACGACCGCGGTCGAACGGTCAGCCGCGCGATCATCGGCTCCTGTGACCACCGGGACCAGCACCCGGGCCCGTCCGAGGGCGGAGACCAGTTCGGTCAGCATTCCTGGGTCGGTGGCCCACCCCTCGGCCGCGGCCGCCAACGCAGGATCGGGAGCGCCGTCGTCGGCCGCGAACGGGGAGGACGGTGGGAGCGCGCGTCCGGCCACTACGGGCGCCCGGCCACGTCCAGAGCCTCGGGCAGGGTGAACGCCCCGGCGTACAGCGCCTTGCCGACGATCGCCGCTTCCACGCCGTCGCCCACAAGCGCACGCAACGCGACCAGGTCGTCGAGGCTGGAGATCCCGCCCGACGCCACGACCGGCGCGTCGGTCCGTCGGCAGACCTCCCGGAGCAGGTCGAGATTGGGTCCGCGCAGGGTGCCGTCCTTCGTCACGTCGGTCACCACGTAGCGCGAGCACCCCGCGTCGTCCAGGCGGGCCAGGACCTCCCACAGGTCCCCGCCCTCCTGCGTCCAGCCCCGCGCGGCGAGCGTCGTCCCGCGCACGTCCAGCCCGACGGCGATGGCGTCACCGTGCTCGGCGATCGCCCTGGCGGTCCACTGCGGGTCCTCGAGCGCGGCCGTCCCGAGGTTGACCCGCGCGCACCCGGTCGCCAGGGCCCGCTCCAGCGAGGCGTCGTCCCGGATCCCGCCGGACATCTCCACCTTCACGTCCAGCGCGGCCACCACCTCGGCGAGGAGGCTCGCATTCGAACCGCGACCGAAGGCGGCGTCCAGGTCGACCAGGTGGATCCACTCGGCTCCCCCTGCCTCCCAGTCCTGGGCGGCCTGGAGGGGGCTCCCGTAGGAGGTGGCCGAACCGGCCTCGCCCTGGACCAGGCGCACGGCCTGCCCGTCGGCGACGTCGACGGCGGGCAGCAGGACCAGGCGCGGCATCAGCGTCCCTTCAGGGAGGTCACCCAGTTGCGCAGGAGCCGCGCACCGGCGTCACCGGACTTCTCGGGGTGGAACTGCGTGGCGCTCAACGGGCCGTTCTCCACCGCGGCCACGAACCTCTCGCCGTGCTCGGCCCAGGTCACCTGCGGCGGGGCCAGCCGGCCGCCGCCGAGAGCGGGGAAGGACCGCGCCGCGTAGGAGTGCACGAAGTAGAAGCGCTCGTCGCCGATCCCGGCGAACAGCGTGCTGTCCGCGGGCGCCTGCACCGTCGACCACCCCATGTGCGGGACGACCGGCGCCGTCAGCCGGTCCACGACGCCGGGCCACTCCCCCAGGCCCTCCGTCCGGACCCCGTGCTCGTCCCCCGCCTCGAACATCACCTGCATCCCGACGCAGATGCCGAGCACCGCACGCCCGCCGGCAAGACGACGGTCGACGATCTGGTCACCGTGCACCGCCCGGAGCCCGGCCATGACGGCCGCGAAGGCGCCGACACCGGGGACGACGAGCCCGTCCGCCGTCATGGCGGCATCGTTGTCGGCGGTCAGCTCGACGTCTGCCCCGGCCCGCTCCAGCGCGCGTACCGCGGAGCGCACGTTGCCGAAGCCGTAGTCGAGGACGACGACGCGGGGAGAGGTCACCGCGCGAGTTTACCTACCGGGGCCGCGGCTCGATCGGCGTCCCACCCGTCGGGCGCCGTCGGGCACCCGCCGAACGTGGGGCCCCTCAGGACCGCCGACGAGCGGACCGAGCCACTCCGACCAGAGTCCGCATCGCGCGCCACTTGGTCATCCCCACGGACGACACGACGCCCGGCAGGTCTTCAGCCCGGGCCGCTCCGAGCAGGAGGTCCTCGATCTCCGGCGGGGCACCGTCGAGCATCAGGGCGGCCGAGGGCTGCTCCTCCTCCTGACCGGCCTGCCACCGGGAGGCCGTGAGCTGCCCGTCCCGCTGGACCAGCAGCACCACGGGTGACTTCGGGACCACTTCGGAGAGGATCTTCGCGGTGCCCTTCGGGTCCACGAGCGCCCCGGACCGGCACACCGCGACACTGCCGATCGCGGTGGGGACCGCGTCGATCTCCAGGCGGTTCATCGCCGCGGCAGCCGCCAGCCCCTCGGGAAACGCCACCTTCGTCAGGATCACGGCGGCGGCCCGCAGCTCGTCGGTGCTCACAGAGCACCCTTGGTCGAGGGGATCCCCTCGACGCGCGGGTCCGGCGCCACCGCGGCGCGCAGCGCCCGGGCCAGGGCCTTGAACTGCGCTTCCACGATGTGGTGCGGGTCCCGACCGGCCAGCAGGCGCACGTGGATGCAGATCCCGGCGTGGTGCGCGAGGGCCTCGAAGACGTGCCTGGTGAGGGACCCGGTGAAGTGGCCGCCGATCAGGTGGAACTCCTGGCCGACGGGCTCGCCGCGGTGCACCAGGTACGGCCGGCCGGAGACGTCCACCACCGCCTGGGCCAGGGCCTCGTCCAAGGGCACGACGGCGTCGCCGAAGCGGGAGATCCCCGCCTTGTCGCCCAGGGCCTGGCGGAGCGCCTGACCCAGGCTGATCGCCACGTCCTCCACCGTGTGGTGGACGTCGACGTCGGTGTCTCCGCTGGCCCTGATCGTCAGATCGATCAACGAGTGCTTGCCCAGGGCGGTGAGCATGTGGTCGTAGAACGGGACGGTCGTGGAGATGTCGGTGCGGCCCGTCCCGTCCAGGTCGACCTCGACCAGGACCGTCGACTCCGACGTCGTCCGTTCCACCCGACCCGTGCGGCTCATCGACGTTCCTCCTGTGGTCGGGGTGATCATCCGTGGTGCCCGTCTCCCACTCGGGCGCCGCGCCGTAGGTACTTTCTCACGACCTGGTTCGCCGGACCTAGATGCCCGCCCGGACACGCTGGCTCCGGGTGACGGCCACCAACGCGTCGCGGAACGTCGCCATCTCCTGCGGGGTGCCGATCGAGACCCGGAGCCACCCCGGCGGGCCGACCTCGCGGATGAGCACGCCCCGGTCCAGCAGCCCCTGCCAGACGGCGTGGCGATCCTCGAAGACACCGAAGAGCACGAAGTTGGCGTCGGAGTCCGCGGTGGACAACCCCCGACCCCGCAACCACTCCGCCGTGGCATCGCGCTCCGCGCGGAGGGCGCCGACCTGGGCCATCAGCTCCGGCGCGTGCGACAACGCCGCCCGGGCCACGGCCTGGGTGACGGCGGACAGGTGATACGGCAGACGGACCACACGCAGGGCGTCCACCAGCTCCGACGCGGCTGCGAGATAGCCGATCCGGGCCCCGGCCATGCCGAAGGCCTTGGACATCGTGCGGGTGACCGCCAGGTTCGGGTACTCGGCCAGCAGCTGAAGGGCGGACGGGACGCCCGTCCGTCGGAACTCCGCGTACGCCTCGTCGACCACCACGACGCACCCGCCCGGGACTCCGTCCGCCGCGTCCAGCACGGCGCGCACCGTCGCAGGGGGCAACGCCGTCCCGGTGGGGTTGTTCGGGCTCGCCAGGAGCACGACGGACGGCCGGTGCTCCGCGATCATCTCCGCTGCGTGCCCCGGCTCGACGGTGAAGTCCGCGGCCCGACGGCCCACGACCCAACCCGTCGACGTGTCCCGGGCGTACTCCGGGTACATCGAGTAGGTGGGGGCGAACGACACCGCGGTCCGGCCGGGACCGCCGAACGCCTGGAGCAGGTGCAGCATGACCTCGTTGGAGCCGTTGGCCGCCCAGATGTGCTCCGCGCCGAGGCCGACGCCGGACTCGACGCCCAGGTACTGCGCGAGGTCGGCGCGCAGGTCGGCGAACTCGCGATCCGGGTAGCGGTTGAGCCGGTGCGCCGCCTCCGTGACGGCCGCCGTGATGGTTGCCACGACGGCGTCGGAAGGGCCGTAGGGGTTCTCGTTGACGTTCAGCACCACCGGGACGTCCAACTGTGGCGCCCCGTACGGCTCCAGTCCGCGCAGGTCGGCGCGCAGCGGAAGCCCACGTCCCTGCCGCCGGGTGGCAGGCGGGTCGGCGGGAGAGTCATTTGTGGGGTCGGCCGTCACGCCGACGATGCTATCGCCGGCCGCCGCAGCCGCCCGCTCCCCGTGCTCGGGTGTCTCAGCAGTACCGGGCGTCGGCGGCGGCCTCGATCTTCCGCGGATCGTCGGCGAGGACCCCGTCGACCAGGTCCTCCATCGCCATCGCGGCCCGGGCGGCCTCGACATCGAGGGTGATCCCTGTCCGTCCGTACTGATCGGCGAGCCGCCGGAGCAGGTCGTGGCGAAGCGCCACGGGTACGGACTGCGGAACTCGGGCGAAGTACCGCAGGTCCAGCCCGGGCGGGCCGGTCCGCACGCAGGAGAAGTCCCACACCCCACCGAGCTCGCCCACAGGGCCGGTGAAGACCATGTTCAGCAGGTGGAAGTCGTTGTGCAGCAGCACGGGGCGATGCTCCGGCGGGTCGGCCACCCACGCCGCCGCGAAGGCGTCGACGACCCGCTCGACGTCCGGGCGCAGCGCTGGTGGCACCCGGTCCAGCCGTTCGGTGACCGCGGCCACCTGGGCAGCACCGTCTGTCGCGGGGACGCCCAGGGCGGCGACCTCGTCGTCGGGCAAGGCCATGTGCATCGCGGCGAGGAACCGGGCGAGCGAGGCCGCCAGTCTGTCCCGGACTCGGCCATCCGCCTCGGCGTACGCGTCCGCGTCGAACGACGCACCGTCGAGGGCGCGGTAGGCCATCATCCGGTGCCGCTCCCCGGTCCACGCGACCTCCGGGGTGGGGACCGGCAGCACACCGGCGAGACGGCGCAGCACCGCCACCTCCCGGTCGAAGTCGGGGTGCTCGCGGCGAGGGAAGCGCACGATCCAACCGTCGGCGGTCCGCAGCACGAGGTTCTCGCAACCGCTCTCGATCACGCGGGCACCGTCCAGGTCCATCCCGCGGTTCTCGGCCGTCACCGCGGTCCGCACCGAGGCCAGATCCGTGCGGGTGAGCCGCGGGACCTGCCCGCCGCGTGGTGGCGGCGGATCGCCCCTGCGCCACCCGGTCAGCCTGCGGACCTGGGCCCGCTCGGTCATCCCGCGTGACCGGTGAGGTCCAGCACCCGCCGGTCACCGTCCCGGCCGAATCCGACCGCGGCCAGGTAGCGCTCCGAGGCGGCCATCGCCGGCGAGGCAACCACCCGTTCGGCGCCGAGGTCGGCGAAGGGGCCGTCGGGGCGGAACACGAACTCCCCGGGGGTGAAGTCCCGGTACGGCGGCAGGACGTAGTCGAGCAGCACCTGCTGCTCCCCCGGCCGTTCGCCGGCCCTGGAGAGGACGAGGCCGACCAGCTGGTCGCCGCTGCTCACCAGGAACGCATGCTCCGCCTCGGCGAGCAGGGCGCGCGGCTCGGGGTTGAACTCGGAGATGTCGCCCGCATGCCGGTCGATGACGTGTGCGAGGTACGGCTCGCGCACGCCGATCGCGACGACGTCGTACGCGCGGGCATCGTGGCGACGGCGCACCAGCCGCCAGATGATCACGAGGTTGATCCCGACCAGGACGACGTTCAGTCCCACCATCGGCCACACCGCGATGGCGAGGTTGTACCCGGTCAGGACCGCCGAGGCGGCCGCGTTGAGCACGCGGAACCGCATGACCCGGGTCTGCACCAGCGAGACGACCAGGAGGGCCGAACCGAACCAGCCGACGATCTCCAGCAGAGCCACGCCACGATCCTAGGCCGCGCGCGACCGGACCTACGCCGGACCCCCCGTGACGGTCGCGTCGATCCAGCGGACGAGGGTGTCGGCGATCACCTCGGGTCGGTAGATGTCGTTGTGCCCGACGTCCGCCAGCACCTGGGTGGTCACGGGGTGCCCGGCATCGGCGAGCGCTGCGGCCAGGTCCTCGGTGAAGACGAGCGGGACCACCGCGTCGGCGTCCCCATGCACGAGGAGGAACGGCAGGTCGGGCCGCTCCGCCACCCAGGTGTGCGGGTTCCCCTCGGACCAGGTCGAGGGCTCCTCGGAGAGTGGGACGTCGAAGAGACGCTCGGCAAGCCCACCGACCCGGGTGACGTCGTACGGGCCGGCCAGCCCGACGACGGCGTCGGCGTCGGCCCTGGGGTACGGGCACCCGGGGTCGTCACCGTCGGGGACCAGCCCGACGACGGCCACCAGGTGCGCCCCGGCCGAATGCCCCACCAGCACGACCGGAACGTCGGGCACCTCCTGTGCGGCGAAGGCCACGGCGCAGGCGACGTCGTTGACCGGGCCCGGGTAGTAGTCGCCCTGCTCAGCCGTGCCGTAGGTGATCGTCACGACCGCCAGGTCGGAGCGCAGGAGCGTCTCGGCCAGCGGACGCAGCCCGGTCGGGTCGGCGCTCGACCAGCCGCCGCCCGGGACGAGCACGACGACGGCGTCCGGTGCGCCTTCCGGGCGGTCGACGGTGGCGGCGCGCCCGGCGAGGTACTCGCCGGGTCCAGGAGGTTGCTGCGTGGAGTCGGACGCCGGGGCGGGCGTGCCGTCCTCGCCGGGCCCGGAACAGCCGACGAGCAGCGCCGCGCAGGCCAGGGCCACGGACGGCCCGAACGTGCCGGTTCGCATGAACGAAGCGTGCCGCACCCCGACGACGGTTGTCACCGGCGCCGGGCGGCCGTCTGCGCGAACGCTCAGGGGGTGGAGCGGATCTGGACCGCCTCGCCGTGCGCGGGCAGGTCCTCGTCCTGGGCGAGCGCGACGATGCGGTCGCGCACCTCGGCCAGTGCGGCGGCGTCGTACTCGATCACCTGCACCGCGCGCACGAAGCTGTGCACCCCGAGCCCGCTCGCGTAGCGGGAGCATCCTCCGGTGGGCAGCACGTGGTTCGAGCCCGACATGTAGTCGCCGAGGGAGACCGGCGAGTGGGCCCCGACGAAGATCGCCCCGGCGTTGGTCACCCGCTCCGCGACGACCGCGGCGTCGGCGGTCTGGATCTCCAGGTGCTCCGCACCGTAGGCGTTGACGACCGCGAGGCCCTGCTCGAGGTCGTCGACCAGGACGATCCGGGACTGTGGTCCGCCGAGCGCCGTCGTGACCCGCTCGCCGTGCTTGGTGGCCCCCACCATTGCGGGCAGCGCGGCCTCGACCGCCTCCGCGAGCGCGAGGGAGTCGGTGACGAGGACCGACGCCGACGTCGGCCCGTGCTCGGCCTGGGAGATCAGGTCCGCCGCGACGTGCCGCGGGTCGGCAGTCGAGTCGGCAAGGACGGCGATCTCGGTGGGGCCCGCCTCGGAGTCGATGCCGACCACCCCCATCACCAGGCGCTTGGCGGCGGTGACGTACTGGTTCCCCGGCCCCGTGACGACGTCGACCGGCTCGCAACCCTCGGGATCCCCCGGGACGCCGTAGGCGAGCATGGCGATGGCCTGAGCCCCGCCGGCGGCATAGACCTCGTGCACCCCGAGCAGCCCGCACGCGGCGAGGATCGTGGGGTGCGGGAGCCCGCCGTGGGCGGCCTGCGGAGGGCTGGTCACCGCGAGCGACGTGACGCCGGCCTCCTGGGCCGGCACGACGTTCATCACCACCGAGGACGGGTAGACCGCGAGCCCCCCGGGGACGTACAGCCCCACCCTGCGCACCGGGATCCAGCGCTGACGTACCTGGGCCCCCGGGCCGAGGTCGACGGCGAAGTCGGCCGGCCTCTGCGCGGCGTGGACCTCGCGGGCGCGGCGGATGGACTCCTCGAGGGCCGCCCGGACGTCGGGGGCCAGTCCGTCGACCGCGTCCCGGATCGCTTGCTCCGGCACCCGGAGGTGCGCCGGACGCACGCCGTCGAACCGCTCAGCCAGGTCGAGCAGCGCCGCCGCCCCACGCGCGCGCACGTCCTCGATGATCGGCGCGACCTGAGCCGCGGCCTGCGCCACGTCGAGCTCGGGTCGCGGCAGGACGGCGGTCAGCTCGCGCGGGTTCAGCCGACGGCCACGGAGGTCGGTTCGGGAGATCACGCGGCCGATTCTAGGTGGGCGGCGGGTCGGGTCGCGCAGGCCAACGTCCCGTCGGACACCCGGCCCCGCCGTGCGGGTCCGACCGCTCGTCCGACGGCTCGTCCTGCTGCGCATCCGACCTGGGCGTTCGTCGGACTAGGACGTCATGTACTGCGACCCCAGGACCGAGTCGACCTGCAGGCGGATCAGGACCCGTCGCGGCTCTCGTTCCAGGGGCGGGTAGCGCACCGCGTGCCGGCGTTCCGCATCCGCGATCGCGGCGGGGTCGCGCGAGACCGTGAGCACGCCCTCCAGGGTCAGCCACCGACCGCCGGCCACCTGGCACAAGGCGCCGCGTGCCGGGTGCCCACCCGCGTCCGCGTGCTCGATGTTGCGCACCTTCGTCGCCCCGTCCCGCGTGGTGATCCGCGCACACCCCTCGGAGTCGTCCCAGGTGAAGGCGACGGGGGTCACGTGCGGCGTGCCGTCGGGGCGCATCGTGGTGAGCGTGGCCAGGTGCCGCTCGATCACGAACACGTGCTGCTCCGGCGTCAGGCGGATCACCCCAGGCACCCCGGGCCGAGCAGCGCCTTGAGGTCGCCGAACAGGGCCGGTGACCGTTGGATCCGCAGCGTGTCCTCCAGGCGCATCACGGTGGCCCGTCCGGGTTGGGTCAGCCGCAGGTGCACCTGGCTGACCCCGGGGTGGGTGGCCAGGATCTCGCGCAGTTGTTCCACGACCGGCGGCGTGCACCTGGCCACCGGCAGGGTGATGACGACCGGGGCGTCGACGGCGGAGACGTCCGGGACGGAGACCTCGAGCGCGTGGAGCTGGACGGTGTCGTCCCGGTGGCGGATCCGGCCCCGGACCGTGATGACCGAGTCCTCCGCCAGCATCGTGGTGTAGGCGACGTAGGTCTCGCCGAAGAACAGCACCTCCACCGAGCCGTCGATGTCCTCGACGACCACCGTCGCCCACGGGTTGCCGTTCTTGGACATGCGGCGCTGGAGCGAGGTCACGAGGCCGCAGACCGTCACGGTCGAGCCCTCGGAGCGGGTCTCGTCGGCGATCAGGCTGGCGATGGAGCAGTCACCGGCGGCGGCGAGCACATGCTCGAGCCCGGACAGCGGGTGGTCGGAGACGTACAGCCCGAGCATCTCCCGCTCGAAGGCGAGCCGCTGCTTCTTGTCCCAGTCCGGCACGTCCGGGACCTCCACGTTGAAGGCGAGCCCCGCGTCGGCCGCGTCCGTCGGTCCGCCCATCCCGGCGAACAGGTCGAACTGCCCCTCCGCCTCCTTGCGCTTGACCCCCACGACGGCGTCGACCGCCTGCTCGTGCACCAGGAGGAGCGCGCGCCGGCTCTGGGCCAGAGAGTCGAACGCCCCGGCTTTGATCAACGACTCGATGGTCCGCTTGTTGCACACCACCGCCGGCACCTTGTCGAGGAAGTCGGTGAAGGACGTGAAGGCTCCCTTCGCCTCCCGGGCCGCGACGATCTCGTCGACGACGTTCGCCCCGACGTTGCGCACCGCGGTCAGGCCGAAGCGGATGTCGGTGCCCACGGCGGTGAAGTCGGCCGACGAGGAGTTCACGTCGGGGGGCAGCACCGTGATGCCCATGTGGCGGCACTCCCCCAGGTACAGGGCCGACTTGTCCTTGTCGTCCCGCACCGAGGTGAGCAGCGCGGCCATGTACTCGGTCGGGTAGTTCGCCTTCAGGTACGCGGTCCAGTAGGAGATCATCCCGTACGCGGCGGAGTGCGCCTTGTTGAACGCATAGTCCGAGAACGGCAGCAGCAGGTCCCAAAGCGTCTTCACGGCGTCCATGGAGTAGCCACGTTCCCGCATGCCGGCCGAGAAGCTCTCGAACTGCTTGTCGAGCTCGGACTTCTTCTTCTTGCCCATGGCCCGGCGCAGGATGTCCGCCTGGCCCAGGCTGTAGCCAGCCACCCGCTGGGCGATGGCCATGACCTGCTCCTGGTAGACGATCAGCCCGTACGTGGTCCCCAGGATCTCGGCGAGCGGCTCGGCCAGCTGGTGGTGGATGGGCACCACCTGCTGCACGCCGTTCTTGCGCAGCGCATAGTTCGTGTGGGAGTTGGCTCCCATCGGGCCCGGCCGGTAGAGCGCGCCGACGGCGGAGATGTCCTCGAAGTTGTCCGGGCGCATCAGCCGGAGCAGCGTGCGCATCCCGCCGCCGTCCAGCTGGAACACCCCCAACGTGTCCCCCCTGCCGAGCAGCTGATAGGTGGCCGCGTCGTCGAGGGGGAGGGTCTCGACCTCGATCGCGTCCTTGCCGTTGGCGACGATGTTGGACAGGGCGTCGTCAAGGATGGTCAGGTTGCGCAGCCCCAGGAAGTCCATCTTGATCAGGCCGAGGCGTTCGCACGTCGGGTAGTCGAACTGGGTGATGATCGCCCCGTCCTGGGGGCGGCGCATGATCGGGATGATGTCGATGAGACGCTCGCTGGACATGATCACCCCGGCGGCATGGACACCCCACTGCCGCTTGAGGCCCTCGATCCCCTTGGCCAGCTCGACGACGCGTTGGGCGTCCGGGTCGACGTCGTGGAGCTTGCGGAACTCGTCCGCCTCGGCGAAACGCGAGTCCTTGGGATCGAAGATCCCGGTGAGCGAGATGTCCTTGCCCATGATCGCCGGGGGCATCGCCTTGGTGAGCTTCTCCCCCATGGCGAACGGCAGTCCGAGCAGCCTGGAGGAGTCCTTGATCGCCTGCTTGGCCTTGATGGTGCCGTAAGTGACGATCTGCGCGACCCGGTCCTCGCCATACCTTTCGGTGACGTACCGGATGACCTCCCCCCGGCGCCGCTCGTCGAAGTCCACGTCGAAGTCCGGCATCGACACCCGGTCGGGGTTCAGGAACCGCTCGAAGAGGAGCCCGTGCCTGATCGGGTCGAGGTCGGTGATCCGCATCGCGTACGCGGCCATCGAGCCGGCGCCCGATCCGCGCCCGGGGCCCACCCGGATCCCGTTGTCCTTGGCCCAGTTGATGAAGTCGGCCACGACCAGGAAGTACCCCGGGAATCCCATCTGCGTGATCACGGCGGTCTCGAACTCCGCGCGGCTGCGAGCCTCCTGCGGGATTCCGTCCGGGTAGCGGACGGCCAGGCCGCGCTCGACCTCCTTGATGAACCAGCTGGTCTCGTCCTCGCCGGGAGGGCACGGGTACCGGGGCATGAAGTTGGCGGAGGTGTCGAAGGACACCTCACACTGCTCGGCGAGCAGGAGGGTGTTGTCGCATGCCTCGGGGAACTCGGCGAAGAGCCGCCGCATCTCGTCCGTCGACCGCACGTGGTACCCGGTGCCGCTGAACGTGAAGCGGTCCGGATCCGCAAGCGTGGACCCGGAGTTGATGCACAGCAGCGCGTCGTGGGAGTCGTGGTCCTCCGGCCGCACGTAGTGCGAGTCGTTCGTGGCGAGCAACGGGGCATCCAGCTGCTCGGCCAGGCGGACGAGGTCCTTGAGCACGCGCGCCTCGAGCTCGATGCCGTGGTCCATCAGCTCCACGTAGAAGCTGTCCTTGCCGAAGATGTCCTGGAGCTCACCGGCCGCCCGCAGCGCCTCGTCGTACTGCCCGAGGCGGAGCCGGGTCTGCACCTCACCGGACGGGCACGCGGTGCCCGCAACCAGCCCCCCCGAGTACTGGGCAAGCAGCTCACGGTCCATCCGCGGCCACTTGCCCATCTGCCCCTCGAGCGACGCGAGGGAACCGAGCCGGAACAGGTTGTGCAGACCCTCGTTGTTCCGGGCCCACAGGGTGAGGTGCGTCATCGCGCCCGCGCCGGAGACGTCGTCGTCCTTCTGGTGGGCCTCGCCCCACCGGACACGGGTCCGGTCGAAGCGGCTGGTGCCGGGGGTGGTGTACGCCTCGATGCCGATGATCGGGCGGATCCCGGCGGCCTTCGACTTGCTCCAGAACTCGAACGCCCCGAAAAGGAACCCGTGGTCGGTGATCGCCACCGACCTCTGCCCGTGCCGCTTCACCTCGGCCAGGAGGTCGTCGATCTTGGCCGCACCGTCGAGCATCGAGTACTCGGTGTGCACGTGCAGGTGGGCGAAGTCTCCTGCGGGGGCCATGGGCGTGAGTCTAGGTCCGCGCGCCGACAGGACGACCCGCCTCCCGGTGGGTCAGACGTCGCCGTCCCGAAGGGTGGTCCACGCGGCGGCGAGGTCGGCCGGATACTCGCTGACCACCTCGACGCGCTGCCCCGTGCTCGGATGGTCGAAACCGAGCCGCATCGCGTGCAACCACTGGCGGGACAGGCGCAGCCGGGCGGCAAGCACCGGGTCGGCCCCGTACATGAGATCACCGACGCAGGGGTGGCGGACGGCGGCCATGTGCACCCGGATCTGGTGGGTCCGTCCGGTCTCCAGGCGCACCTGGACCAACGAGGCCGCGGTCACCATCTCGAGCACCTCGTAGTGCGTGACCGACGCCTTGCCGTCCGCGACCACAGCGAACTTGTGATCGGCGGTGGGGTGTCGCCCGATCGGTGCGTCGATCGTGCCGACGGTGGGCTCGGGATGCCCCTGCACGACGGCGTGGTAGATCTTCTCCACCGTCCGCTCCTTGAACGCGCGCTTGAGCACCGAGTACGCGTGCTCGCTCTTGGCCACCACCATGAGCCCCGACGTCCCGACGTCGAGCCGGTGCACGACGCCCTGCCGCTCCGCCGCACCCGAGGTGGCCACCCGGTAGCCGGCCGCAGCCAGCGCGCCCACGACCGTCGGTCCGGTCCAGCCGACAGATGCGTGCGCCGCGACACCGACCGGCTTGTCGACCACGACGATGTCGTCGTCGTCCCACACGATGCGCATCCCCGGGACCGGCTCGGCCACGACCGACGCCGGTGCGACGGCGAGGGGCCGCACGTCGACCTCGAGCCACGCGCCGGCCGTCAGCCGGTCTGCCTTGCCCACCTCGCGCCCGTCCAGGATGACGCCACCGGCCTCGGCGAGCTGGGCCGCCCGGGTGCGCGAGACACCCAGCAGCCGGGCCAGCCCGGCATCGACCCGCTCGCCCTCCAGGCCGTCGGGGACCGGCAGCGAGCGTGCGTCGTTCACGCTCGGTCGGCCTCGACCGTGGCGGTGTCGGGGTCGGGGTCGGGGTCCGGGTCGGCCTGCGCGGCGTCCGGGTCGGCCTGCGCGGCGTCCGGGTCGGCCTGCGCGGCGTCCGGGTCACCGGTCTGTCCGCCACCCGCCGTCGTCCCGCCCGTCGCACCGGGTCGCGCGCCGTCGAGGCCGATCCCGCGCATCCCGAGATAGGCGATGAACGCCGCCGCGACGACCAGCGCGATGTCGGCGACGTTGCCGACGAACCAATCTCCATAGGCGATGAAATCCACGACATGACCGCGCGCGAACCCCGGCTCGCGCAGCAGCCGATCGGTCAGGTTGCCCAAGGCTCCGCCGAGCAGCAGGCCAAGCGCGGCGGTCCACCCCCGTGAGCCGAGCCGGTTCGCCACCCGGAGCACGAAAACGCTCACCGCGACCGCTGCAAGGGTGAACACCCAGGTCATCCCCGTTGCGACGCTGAAGGCCGCGCCCGCATTGCGCACCAGGGTCAGGCCGAGCAGGTCGCCGAGCACAGGGATGCGCTCACCCGCGGTGAGCGCGGAGACCGCCCACACCTTGGTGACCTGGTCGATGCCGAGAACACCGGCGGCGAGGAGCAGGAGCGTCAGGACGTGCCTGCGCCGAGGGGGCTCCACGCTCAGCGACGCTCCTGCCGCGCCTTGCACGTCACGCACAGCGTCGCCCGCGGGAACGCCTGGAGTCGGGCCTTGCCGATCGCCTCACCACACATCTCACAGGTGCCGAACCCCGGCGCGCCCACCCGCTCCAGGGCGTGGCGGTTCTGGTCCAGCAGATCCCGGGTGTTGTTGACCAGGGTGAGCTCCTGCTCGCGTTCGAGCGCGCTCGACCCGGAGTCGGCCTGGTCGTCGCCGGCGCCGTCGCCGGAGTTGCGCAGCAGAGCCGAGAGCTCCGCGTCCGCCTCCGAGAGCTCGACCTCGAGCCGGGCGATCTCCGCGACCAGGTCGTCCGCGATCGCCCGGACCTCCTTGACGGTCCACTTCTTCTCGCCCTCGCGCACCGGGAACGTCCTGACCGCCTTCGCAAGGTCCGGCGTCTCGGTGTACTCCTGCTGCAGGGAACGCACCGCATCATCAGTGGTCATTGCTCTCCTGGTTGGTGAAGGTCACGCGAGACTAGACCCCCTCGGCGCGGCGCACAACGCGCCGCACCGCTCGGGGCGGCACGGCGCATCGCGCGGGTCGTGCGGGGAAGGACTCAGCCGTTGAACGGAAGCCCAGGATCCCCGCCCTGTCGTTGCTGGACGTTGGAGGAACCGCGAGTCTCCAGGTCCGTGAGCAGGTTCTCCAGGTAGCTCTTCAAACGGGTGCGGTAGTCCCGTTCGAAGACCCGCAGCTCGTCGATCTTCCGCTCCAGCAGACCGCGCTCCTGCTCCAGCTGCGCAAGCGTGCGGTCGGAGGTCTCCTCGGCTTCCCGGACGATGCGCGAGGCCTGGATCTTCGCATCTCCGATGATCCGCTCGCCCTCTTCCTGCCCGGACCGGACGTAGTCGTCGTGCAGCTTCTGAGCGAGCTGGAGCATCCCGGTGGCGGACTCGGGCTCGCTGGCACGCTGCGTGGCGCCCGCTGCCCCGCCCATGCCGAAGGCGGCGGCGCTCGGGGGCGCGGCCTGGGGCTGCGGCTCGGGCTGGCGCACCGGCTCCGGCTCGGGCTCCGGACGGCGCTCGGGCTCCGGCGCTGCTTGGGGCTCAGGGCGACGCTCAGGCGGATTCTGCGCCTGAGACTCGGCCGCCCGATTCAGCTCGGCGATCCGCCTCTCCGCTGCCGCCAGCTTGTTCGTGAGGTCCTCGTTCTCCGCTGTCAGCGCCCTCAGGGTGTTGACGATCTCGTCGAGGAAGTCGTCGACCTCGTCCTGGTCGTATCCCTCGCGGAACTTGGTCGCCTGAAACTTCTTGTTCAGGACGTCGTCTGCTGTGAGCAGCGCCATCGTGTCACCTCGGTTGCTCGTGCTGGTCGGAGCAGGGCAGTCACCTACTGCCACGCCTCACGGTAGCGGAGATCGCCTCCCATGCACGTAGGCCGGAACCTCGGTGGGCGGCGTGTCGACGTCAGATCATGGCCAGCACGACCAGCGCAACCCAGCAGAGCATGAACAGCGCGATGAAAGCGAGGTCAAGCCGAACACTGCCAATGGTCAAGGGAGGGATGACGCGACGAAGCGCCCGCAGCGGGGGATCCGTGATCGTGTACACCACCTCGGCGATGACGAGGACCACGCCCCGCGGCCGCCAGTCGCGGGCAAGGACCTGGATCCAGTCGAAGACCAGCCGGACGAGCAGGACCGCGACGAAGAGCTGGATGACCAGGGCAAGGATCGCTAGGACGAGCTCCACGTCAGCTCTGGTTGTAGAAGCCGGCGCGCTGCTCCCCAGCCGCGACCTGCTCCTCGCCGGTGACCTCGACGTGCGCCGGGGACAGCAGGAACACCTTGCTGGTGACCCGTTCGATGGCGCCGTGCAGCCCGAAGATCAGGCCGGCGGAGAAGTCGACGAGGCGCTTGGCGTCGGGGTCGGTCATCTCGGACAGGTTGATGATCACGGGTGTGCCCGACCGGAATGCCTCACCGATCACGCGGGCGTCGTTGTAGGAGCGGGGGTGCACGGTGGTGATCCGACGCAACTCGGCGCCTGCCTGGTTCGGGGCGCTGTTCCGGGTGCTCCGACGGATCGGCGTCACATCGGCTGGGTACTCCTGCACGGCGAACTCCTCGTCGTCGTACTCCTCGACGTAGTCGTCGTCCAGACGATCGTCCTCGGCCAGGCCGAGGTACAGCATCGTCTTGCGCAGCGCTCCGGCCATCGCGGCCTCCATCCCACATCAAGTCCCCGGTGGCCCGCCTCCGCGAGACCTGGGTGGTCTCACCGGTGCGGTCGGTCATCAATCACGCTAGCTCAGGGGAATGCCCCAGCCCGGCCGACACGCCCGCAGGCCGTCACCCGCGCGGCAGAACCCGGACCACCGCCGCCGACCGGCCGACGGGTCGGCCCGAGGCGAGTCCCCGATGGGAGAACCACCGCTGGTCCTCGAGCGTGCACGCGTCGAGCATGGTGGTCCGGTCGACCCCCGCCTCCACCAGCTGCCCGCGGACGCCCCGAGGCAGATCGAGGCCGGGACTTCCCACCGACGTCCGGCACGCCGTGCCGGGTACCGCATCGGCGACCTCCTGCTGGAGCTCGTCCGGCACCTCGTAGCAGGCGCCGCAGATGGCCGGCCCCACCGCGGCCCACAGCCGCGTTGCGCCAAGGTCCGCCATCGCCCTGACCGTGGCCGGGACGACGCCGGCGACCAACCCCCGTCGTCCGCAGTGCACGGCTGCCACGACCCCCGCCTCGACGTCGGCGATCAGGATCGGGACGCAGTCGGCCACCAGGACCGCCACCGCCAGGTCCGGTCCCTGGGTGACCAACGCGTCGGCCTCGGCCACAGGCTCCGCCGCCGCGCTGCCGTCGCGGCGCGTCACGAGCTCCGCGAGCTCTGGTGCACCGCACACGTGGACGCCGGAACCGTGCACCTGGCGCGCGAAGGCCACGGGAGCCCCCACCCACGTCTCGAGCCGGGCCCTCCTGGCCAGCACGGCGCTCTGGTCGTCGCCGACGGCGACGCTCAGGTTGAAGGCGGGCGATCCCCCGGTGCCGGTGAAACCGGCGCGGACGCCGGGGCCCAGGTCGGCCGTGAACAGCCGCAGGGTCACGGGTTCTTCAGGAAGTCCGGGAGGTCCAGCTCGTCGCGGTCCCGGCGTGGCAGCCGCTCCTCGAACACCCGGGGGACCTCCAGGCCGTCGGAATCCCGCTCCTCGCCGAGGAAGGAGGGCAGCTCGTCGTCCTTCTCACCGGCGTCGGGGTCGGGGGTCGGGCGGTACTCCGGTGCCGAGGCGGCGGCGGGCGTGACCGGGTGGGGCTCCGGGGAGATGACCGGAGGGAGGTCGCCGGGGGCGGGCCGTGCCGGGTGCTCCCCCAGCCGCGGGGTCCCGGTGACCTGGCCGAGGGCGCGGCCATCGCGCCGGATGGTCGGCGAGCCGCCGTCGAAGCCGGCCGCGATCACCGTGACCCGGACCTCGTCGCCCAGCGCATCGTCGATCACCGCGCCGAAGATGATGTTCGCCTCCGGGTGGGCGGCCTCCTGGACAAGGCGTGCCGCCTCGTTGATCTCGAACAGGCCGAGGTCGGACCCGCCCTGGATGGACAGCAGCACGCCGTGGGCCCCGTCGATGCTGGCCTCGAGCAACGGGGAAGATATGGCGAGCTCGGCAGCCTGCACGGCGCGGTCCTCGCCCCGGGCCGAGCCGATCCCCATCAGTGCGCTGCCCGCGCCCTGCATGATGCTCTTCACGTCGGCGAAGTCGAGGTTGATCAGGCCGGGCGTCGTGATCAGGTCCGTGATCCCCTGCACGCCGGACAGGAGCACCTGATCGGCGGAGCGGAAGGCGTCGAGCACCGACACCGACCGGTCCGAGATCGACAGCAGCCTGTCGTTCGGGATCACGATGAGCGTGTCGACCTCCGACCGGAGGCCGTCGATGCCGGAGTCGGCCTGGACGGACCGCCGCCTGCCCTCGAAGGTGAACGGTCGGGTGACCACACCGATCGTGAGCGCGCCGAGGGACCGGGCGATCCTGGCCACGACGGGAGCGCCTCCGGTCCCGGTGCCGCCTCCCTCACCGGCTGTGACGAAGACCATGTCCGCGCCGCGGAGCACGTCCTCCACCTCCTCGGCGTGATCCTCGGCGGCCTTCTTGCCCACCTCCGGGTCGGCACCCGCACCGAGTCCCCGGGTGAGATCGCGACCCACGTCGAGCTTGACGTCGGCATCGGACATGAGCAGCGCCTGGGCGTCCGTGTTGATCGCGATGAACTCGACGCCCTTGAGGCCCACCTCGATCATCCGGTTGACGGCATTGACGCCGCCGCCACCGATCCCGACGACCTTGATGACGGCCAGGTAGTTCTGGGGAGCTGCCACGTCGGTGCCTCTCGTCGTGCGGTGGACCTGCAACCTTCACCTTCGACTTGAAGGTGAGAGTTATGTCAGATGCTTACATGTTCGACGCTAGGTCCCCGATCGCGGACCGGCAATCACCACGGGCGCGTGTCGCCTCGATCTGGCCCCCGCCGGACGTGCGCGGCGCCGCCGACCGCCTCAGGACCGGGTGATCGGCATCGTCGGAGCCGAGACGTCGAACACCGCTGCCGCGCGGCTGGGCTCGGCTGCGCGCAACGCCTCGAGCACCCTGACCTTGAGCGCCATCTCGTCCGCGCTCCCCCACTCCACCTGTGCGCCGTCCGCCAGCAGGAGGTGCACCGTGTCCTGACTCTCCGCCGAGGCAGCTGTCACCTGGACCAGCAGGTCGTCCGGGAGCCCCTCGAGCACGGTGAGGACGGCCAACGCCGCTCGGGCGTCCGTGTCGTCGCGCGGGACGGAGATCACCGGGAGGCCCGGAGGCTGCTCGTCCGCCCGACCGACCGGGACGGCCTCGACGTCGAGCAGGGTGAAGCCCCCGCCTGCGCGCTGGACCGCCGCGACGGGCTCGCGGGAGACCACCGTGACCTGCAACCCCCTGGGCCACACCCGGGTCACCTCGGCCGCGCGCACGCCCGGAACGTCCAGGATCTCGCGTCGCAGCGCGACCGTGTCCAGCCTCGGCAGCGGCGTCCCGGCATGCGGCTCGACGACCGCGTGCACGGCCGCCGGGTCGACGACGCTCCCCTGGCCGGTCAGCGTCACCAGGCCCGGGTCGAGGGCGAGGAGGCTCGAGAAGAACAGCGACCATGCCGCCCCGGCCACGACGGCACCCCCGATCAGCGCCCCGGTCAGCCTGCGGCGCAGCACGTGCCGACGCATCGCCTCGCGCTCCGCACCGCCGACGGACACCACCGGGCCGGGCGGACGCTCGGGGGCTGCCACGGCGCGACGCGGCGCAGGCACGACGTCCCTGCGCGTCTCTCCGGCCGGCCGAGGGGCGCGGCTGGCGGCCGCGCGGGGCGGAGCCGGGGGCCTCATCAGTGGCCCTCCGCGCTCTCCACCGCGTCCAGCACCTCGGGTGCCAGGTCGGTCACGTCCCCGGCCCCCACCGTGAGCACCAGGTCGCCGGGCCGCGCCTGGCGCCCCACCCATCGCGCGGCTTCGACCCGGTCCGCGACGAACACCCCCCGGTTCCCGGCCATGCGTTCGGTGATCAGGGCACCGGTGACGGCGGCGTCGGGGTCCTCCCGAGCCGCGTAGACGTCGGTCACCGCCACGAGGTCGGCGGCCCCGAGCGCCTCGGCGAACTCCGCGGCGAACGTCCTGGTGCGCGAGTACAGGTGGGGCTGGAAGACCACGAGGACCCGCCCCTCGCCGACGACCTCCCGGGCCGCGCGCAGGAGCGCCGCCACCTCGGTGGGGTGATGGGCGTAGTCGTCGACCACGCGGACCCCGCCGCGCGAGCCGCGGTCCGAGAAGCGGCGTCCTGGCGCGACGAATGTCGCCAGCGCCCGGGCGGCGCGATCGGCCTCGATCCCGAGCAGGCGCGCGACGGTCCAGGCGGCCGCCGCGTTCGCGCCGTTGTGCGCACCGGGGACGCGGAGGTCCACCCGCACCGGCCCGGCCCCGGGCTCGGTCAGGGTCACCCACCCGCCCTCCGCCGTGGGGTTCCACGGCCCCACCCGGACGTCGGCCTCCCCATGGGTGCCGTAGCTGCGCACGGCGACCCCCGCCGCCCGCGCCGTGCGGGCCAGGCGCCGGGCGCCGTCGTCGTCCGCGCAGGCAACCAACCATCCGCCCGGGGTGATCCGCTCGGTGAACTGCACGAAGGCCTGCTCGAACGCGGCGCGGTCGCCGTAGTGGTCGAGGTGATCCGGTTCGACGTTCGTCACCACGGCGATCGACGGGGAGTACGCCAGGAACGAGCCGTCGGACTCGTCGGCCTCTGCCACGAACACGTCCCCCGACCCGTGGCGGGCCCCCACGAGGCCACCCACCGTCCCGCCGATGGCGAACGAGGGATCGCGTCCGGCCGCGTCGAGCACGGCAGCCACCATCGCCGACGTCGTGGTCTTCCCGTGCGCCCCGGCGACCGCCACCACCCGCCGTCCTCGCATGAGGGCGGCGAGGGCCGCGGACCTGTGCAGCACCGGCACGCCGGCCTCGGCCGCCCGGACCAGCTCGGGGTTCGTCGTGCGGATCGCCGTGGACACCACCAGGGTGTCGGCACCGTCGATGTGCCCGGCGTCGTGCCCGACGACGACGTCCACGCCCGCGGCGCGCAGGCTCGCCAGCATCGGGCCGTCGTGGGCATCGCACCCGGACACCGGCACGCCGCGGGCGGCGAGCAGCAGCGCGATCGCGGACATCCCGGCGCCGCCCACCCCCACCAGGTGCACCCGGCCCATGGCGGTCACGTCGGGCGCGACCTGCCCCGGTTCGCCGGCTCGCGGGCTCATGTCAGCGCCTCGACCAGGTCAGCGACCCGGGCGGCTCCGTCGTGCACGCCCACGCCGGCGGCCGCGAGGGCCATGACCCGCCGCCGCTCCGGGTCCGCGAGCAGCGGAAGTAGGTGGGTCCGCAGCCACTCACCCGTGAAGTCGCCGTCGGAAACCATCAGGCCCCCGCCGGCGCTCACCGTGGGAGCGGCGTTCAGCCGCTGCTCGCCGTTGCCGATCGGCAGCGGCACGTACACCGCCGGCAGCCCCAGGGCGGTGAGCTCGGCGACCGTCCCGGCGCCCGCCCGGGCCACGACCACGTCGGCGAGCGCCAGGGCGTGCTCCATCCCGTCCAGGTAGGCCAGCACGTGGTACGACCCCGGGCCGCCGGGCAGGTCGGCCACCGCCGCCCGCACGGGCCCGTCCTTGCCGGCCCCGGTCAGGTGGAGCACCTGCACGCCGGCGGCCACCAGGTCGGCCGAGGAGCCGGCGACCGTCGTGTTGATCCGCAGCGCCCCGAGGGAGCCCCCGGTGACGAGCAGAGTCGTGCGGTCGGCATCCAGCCCGAGGGCGGCGGCGCCCGACCGTCGGGCCGCCGCCGGGTCGACTGCCCGCGCCACGACGAGATCCGCGATCTGGGGCCGGAGCGGCAGGCCGGTCACGCGGGCGTTCGGGAGCCGGGTGCCCGGGAAGGTCACCGCGACGGCCGCCGCGTGGCGCGCGCCCCACCTGTTGGCCAGGCCCGGGCGGGCGTTCTGCTCGTGGACCACGACCGGCACGCCGAGGCGCCTCGCGGCGCGGTAGGCCGGCACGGAGACGTAGCCACCGAACCCGACGACCACCTGGGCTCCCGAGTCCCGGATCGCGGCCTCGGCGATCCCGATCGCCCGCCGCAACCGGCCGGGAAGGCGGACCAGGTCGAGGGAGGGCCGCCTGGGCAGGGGCACGCGGGGCACGGTGACCATCGGGTAGCCACGGGCGGGAACCAGGTCCGCCTCCAAGCCCTCGCCGGTGCCGAGCACCGTGATCCGGGTGGCAGGGTCGCGTCGGGCGAGCTCGTCGGCCACCGCGAGCAGCGGGTTCACGTGGCCGGCCGTCCCCCCTCCGGCCAGCAGCACCGACTCAACCACGCGCGCTCCGCTGGCTGCGACCGATCACGGCCAGCGAACGGCGCACGACGCTGGGGCGGGCGGCGAGCGCCTCGGCGGCGCCCGGCTCGGTGCGGGCGAACGACAGCACGACGCCGAGCGCGACCATCGTCGTGATCAACGCCGAACCGCCGGCCGAGACGAGCGGCAACGGCACGCCGATCACCGGGAGCAGCCCGATCACCACGGCGATGTTGATCAGCGCCTGCCCGAGCACCCAGGCGCCGATCGCGCCGGTCGCGATCTGGACGAACGGGTCGCTGTGCCGACGGACCACGCGGGTCAGGGCCAGCGCCAGCAGCCCGAAGAGGCCCAGCACGAGCAGAGTGCCGAGCAGCCCCAGCTCCTCACCGATGATCGCGAAGATGAAGTCGTTGTGGGCGGCCGGCAGGTACGACCACTTCTCGGTGCTCTCGCCCAGGCCGGTCCCGGTGAATCCACCCGACGCGAGCCCGAACAGGCCCCGGGTCGTCTGGTAGCACTCGTTGAGCACGTCGCAGTTGCTGTCGAAGTGCGCGTTGATCCGCGCCACGCGGGTGCTGTTGCCCTGGGCCAGCTGGGCGACCACGACCGCCGCCGCCGCGAGCGCCACCGCGAACATGTGCAGGGGCACCCCCGCGACGAACATGGCCCCGCCGACCAGGATGAGCATGATCAGCGCCGTACCCAGGTCGTGCCCGGCCAGGACGAGCCCGACGGCGACCATGGCCACGAGCACCCCGGGGACCAGCACGTGCGTCCACCGGTGCAGCAGGGCCCGCTTGCGGGCCAGCACCACCCCGAGCCACACCGCGAGCGCCAGCTTGGCGAACTCCGAGGGCTGGATCGACTGCCCGCCCGGCAGGTCCAGCCAGTTCCGGTTCCCGCCCGACGCGCGTCCGAGGAAGGAGAAGACCAGGAGCTGCAGCCCCAGCGCACCGAGCAGGGCGGGCCACGCGATCCGCTTGTAGAAGTGGAGGGGAAGACGGCTGGCCAGCCAGGCCATCGGCACGCCGATCACCGCGTACCTCGCCTGGTTGAAGAAGATGGCGTAGGGCGACGCGCCCTCCGTCGCCGTGAGCGAGTCGACGCTCGAGCTGGAGAGCACCATCACCAGGCCGAGGGCGACGAGCATCGCCATCACGCCGGTGATCAGGTAGTAGCTGGTGACCGCGCTGTTCCACTGCCCGAGCACCGCGGCGCGGTCACGGGATCGCGCCTGCACGTGGCGCAGGCCCACCGGCCCCGCCATGTCAGCCGCCCGGCGCGTCATCGGCGACGTCGAGACCCAGCTCTGCCACCGCCCGCGCGAAGGCCTCGCCCCGGTGGGCGTAGGAGCGGAACTGGTCCATGGATGCACCGGCCGGCGCCAGCAGCACCGTGTCGCCCGGCCGCGCGAGCCGGCGGGCCTCCCTCACGGCGCGTGTCATCACCGTCCCAGTGTCCGTGGGGTCGACGGCGATGACAGGGATTCCGGGCGCGTGTCGGGCCAGTGCGTCGGTCCACGGCTGCTGATCGACGCCGATCACCACGGCGCCGCGGAGCCGGTCGGCGTGGTCCCGGACCAGAGCGTCGAATCGGGCGCCCTTGGCCAGGCCGCCGGCGATCCACACCACCGTCCCGGGAGCGAAGCTGGACAGGGCGGCCCCGGCCGCATGAGCGTTGGTGGCCTTGGAGTCGTCGACGAAGTGCACGTCGCCCACGGTTGCGACATGGACCGTCCGGTGGGCGCCCGGGGTGAACGACCGGAGGCCGGCCGCGACCGCCGACGCGGGGACGCCGTGGGCGCGGGCGAGGGCGGCAGCCGCGAGCGCGTCGTTCAGCACGTGGGGGGCGAGGCCGGCCGGGCCGGCCAGGTGCGCCAGGTCGTCGAGGGTGGCGAGCTCCTCGGCCGCCCGGGTACGGAAGGGGTCGTCGGGCGGGGCGTGGAAGGCCCTGTCGACCAGGACGCCGTCCACGAGCCCGAGCTGGCCCGGTCCCGGGATGCCGACGGTGAACCCGACCGCCCGGGCACCCTCGGCGACGTCCGCTGCCCGCACGAGGTCCTCCAGCAGCGGGTCGGCCACGTCGTACACACAGGCGACAACCACGTCGCGGTAGATGCTGGCCTTCGCGGCGACGTAGGCCTCCAGCCCGCCGTGCCAGTCGAGGTGGTCCGGTGCGATGTTCAGCAGCGCAGCGGCCTGTGCCGCGAGGCTCCGGGTGAAGTGCAGCTGGAAGCTGGACAGCTCGACTGCGAGGACGTCGTGGGAGGGGTCGAGGGCGGCGGCGACCACGGGGGGCCCCACGTTCCCGACGGCGGGGGCGTTCTCGCCCGCCGCCGTGAGCATGGCGGCGAGCATCCCCACGGTGGTCGTCTTGCCGTTGGTGCCCGTGACGGCCAGCCACGGCGCGGGACCGCGATCGCCCCGGTGCGCCCGTACCCGCCATGCGAGTTCCACCTCGCTCCACACCGGGATCCCGCGCGCGACGGCGGCCGAGATCAGCGGATGGTGCGGTGGAAGGCCCGGTGAGGCCACCACCAGGTGGGCGGAGTCGAGCGCTGCGACGTCGGCGGTGTCGGCGTCCTCGTCCTGGTCGTCGAAGGTGCGCACCTGCGCGCCCTCTCCGGTCAGCGCCTCGACGGCCGCCCGTCCCGAGACCCCGAGCCCGGCCACCAGCACCGGCAGGCCGGACATCCGCACGTCGGCCACTAGCCGGCCACCCACTCCGCGTAGAAGATCCCGACGCCGACGGCCACGAACAGCCCGGCGATGATCCAGAACCGAATCACGATGGTCACCTCGCCCCACCCGGAGAGCTCGAAGTGGTGGTGCAGCGGGGCCATCTTGAACACCCGCTTCCCGGTCATCTTGAAGAACCCGATCTGGATCACGTCGGAGAGCACGATGAGCACGAAGAGCCCGCCGATGATGGCTGCGAGCACCTCGGTCCGGGACAGGATCGACAGCCCGGCAAGCGCTCCACCGAGGGCGAGCGCGCCGGTGTCGCCCATGAAGATCTTGGCCGGGGACGCGTTCCACCACAGGAACCCGAAGCAGGCCCCGGTGATCGCTGCGGCCACCATGGCGAGCTCGAGCGGGTCCCGGGTCTCGTAGCAGCGCGGACCGGCTGAGGCGAGGGTCTGGCAGGTCTGGTTCGACTGCCAGACGCCGACCAGCACGTAGGCGCCGAAGACGATCAGGGAGACCCCCGTGGCCAGCCCGTCCAGGCCGTCGGTGAGGTTGACCGCGTTGGACCAGGCGGCGATGAGGAAGTTGGCCCAGACGACGAAGAGGATGACCCCGAGCGTCGTCCCGAGGAAGGCAAGGTCGATCGAGGTGTCCCGGATGAACGACACGCGGGTGGACGCCGGGGTGCGGAAGTTCTCGTTCGGGAACCACAGCGCCAGCACCGCGAAGGTGATCCCGACGACGCCCTGCCCCACCACCTTCAGCAGCGGGGAGAGTCCGAGGCTGCGCTGCCGGGAGATCTTGATGTAGTCGTCGACCAGCCCCACAGCCCCCAGCCCGGTCATCAGGAACAGGACGAGGAGCGCCGACGCACTCGGCCGGTTCCCGGTGACGATGCTGGCCCCACCCCAGCCGAGCAGGGAGGCCATGATGATCACCAGACCGCCCATGGTCGGCGTCCCGCGCTTGGTGAAGTGGCCGGTGGGCCCGTCCTGCCGGATGAACTGGCCGTACTGCTTACGCACCAGGAACCGGATGAACAAGGGAGTGGCGAGCAGCGAGAAGGCGAGCGCCAACCCACCGGAGATCAGAACAGCCCTCATCGGGCGCCTCCCTTGACCAGCGCCGCCACCACGGGCTCCAGGGCCGCGGCCTCGGATCCCTTCACCAGGACCACGTCGCCGCGTGTCACCTCGCGCTCGAGCCACGCCACCGCCGCGTCGGTGTCGGGCACCAGGTGCGACTCCCCGCTGAAAGACCCCTCCTGGCGGGCACCCGTGTGCACACCCCGGACAGCCTCTCCGACCAGGAGCAGCCGCTCGATCCCCATCCTGACCGCGAGGCGACCGACGCCGTCCAGCTCCGACACGTCGACCGGTCCCAGGTCGTCCATCGCCCCGATCACCGCCACGGCCCGCCGGCCCGCCGCCTGCTGGGCCAGCTCCCGCAGGGCGCGCCGGACGGAGGCCACGGTGGCGACCCGGGCGGCGTCCAGGATCCGCACCCCGTCCGGCCGGTCCACGACCCGCAGCCGCGCCTCGACGGCCGCGAGGTAGGCGTCACGGTCGTTGTAGCGGTGGAAGACCCCGGCGATCTCCTGGGTGGGCTCGTGGCCCTTCCCCGTCACGATCACCGTGTCGCCCTCACCGGCCAGGTCGAGGGCGACGCTGATCGCGTGCGCCCTGGGGCTGACCTCGTGGACGTCCCTGCCCCCGGGGCGCTCCTGGAGTGCACCGGCCAGGATGGCCGCACGGATGGTGCCCGGGTCCTCCGAACGTGGGTTCTCGTCGGTGACGAGAAGAACATCGGCGAGGCGCGCGGCGATCTGGCCCATGATCGGACGCTTCCCGCGGTCCCGGTCCCCGTCCGACCCGAAGACGATGAGCAGTCGACCGGGGGTGATGGGCCGCACGGCCTCGAGGGCGAGGGTGAGTGCGTCCGGCGTGTGGGCGTAGTCGACCAGGCACAGCGGGACACCCGCAGCCCGCTCCACGACGCGCTCCATCCGGCCCGGGATCTCGGCCGCGGTGCCGACGGCCGCCGCCGCGACCCCGAGGGGCACGCCGGCGCGGTGGGCGAGGACAACGGCCATCGCAGCGTTGGAGACGTTCACCAGGCCGGGCAGCGGGCTGGCGGCCGGCGTCCGACTCCCGTCCGGCCCGACCAGGGTGAAGGTCGATCCCACGCCGTCCAGGCCGATGGTCGCGTCCTTCACACGCCAGTCCGCGCGGTCCATCCCGGGCGAGTCATCCCGGGTGGCGACGGTGTCGAGCGGAATCGTGATCTCGTCGGCCAGGCGCAGAGCCCACTCGTCGTCGATGCAGATCACGGCGTGACGTGCGCGGTCGGGTGTGAACAGCCGGGCCTTGTCCCGGAAGTAGCCCTCCATGTCGCCGTGGAAGTCGAGATGGTCGCGCTGCAGGTTCGTGAACCCGACGACGTCGAAGACGACACCGCCCACGCGACCCAGCGCGAGCGCATGGGAGGAGACCTCCATCGCGCACGCGGTCGCATGCCGCTCCCGCATGAGGGCGAACAACCCGTGCAGGACCGGGGCCTCGACGGTGGTGCGGGGACTCTCGATCGCCTCGTCCCCCACCCGCAGCTCGACGGTCCCGATCACCCCGGTGGTCGGGTGCACGGCTCGCAGCGCCGCGTCGACGAAGTAGCAGGTGGTGGTCTTGCCGTTGGTCCCGGTCACCCCCACGAGCGTGAGGTCCTCGGCCGGGTGTCCGTAGAGCCAGGCCGAGACGTCGCCCGCCAGCGCGCGCGGGTCGGCACTCACCAGCACCGGCACGTCCAGCCCGGTGCGGGACACCCGTTCCCGGCCGTCGGCGTCCGTCAGCACCGCGACCGCGCCCGCAGCCACCGCTTCCGGCGCGTGGTCGGCTCCGTGGGCGTGGGCGCCGCGGACGGCGACGAACAGGTCGCCCGGCTGCACGTCGGCTGAGCCGACGGCGATCCCGGTGACGGGTGTGGGGCCCGCGTCACCCAGGCGGAACTCGCGTGCGAGGTCGCCGAGGTGACGGACGGGGCGGCTCCGGGGGCGCATCCGGCCCTGGGGGGACGTCACGGGCTCGAATGTACCGCCCGCCACGACCCCCGCCGTGAGCGCGGCTCGGCCGGGTCGCCGATCGCCGCTCACTCGTACGTGGTCGGGTACAGGGAGGGTTCCGTCCCGCTCGGCGGGATGCCGAGGTAGCGCAGGGCGTGCCCGGTGACCTCGCTGAAGACCGGTGCGGCGACGGCACCGCCGTAGACCGACGTCTTCGGGTCGTACAGCGCGACGTTCACCGCGATCCTGGGGTCGTCTGCGGGCGCGATCCCGACGAACGAGGCCACCACCTTGATCACACCGTTTCCCTCGAAGGCCTGGGCGGTCCCGGTCTTCCCCGCGATCCGGTAGCCGGGCACTGCGGCGCTCCCGCCGGTGCCCTCGGTGACGGCTCCCTCCAGCATGCGCACGACGGCCTGCGCCGTCTCTGCGCTGATGACGCGCTCGGGCTCGCCCAGCTCCGCGGGGTGGAAGGTCCCCTCGGCGTCACGCGTGCCCGCCACCACGTGCGGCTGGACCCGGACCCCGTCGTTCGCCAGCGTGGCAAAGACCTGCGTGGCCTGGACGGTGGTGACGCCGACGGACTGCCCGAACAGGATGGCGTACGGCGAGCGGCCGTCGTTGTCCCAGTCGGCGACCTCCGACACCACCAGCCCGGCCGTCTCACCCGGAAGGCCGATGCCCGTGCGCTGCCCGAAGCCGAACTTGTGCAGGTAGTCCAGCCGGACCTGCGGGGGAACGTTCTGTCCCACCATCACGGTGCCCGTGTTGGAGGACTGGGCGAGGATGCCGGCCAGCGTGAGCTGGAGGTCGGCGTGCTCGTGGGAGTCCTTGAACGTCTGCCCGTTGGGAACCGTGTACTGGTACGGCACCACGTACTGCGACGTCGGTGTCGCCACCCCCGTCTCCAGGATCGCGGCCATCGTGATGACCTTGGCGGTCGACCCGGGCTCGTAGGTGACCGCGACCGCGCGGCTCGGGGCCGCGTCGGTGGGCTCGTTGGGGTCGATGCTCCCGGAGTCGGCGAGGACCAGGATCTCGCCGGTGGTGACGTCCTGGACCTCCACGGTGCACCACTCCGCGCCGGTCCGTGCGACGGCGTCGTCGCACGCCTTCTGCGCGGTGTACTGAAGGTCGCTGGCGAGCGTGAGCTGGACGCTCTGGCCGGGCTCGGCCGGAACCAGCTCGTCGGCACCCGTCGGGATCCGCTCTCCGTTGGCGCCCCGCTCGTAGGTGTGCGACCCGGGCTTGCCGGCCAGGACGTCCTCGTAGACCTGCTCCAGCCCCGCCATCCCGTGGCCCTCGGCGCCGACGAACCCGACGATGCTGCCTGCCGTCGTGTCGGCCGGGTACAGACGCTCACTGGTCCGTTCGGAGGTGATGCCCGTGATGCGCAGATCCATGACCGCCTGATGCACCTCGGGGGTGACGCCCTTGGCCAGGTAGACGAAGGGGCGGTCACCGACCAGCCGGGCGCCGAGCTCCGCCTCGGGGACGCCGATCAGCGGGGCGAGCAGGGCGGCCGCCTCGACGGCACCGTCGCCGTTCCGCTTCCAGGTGCCCACCTGAACCTGGTTGGCGACGATGTGATAGCTCTCCACGGAGGTGGCGAGGACGACACCGTTCCGGTCGACGATCTGGCCCCGCTCGGCCGGGATCACGGCCGTCTTCAACCGGTCGTCGTAGGCGCGCTGGGCCAGCTCCCGCCCGGTGAGCGTCTGGACGTCGACGAGTCGCACGCCGAAGACGGTGAGGACCAGCACCACCACCGTGAGGACGGCGAGCTGCCGGGCCCCCGGCGCACCGGTGCGGGTGCGGGTGCGGGTGCGGACCGGGGCCCGCACGGCGCCGGTCGCCCTGACCGGTCCGCGACGCGCCGGGGGTCGGGGCCCCCCGCCGGCATCCCCGCGGCCGGGGCGGGCCGCGCGGGTGACGGGTCGGTCCTGGTCCCGGGGGGAGGTGCGGCGTTCGGGTGCCCGCCTCTGGAGGGTGCGACGCTCGGCGGGACGCGGTCCGGCGCCCACACCGGCGCCTCGTCCGGGGTTGCCCCCGGGCGTGCCTCGGGCGGCCGGGCTCATCCGCCGGCCCCGGCGGGACTCGGGTTCCCGAGCACCGCGCCGTCGGACAACCGCAGGTACCCGCCGGTCGCCGGGAGCATCCCCAGCTCCTGGGCGGCCTCGGCGAGCCTGGCCGGAGCCGCCGCGCGCTCGAGGTCACCCATCATCTGCTGCTGGGCCTGCGTCGACTGGGCGAGCCGGGTCTGGAGGGCGAAACGGGTGTACTCCCCCTTGGCCATGGACGTGTTCAGCAGCAGTGCACCCAGGAGGGACGCGGCCAGCACCGACATGCAGAGCATCACGAAGGGCACCCGGGTCCGTGCCTGGGCCGGCGCCGGAACCACGTGGAGGCGCGGCCTCGGCGCGGGCCTCGACGGGACGGTGCTCGGCTCGGCGCGGACGCGAGGCGCCGCAGCGGTGGCCTGCGCCGCGCTCATGCGACCCACCTCGGGAGCTCGAGCAGGTGGTCCGGAGTGGGCCGGAGCCTCTCCGCGGCCCGGAGCCGGACCGACGCGGACCGGGGGTTGTCGGCCCGCTCACCCTCCGACGCGATAGCGGCGCCGCGGGTGAGGAGCCGGAGATACGGGGTGTGGGTCTGTGGTTCCACCGGGAGGTCCGGCGGTGCGCTCGACGTGGCGCCTCGGGCGAACGCCCGCTTGACCAGACGGTCCTCGAGCGAGTGGTAGGCGAGCACGACGATCCGGCCACCGACCGCGAGGGCCTCCAACGCGGCGGGCAGGGCGCGCTCGAGGACCGCCAGCTCGCCGTTCACCTCGATCCTGATGGCCTGGAAGGTGCGCTTGGCCGGGTTGCCGCCCTGGGCTCGTGCGGCAGCCGGGATCGCCTCCCGCACGACGGACACCAGGTCGGTCGTGCGACGCAGTGGTCCTCGAGCGCGCGCGGCCACGACCGCCCGGGCGATCCGAGGCGCGAAGCGCTCCTCCCCGTACACCCGCAGGATCCGGGCCAGCTCCGCCTCGGGATAGGTGTTCAGCACGTCGGCGGCCGTGGGCCCCGAGGTGGGATCCATCCGCATGTCCAGCGGCGCATCGCGCATATAGGAGAACCCGCGGCCGGGCTCGTCCACCTGGAGCGACGACACCCCGAGGTCGGCCAGGATGCCCTGGACCGGGGTCCCGACGGTGCGCTGGACCACGTCCAGGACGTCGTCGTACACGGCTCGCACCGCTGTGAACCGGTCACCGAACGACTCCAGCCGCTCGCCCGCCAATGCGATGGCCTCCGGGTCCCGGTCGATCCCGACGACGCGCAGCGCCGGGAACCGGGTCAGGAGCCCCTCGGCGTGCCCGCCCATGCCGAGCGTCATGTCGACGACGACGGCCCCGGCCCGGTCGACCGCAGGCCCGAGAAGGTCCAGGCACTCGTCGAGCAGAACGGGGACGTGACGTGGTTCCTTGACGGCCATGTCACCTCCTGCTCGGTCGGGGCCGCTGATGGCTCGGTGCGGGGTACGGGTTCGAGGCCGGAAGCTGGTGTGCTCGTAGGTGGGCGGGTGAGTTGATCGGGAGGCCCTCCGCCGCCCGATCAGGTCTCCCTCCGCAGCCCTCTGGCACCGGGGAAGTGCGCCAGAGCGGGCGGGGAGAGACCTCACCGTGCGGTGGGATCGCTCATTCAGAAGGCACCCGGGAACACCTCCTCGGCCGTGTCGGAGTACCGAGCGACCTGCTCGGCCAGGTAGGTCTCCCATGCCGTGGCGTCCCAGACCTCGACCCGGCTGCCGGCCCCGATCACCGCGACGTCCCGGTCCAGGTCGGCGTAGGAACGCAGGATCGGCGGGATGGTCAGCCGCCCCTGCTTGTCGGGCACCTCGTCGTGGGCTCCGGAGAGGAACACCCGCTGGTAGTCCCGGGCGTCTCGGCTCGTCACAGGTGCCTGGCGCATCCGTTCGTGCATCCGGCGGAACTCGGTGACCGGGAAGACGAACAGGCAACGCTCCTGGCCGCGGGTCATGACCAGGCCGGACGCCAGCTGGGTGCGGAACTTCGCCGGGAGGATGAGCCGGCCCTTGTCGTCCAGCCGTGGCGTGTAGGTACCGAGAAAGGGGGCGTATCCGCTGGTGGCGTCCGACTCGTCGGCCACGGCGCACCCCCTTCTCGTCCTCCCCCGGAGGGCCACTCCGCTCCAGGTGGCTCCACATTACTCCACAACACTCCACCCGCAAGGGTGAAATGGCTCGGTCAGCGCGTCGCGGGCACCGTCCTGCCTGGTCAGACCCGGTGGAGAGAGGTGGAGGGAAGGCGCAGCCGTAGGGTCGTGAGGCCCTTTGGGAGCGGCTGACGGGGCCCCGGCTCGGCAGCCTCGACGGCTCCCCCACGCACAGCAGGACCCGGGGCGGAGGCTCGACGCTCCACATCCGGTGGCTCCGGGACACCCCGGTGGAGCGATGTGGGGGACACCAGGGCGACGACACCATCCGGTCCTCGCCGGCTCCGCACGCAGATTAGGCTCTGAGACATTGACGACGAAGGGGTCGAGATGGTCCACGCGCTGCCCACAGCCGTCGAGCTCGAGGAGCTCACCGATATCGCCACGCGGGTGCGCGAGGCGATGGAGACGGTGATCTCCGGCCGCCCGGATCTGGTCCGACTGACCGTCGCGGTGCTGCTCGCCGAGGGACACCTGCTGCTCGAGGACGTGCCCGGCGTCGGCAAGACCACCCTCGCCAAGACACTCGGGCAGTCCATCGACTGCACGGTCGGACGCATCCAGTTCACGCCGGACCTGCTCCCCAGCGACCTCACAGGCGTGACCATCTACCGCCAGCAGCTCCACGAGTTCGAGTTCCGGCCCGGGCCGGTCTTCGCCAACATCGTCATCGCGGACGAGATCAACCGCGCCTCGCCGAAGACGCAGTCGGCACTCCTGGAGTGCATGCAGGAGTCGCAGACGACGATCGACGGGACCACGTACCAGCTTCCCCGCCCCTTCCTCGTCATCGCGACGCAGAACCCGATCGAGATGGAGGGCACCTACGCGCTCCCCGAGGCGCAGCGCGACCGGTTCATGGCCAGGCTGAGCGTGGGCTACCCGTCACGGGCCGCGGAGGTCGAGATGCTCGACCGGCAGGAGACGTCGGACCCGCTTGCCCACCTGACGCCGGTGACCACCGTCGACCGGGTACGGGAGATGATCGACCGGGTCCGGCACCTGTACGCGGCCCCCGGGATAAAGCAGTACGTCGTGGACCTCGCCGAGGGCACCCGTACCGACCCCATGCTCCGGCTGGGGGCGTCCCCCCGAGGCGCCATCCAGCTGCTCCGGGCGGCGAAGGCCCTGGCGGCGATGTCCGGCCGTGACCACGTGCTCCCGGACGACATCCAGGACCTGGCCGTGCCCGTCCTCGCCCACCGCCTGCTCCCGAGCACCGACGCCCGGCTCGCGGGTCGGTCGGTCACCGAGAGCCTGACCGCCATCATGGCGCGGACGCGGCTGCCCTCGTCGACACGTGGCATAGCGCCGGACCGGCGAGCAACGGGCTGATGTCCCGCGAGCGCCGGGTCAGGGCGACGTCACGGGGCGTCGCGCTCATCGCCACGGGGGCCGTTGCCATCACCTTCGGGGTGCTTCTCGGGGTGGGCGTCGTGGCGATGATCGGTGCGTTGCTGCTCGCCGTCGTCGGCCTAGGCTCCGCGGGCCTCCTGGCCGAGGCCAGGGCGGCCGAGCGGGGCGGCCTGCACTTCGTGCGCCGCGTCGTGCCCCACCCGGTCACGGTGGGTGCCACGGCCGTCGTCGAGGTGGGGCTCACGAGTGCGGCGACCCTCGCCCGGCTGGACAACCTCGACGTGGCCGAGCAGGCGGCCCGGGAGCTCTCCGGCCCGTCCGGCCTCCGCGCCCGGGTGCACCGGGCCCGCGGGACGCTCCGCCTGACCTATCAGATCGAGCCCGCGCGACGCGGTCGCTGGACCATCGGACCGCTGCAGGTGCAGCGGGTCGACGCCTTCGGCACCGTCCGATGGTCCGGTCCGCTCGGACCCCCGATGCAGGTCGCCGTCCGCCCCCGGATCACGCCGCTCACCCTCGACACCCGTTCGGCCTCCACGGACCTGGACCGGGCCGCCACCGGATCGCGGATGCCCTCGGCCGACGACGCGCTGCTCCGGGACTACCGGACCGGTGACGACCTCCGCCGGGTCCACTGGCGTTCCAGCGCCCGACGGGACGAGCTGCTCGTGCGCCAGGACGAACGCGCCGCGCGCAGGCCGGTGAGCGTCGTCCTCGACATCCCGTCCGACGACTACGCGGCGGAGTGGTCCATCTCCGTCGCCGCCTCGGTCGCCGTGGCGCTGGTGAGGTCCGGGCACCGGGTGCGGCTCCTGGGCGGGGACGTCCTCGGTGCCACCACCGATCACCACCACCCGGACACCGAGGGCATCGCGATCGACGCGCTGCTCGACCAGACGGTCGATCTCACGCTTCCCCGGACCCGTCTGATCCGCGACTCGTGGCTGCAGGTGGCGATCGACACCCTTGGACGGGAGGGGGGTGGCGCGGAGCTGGTCTTCGCCGTCGTCGGCGGCCTGGACGCCGACGCGCTCGCCGCGCTGGCCCGTCTCGGGGATGCGAACCTCGGCTGGGCGATGGTGCTGATGGGGCGCGACGATCGAGCGGCGACCGACGAGGAGACGCACACCCTCGCGGCCCTCCGGCGCGCCGGCTGGACGGCCTGTGCCGTGCGGGTCGGCGAACCTGCGAATCACTCGTGGGACCGACTGCTCGGGTCCGACGAGCGGGCGGAGAGCCTGCGATGACGCCGGGCGCGGCTCGGCTGAGCGGATCCCGGCTCTGGGTCGGAGCGAGCCTGCTCGTGACGGCGGTCCTGGTCGGGGTCGCCACGCTGGGCGTGCTCCTTGCCCCGGGCGGCTGGATGGGGCACAGCACGGTCGTGGTCCTGATCGTCGCCCTGAGCACCACGATGCTGCGCCGGACGCTCCGTTCCGCGCTCGTCCCCTCGGCCTGGGGGACGCTCGTCGCCGTGCTCGCCGTGACCGCTGCCTACGGCGGGACTGGCCGGGGCTGGACGATCCCGCAACCGACGACGGAGACACTCGACCGGCTCGAGGTGCTGATCGGATCCGGGGTCCAGAGCATCGTCGACGGCCGCATCCCGGTGCAGCCCACCCCGGGCCTGGACCTGCTGGTCGTGGCGGGCGCCGCCGCCTGCTACCTGCTCGCCGACCTCCTGGTCCTCGGCTGGGGGCGAGCCGGCCTCGGCGGCCTGCCCATCGCCGCGCTCTGGCTCCCCGCCGTTCTCTTCGAGCGGCGACCGGCTCTGGCGCTGCTCGCGCTCGGCGCGATGACCTTCCTGCTCCTGCTCGCCCTGACCCACCGGCGTCCGCTGCATCACTCGAGCGGGCAGGAGGCGACCCTGGTGACCGCGACGGCCGCAGGGCTCACCGTCCTGGCGCTCGTGTTCGGCAGCACCGCCACCGCACTGCCCTTCTACGGCTCGGTCCGACTCCCGGCGTCATGGGGCGGCTACGGCCTCACGGACAGCCCGCTGCGGGTGTCCACCGACCTGGACATGCGGGCGAGCCTCGACCAGCGATCCGACCGGACCCTCCTCAGGTACTCCACCGACGGCCCGGTACCGGGCCCCCTGCGCATGTACACGCTGACCCTCTTCGACGGCCGGCAGTGGCAGCGGGGCGAGGCTCCCTCCGACCTGCGGAGGGCCGCCGGTCGGTTGTGGCCGAGCGGCGAGGGGGACGGCGAGCCGGGCGAACCCACGGAGATCCGGGTGACGGTCACTGCCCTCAACCAGGACACCCTGCCCATCCCCGCCGACCCGCGCAGCATCGAGGCGGACGGCACCTGGCTCTACGACGAGCAGCGCGACGAGGTCGTGGGCGTCAACACCACGACGCAGGGCCTGTCCTACGTGATCTCGGTGGAGAACCGGGAGCTGACCGACGACGCCCTGCGCGCCGACGGTGCGGGTGAACCGCCCGGGGGACTCGCCCAGTACCTGCAGGTCCCGGACTCGGAGTTCGAAGAGGAGATCCGGACGCTGGCGGCGGAGGTGACCGCCGACGCCACGACCGACTACGCCCGGGCGATGGCCCTCCAGATGTACTTCCGCGACTTCACCACCTTCACCTACAGCACCGATGCGCCCCCGGTCAGGACCGGAGACGCCGTGTGGGACTTCCTCGACGCCGGGTCGGGGTACTGCGTCCAGTACGCGACGGCCATGACCCTCATGGCCCGGGCAGTGGGGCTCCCCGCCCGGATGGCCGTCGGCTTCCTCCCCGGCCAGCGGGACCGCGATGCGACCCGCACCTGGGAGGTCACCGCTCGACTCGCCCACACGTGGCCCGAGATCTACTTCGAGGACGCCGGGTGGGTGCGGTTCGAGCCGACGCCGGCCCGTCAGTCCGGAGCACCTCCCACCTACGCCGACCCGTTCTTCGGCCTACCGGTTCCCGTGACCGAGGACATCCCCACCGGGACCGGGCAGACCATGGCACCGGGGCAGCAGCAGGGTCCGGGAGGGGCCGAGGGGTCCGGCTACGTGACGATCGGGGGCGCCGAGATCCCGGTCCCGGCGGTGGTGGCGGTCGCCGTCGCGCTGCTTCTGCTGGCGGGCCTGGGCGGGAGCTGGTGGGCCCGCCGCAGGCGGATGCCGTCCGAACCGATCGGCCCGGACGAGTGGTGGGACCGGCTCAGGGCCACCCTGGCGGCGAACGGGGTCGCGTGGAGCGACGCGACCACGCCACGTCAGGCCGCGCTGGTGGTGCGCGAGGGATACCCGCGGGACGGTGACACCACCGAGGCAGTCGTGGCTCTGGACGCGTTGGTGGCCACCGTCGAGAGCGAGCGCTACGCCCCTCGCCCGCGGCCCTGGACCACCGAGGAGCTCCGCGCCTGGGTGGCCGCCGCCGAGCGGCCCCTCGTGGTTCCCGAGGACGAGGCCGTCACGAGCCGGGACTGACGCGCGGGCGCACCCGTGTGGACGGCAAGCAGTCGCGGGCGGGAGTCAGCCGTCGCGGTCCTCGCGCCGCCGGTCCCACCGCTTCTCGAACCGCTCGGTCAACCCGGGCCGTGCCTGACCGGGAGCCTTGCGCGGCTGAACACGACCGTCGCCGCCGACGAGGCCGGCCGGACCGCGACGGCGGGGCGGTGAGAAGGCAAGCACCACTGCGACGAACATCGTCACGAAACCCAGGACACCGACGAGCGGCGTACTCGTCACGGCCCCGACAACCATGACGACAAGCCCCACGAGCGCCCCGGCGCCCGTGAGCAACCATCGGCGGACCTGAGTCGCAGCCCCACCCTGCAGGGTATTCACCAGTTTGGGGTCGTCAGACGTGAGCTGCTGCTCCATCTGCTCAAGCACGCGCTGCTCGTACTCGGACAGAGGCATCTGGGTACCTCCGTGCTCCCGGCGTCAAGTGTCACCATCAGGATAGATCCCTGGTGGGGCCTGCGGTAGTTGACCGCTCCGGGAGGCGAGCACCGCGCCCTGCCGCACGGCCTGCGAGCCGAAGCGGCTGCGCACCTGGTCCACCACGCCCTCGGCCCGGCGGCGCGCTGTCGCCTCGTCCGACACGGCCTCTTCCAGCGTGAGCTGCCGGGCGGCGGCGGGGCTCAGGCCCTCCACCCGGACGCCCACGAGGCGGACCGACGCGCCCTTCAGATCCGCACCCCCGAGAAGGTCACGCGCGGCACGGAACACCTCGTCGGCCACGTCGGTCGGCACACTCAGGGTGCGTGAGCGGGTGGTCGTGGCGAAGTCGGCGTCGCGAAGCTTGAGCACCACCGTTCGGGCCACGAGCCCCTTGGCGCGGAGGGCGGCGGCACACCTGTCGGCCAGCGCGAGCACGTGATCGCGGACCACCGCGAGGTCGGGGGTGTCGGCCTCGAAGGTGGTCTCGGCGCCGATGCTCTTCTCCTGCCGTTCCGGGACCACCGGGCGCGGATCGCGACCCCAGGCGAGGTCGTACAGGTGCGAGCCGACGACGGAACCGACCGCCCGCTGGACGGTGCGCACGTCGGAGTCGGCCAGCTCGGCCACCGTCGTGATCCCCCATCGGGCCAGCGCGTCGCGGGTCCGCTCCCCCACCCCCCACAGAGCGCCGACCGGAAGCCCGCGAAGGAACCGGACCGTCGCGTCGGTCGGGACGAGCATCACGCCGTCCGGCTTCGCATAGCCCGAGGCGAGCTTCGCGACGAACTTGGTGCCGGCGATCCCGACGGAGCATCTCACCCCGTGCGCGGCCCACACCCGCTCGCGGATCACCCCGGCGATCCGGGTCGGCGGGCCGAGACGCCGCCGCGCGCCCGAGACGTCAAGGAACGCCTCGTCGATGCTCACCTGCTCGACCAGCGCCGTGATCTCGCCGAGGATCTCCATCACACCGGCCGACACCTCGCGATACCGACCGTGATCCGGCGGCACCACGACGGCCTGCGGGCACAGCCGGCGCGCCATCGACATCGGCATCGCCGAGTGGACGCCGAAGGCCCGCGCCGGATAGCTCGCCGCGAGGACGACCGACCGCCCCTGACCACCCACGATCACCGGCGTGTCCCGCAGCTCGGGCCGCCGGGACAGCTCGACCGAGGCGAAGAAGGCGTCCATGTCGACGTGGAGGATCGAGCACCCTGACTCATCCGAGCCCCATTCGGATGAGATCACCCCAGCCGGCCGACGACTCATGGACGTCTCACGAGGCGGTTCGCACGAGGGATGGCTGGCTGGGCGTCAGGCCGATGCGGGCGCGAACGGCCTCGTGGAACGCCTCCGCCGCGTCCCCCGCCCGGTCCGCGCGGGCGTCGTCGACGACGCCGGTGCGGCCGGCCTCGATCGCCGAGCGAGCCGATGCGTTGTCAGCGAAGAGGGCAGTCCACCCGGCGAGCTCGGGTGCCACGGCAGCGACCATGTCCCACACCGTACGCAGGCCCCGCCGAGAGGGCCGCCCCGTCACGGCGAGCAGTGCCGCCCCTGCCCGGACGGCGGCCAGGTGCGCGTGCAGGAACCGCTCGTCGGGGTCCGACGCGAGGGTCGCCGCCACGAGCTCGGCCTCGCTCCTCGCGAGCAGGCCACGCGTCGACGTCGGGACTGCTCGGTCCGCCCCACCCCGCCGGGACGTCGCAGGCGCTGGAGTCATGTGACACCTCCTCGTCCCATTGTCGAACACGTGTTCGACTGCGTCAAGCACCGGCGCCGGCGCATCGTACGGTTGCGCCATGAGACCGCACCGTCCCCGCGCAGGGGGCCGCGGGCGATCCGCACCGCGCGAGCTCCCGGAGGGTCCGGTCCAGATCAGCACCGGCACGGCCGAGGTCCGGCCGGACCGGCATGCGCCGGGGCAGGTGACGGTGCTCGTGAACGGCGTGCCCAGCTCCTTCCACGACCTCGCCGACCCCCGCCGGCTCGAGTTCGAATACATGCAGTACATGGGGGCCGTCGTCGAGCATCTGACCATCGGCCCGCTGTCCGTCGTCCACCTGGGCGCTGGGGCGTGCACCTTCCCGCGCTGGCTCGACGCCGTTCGACCGGCGTCGACCCAAGTCGCTGTCGACATCGACCCCGAGCTGGTCCGCCTCGTCCGGGAGTGGTTCGACCTTCCGCGCTCCCCCGCGCTCCGGCTGCGGGTCGGCGAGGCCCGGGATGTGCTGGAGACCATGGCGACCGCGAGCGCCGACGTCGTCGTCCGCGACGTGTTTGCGCACGACGAGACGCCGGGACACCTGCGCACCGTCGAGTTCGTCGAGCAGGCGGCACGCGTCCTGAAGCCCGAGGGGATCTACCTGGCGAACTGCGCGGACCGACCGCCGCTGCGGGTGGCGCGAGCCGAGGCGGCGACCGTCCGCTCCGTCTTCGCAGAGGCGGCGCTGGTGGCCGAGCCCGGCCAGTTCAAGGGCCGTCGGCACGGCAACCTCGTCCTGGTCGGGACCAAGTCCGGATCCCTCGACGCGCCCGGACTGGCGCGCGAGCTGAGGTCGCTCGCGGTCCCGGCGCGCCTGCTGCGCGGGAGTGAGCTCAGGGCGTTCACGTCAGGTGCCGCGCCGCTGCGCGACGCCTGACGTGCGACGAGGCCGCCACATGGGCGGCCTCGTCGTGGTCGTGTGGGGTCAGGCGGGTCGGACGTTCTCCGCCTGCGGACCCTTGGGGCCCTGGGTGATCTCGAACTCGACCCGTTGGGCCTCCTCGAGGGACTTGTACCCCTGGACCTCGATCGCCGAGTAGTGCACAAAGACGTCGGGGCCCCCGCCGTCCTGGGCGATGAACCCATAGCCCTTCTCAGCGTTGAACCACTTCACCGCACCCTGCGCCATGCTGTTCCTGTCCTTCTGTCCATCCGGGGACGTCATGACCGGGCCCGGTGCCCGATCGCCGTGCCGCAATGCCTCGTCCCACGTCCTGCACCGGCAGACCTCGACAGGTCATGACAGGGGCCTCATCGACGGCCAGGGCCATGCGTCAGTGTCACTGCAACACGCGCAAGCATGGCACGACGACGTCGAACGGCGCCACAGAAGTCAGCGCCCGTTCTGGCGACTGCGACGCCGCTGCGCGCGCCGCGCAAGGACCTCGCGGACCGGCGGCACGACGATGCCGTCGGCGAGCATCGCGCGCCGGGTACTCCGCCGGGAGACGAGCACACCGACCACACCGACGAGCCACGGCACCGCCATCACGGCGAACCCGGCCCGGAAGGACTCCAGGGACAGGGGCGGTCCGGCAACCAGGTCCATCACGAACCCGATGGCCAGCATCGTCACGACCGCCGAGAAGAACCCCCCGACGTTGACCATCCCGGTCGCGGTGCCCAGCCGGTGGCCCGGGTTGAAGGTCCGCGCGAAGTCGAACCCGATCGCGGAACCCGGTCCGCCCACACCGAGCACCACCACCAGGAGGACGAGGAGCCACAGCGGGCTCGGCTCGGGCCGCGCCAGCACCGCGATCCAGGCCAGCGCCGTGCCCATCGCGATCGCGATCACCATCCAGGAGCGGCGCAGCGGATGACGGGCGGTGAGCACGCCGATCACCGGTCCGCTGACGAGGGTCGCGACCACGCTGAGGCTCATCAGGCCACCGGCCCGGGCGGGGCTGAGCCCCTGCGCCGAGGTGAGGAAGGGGAACCCCCACAGGAGCAGGAACACGGCCATCGGGAACAGGCTGAGCGCGTGGGTCCAGAAGCCCAACCAGGTCCCAGGGGTGCGCGCCGCGGCGCGGAACGGCCCCGGGAGTCCCGGGACGGCGCCCTCCCGCAGCGTGCCGGCGGGATGGTCGCGGACCAGGGTCCATGAGACGACGGCGGCCGCCAGGCCCAGTCCCGCGAGTCCGAGGAAGGCCACGCTCCAGCCCGCGCGTTCGAGCACGAGCACCAGCGGGACGGCGGCGCCGAGCTGGCCGAGGTTGCCCAGCGTCCCGGTGAGCTGGGTGAAGAGGGGCACCCTGGCCGCCGGGAACCACGTCGGCACGAGCCTGATCACCGAGATGAAGGTCGCCGCGTCGCCCGCGCCGATGAGGATCCGAGCGAGGTAGGCGCCCGGGACGTCATGCACCACGCTCAGCAGCAGCTGGCCCACGGACATCAGCACCGCGCCGGTCGAGATCAGCAGGCGGGGCCCGAACCGGTCGAGCAACCCCCCCATCGGCACCTGGAGTCCGGCGTAGACCGCCACCTGCACCACGACGAAGGTGGACAGCACGGTCGCGCTGACGCCGAACCGGTCGACGGCCTCGACGCCCGCCACGCCGAGGGAGCTGCGGTGCAGCACGGCCACGACGTACGCGACGACGCCCCCCGACCAGACGAGCTGGGCCCGACGCCACCTGCGCCCGGCGGAGGCCACCAGGTCACCCGCCGGTTCCGCCGGGGCCGCTGGATGGGTGGACGTCACGGGCGCCACCGTAGCCATGCATCAGACCTCGGACTGAGGTCGGAGGTCACATACTGGCTGCCGGGCGGACGACGGGAGTCAGGTGCCCTCGGGCGGTGACTGCTGGGCGAGGAACCGTTCGAACTCGGCGCCGATCTCGTCGGCGCTGGGGATCTCGTCGGTCCCGGTGAGCAGATTGGTGCTGCCGAGCGCCCGGGTGAAGCTGTCGTACTGCTCCTCGAGGGCTGCGACGACGGCGGCGACCTCGGCCGAGCCGGCCACCTGTCGCTCGATCTCCACCTGGGCTTCCCGCGCCGCGGGTTCGAGGGCGTCGGCCGCGAGCTCCAGGCCGGTGGCCTGCTCCAGGTGCCGCAGGGCGACGATGGCCGCCTGCGGGTAGGCGGACGGCGCGAGGTAGTGCGGCACGTGGACGGCGAAGCCCATCGCCTCGTGACCCCACTGCCCCAGGCGGTACTCGAGCAGCGCGCCGATGCTCGCCGGGACCTGGAGCGTGCCCGACCAGATGCTGGAGGACCCGAGCTCGGCTCGTGTGCCGTGCGCAGTGACGCCGAGCGGACGGGTGTGAGGCACACCCATCGGGATCCCGTTCGCGCCCACGGTCAGTGGCACCTCGAACCGCTCGACCACCTGGCGCACCGCGCCGGCGAAGCGCTCCCACTGCACGTCGGGCTCCGACCCGTGCATGAGCAGGAACGGCGTCCCCGCGGCGTCGCGCATCAGGTCGATGCCGAGCCGAGGCTCCTCGTAGTCGGTCCAGGCGTTGGAGTCGAACGTCATCATGGGACGCCGCCCCCGGTAGTCGAGGAGCTGATCGATGTCGAAGGTCACCAGGCGCCGCGGGGCGAACCTCTCGGTCAGGTGCTCGCCTGCGACCTCCGCGGCGCTTCCTGCATCGACGAATCCGCTGACCATGTGCAGCAGCGCAGGCGGCGGAGATGACGCGAGCTCGCGCGCCACGTCCTCGTCGACCGTGTAGATCTCGCGGTCCATCACGTCCTGTGCTCCCTGATCGGCTGTCCGGCACCCTCGGCCGGGTATATCCGGGTCAACGTCGAGGGACCGCTCCGGATTCCGGGTCAGCGGGAGGGCAGGCGGACCACCGAGACGAAGAAGTCGTCGATCTTCCGGACGACTTCGATGAAGCGGGTGAAGTCGACGGGCTTCGTCACGTAGGCGTTGGCGTGCAGCGCGTAGCTGCGCAGCACGTCCTCCTCGGCGTCGGACGTCGTGAGCACCACGACGGGGATCCTGCAGAGCTCGTCATCGGACTTCATCTCCGCGAGGACCTCGCGACCGTCCATCTTGGGCAGGTTGAGGTCGAGCAGCACCAGGTCCGGGACCGGCGCCGTGACGTAGTCGCCCTGCCTGCGCAGGTACTCCATGGCGGCGACACCGTCGCTGACCACGGCCAACCTGTTCGTCACCTTGTTCTCGGCCAGCGCTTCACGGGTCATCAGGACGTCACCCGGGTCGTCCTCGACCAGCAGGACATCGATGACCTTCTGCTCAACCATCCGTCGGTTCCTCCCGCTCGTCTTGTGCCGGCGCTCTTCCCGAGTCGACGGTACCCACGGTCAGCGCAGCGGGCAGCGTCCACCGGACACTCATGCCCTCGGTCTGGTCCGGGTCGATCCAGATCTCGCCCCCGTGGTACTCGACGATCTTCTTGCACACCGCCAACCCGATCCCGGTCCCCTCGTAGACGTCCCTGGCGTGCAGCCGCTGGAAGATCACGAAGACGCGCTCGGCATACTTCGGCTCGATGCCGATCCCGTTGTCCCGACACGTGAACTCCCACAGTTGACCGGCACGCCGCGCCTCGAGACGCACCACCGGCGGCCGGTCCGGGTGGCGGAACTTTGCCGAGTTCACGAGGAGGTTGCGCACCAGCTGGACCAGGAGCGGTCGCTCACCGCGCACCGCGGGCAGCGGACCGGCGGTCACGGTCACCCCGGTCCGGTCCACGAGGTCCTGGATGTCCCCGACGGCCTCGCGGACCACGGCACCCATGTCGACCTCGGTGACCTCGCCGCCGATCCGACCGACCCTCGAGAAGTCGAGCAGGTCACTGACCAGGCGCTGCATGCGGGTCGCGCCGTCGACCGCGAAGCCGATGTACTGGTCCGCCCGCTCGTCGAGCTGACCGGCGTACCGGGTGGCGAGCAGCTGCGTGAAGCTGGCCACCTTGCGCAGCGGCTCCTGCAGGTCGTGGGACGCCACGTAGGCGAACTGCTCGAGATCGCGGTTCGAGCGCCGCAGGTCCTCCGCTTGCTCGGCCAGGACGGCGTGTGATGCCTCCAGTTCGGCGCTGGTCCGTGCGGCCTCGGCAAGGAGCAGCGTCAGTCGGGCGCGCATCTCCTCGATGTCCTCGGCCACCGCCCCGACCTCCCCCGGCCCCGTGGCCGTCACCGCATGCCCCGTGTCCCCCGAGACGACCTGGCGGACGTCGTCTGCCAGCGTGGTCAGTGGCCGGGTCACCCAGCGCTGGAGGAAGACCCACAGCAGCACGCCCGAGGCCAGGGCAGCCATGACGAGGGCGGTGAAGACCGCGGTCAGGGCGTTGGTCGCCGCGTCGAGGTCGCCCACCACCCGGATGCGCTCGTCGCGGAGCAGGTCGGCGTAGGCGCGCATCGCGGCGTCGAGCTCGGCGAAGTCCCGCGCACCCTCCGCGACCCGGACGGCTGTCACCGCCCCGGTCCCGCCGGATGCCACGGCGGCGATGGCCGGCTCGGCAAAGGTGCGGTACCAGGTCTCGGCATCCTCGATCACCTCCGCGCGGGCAATGATCGCCGGGTGCCCCGATCCCAGCTCATCGACCAGGAGGGCCTCGACGTCGGTCTCCTGGTCGCTCGCGCCGAGCCGCTCGAAGCTCTCGAGGACTACGGGGTTTCCCGTCTCCAGGTACGCGCGCACCGACGACTCCGCGTCCAGCAGTGCGATGTGCCCGGTGTCCGCCTCGCTGATCGCGACGAACAGGACGTCCAGGATGGCGCTCTGCCGGTCGCGAATCAGGCCGAGCGACACCGTCGCCGCCACCACCAGCAGGAGCAGGGCGGCGCCGCCACCGATCAGTGCCCTGCGCAGCCGTAGGCGCAGGGAGAGGTCGGACGGCGACCCGGGACCGTGGTCACCCGACACCGTCGCCCCCCGCCCAGCCGAGCATGACCAGCGCGGCATCGTCGGCGAGCTCGCCTCCGTGGCGGGCGGTGACCGCCCTGAGCACCCGGTCGACCACTGTCGGTCCGGCGCCGGCAGCGCCCGGGGCGCCGTCCGCCCGCACCTGCTCCGTCACGAGGTCGCGCAGCCCCTGCATCCCGAGCCGGGACCGGCCGCCGTCCACGGTCGCCTCGACCAGCCCGTCGGTGAAGAGGACGAGCCGCCAGCCACCGCCGAGCTCGACGCGGGCCGGTTCCCACGCACCGTCGACCGGGATGCCGAGGGCTCGGCCCCGGGCCCCGGTGGGCAGCGACGTCGTCGGCACACCGAGCAGGAAGGGCGCGGGGTGCCCGCACAGGTACATGTCCATCGCGGAGCGGTCCGGGCTCACCTCGATCATCACCAGGGTCGCGAAGATCTCCGGCCGCTCACGCTCCGCGAGCAGCACCCGCTCGACCACCTCGAGGACCTGCCGACTGGGGAGATCCGCCAGCACACAGGTGCGCCAGGCGGTGCGCAACGACGCACCGAGTGCCGCCTCGTCGGGACCGTGCCCCGCGACGTCGCCTACCACGGCGAGCACCGAGGAGTCCGCCCGTTCGACGACGTCGTAGAAGTCACCACCGAGCAGACCCTCTCGGCCGGATCGGTACCCCACCACAAGGTCGAGCAGCGGGTCGGTCACCAGCGGCGTCGGCAGCAACGCCCGTTCCAGGCGAACGGTCTCGTACTGGCGCAGCTCGGCGCGGTACAGCGCACGCTCCTGCTGCTCGACCCGCCGCCGCTCCACCGCGTAGCGGACCGAGCGGATCAGCATGCCGGGTTCGACCTCACCCTTGACGAGGTAGTCCTGCGCACCCGCGGCCACGGCCCGTAGGCCCACGCCGGAACGCGCCAGACCGGTGACGACCACGACGGCGGGGAGCCCGGGCACGCGCTGCAGGCGTTCGAGCGCCTCCAGCTCGGTGAGCCCGGGCAGACCGAGGTCGAGCAGCACGCAGTCCACATCGAGCTGGGCGAGGCCCTCGTCGAGGGTCCGGGCCCGTCGCAGGTCGACCGGAACATCCGTGGCCGCAAACATCTCGGCGGCCAGCAGGGCGTCGCCGTCGTCGTCCTCGATGAGCAGCACCGAGAGGGGCCGGGGGGAAGCCTCGTGGTAGGGCACACGCCACCTTTCACCGTCGCCGGGCCGATCCTAGGGTCCTTTGGGCCGCCTGTCCCTGCCAACCGCGCGACCACGCCGCGGCGACATGGCGTCGCCGGCCATCCACCCACCGGACCGGATGGGCGAACGTGCCACGCGCCGGCGCCGGAGGGCGGATAATGGACGGCCGGTTGCCTGCGACCGGCTGACCTGAAGGGGGCCCGTGGCCGACAGCAACGACCATCTGCGCGAGGAGCAGGCCGCGCTCGACATCCGCTACACCCGGCTCGACGAGCTGCGCGCGCAGACCGCCGAGCGCCTCGCCCACGTGCGGCGGAGCGGTCCGTCCGGTTCCCCGCAGAACCGCTCCGAGCGCGATGCCTTCGCCACCCTTTACGAGGACCGGCTCGCCCAGCTCGACGCCGTCGAGCAGCGCCTGGTCTTCGGTCGGCTGGACCTTTCCGAGGGGACAACCCGCTACATCGGTCGGATCGGGCTCACCGACGCGGACCACAGCTCGTTGCTGACGGACTGGAGGGCACCGGCCGCCCAGGCCTTCTACCGCGCCACCGCGGCTCAGCCGGAGGGCGTGCTGCTCCGCCGGCACCTCGTCACCCGCGGTCGGTCGGTGACCGGCATCGAGGACGAGGTGCTCGACCTGTCCGCGCTGGGCCCGGACGGCGCGACCACGGCGGGCACCCTGTCCGGTGAGGGCGCGCTGCTCGCGTCCCTTGCGGCGGTGCGCACCGGCCGGATGGGCGACATCGTCGCGACGATCCAGGCCGAGCAGGACGCGATCATCCGGTCGGACCTGGCCGGCGCGCTCGTGGTCCAGGGTGGCCCCGGCACCGGCAAGACCGCAGTGGCGCTGCACCGGGCGGCCTACCTGCTGTATGCGCACCGGCGCACGCTCGAACGCTCCGGCGTGCTGCTCGTCGGTCCGAGCACGGTGTTCCTGAGGTACATCGACCAGGTGCTGCCCTCGCTCGGCGAGACCGGGGTGGTGACCGCCACCGTCGCCGACCTGTTCCCCGGGGTCACCGCGGACGGCGTGGAACGCGACGTCGTCGCGGAGATCAAGGGCCGTGCCGTGATGGCCCGGGTGATCGCCCGTGCGGTCCGCCAGCGGCAGCGGGTACCGCAGGCCGACACCCCGATCTCCGTCGAGGGCACGGTGGTGCACGTGCGACCGGACGACGTCGCCGAGGCGATCGGGAAGGCCCGGCGCTCCGGGCGGCCGCACAACCTGGGCCGGGCCGTCTTCGTCCGCGACATGCTCAACCGCCTCGCCGCCCAGTACGTCGAGCAGTCCGGCTACCCGATGGGGCCGGACGATCGCGCCGACATCGTCGAGGAGCTGCGGACCACCAGGGAGGTGCGGATCGCGCTCAACCTGGCGTGGATGCCGCTGACACCTCAGCGGCTGGTGGAGGACCTGTTCACCAAGGTCCACCGCCTGGATGCCGCCGCCCGGGAGCTCAGCGACCGCGAGCGGGCGGCCCTGCTGCGCGAACCGGGGCACCCGTGGACGCCGGCCGACGTGCCGCTGCTCGACGAGGCGGCGGAGCTGCTCGGCGAGGACGACCAGGCCCAGCGTGCCGATGCCGCGGAGGAGGCACGACGCCGGAGTGCGGACGTCGAGTACGCCCGTCAGGTGCTGCGCACCTCGGGGGCGAGCGGGCTGGTCAGCGCCGAGCTGCTCGCCGAGCGCTTCGCGCACACCGGTCCGGCGGAGACCACCGCGGAACGCGCGGCTGCCGATCGAGCCTGGACCTACGGCCATGTCGTCGTCGACGAGGCCCAGGAGCTGTCCGCGATGGCGTGGCGGATGCTGCTGCGTCGGGTGCCGACCCGCTCGATGACGATCGTCGGCGATGTGGCGCAGACGTCGGCGCCCGCCGGTACGAGGCAGTGGGCTGCCACGCTCGACCCGGTGCTCAAGGGCTCCTGGCGCGCCGCCGAGCTCACGGTGAACTACCGGACGCCGGCCGGCATCGCCCGGACCGCGCAGAGGGTGGCGAGCGCCGCCGGGCTGCCGGTCAGTCGGCTCACCTCGGCGCGCGAGGTGCCCGACTCGCTGCGCGTCCGCCTGGTCGACCCCGAGAACCCCGTCGTGGACGCCGTCGTCGACGAGGCCCGGGCCGCTCTCGAGGATCTCAGAGCCGCGGGCGACGCAGCCTCGGGGACCGGGCGGGTGGCAGTGATCGCGGTCGCCGACCGGGTGAACGACCTGCGCGCCTCGCTGGCCGACTCGGCCGTCGGGCACGCCCTGCGCCCGCCGAGCTCGATGCTCGACGCGCCGCTCGCGGTCATGTCCCCGCGGGCCAGCAAGGGGCTGGAGTTCGACGTCGTCGTGCTGGTCGAGCCGCGGGAGATGTCACCGAACCCGGGTGACCTCTACGTCGCGATGACGCGACCCACGCGCACGCTGCGCGTCGTGACCACCGTCCCGCTCCCCGAGCTGGACCCCGATCACTGACAGGCGACCTGGCCGAGGAGGGCCAGACCCTGCCGATCCCCGGGACCCAGGTCCATCCGGCTGGATGTGATCGGGTGCATCAGCTCGTCGGGGTCCGAGACGTGGTCGAGGCCGAGGGCGTGGGCGAGCTCGTGGACCATGATGGCGCGCGCCTGGCCGTAGCCGTTCTGCCGACCCATCAGCGCCGTGAGGTCGGGGGCGTCGAAGACGACGCGACCGGCGACGAGCCACTGCCCGTTGCCGTCAGCCCCGGGCACGGCCGCCGACCCCCCGACGCCGGCGACCTCACCGGCGAGCTCAGGCATCTCCGTGGAGTCCGACCACGTGATCAGCAGCGGTGCCCAGCCGTCTCCGTACCGTTCCGCCTGGATCAGTGGCCGGTCGACGGTCGGGCCCTCGTCGGTGGAGCCCCGGTACTCGAACACCACGCCGCTGGCCGCCGAGACGATGGCCAGCGCCTCGGCGAGGAGCTCGTCACCGTGCGGTGGGGCCCCGTCGGGGCGGATCACGTACGCGACGGCCCGGCACGGGTCGTAGCCCACGGGGCCGCCCTCGTCGTCGGTGTGCAGGAATGCGTACTGACCCGACGTCGTCACCTCGACCTCGGGCACGAGCCTGCCGTCGGTGGGGTCGGGGCGCGGGATCGCGACTGCGCGTCCCTCGACGTCGATGTACGCCTGGGGTCCGAACAGCCCGGGGAGCTCCCAGCCGTTCGCGGAGAGCACCCCCGCCCCGGAGAGCACAAGCGCGAGCGTGATCACCAGGACGGGGAGCCTGACACCCCGACCGCGGCGACCGCGTGCGGACACCCGCGCCGCCCGGTCCATCCGACGAAGCAGGCGGCGGGTCCGGCGGTCGGCTCGACTCACCTGTTCAGTGTCGCCCGTCCGGACGAATCCCGCCTGCGCTTCGGCGCGTCCCCGCCGCGGGCGTCCTCCGGCTCGGGTCGGTGGCGCGGTCGGTGTCCACCGTCCGTTCTGCGGTCGGGTTTTCCGCCGGGGGCGTCAGGGGGCCACGATAGATGCGTGCTACGCGCCCTCTTGCTGGAGAACCTGCATCCCTTGGCCACCACGATCCTGCGCGACCATGGAGCCGAGGTGACCTCCCGGACCGGTGCGCTCGACGAGGACGAGCTGATCGAGTCCCTCGCCGGCGTCACGCTGCTCGGGATCCGATCGAAGACCCAGGTGACCGAGCGCGTGCTCGACGCCAGCCGTGACCTGCGGGCCGTCGGCGCCTACTGCATCGGCACCAACCAGGTGGACCTGCACGCCGCGGCCGAGCGCGGAATCGCCGTGTTCAACGCCCCGTTCTCGAACACGCGGTCGGTGGTCGAGCTCGCCCTGGCCGAGATCATCGCGCTGCTCCGTCGGCTGACTGAGCGGGACACCGCGCTGCACGCCGGCGTCTGGGACAAGTCCGCCGAGGGCGCGCACGAGGTCCGCGGCCGCACCCTCGGCATCGTCGGCTACGGCAACATCGGCACCCAGCTGTCGGTGCTCGCGGAGTCCATGGGCATGTCGGTGGTCTTCCACGACACCTCCGAGCGACCCTCCCTCGGCAACGCACGCCGGATGGGGAGCCTCGACGACCTGCTCGAGGTCGCCGACGTCGTGACGCTGCACGTCGACGGGCGGGCGGGCAACGCCGGTCTCTTCGGACGGGAGCAGTTCGCCCGGATGAAGGAGGGGGCGATCTTCCTCAACCTCTCCCGCGGGTTCGTCGTCGACTACGCGGCGCTCCGCGAGGCCGTGCTGGCCGGGCGGATCGGCGGGGCGGCGGTCGACGTGTTCACCCACGAGCCCAAGCGCCGTGGTGACCCGTTCGACTGCGAGCTGCGCGGCCTGCCGAACGTGATCCTCACCCCGCACATCGGCGGCTCGACGGAGGAGGCCCAGGAGGCGATCGGGCACTTCGTCTCCAGCAAGCTCCGGGACTACCTGACGAGCGGTTCGACCACCCTCAGCGTCAACCTGCCCAACCTGGCGCTCGAAGCGCGCACGGGTTCCCACCGACTCACCCACCTGCACCGGAACACCCCGGGCGTGCTGGCCGGGATCAACCAAGCGCTCGCCGAGCACGGCGTGAACATCGAGGGTCAGCTGCTCGCGACCCGGGGCGAGTACGGGTACGTGGTCACGGACATCGCGGCCGAGCCGACCGACGACGTGCGCAAGGTGCTGCAGACGATGCCCCAGACGATCCGGCTCCGCCTGCTCTCCTGAGGTGTCAGCCGGTCTTGCGCCGGTAGGTGCGCCGGGTGCTCCCCGCAACCTCGGACCCATGCACGGTGCCCGTGCTCCGGCGAGCCTCTCCCTCGCGGCGTGCCGTGGCCCGCTTGCGGTCCAGCGCCTCGCGGAACCGGGCCTTTGCGTCCTGAGGCGCTGGCTGTGCCTCGTCGTGGTCCGCGGTCATGTCGGTTCCTCTCGCTGTGGTGCCGCCGACCCGTGGGGGTCGACGCGATCAAGTGTGCGCCGCCCGGGTCTCCGACGCCAACAACCGGCCCTGGCGCGCCGTCCGCACCCGCCCCGGCCGGCGTGACGACGGGCATCGCCGAACGGTCCAGGATCGACCGGTTACGGTTCGGTAACCTACGCGGACGTAGGTTACCGTTGGCATGTGGATCTCTCTCAGCGCCCCTGGCTCGCGTCCTACGCCCCCGACGTCCCGGCGGACATCGACTCACCCGACGAACCCGTCACCGCGGCGTTGTACCGCTCGGCCGCAGCGCACCCCGCCCGGATAGCCCTGGACTTCATGGGATCGGTGACCACGTACGACACCCTGGTCCGCCGGGTGAACAAGGCGGCGGAGGCGCTGCGCGAGGTCGGCGTCCGCAAGGGGGACCGGGTGGCGCTGGTCCTGCCCAACTGCCCCACGCACGTGGTGGCGTTCTACGCCGTGCTCCGGCTCGGAGCCGTGGTCGTCGAGCACAACCCGACGTACACGGCCGACGAGCTCGAGCACCAGCTGAGCGACAGCGGCGCGGTTGTCGCGATCGTCTGGGAGAAGGCCGCCAAGGCCGTGCTCTCGGTCCGGGAACGGACAGACCTGCACGCCGTCGTCGTGGTGGACCTCACCCGCGACCTGCCGGCGATCAAGCGCGTCGCCCTGCACCTGCCGGTGCCCTCCGCCCGCCAGGTGAAGGCCACGATGCGCAGCCGCATCCCCCACTCCGCGGGAGTGCTGCGCTGGGAACGCGTGGTGCGCCAGGCGCGACCGCTCCCCGCCGATCACCCCGCGGCGTCGGTCGACGACGTCGCGGCCCTGCAGTACACCGGCGGGACCACAGGGACTCCCCGCGGGGCGGTCCTGCGGCACCGACAGCTGGCGGCGAACGCTGCCCAGGGCCAGGCATGGACGCAGCACGCCGACGCCGCGGAGACGGTGTACGCGGCGCTCCCGTTCTTCCACGCCTTCGGCCTCACCCTGTGCCTGACGTACGCGGTGCGGGCGGCGGCCACCGTCGTGATCTTCCCGAAGTTCGACGTCGACATGGTGCTCGCGGCCCAGAAGCGCCGCCCGGCGACCTTCATCCCGGGCGTGCCCCCGATGTTCGAGCGCCTGGCCGAGGGAGCGCGCCGGACCGGCACCGACCTCACGTCGGTCACCCACTCCATCTCGGGCGCGATGAGCCTGCCCGCCGCCACCGCCCAAGCCTGGGAGGACGTGACCGGCGGCCTCCTCGTCGAGGGCTACGGGCTGACCGAGACCGCTCCGGTCGCCCTGGGCAACCCGATGTCGACCGACCGGCGCCCGGGCATGCTCGGCGTGCCCTTCCCCTCCACCCACATCCGCGTCGTCGACCCCGAGGACCCGAACCGCGACGTGGCCCCTGGCGAGCGCGGCGAGCTGCTCATCAGTGGCCCGCAGGTCTTCGACGGCTACTGGCAGCGCCCCGAGGAGACGGCTCAGGTCCTGGTGGAACGAGACAGCCGCACCTGGCTGCGCACGGGAGACATCGTCGTGGTGGAGGGCGACGGGTTCGTCCGACTCGTCGACCGGATCAAGGAAGTCATCATCACCGGGGGCTTCAACGTGTACCCGTCGCAGGTGGAGGACCACTTGCGCGGCATGCCCGAGATCGCCGACGTCGCCGTGGTCGGCATCCCGGGCGGGGACCTCGGAGAGAAGGTCGTGGCGGCGATCGTCCTCGCCGAGGGGGTCACCAAGGTGGAGCTGGCTGCCGTCCGGGCCTGGAGCGAGGAGCGCCTCGCCAGGTACGCCCAGCCGCGTGACCTGGTCATCCTCAGCGAGCTCCCCCGGTCCCAGATCGGCAAGGTGCTCCGCCGGGTGGTCCGCCAGGAGATCGTCGAACGCAACTGAACCCGGCCGGTCCATGCGCGCCCGGTCCCGCGAGGGGACCGGCCCCGGCTCACTCGCCGGAAGGGTCCCCGGGGGTGTGCTCGACCCGGAGCGCCGTGATGGCGGCGTCGAAGTCCTCGAGCGACTCGAAGGCCTGATAGACGCTGGCGAAGCGCAGGTAGGCCACCTCGTCGAGCTCACGCAGGGGCCCGAGGATCGCCAGCCCGATCTCGTGGGCGTCCAGCTCCGCGGAGCCGGTGCTGCGCAGGGTCTCCTCCACCCGCTGCGCGAGGATCGCCAGGTCGTCTTCGCTCACCGGGCGCCCCTGGCAGGCCTTGCGCACCCCGTTCACGATCTTCTCGCGGCTGAACGGCTCCACGATCCCGGAGCGCTTCACCACCGAGAGGCTCGCCGTCTCGATCGTGGTGAAGCGTCGGAGGCATTCGGGGCACTGGCGCCGACGCCGGATCGACGCGCCGTCGTCCGACGTCCGCGAGTCGACCACTCGGGAGTCGCTGTGCCGGCAGAACGGGCAGTGCACTGACGGACCTCCGCGTTCGTTCACCGGCCGGGTGCCGGACGGCGGTGACCCGCCGAGAACGCGGCTCACGCTACGGGCGCCCCCGGTGCCGTGCAAGGACCGACCGTCCCCGAACCGTCGGGCGCCCGGGGCGTCAGGAGGCCGGGACGAGCAGCTGCTGCCCGACGTGCAGGCCGCTGGCCGTCAACCCGTTCAGCTCGATGAGCTCGTCGACGACCTCGCGCACGTCCTGGCCCGGCTCGGCGATCTCACCGGCGATGCGCCACAGCGTCTCGCCGGAGGCCACCGTGTAGGCGGTGACGGGAACGGCTTCCCCCGGCGTCCCCGCGGACGCCTGCTGTGCCACCGACCCGGCCGCGACGGCGATCATCAGCGCGAGCGCCACCACGACGGCCCGCCCACGGCGGGTGAGTCGCAGGGTTGCCTGGCCCGCGGGCCGGCGACCCCCGACCTCGCGCGGGGTCGGCTGCGGGCGGCGGGGCGCGAAGGGGATCACGCGGTCCATCTGATCTGCACCGGTCGTCATGCTGGTCATCGGTCTGTCTCCCCTCGATTCGCCTCGCACCTCGAACACCTGTTCGTCATACATCTGTACGATGTCTACCAGGCCGGGCCGACACTGTCCACAACACGCTCGAACAGATGTTTGATCAGCGGGCCTCCGAGCCGTACGCTCGGTCTCACAGGCAACAGGTCACCACAGGCCACTGACACGACAGCGGCCCGACGTCGAGGAGAGCACCGTGGCACCCAATGACGGCCCCCCCACGGACGGGCCCGGCTCGGACGACCACCTCGCATCCGTCCACCACCTGCGCGACGGCGGGGCCGAGCCCGACGGGCTGACGGCGCGTCAGCGCATGGTCCTGGAGACGATCCGGTCCAGCGTGGAGCGTCGGGGCTACCCGCCGAGCATGCGGGAGATCGGTGAGGAGGTCGGGCTGACCAGCCCCTCGTCGGTCAAGCACCAGCTCATGGCCCTCGAGCGCAAGGGGTTCCTGCGCCGCGACCCCAACCGCCCGCGGGCGATCGAGGTGGTCCATCCGGACGACTCCCGCGCCATCGGCCCGCTCGAGGCGAGCTACGGGGAGGACCACCTCGCGCCCGACGACGCCGCACCCGCGCCCGCGTACGTGCCCCTCGTCGGGCGCATCGCCGCAGGGGGGCCGATCCTCGCCGACCAGGTGGTCGAGGACGTCTTCCCGCTCCCCCGGCAGCTGGTGGGCGACGGGGACCTCTTCCTGCTCAAGATCAGCGGTGACTCGATGATCGAGGCAGCGATCTGCGACGGGGACTGGGTGGTCATCAGGCGCCAACCTGTCGCCGAGAACGGGGAGATCGTCGCGGCGATGATCGACGGCGAGGCAACGGTCAAGACCCTCCGTCGCGCCGAGGGGCGGGTGTGGCTGCTCCCGCAGAACGCCGCCTACGAACCCATCCCTGCCGACGACGCCGTTGTCCTCGGGCGGGTCGTCAGCGTGCTGCGCAGCCTCTGAGGCGGGCGGTCACACCGAGCGCGACCGGTTCACGGCCGTCGTGGCTCGCGCGGTCAACGACCGACCTCAGAGTCCCAGTTGACGCGCCGCCGCGCGCAGCGCGTCGGCCGATCGGCGCAGCCCGGCGAGCTCGTCGTCGGACATGGCGACCTCCAGCCGCGCTCCGACGCCGTGACGTCCGACGACGGACGGCACGGACAGGCAGACGTCATCGATCCCCCGGTACCCCGTGAGCAGGGTCGAGACGGGTAGAACCCGACCCTCGTCGCCGAGCACAGCCTCGATGATCCGGGAACCGGCTAGCCCCACCGCGTAGTTGGTCGCTCCCTTGCCGGCGATGATCCGGTACGCCGAGCTCACCACCTCCTGCGCGATCCGGAGCCTGTCCGCCTCCTCGAGCCGGCCGACCACGGACCCGTCCGCCGTCGCCATCCCGGGCCAGCGGGTGAGTGGGACGGACCCGATCGTCGCCGAGCTCCAGAGCGGGATCTCGCTGTCGCCGTGCTCGCCCGCGATGTACGCGTGGATGTTCTGCACCGCGACACCCGTGTGCTTGGCGAGCAGGTATCGCAGCCGGGAGGAGTCCAGGACGGTTCCGCTGCCGAAGACCTGGCCCTCGGGCAGCCCGGAGATCTTCAGCGCCGCATACGTGACCAGGTCCACCGGGTTGGTCACCATCAGGTAGATCGCGTCCGGCGCGACCTCCACGAGCCTCGGCATGATCGTGCGCACCAGGCCGATGGTCGACTCGGCGAGATCCAACCTCGACTGGCCCGGCTTCTGCTTGGCACCGGCCGTGATCACGACGACGTCGGCTCCCGCGCACACCGCGACGTCGTCGGACCCCTGCACGTCGGCCATGGGCATGAACTGGATACCGTGACCGAGGTCCAGCACCTCGGCCTCGACCTTCGCCGCGTCGATGTCGTACAGAGCCACCGTCCGCGCGGCCCCACGCATCAGCACCGCGTAGGCCATCGTGGCCCCCACGCTCCCGGCTCCGACGACTGCCACCTTGGTGGTGCGCCGCGTGACGGCGTCCACCCCGCGATCCGTGTCCACGACCACCCCGAGTCCTCGTCCGCGACGCCCGACGACGTCCTGATCGCTCACCCTATGCGGGGGGCGGCGCCCCGACCGAGTGCGCACGCCCGGCCGCGTCCGCCGCGAGCCGCTCGAGCGCGCGGAGGGCGACGTCCCGGTCCGTGGTGCGCCAGAACGGCGGCATGCTCCGCAGCAGGAAGGTGCCGTACCTGGCGGTGACCAGCCTGGGGTCGAGCACGGCCACCACACCGCGGTCGGTGTCCGTCCGGATCAGCCGACCCGACCCCTGCGCGAGCAGCAGAGCCGCATGGGTGGCTGCGACCGACATGAACCCGTTCCCCCCGGCCGCGGCGACCGCCTCCGATCGCGCCGAGCGCACCGGGTCGTCGGGTCGTGGGAAGGGGATCCGGTCGATGATCACCAGCCGACAGGTCGCCCCGGGGACGTCGACCCCCTGCCAGAGGGAGAGGGTGCCGAACAGGCACGAGGCGTCGTCCTCGACAAACCGGCGGACCAGGGCCGGCACCATGTCGTCGCCCTGGCAGAGCACCGGCACTCCCAGCCGTTCCCGCATGGCCTGCGCGGCGATCACCGCGGCCCGGCGCGAGGAGAAGAGCCCGAGCGTCGCTCCCCCCGCCGCGCTCACCAGGTCCGCGATCTCGTCCAGCTGGGCGCCCGTCGACGGTTCGCGGCCCGGGGCGGGCAGGTGCCGCGCCACATAGAGGATCCCGGCCGCCGCGTGGTCGAACGGGCTACCCACGTCGATGCCCCGCCAGGGCGTCCCCGCACCCGCGGTCGCGGACGGATCCGACGGGACGGCCTGGTCTGGCCGACCCTCGACCTCGCCGGGCGCCACCCCACGAGTCGTCTCCTCTCCGAGCGGCGGGCCGCTCAGGCCGACCGAGCGCGCGAGCGGGACGAAGCTGCCCCCCAGGGAGAGCGTGGCCGAGGTCAGCACGGCGGTGCGCCCCTCGAAGAGCCGACCGCGGATCAGCCCGGCCACGGCCAGCGGTGCAACCCGGAGCCGCAGTCCGCCCCGTGGACCGTCGTCGGACACCCAGAGCACCTCGCGGCCGTCGCGCACGCCGTCGCCGGTCAGGCGTTCGGCGATCTCGAAGACCACCAGCACCGCGGACGTCGCCATCTTGCGCCCGCCGTCGCCGGGATCGCCCGTCGCACCGGGTCCTGGCTCCGGCCGCAGCGCCGTGAGCAGGCCCCGCGCCGCATCCCGCGCCTGTTCGACGGCCGCTCCGAGCGCGCCGGTGAGCCCGTCCCGCAGGCGTCCCGGCGGCGTGTCTGCGAGGGCACGGCCGAGCGCCGCCCCCGCGCTGCTCAGGTCATCCGCGGCGGTCCCGCCCTGCGACCGCGCCATCCGCGCGGCGTGCTCCACCGAGCCCGCCGACAGCTCGACGGTGGCCTGCGCGGTGACGCGGTCGGGCAGCTCGTGGGCCTCGTCCACGACCAGGACCGCGTGCTCGGGCAGCACGCCCGGAGAGCCGCTCGCGCTGATCCCCAGCATCGCGTGGTTGGTCACCACGACGTCGGCCTCGTGGGCTTGGGCACGGGCCTGCTCGGGGAAGCACTCGTCGATGAACGGGCACCGGCGACCCAGGCATTCGAGAGCGGTCACGGACACCTGGCGCCACGCCCGATCGGAGACCCCGGGGACCAGGTCGTCCCGGTCCCCGGTCTGCGTCTCCTCGGCCCACGCGCGCACCCGGAGCACCTGGCGGCCCAGATCACCGGGGGCCTTGTCGGGGTGCTCGGCGCCGGCGTCGGCCATCGCGAAGAGCCCGGCGGGCTCCTCCTCGGGGTATCCCCCGGCCAGACGGTTGCGGCACAGGTAGTTGTGCCACCCCTTGAGGAGCGCGACTGTCGGGGTTCGCGGCAGGCGATCGCCGGCGGTGGCGACGATCAGCGGGAGGTCCTTGCTGAGAAGCTGCCGCTGCAGGGCAAGGGTCGCCGTCGACACGATCACGCGCTCATTCGTCAGGACGGCGTGGTGCACAGCCGGCGCGAGGTAGCCGAGCGACTTGCCGGTACCGGTGCCGGCCTGCACCAGGAGGTGCTCGCTCCGCTCGATCGCACCGGCCACCGCGCCGACCATGGCGTCCTGACCGGATCTGCGTCGCCCGCCGAGCGCGGCGACCGCGAGGTCGAGCAGCTCGCCGGGGGAGGCATCGGTCCGGTCGGTCACCCGGGCAGCGTAGACGGTGCTCCCCACGGCGGTTCGCCCCGCCCCGACACCCCCATCGTGATCATGCAGAGTCCGCCCAGAGCGATCGGGAGCCACAGGTGGGTGCGCGGCGTCGTGGGGCCGACGTGACGGACACCCGACCTGCGGGCCCTCAGCCCACGTGGACGGAGCGAAGCTCGGCCGCCAGGTCGGGGTCGACCCGCGCCCGCAGCACGGTGCCCACCCCCGTGTGCTGCTCGGACTCGATCTCGCCGTCGGTGTGCACCCGGCTCACCAGGTCGCCGCGGTCGTACGGCACGACGACCTCGACGGTCTCGCGCGGGCGGGGAAGCGCGGCGGAGATCCGCTCGCGCAGGTGGTCCAGCCCGGCCCCGGTGCGCGCGGAGACCACTACCGAGGCCTCCCTGCGACTCATCCGGTCCACGGTGTCGGGGTCGGCGATGTCCGCCTTGTTCAGGACCACGATCTCGGGGATGAGATCCGCCCCCTCGATGTCGCGGAGCACCTGGCGGACGGCAGCCACCTGGCCCTCCGGGTCGGCGTCCGCGACGTCGACCACGTGCAGGAGCAGGTCCGCCTCGGCGACCTCTTCGAGGGTGGACCGGAATGCCTCGACCAGCTGGGTCGGCAGCGACCGGACGAATCCGACCGTGTCGGTCAGGGTGAAGGTGCGTCCGTCCGGGGTCTGGGTGCGGCGCACCGTCGGGTCGAGCGTCGCGAAGAGCGAGTTCTCGACGAGCACCCCCGCCCCGGTGAGCCGGTTCAGCAGGCTGGACTTGCCGGCGTTGGTGTATCCGATCACAGCCACCGAGGGGACGCCGTGCTTGCGACGCGACGCCCGCCGTGTGGCTCGGGCCGGCTTCATCGCGGCGATCTCCCGACGCAGCCGGGCCATGCGGGTACGGATCCGGCGCCGGTCGAGCTCGATCTTGGTCTCGCCCGGGCCGCGGGAGCCGATGCCCGCTCCGGCGGCGACCCGGCCACCGGCCTGGCGCGACATCGACTCACCCCAGCCGCGAAGCCGCGGGAGGAGGTACTCCAGCTGCGCCAGCTCGACCTGGGCCTTGCCCTCCTTGGACTTGGCGTGCTGGGCGAAAATGTCCAGGATCAGGGCCGTCCGGTCGATCACCTTGACCTTGACGATGTCCTCCAGGCCGCGTCGCTGCGACGGCGCGAGCTCACCGTCCACGATGACGGTGTCCGCGCCGACCGCCTGCACCAGATCGGCGACCTCCTCGGCCTTGCCCGAGCCGAGGTACGTCCCGGGGTCGGGATGCGGGCGACGCTGCAGGGCGCCGTCGAGCACCTCCGAGCCGGCGGTCTCGGCGAGGGCGGCGAGCTCCCGGAGGGAGAGCTCCGCCTGCTCGGCGGGTCCGCGGCTCCACAGGCCGACGAGCACCACGCGCTCCAGGCGCAGCTGCCGGTACTCGAGCTCGTGCACGTCGGTGAGCTCGGTCGACAGGCCCGAGACCCGGCGCAGGGCGGCACGGTCCGCCCGGTCCAGCTGGTCGCCGTCGGCGTCGTCGTCCCATCGCCGTTCCTCCGCCCCCGGACGCCCCGCCCGGGCGAGCACCCGGGCGACGATGTCGTCGGGCAGCGCGGAGCGCCCGCCGCGGCCGGACGAGCCGTCGTCGTCGAGCGCGGCCCGGTCGGGCGTTGCGTCGTCTGGCTTGCTGGGACTCATGTGCACCTCTTCTCCGCTGCCTAGCGTGTCACGGCCACGCTCGACCAGGCGAGACGATTCCTTGCGGGCCCGCGACGGCCCTCTGCCGCCGGGGGGCCGGCGCGCCGCTAGAGTGCCTCAGTGCCGGACACCCCCACCCCGCCCGACCACTACTTCTCCCGCGACCCCGCCTCCGCGACCGAGCGCCGGACCCTCACGGTGCGGCTCGCCGGTCGCGACGTCGAGGTGCAGAGCGCGCCTGGGGTGTTCTCCTCCGGCCACGTCGACCTGGGCACGCGCGTGCTGCTGCGCACCGTGGCCGACGACCCGCTCTCCGGTGACGTCCTCGACCTGGGGTGCGGCTGGGGACCCCTGGCATTGACGATGGCGCTCACGGCGCCTCAGGCCACGGTTTGGGCCGTGGACGTGAACCAGCGCGCCCTTGACCTCCTGCGCGCGAACGCCGATCGCCTCGGCCTTGAGGGCGTGCGCCCGGTGACCCCGGATCAGGTCCCGGAGGAGGTGATGTTCACTGCGATCTGGTCGAACCCGCCGATCCGGATCGGCAAGGACGCCCTGCACGCCCTGCTCGCCCAGTGGCTACCCCGGTTGACGCCCGACGGGGTCGCCCACCTCGTGGTGCAGCGCCACCTCGGCGCCGACTCGCTGCACCGATGGCTCAACGACGTCGCAGGCATGCCCACCACCCGCCGGGCCAGCGCCAAGGGCTTCCGGGTGCTCCGCGTCACACGCTGAGGTCCACCACGACATCGGCGACGAGCACGGCCGGACCTGCCAGCTCGACCCTGTCCCCGTCGATAGTCACGCGGAGGGTCCCTCCCGGCACCTCGACCCACCACAGGGTGGGCGCACCCTGTCCCGCCCAGGTGCGGACGGCGACCGCGGCCGCGCACGCGCCGGTTCCGCACGAACGGGTCTCACCCACCCCCCGCTCATGGACCCGCATCCGCAGCGATCCGGTGGGCGGCGCCCCGGCATCCCCCGGGTGCTCGCCCAGGGGTACCACGAGCTCCACGTTCGTCCCGGCCGGCGGCGGCGGCTCGACCCGCGGGGCACGGGTCAGGTCCGCGGCCGCGAGCTCGGCTCCGTCGGCCAGGGCGAGCACCGTGTGCGGGTTGCCCACGGAGACCCGGAGCGCGGGTCGGGCCACGTCGAGCCCGGCAACGGTGACCTCCGCGTCGTGACCGGCCCTTGCGGCCACCTGCCCGCCGAGCAGCTGCCAGGTGCCCATGTCGGCCGCGTACCAGGCGTCGTGGCCCCCATCGGGACCGGGGTCGCGGCGCACGCGACGCACGCCGGCCCGGGTGCCGAGCACCAGGTCACCGACGCCGTCCCACGCGCCGAGGCGTTCGGCGAACGCCGCGACCACGCGGATGCCGTTGCCGCACATCTCCGCCTCGCTGCCGTCCGCGTTCCGGTAGTCCATGAACCAGCGGGCGACGGGGTCCTCCGCGAGGCACCGCTCACCCGCGGCCACGTCGGCGCTGGGCGCCAGGCGGATCACGCCGTCCGCGCCCACACCCGTCCGCCGGTCGGCAAGCGCGCGGACCAGCTCAGGGGTGAGGTCGAGGACGCCGTCCCGGTCGTCCACGAGGACGAAGTCGTTCTGGGTGCCGTGGCCCTTGGTCACCGCGAGCCGCGTGACGCCGTCCGGTGCGGGGACGAGGGAAGTCATGACCCGAGCGTACGGCGCCCGGGTGCCCGAGCCGACAGCCGCCCGTCGTCGGCTGCCGCGACCAGGTCCATGGCACGCGCCGACAGGTCCGGGTCCTCCGCGTCGAGCCAGTGCACCCGGGGATCGCGCCCGAACCAGCTCATCTGCTTGCGGGCCAGGCGGCGGGTTCCCGCGACCGTCTCCTCGCGCGCCTGCTCGGCGCCGATTTGCCCGTCGAGCATGGCGATGACCTCCGCATAGCCCCGGGCCCGGGACGCCGTCCGGCCCATCCCCCGGAGCAGCAGGGTGCGCACCTCGTCCACCAGACCCTGCTGCCACATCCGGTCCACCCGGTCCGCGATCCGCCGGTCGAGCACGTCTCGGCGGCAGTCCAGGCCGATCAGCACCGTCGGCGTCATCGGCACGTGGTCCGGGAGGGTGGCGCTGAAGGGCCGGCCGGTGATCTGGACCACCTCCAGCGCCCGGACCAGACGCCGGGTGTTGCTCCGCCCGATCCGCCGCGCCGACTCCGGGTCGGCGGCCGCGAGGGCGTCGTGCAGGGCGCCCGGCCCCTCGGCGTCCGCGCGTCGTTCGAGGGCCGCGCGGACCGCCGGGTCGGTCGGCGGGATTTCCAGGCGGTCGAGCAGCGCCCGGACGTACAGGCCCGAGCCGCCGACCACGACGACCCGCCGACCGCGCGCGTGCACCGCGGCGATGTCGTCCCGGGCGTGGCGCTGGTAGGCGGCCACCGTGGCCTCGTCTGCGACCTCGAGGACGTCGAGCTGGTGGTGGGGCACCCCACGACGCTCGGCGGGCGGCAGCTTGGCGGTCCCGACATCCATCCCGCGGTAGAGCTGCATCGCGTCGGCGTTCACCACCTCGCCGTCCAGGTGCAGGGCGAGGTCGACGCCCAGGTCGGACTTGCCGGTTGCAGTCGGGCCGACCACCGCGACGACGATCGGGGTGGTCACGGCCACCGCCACGACACGACGGCGTACCGCACGCCCGTGAGCGAACCGCCGTGATGCACCGTGGCCGTCCCCCCGTCGGGCGCCGCGCCGAGGAGCACCTGCCAGGGAGCCCAGGCGCTGATGGCCAGGTCACGCGCCAACCCGGCGGGCACCGCGGCGAGCCTCGCGCGGGCGTGCGGGCCCAGGTCGGACAGGTCGGCCAGAGCCTCGTCGTCGACGGCCGCCGCCCGGACGTCGAACGCGAGCGGGCTCTCCGGCGAGCGCCGCGCGCTCAGGGTGCCGGCGAGCAGCAGGCCGACCCGGTCGGGCCCGTCCGCCAGACCCGCCCCGAGGTCTCGCAGCCCAAGTGCGTCGTCGGCCGACACCGCCACGGTCTCGACCGGGCCGGCCCATCCCCCGGATCGGAGCAGGAGCAGTGCGACCGAGGTCGCGACGTCGGTCACGGGGTCACCAGCCTCGTGCGGACCCCAGCCGAGATCGGCATCGTCGATGCCCGCGGCGGCGAGGGACGGGCGCATCGGTCCGCGACGCCGCAGCGGCGGTCCCGCCCGCTGCGGCACGACGACGACGACGCGGTCCACCGCCGCGGTCAGGTCGCCGACCGCGGCCAAGGCCGCCGCCCGCACCGGGCCGAGGACCTCGGCAGCCCCCGCCGCCCCCGGGACCAGCAGGGCAGTGTGCGGGACGAAGGCGGCAGCAGCGAGCACGTCCTGACCGTACCTTCCGGATCAGGCGCGCAATGCGGGCATCCCCAGGTCGACGACGTCCGTCGCGGGTGGTGAGGCGTGGGATCCGTGGTGGGGCGCGCGTCGGGCCGCCCACGCGTCGCCGGCCCTGGTACGGCGGACCTGGTAGAGCCCGCCATGCAGCGCGGAGTCGGCCAGCAGGTGGTGGGGGGCGCTCCGGGTGACCTCCACAGTGACCACGTCTCCCGGTCGTGCCAGACCTGGATGCTCCCGCCAGAGGTCGTCGAGGGCGCCGCCGTCCCGGAGCAGGGCCGTCACGTCCGGCGGCGTGGCGACGTGCACCAGGCGGTTGTCGGCCGCGCGACCGGTGATCCGGCGGGTGGCCAGGTCCTTGCGCCCCTCGCCCTCGGAGACCAGCACCTCGACGACCCTGCCCACCTGCCGGGCGTTCTCCTCGGTCGAGATCCGCTCCTGGAGCTCGAGCAGTCGTCGATAGCGATCGGTGACGACCGCCTGCGGCACCTGATCGGGCATCTCGGCGGCCGGCGTCCCCGGTCGGGGCGAGTACTGAAAGGTGAAGGCCGAGCTGAACCGTGCGGCCTGGACCACCCTCAGGGTCTCGGCGAAGTCCTCCTCGGTCTCCCCGGGGAACCCGACGATGATGTCGCTGGTGATCGCCGCGTCGGGGATGGCCTCACGGACCCGCTGCAGGATCCCGAGGAACCTCTCCCCCCGGTAGGACCGGCGCATCGCGCGGAGCACCCTGTCCGATCCCGACTGCAGCGGCATGTGCAGGCTGGGCATCACCGTCGGGGTCTGGGCCATCGCGGCGATCACGTCGTCGGTGAAGGCCGCCGGGTGCGGTGAGGTGAAGCGCACCCGCTCCAACCCCGGGACCGCCCCGACCGCCCGCAGCAGGGACGCGAAAGCGGTCCGGTCGCCGAACTCCACCCCGTAGCTGTTGACGTTCTGGCCCAGCAGGGTGACCTCGACGGCGCCGTCGGCCACCAGGGCGCGAACCTCCGCGAGGATCTCCCCGGGCCTGCGGTCCCGCTCCTTGCCCCGCAGGTGGGGCACGATGCAGAACGTGCAGGTGTTGTTGCAGCCCACGCTGATCGACACCCATCCGGCGTACACCGACTCCCGGCGGGTGGGGAGCGTGGAGGGGAACACCTCGAGGGCCTCGGCTATCTCGACCTGGGCCTCGGTGTTGTGCCGGGCCCGCTCGAGCAGCACCGGGAGCGCCTGGAGGTTATGGGTCCCGAAGACGACGTCGACCCACGGCGCACGGTCGACGATGGCGGCGCGGTCCATCTGGGCCAGGCACCCGCCGACGGCGATCTGCATCCCCGGACGCCCCGCCTTGATCGAGGCGAGCTGACCGAGGTTGCCCTGCAGGCGGGTGGCGGCGTTCTCGCGCACCGCGCAGGTGTTCACCACGACGACGTCGGCGCTCCAGGCGGCGGCGTCGGTCGGGGACGCGGCCGCGTAGCCGGCGGCCTCGAGCAGGCCGGCCATGTGCTCGGAGTCGTGGGCGTTCATCTGGCAGCCGAGGCTGTGCACCACGTAGGTGCGTGGCTCCACGCCCGTGCCTGGGTTCGCTGTCATCGCGACCAGGGTACGGCGCATGGTGGGCCGCTCCGGCACGGGCCGCGGACCGCACGGCCTCAACCGTGACAAACCCGTGATCATCTCGAGTGGCCGCATTCCCGGGTCGGCCTTACCGTCTCCCAATGGCTCAGCATGTGACACAGGACACAGGCGTCGCCGCACGATCCTCGTCGCCGGGTGAACCCCTGGTCGTGCTCTCCGGGGTCAACAAGCACTTCGGGCATCTGCACGTGCTGAAGGACATCGACCTGACGGTCCACCGCGGCGAGGTCGTCGTCGTCATCGGACCGTCCGGCTCGGGCAAGTCCACCCTCTGCCGGGCGATCAACCGGCTCGAGCCGGTCGACAGCGGAACGATCACCCTCGACGGCGTCCCGATACCCGCCGAGGGACGGGCCCTCGCCCGGCTGCGCGCCGACGTCGGGATGGTGTTCCAGTCCTTCAACCTGTTCGCCCACAAGACGGTCCTGCAGAACGTCACCCTGGGGCCGATCAAGGCCCGCGGCATGAAGCGGGCCGACGCCGACGAGACGGCGCGCGCGCTGCTCGAACGCGTGGGGGTGGCCGACCAGGCCGACAAGCTGCCCGCCCAGCTCTCCGGCGGCCAGCAGCAGCGGGTGGCGATCGCCCGGGCCCTCGCCATGCAGCCCAAGGTCCTCCTCTTCGACGAGCCCACGTCGGCCCTGGACCCGGAGATGATCAACGAGGTGCTCGATGTCATGGTCGCCCTCGCCCGCGACGGCATGACGATGGTCGTGGTCACCCACGAGATGGGCTTCGCGCGCAAGGCCGCCCAGCGGGTGGTGTTCATGGACGAGGGCCAGATCGTCGAGGAGGCGGCCCCCGAGCAGTTCTTCACCTCGCCCCGTACCGAACGGGCGCGGGACTTCTTGTCCAAGATCCTCACGCACTGACACACCAGTCCCGCCGAGGGACGCGACAGAAGGAGAAGGCCATGAGTCACCGGATTCGAACCGTTGCTGCCATCGCCGCAGCGACGCTGGCCCTCGCCGCCTGCGGTGGTGGCGACGACGACGTGGACGTGGACGCCCCATCCCCCGAGCCGGAGATGGAGGAGGAGGACGGCGAGTCCATGGACGAGTTCCCGGAGGGCTCCACCATGGCGGAGCTCGCGGAAGCCGGGTCCATCACGATCGGGACCAAGTTCGACCAGCCCCTGTTCGGTCTGGTCGGACCGGACGGCGTGCCCGAGGGCTTCGACGTCGAGATCGCGACGATCATCGCCGAGGAGCTGGGCCTCTCCCCCGACGACATCGAGTGGGTCGAGACGATCTCGGCGAACCGGGAGGACTTCATCGACACCGGTCAGGTGGACATCGTCGTGGCGACGTACACGATCAACGATGACCGCAAGCAGCGGGTGGCGTTCGCGGGGCCGTACTACGAGGCAGGTCAGTCCATCCTGACCATGGCGAGCAACACCGACATCCAGGGCCCTGATGACCTGGCCGGGACGCGGGTCTGCACCGTGTCCGGGTCCACACCCGAGGCAACTCTGCTCGAGGACTACCCCGAGGCCGAGGTCGTGCCGTTCGGCACCTACTCCGAGTGCCTGGAGCCGTTGCGCAACGGCCAGGTCGACGCGGTCAGCACCGACAACGTCATCCTTGCCGGCTTCGCCGCCGAGAACGAGGACATGGAGGTGCGCGGCGAGCCGTTCACCGAGGAGCCCTACGGCATCGGCCTGGCCCGCGACGACGACGAGTTCCGGGACTGGATCAACGACGTGCTGGAGGAGATCTTCGCCGACGGCCGCTGGACCGAGGCCTGGGAGTCCACGGCCGGGACCGTGCTGCCGACGCCGGAGCCACCGTCGGTCGACAGGTACTGAGCCCTCGTTGCGGGCCGGCCGGGTGCACCGGTCGGCCCGCGGCGAGTGTCGGACCCGACGAGAGGAGGCGCCCCCGGTGGACGTGATCGTTGACAACCTGCCCACGTACCTGCAGGGATTCTCGGTCACGCTGCGTCTCACGCTCTACGCGGGGGCGGCCAGCACCGTCCTGGGCCTGATCATCGCCAGTCTCCGGGTCTCGCCGTTGCGACCGCTGCGCGCAGCCGCGGCGACCTACGTCGAGCTGTTGCGCAACACCCCGCTCACCCTCGTCTTCTTCTTCCTGTACTTCGTCTTCCCCCAGTTCAGCGTGCTTCCCCCCGTCCCCTTCTTCTGGACGGCGGTGGTCTGCCTCACCCTCTACACGGCGGCCTTCGTGGCCGAGGCGCTGCGGTCGGGGATCAACAGCGTGGGGATCGGCCAGGCGGAGGCGGCCCGCGCGATCGGGCTCACCTTCGGTCAGACCCTCTGGCACATCGTGCTCCCCCAGGCGGTCCGTTCCGTCATCCCCCCGCTGATCAACGTGATGATCGCGCTGACGAAGAACACCTCGGTCGCGGCAGGGTTCGCCGTGGTGGAGCTCGTCGGGGTGGGACGCCGCCTGTCCACCGCGAACGTCGGGGACCCGTTGGTCCTGGTCGGGGTCGCCCTCTTCTACCTGGCGATCACCATCCCGGCCGGCCTGCTGGCCTCCCGCGTGGAGCGAAGGGTGGCGTTCGCCCGATGAGCTCGGTCCTGTACGACGCACCCGGCCCGGTCACCCGCCGCCGAGAGCTGATCGGTTCGATCATCGGTGGCCTGATCATCCTCGCCCTGCTGGTGGTCACTGTGCGGTTCGCCGCCGGACGCGGCGTGTTCGAGGCCGACCGATGGGACGTCCTGTACGACCCCCCCAAGAACCAGACCGCCGCGGACGTGTGGAGCTCCATGATCGTCCGCGGGCTCGGAGCCACCCTGCGCGCCGCCGCTCTCGCGGCTCCGCTCGCCCTTGCCCTCGGCCTGTTCCTCGCCCTGTGGCGGACCACCCGGTTCCGCGCGCTGCGCGTCCCCGCGGTGGTGGTCATCGAGCTGTTCCGGGGACTCCCGGTGCTGCTGATGATGTACTTCGGCCTCATCGCGCTCCGGATGGATGCGTTCGAGGCCGTCGTCTTCGGCCTCGCCGTGTACAACATGGCGATCATCGCCGAGATCCTCCGCGCCGGGCTGGCCTCCCTGCCCGGTGGCCAGGCCGAGGCCGCGTACGCGGTCGGCCTCACCCGCGGTCAGGCGCTGCGCACGGTGCTGCTGCCCCAGGCCGTCCGGACCATGCTCCCCAGCCTGATCGCACAGCTCGTCGTCCTGCTCAAGGACTCCTCGCTCGGCTTCATCATCGGGTACGCCGAGCTGCTCAAGTCCGTGCAGAACAACGCGCAGTACTTCAGCAACCGCTACTTCGTCGCCCTGTTCGTCGTCGGAGCGGGCATCTACCTCGTCGTGAACATCAGCCTGTCCCGGGTCGCGATCTGGGTCCAGCGCCGCGGCTCTCGCGGCGGTGTCAGCAAGGCCCCGCCCGACGAGATTGCACTGCAGGCCCCCGGAGGGGGGGTCCAGCGGTGAGGATCAGCCCGCCGTCGCGCTGGCCCGCAGCTCCCGGATGACGGTCACGGTGATCTCCCCCGGGTAGCTGAGCCCACCCTCGATATGGCGAGCGATGGAGTCGGCGAGATCGGGCAGCGCCGCGTCGTCGACCTCGTCCGGTTCGACCATCACCCGGACCTCCCGTCCGGCAGCCATGGCGACCACCTTGCGCACTCCCGCCTGCGCGGCCACGAGCGACTCCAGCGACGTCATGCGCTCGATGAACAGGTCGAGCTCCTCCCGCCGGGCTCCGGGTCGCGAGGCAGAGCACGCGTCCGCGGCCTGGACCAGGACGCCCTCCACCGACGTGACGGGGATCTCGTCGTGGTGCGACGCCACCGCACTCACCACGGCCTCGCTCTCGCCCACACGTCGAAGCAGCTCGGCACCGAGCGCGGCATGGGTCCCCGGACGTTCCGCAGTCAGGGCCTTGCCGATGTCGTGCAGGAAGGCCGCCCGGCGCGCCACCTCCTCGTCGGCACCGATCTCGGCAGCCATCACGCCCGCCAGGTGCGCGGACTCCACGAGGTGGGCGAGCACGTTCTGGCCGTAGCTCATCCGCAGTCGCAGCCGGCCGAGGGTCTCGACGACCTCCGGGTGCAGACCGGTCACCCCGGCGCGCTCAGCAGCCTCGTGCCCGGCCGCGACCGTGCGGTCGTGGGCTCCGGCGACGGCCTCCGCATAGGCGATCTCGATGCGCTGGGGGTGGATGCGCCCGTCGTCCATCAAGGCGGTGAGGGCGACGGTCGCCACCTCCCGTCGTTCGGCGTCGAAGCTGGAGAGCGTCACCGAGTCCGAGGTGTCGTCGATGAGCAGGTTCACACCCGTGATGGCCTCGAAGGCCCTGATGTTGCGCCCCTCCTTGCCGATGATCCGGCCCTTCATCTCCTCGGCCGGCAGGGGCAGGACCGTCACGACGCCCTGCGAGCTCGTCGGGCCCGCCAAGCGGTGCACGGCTGCGGCGATGATGGTCCGGGCCCGGTCGTCGGCGAGCCGACGTGCCCTGGCCTCGGCTCGCCGGACCGAGGCCGCTGCCTCGTGCTCGGCGCGCTCCGCCCCGAGACGCAGCTGCTCCGCGCGCGCGTCCGCCGCCGACAGCCCGGAGACCGACTCCAGCAGCTCCGACGCCTCGGTCTTGGCCCGGATCAGGACCATCCGTGCCGACTCTCGATCGGCCTCCACCTGGGCGGCGCGGGCGTCGGCCAGCTCGCCGAGCTCGCGCACCCGGCGGCGCTCGTCCCCGAGCTCCCGTTCCCGTGCGGTGACCCGCTCCTCGCGCCCCAGGGCATCGGCGAGCAGGGACAGCGCCTCGGCCTTGATGGACTCCACGTCGCGGAGGGCCTGCTGTCGTGTGGCTGACGCCTCCCGCCGCGCAAGGAGCACCAGGATCAGGGCGACCAGGCACGCGAGAAGCAGCGCGATGATGATCGCGACCTCGCCCACGACGCACCTCCCTGCCGACGTCTCAGTCGGCGAAGGGTTCGTCCCAGCGCCGTCCACCCCTATGTTCCACCATCTCGGCCACCAGACGGCGCGACAGGCCGGGGGGGTAGCCCTTCCGGGCCAGCATCGAGACGGCGCGGCGGGCCTGGGTCGTCACGTCCACGTCGTCGCGCCACCGGCGCCGGAGCAGCTCCCGCGCCGTCTCCAGCTCCGCCACCGGGTCGACGTCCTCGAGCGCGGCCCGCGCGTGCTCGTCGCCCACGCCGCGCCGACGGAGCTCGACCGCCAGCGCCCGTCGCGCCAGCCCCCGGGACTCCCGCTGGGACCGGACGAGCATCTGGGCGTAGGCGGCGTCGTCGATGAGCCCGACATCGGTGAGGCGGTCGAGCACCCGTTCGGCCACGTCCGGAGCGACGTCGCGCCGCGCCATGGCCTCCGCGATCTGGTGGCGGCTCTGGGGCGCCCCGGTCAGCAGCCGGAGCGCGATCGCGCGCGCCACCGACTCCTGATCGGGCTCGCGATCCTCGGCCGCCGCACCGCTCGGGGGAGGCTCCTGGGCACCACCGCGACGCGCCGGTCTCACGGCCGGCCCCTACGGCTCATCCGGACGTGAGCCTCAGAAGTCGACGGTCGGCGTCGGATCCGCGGGGGCATCGACGCGCGCACCCACACCGAGCTTCTCCTTGATCTTCTTCTCGATCTCGTCGGCCAGGTCGGGGTTGTCCTTGAGGAACGTGCGGGCGTTCTCCTTGCCCTGACCGAGCTGGTCGCCCTCGTAGGTGTACCAGGCACCGGACTTGCGGACGAAGCCGTGCTCGACCCCGAGGTCGATCAGGCCACCCTCGCGGGAGATGCCCACCCCGTAGAGGATGTCGAACTCGGCCTGCTTGAACGGCGGGGCCATCTTGTTCTTGACCACCTTGACCCGAGTGCGGTTCCCGACCGCGTCGGTACCCTCCTTGAGCGTCTCGATCCGCCGGATGTCCAGGCGCACCGAGGCGTAGAACTTCAGCGCCTTGCCCCCCGTGGTCGTCTCCGGCGAGCCGAAGAAGACCCCGATCTTCTCGCGCAGCTGGTTGATGAAGATGGCGGTCGTCCCGGAGTTGCTCAGCGCGCCGGCGATCTTGCGCAGCGCTTGTGACATGAGCCGTGCCTGCAGACCGACGTGGCTGTCGCCCATCTCCCCCTCGATCTCCGCCTTGGGGACGAGCGCGGCGACCGAGTCGATGACCACGACGTCGATCGCGCCGGAGCGGATCAGCATGTCCATGATCTCCAGCGCCTGCTCCCCGGTGTCGGGCTGGGAGACCAGCAGCGCGTCGGTGTCCACACCGAGGGCCTTGGCGTACTCGGGGTCCAGGGCGTGCTCGGCGTCGATGAACGCGGCGATCCCGCCCGCCTTCTGGGCGTTCGCCACCGCGTGCAGCGCGAGCGTGGTCTTGCCGCTGGACTCGGGTCCGTAGATCTCCACGACGCGACCGCGGGGCAGACCACCGATGCCCAACGCGATGTCCAGCGCGATGGATCCGGTCGGGATCACCTCGACCGGGGCCCGACCCTCGTCGCCCAGCCGCATGACCGAGCCCTTGCCGAACTGGCGGTCGATCTGACTGAGCGCGGCCTCGAGCGCCTTGGCGCGGTCTGCAGGAGCTGGCATGTCTCACCTCGGTGGTTCCGGGGGGCGGCGTACCACCCGTGCGGTCTGTGTCTCTGCTCTGGCGACGCTACGCCGGGCCTCCGACATCCACTCCCCCGTCACCGGCGGGTTGTGGAATCGGCTCGACGCCGTAGCACCTGGGGACAGCGTAGCCGAACACCTGTTCGACTGCGACGTACCCGCGCGCGACACGCCGCGTCACGCTCACCGCAGCAGCAGACGCTCCACGCGGCCCGCGGTCCACGCGGTCCCGACCACGGCCATCACCAGCAGGTATCCCACGTGGACCACCATGCCGCGCCCGACCTGCCCGAGCATCAGGTCCCTCATCATCGCCACGCCGTGGTAGAGCGGCGTGGCCCGGACCACCCACTGAAGCGGCTCGGGGTAGGTCGCGAGCGGGAAGAACGTGGCCGAGAACAGGAACATGGGCAGGATCGCCAGCTGCACCAGGTCGAAGTCCGCCCAGGTGCGCAGGTACGTCGCCGCAGCCATGCCCATGGAGGCGAACGCCCAGCCGATCAGTGTCGCGGCGGGGACGGCGAGCAGCGCCCACCAGCTCCGCACCACGCCGGCCGCCGCGGCCACCACCAGGAAGGCGCTGGAGTACACCAGTCCGCGCAGCAGCGCCCAGGTGATCTCACCGACCGCGACGTCTCGCGGTCCGAGCGGGGTGGCGAGCACGGAGTCGTAGAGCTTGGCGTACTTGAGCTTGAAGAACACGTTCGTCGTGGAGTCGAACACGGCGCCGTTCATCGCCGACGCCGCGAGCAGCGCGGGCGCGACGAACACCGCGTACGGCACCATCCGACCTGCCCCGGCGTCGACGTCGCCGACGAGCGCCCCGATCCCGACGCCCATCGCGAAGAGGAAGAAGACCGGCTCGAAGAAGCCCGAGACGACGATCGTCCAGGTCCGGCGGAAGGACCGGTAGTTCCGCTCCACGAGCATGCGGGCCATCCCGGCTCCGGCGGGCAGCGGCAGCGCGCGCGCGAGCCGGCCGGCCAGGGTGGCGGGCACGGTTCGCGTCGTCGTCTCCATCAGATCACCATCCGGCGCCGGAGCAGGCGCACCGACGCGAGGTAGCCGACCACCAGCCAGCCGAGCAGGTACGCGACGTGAGCCCCCACCCCCGCGACCGTCGCCGTGCCCAGCATCAGCGCACGGGACGCGTCGACCGTGTGCCAGAGCGGCGTGAGCCAGGCGACCGGCTGCAACCAGCCGGGGAGCTGGGTGATCGGGAAGAAGGTCCCGGAGAAGAGCGTCATCGGCATCACGACGAACCGGAGCATCAGGACGATGCCCCGGTCGGACTCCAGCTGCACCGCAAACGCGTAGCAGCACGTGGCGAAGGCCATCCCCCCGATCATCGCGACCGGCACGGCGGCCAGGCTCCACCAGGACCGGACGGTCCCCAGCGCCGCCGCCACCGCCAGGAACACCACGGCGGCGATCGTGACCCGGAGCAGGACGAAGACCTGGTGCCCGACGACGACGTCGCGCACCCGGAGCGGGGTCGCCAGCATCCCGTAGTACGTGCGTTGCCACTTGATGGCGCCCATCACGGGGAAGGTCGTCTCCCCCGCCGCGACCTGCAGCGTCGTGGCGGCGAGCACGCCGGGGACGACGAAGACGACGTAGGGCACCCCCTCGAGCCCCCCGCCGCCGGCGTCGACCAGCAGGCCGAGCCCGAACCCCATCCCGGCCAGGTACATCAGCGGTGCCAGGAAGCTCGAGATCGCCGACCCCACCCACACCCGGCGGTACTGGAGCAGCAGGTGCGCGGTCACGGACGACCAGCCACCCCGGGCACCGGTGGTCCGGGCGCCCGTCGTCTCGGCGTTCGCGGTGGCGGCGCGGCTCACGTCAGTCCACCAGCGTCCGGCCGGTCAGGTGCAGGAAGACGTCCTCGAGCGTGGACCTCCGCACGAGCGCGGACATCGGCTCCAGCCCGCGCCGGACCACCTCGCTGAGCCCCGCCTCGCCGTCGGCGGTGTAGAGCAGCAGACGGTCCGGGAGCACCTCGACGCGGTCGGCGATCCCGTCCACCTCCCCCAGGTGCCTGGCGTGGTCGTCGCTGTCGAAGCGCAGCTCGAGCACCTCCTTCGTGGAGTGCGCGTCGATGAGCTCACGCGGCGAACCGTGCGCGACGATCCGCCCCCGGTCCATCACGACGAGGCGGTCGCAGAGCTGCTCGGCCTCGTCCATGTAGTGCGTGGTGAGGACGAGCGTGACGCCCTCCCGCTTGAGCCGGAACAGCCGGTCCCACAGGACGTGGCGCGCCTGGGGGTCCAGGCCCGTGGTGGGCTCGTCGAGGAGCAGGATCTGCGGGGTGTTGACCAGGGCGCGCGCGATCGTCAGTCTGCGCTTCATCCCGCCGGACAGCGGTTCGACGACCGATCCCGCCCGGTCGGTGAGCTGGGCGAACTCGAGGAGCTCGCGCGCGCGTTCCTTGACCACCCTGTGGGGCAGGCCGAAGTACCGACCGTAGACCCAGATGTTCTCCTCGACGGTGAGCTCCTCGTCGAGGGAGTCCCGCTGCGGGACCACCCCGAGCCGGGCGCGGATCGCCGGTCCGTCGACGGCCGGGTCCATCCCCAGCACCCTCAGCGTGCCCCCGGTCGGCGGTGACACGCACCCGATCATCCGCATCGTGGAGGACTTTCCTGCACCGTTGGGGCCGAGGAACCCGAACGACTCGCCGGGGAGGACCTCCACGTCGATCCCGTCGACGGCGACGAAGTCTCCGAAGGCCTTGACAAGGCCGCTCGCGACGATCAGGGGTCGGGGTTCGGACACCGGGCGACACTACCCCCGCCCGGGGACGACCTGGGAAGGGGATGTCCAGGTCGGCTACCGGTCCTGGGCCGCACGCCGTCGGTCCGGGCCCCAACGCTCCGCCGGGGGCACGCCCATCGCGTCGCACAGCGCCCGCCACACGTCCGCGGGATCCTCGCCGTCCGCCATGGCCTGGTCGGGCGTCCGGTCGCCCAGCGCGCCGATCGCCTGGTCGGCGGTGAGGGTGCGTCCGAGGCGGCCGAAGACCGCATCCACCAGCTCCCAGAACTCGCTGTAGCGCACGCGCCCAGCCTGCCACGGCCCGCGCGTCGGTCCCCACCGGTGGCGGCGCCCCGGGGGCCGACGTCCCCGGCGATCGGGAGCCGCGCCCGGGTGTCGGTGCCGCGGGCGACAATGTCCCCGTGACCCACGTCGCGGGATTTTCCGCGCCCACCCGGGCGTGGTTCGCCGCAGCCTTCGCGGCACCCACCGAGGCCCAGGTCCAGGCGTGGTCGGCCATCGGCAGCGGCGACCACGCGCTCGTCGTCGCGCCCACCGGATCGGGCAAGACCCTCGCGGCGTTCCTCTGGTCGCTCGACCGGCTCATCACCACCCCGGTGCCGCAGGACCCCGCGGCGCGCTGCCAGGTGCTGTACGTCTCGCCGCTCAAGGCACTGGCCGCCGACGTCGAGCGCAACCTCCGCTCACCGCTCGTCGGGATCCGCCAGGCGGGTGTCCGCCTGGGGTCGGGTGTGCGCGACCTCGAGGTCGGGATGCGCACCGGGGACACTCCCCCGGCGGAGCGGCGCAGCTTCGCCACCCGCCCCCCGGACATCCTGATCACCACCCCGGAGTCGCTGTACCTGGTGCTCACCTCCGCGGCCCGCGCCGGCCTGGCGGGGGTGGGCACCGTGATCATCGACGAGATCCACGCCGTCGCCGGCACCAAGCGCGGCGCGCACCTGGCGCTCAGCCTGGAGCGGCTCGACGCCCTGCTCGAGGCGCACGGCGGCCCGGCGCAGCGGATCGGCCTGTCGGCGACCGTGCGCCCGGTGGCCACCGTCGGCCGGTTCCTCGGCGGGGCGCGGCCGGTGCACGACGGCGGTCGCCGCGTCACGATCGTGCAGCCGCCGTCCACCAAGCAGGTCCGGGCCGACGTCGTCGTACCCGTTCCCGACCTCACCGAGCTGGACGGCGCACCGGCGACCACGGCGGCCGACGACGATCCTTCGGCCGCCCGCGCGAGACGCTCGCTGTGGCCGCACGTCGAGGAGCGGATCGTCGACCTGGTGGCCGCGCACCGCTCGACCCTGGTCTTCACCAACTCCCGGCGCGGAGCGGAGCGGCTCACGGCGCGGATGAACGAGATCTGGGCGACCCGGCGCGGCGAGGTGCTGCCCGAGCCCGGAAGCCTGCGGCCCTCTGAGGTGACCGCGCAGTCCGGGGCAGCGGTCGGGGTGGACACCGCCGATGCGTCGACCATCCTGGCCCGGGCGCACCACGGGTCCATGAGCCGCGCGGAGCGCACCCGGACCGAGAGTGAGCTGAAGTCCGGACACCTCCCGGCCGTCGTGGCCACCTCGTCGCTCGAGCTCGGCATCGACATGGGTGCCGTCGACCTGGTGGTCCAGGTGGGCTCTCCGCCGTCCGTGGCGTCGGGGCTGCAGCGGGTGGGACGCGCCGGTCACCAGGTGGGTGCGGTGTCCCGCGGAGTGCTCTTCCCCACCTTCCGGGGCGACCTGGTCCCCACCGCCGTGATCGCTGCGCGGATGCGGGCCGGGCAGATCGAGGAGCTCACGGTGCCGGCCAACCCGCTCGACGTGCTGGCCCAGCAGATCGTGGCGATGGTCGCCGTGGAGGACGTGACCGTCGAGCAGCTCGGCGCGCTGGTCCGTCGGGCCGCTCCCTTCAGCGGGCTGGGCGACGGCACCCTGCACGCGGTGCTGGACATGCTGGCCGGGCGCTACCCGAGCGAGGAGTTCGCCGAGCTCCGCCCGCGGATCGTCTGGGACCGCACCACCGGCGCCCTGACCGGCCGTCCCGGTGCCCTCCGACTGGCCGTGACCAGCGGTGGGACCATCCCGGATCGCGGTCTGTACGGCGTGTTCCTCGCCGGGAGCGGCCCGGGCGCCGACCCGGCCGACCCTGTCGACCCGGTCGACCGATCTGCCCGACCGCGGGGCGGGAAGCGGGTGGGCGAGCTCGACGAGGAGATGGTCTACGAGTCGCGGGTGGGCGACACGTTCACCCTCGGGTCGAGCACGTGGCGGATCGAGCAGATCACCCCGGACCAAGTGCTCGTGAGCCCCGCCCCCGGCCTCCCCGGCCGGTTGCCCTTCTGGAAGGGAGACGCGCCCGGCCGCCCGGCCGAGCTGGGGCGCGCCGTGGGGCAGTGGGTCCGCGAGCTCAGTGCGCTCGGTGCCGGGGCGGCGGCGCGACTGGCCGACGACGGCCTGGACGAGTGGGCGGCGCAGAACCTGCTCGGCTACCTCGATGAGCAGCGCGAGGGCACGGGGCACCTGCCCGATGACGTCACGATCGTGATCGAGCGGTTCCGGGACGAGATCGGCGACTGGCGCGTGGTGATCCACTCGCCGTACGGGGCGCGGGTGCACGCCCCCTGGTCCCTGGTGGTCGCCGCACGGCTGCGCGAGCGCTACGGGCTCGACGCCGCCGCCATGCACTCGGACGACGGGATCGTGCTCCGACTGCCGGACATGGTTGACTCCGGGACCGGGACCTGGGACGTCGAGGGCCGCCGGTGGACCACCCCCGCCCAGGAACCCTCCCTCGAACTCGCCGACCTGCTCATCGACCCCGATGAGGTCACAGCCCTCGTGCAGCAGCAGCTCGCCGGCTCCGCCCACTTCGGCGCCCGGTTCCGGGAGGCGGCCGCGCGGTCCCTTCTGCTCCCCCGTCGTCGGCCCGACCGCCGTCAACCCCTCTGGCAACAACGCCAACGATCCGCCCAGCTGCTCTCGGTCGCCGCGGAGTACCCCGACTTCCCGGTGCTGCTGGAAGCGGCACGGGAGTGCCTCCAGGACGACTTCGACGTCGCCGCCCTGACCACCCTCATGCACGACGTCGTCGCGCGCCGGGTCAGGGTGGTCGAGGTCACGACCGCGACACCGTCCCCCTTCGCCCGCTCCCTGCTCTTCGGGTACACCGCCCAGTTCCTCTACGAGGGCGACGCACCGCTGGCCGAGCGGCGGGCCGCGGCGCTCACCCTGGACCCCGCGCTGCTCGCGGAGCTGCTCGGGCAGCCGGGGGCGGCCGAGTTGTCTGAGCTCCTCGACCCCGGTGCCGTCGAACGTACCGAGGCGGAGCTCACCGGGACGGCCGACGACCGCCGGGCCCGGCACGCCGAGGACGTCGCCGACGTGGTGCGGCGCCACGGGCCGCTCACCACCACCGAGATCGCCGACCGGACGCGGCGGACCGAGCACGCACACCTGGCCGAGTGGCTCACGGGGCTCGAGGCGGCGCGGCGCCTGATCCGGGTCCGGATCGGCCCCCACGGCGAGCTGTGGGCCGCGGCCGAGGACGCGGGCCGGCTCCGGGACGGGCTCGGTGTCGCCCTGCCCGTCGGGGTGCCGGAGGTGTTCACCGAGCCCGTCACCGACCCGTTGGGTGACCTGATCCGTCGGCACGCACGAACCCACGGACCCTTCACCGCGGCGGAGGTTGCCGCGCGCTTCGGGCTGGGTACCGCCGTGGTCACCGACGTGCTGCGCCGGCTGGAGGCGGCGGGCGCGGTGGTCGTGGGGCGCATCCGCCCGGCGGCGCTCGGCGGTACCGGAGAGGACTTCTGCGACACGGACGTCCTGCGCACCCTGCGCCGACGCTCCCTCGCGGCGCTGCGCGCAGAGGTGGAACCCGTCGCGCCGCAGACGCTCGGCGTCTTCCTGCCCCGCTGGCAGGGGGTGGTGGACGGGCGCGAGCCGGCGCGGCTCAGCGGGACCGAGGGCCTCCTCCGGGTGGTCGAGCAGCTCGCCGGCGCGCCCGTCCCGGCGTCCGCGCTCGAGACCCTCGTGCTGCCGGCCCGGCTCCCGGACTACCAGCCCCGGATGCTCGACGAGCTCACCGCCGCCGGCGAGGTGCTTTGGGCCGGGAACGCGCCCCTGGCCGGCAATGACGGCGTGCTGAGCCTGCACGTCACGGGAACCGCTGACCTCACCCTCGCTCCGCTGGGCGAGGCACCCGACACCCCGACGCACCGGGCGCTGCTCGCGGTGCTGGGCAGTGGGGGCGGCTTCTTCCTCCCCGCGCTGGCGGAGCAGGTGCGGACCCGCCTCGCGGACGAGGGCGAGGGGTCGGCCGGGCAGCCGGTCGTCGGGGCGCCGGCCGACGCCTCCATCTCCGAGGCGCTCTGGGACCTCGTGTGGGCCGGTCTGGTCACCAACGACAGCCTGGCCCCGCTGCGGGCACTGCTCGGAACCCGGCGCGGGACGGCGCATCCCGTGCGTCGGTCGGCGCCCCGGGGCCGTACGGCCGTCGCCCGGCTCGCGCTCCGGCCGGGCCGCGTCGCCGGTGCGGCCGTGGAGCAGAGCACCGGCCGGTGGTCGCTGCTGCCGGGCCGGGAGCCGGACCCGACGCTCCGCGCCCACGCCCTGGCGGCCCAGCTGCTCGACCGGCACGGGGTGCTCACCCGCGCGGTGGCGCCGTCGGAGGCCGTGGCTGGCCAGTTCGGCGCGATCTACCGGGTCCTGGCGGCCCTGGAGTCCAGCGGACAGGTACGGCGCGGCTACTTCGTCGAGCACCTGGGCGGTTCGCAGTTCGCCCTGCCCGGCGCGGTCGATCAGCTCCGCCAGGACGCCGCGGGCGCGGACGGCGGCGAGTCCTCCCGACCCGCCCCCGCCCTGCTGCTGGCTGCGACCGACCCGGCCAACCCCTACGGCGCGGCGCTCGCCTGGCCGGAGCCGGAAGGCCCGGCGGGCCATCGCCCCGGGCGGAAGGCCGGAGCCGTCGTCGTGCTCGTGGGGGGGCGGCTGGTGCTCTACCTCGAACGGGGCGGCCGCACCCTGCTCTCCTTCAGCTCCGCCGAGGCACACCTCGAGGCGGCGGCCGGCGCCCTGGCGGCCGTGGCCCGGTCGGGACGGCTGGGCCGGCTCACCCTGTCCCGCGCGGACGGTGCCGAGCTGCTCGACCGCCAGGTCCTGGCCGGGCCGTTGGCGACGGCACTGGCCCGAGCCGGCTTCGGCGCCACCCCGCGTGGACTGCGGCTGAGGCCCGATGCCCGAGGGTGACATCCTGCGCCGCACGGCGGCCGCGCTCGACCGTGCCCTGGCGGGAGCCGAGCTGGTGCGCTGCGAGCTGCGCTGGCCGACGGTGGCCGGCGTCACGTTCGCGGGCCGCACGGTGCTCGGCACCGCCGCCTACGGCAAGCACCTGTTCACCCGCATCGACGACGGTCGCACGCTGCACACCCACCTGCGGATGGAGGGGAGCTGGCGGATGGTGCCCACGGCCTCGGCCCGGGCCGCCGCGCGGTCGGCGTCGGTGCGCGCGGTGCTGGGCTCGGCACAGCACACCGCCATCGGTGATCGCCTCGGCATGGTCGACGTGGTGACCACCCGGGACGAGCGGAGCCTCATCGCTCACCTGGGACCGGACCTCCTGTCGGAGGACTTCCCGGCCACGGGCCTGGCGGAGGCGCTCGACCGGTGGGCGGACCGCTCGCGGGCACCTGTGGTCGACGTGCTCCTCGACCAGGGCGTCGTCGCGGGCATCGGGACCATCTACGCGGCCGAGACGCTCTTCGCGCGCGGCCTGTCACCGTGGACCCCGGCCGACGAGGTTCCCGATCCGGCGACCATCCTCATGACCGCGCGGGTGCTCATGGAACGCAGCGTGGCCGCACCGACCCCGACGGCGACCGGGGAGACGGCGCCGGGGCGGACGACGCGCGTACACGGGCGCGCGGGACGACCCTGCCGGAGATGCGGCACACCGATTCGGGTGGGCGCCGCGCGGAAGCCGCCGTACGAGCGCCCCGTGTTCTACTGCCCGACGTGTCAGCCGACGCGCTGAGGCTCAGCCGACGGGCGTGAGCTCGTCGCGCGAGAAGGCCTCGCCGGACCGCCGCCACTGACGGCCGCCGGCGTCGTCGCGATCGAAGTCGGCCGGGACGATGTCCGGGATCGACATGCCCTCGGCCACGGCGAGCCGGTCACTGACCGCTCGCAGCACAAGGGAGAGCGGGACGTCGAGCGCACCGCAGATGGACCCGAGCAACTCGGAGGACGCCTCCTTCTGACCGCGCTCCACCTCGCTCAGGTAGCCGAGAGACACCCTTGCTGCCGAGGAGACCTCGCGAAGGGTGCGGCCCTGACGCTGCCGGGCACCACGAAGGACGTCGCCGATCTCATGCCTCAGAACGACCATCGGACGACCCCCTTCCATCGATCTCGCACCGTCTCGCACCGGAAAACCGTCTCCCGCGGAACGCCCGGAGCGCTCCGTGAGGCTTCTACCGTACCCCGGCCCGCCGACGCCGTCGCGAGAGTTCCGCTGGGTGAACCTGTTGAGCGTCACGACGGTCACAACATCCGGGGGCCTTCGCCTGTTCCCTCGACATCGGCACGAATGAAGCCCACCGCGAGCCGGAGGGCCGCATCACGCGCGTCCCGGCGCACCCGAGACCGGCCGGGACCGGCGCCGGTGACCGACCGGACGTCGTCGTGGGTCGGCCCGGCGACCGCGACGTGGAAGGTGCCGGGCGGGGTCCCCTCCTGCGCATCGGGGCCGGCCACACCGGTGGTCGCGACGCCGTAGTCGGCGCCGAGCAGCCTCGCCACCCCGCGAGCCATCGCCCGGGCGACGTCCGGGTGCACAGGCCCATGGCGCTCGAGCAGAACGACCGGGACCGCGAGCAGGTCGGCCTTCAGGTCCGTCGCATACGCGACGACGCCACCGCGCACGCACGCGGACGCTCCAGGCACCTCGACGAGCGCGTCGATCACCGTGCCGCCGGTCAGGGACTCGGCCACCGCGACCGTGCGCCCGGCGGCGGTGAGCAGCCGCACCAGCTGCTCGCCGGGCGTCATGTCGCCCGACGCACCGCATACCCGCGGCGCAGGTAGTCGACGCCGGTCACCACCGTGGCCACCAGCGCCGCGATGATCACGACCCACGCCACGGTCCGGACCTCTGGGGCCATCCGGTCGAGCGGCAGCACGAACAGTCCGATCCCCACCGACTGCAGGAAGGTCTTGAGCTTGCCGCCCCTCGAAGCGGGAATCACCACGTATCGCAGCACCGCCACCCGCATCAGCGTGATCCCGAGCTCGCGCACCACGATCACCGCGGTGACCCACCAGGGCAGGTCACCGAGCCAGGACAGGGTCACGAGCGTCGCACCCATGAGCAGCTTGTCCGCCACCGGGTCGACGAACTTCCCCCAGTCAGTGACCTGGTCCATCCGCCGGGCGAGATATCCGTCGAGCCGGTCCGTGCCGGCCGCGAGAGCGAAGAGGGCCGTGGCGACCACGCGCCACCCACCGCTGGTGTCGATCAGGAGCGAGGCCACGACGAGGGGGACCAGCCCGATCCGGGCAACCGTGATGCCGTTGGCGAGGGTCCACACCGACGTCGTTGCTGAGGGCACGGCCCCACCCTATGGGGAGCCGTCGTCACGGCCCGCCTGCCGCGTCCCGGCACCACCGTGTTCCCGGCACCACCGCGTCCCGGCACCACCGCGATAGTCTTCCCTCCCGTGACGAACCACGCCCGCACCCAGCCGCGGCGTAGCCGCGCGACGGCGGCTGCCGCCGTTCTGGTGGTCGCCGTCACGGCCGCCTCCGCGGGTGCCGCACTGGGCGGCGGGCTTCCGTGGCGCACCGACGGCGAGGCGGTCCTCGGGCAACCGACGGCTGAACCGACACCGTCGGCGACCCCCACCCCCACCCCGACCCCCACGCCCACGCCGCCCGCCGACGCGGTGTTCACGCTCGTGGCGGCCGGAGACGTGCTCACCCACGTCTCGGTGAACAACTCGGCGCGGGCGGGGTCGGGCTACGACTTCGGCCCGCTCCTGGCACCGGTCGGGCCGTTCGTGGCGGGAGCGGATCTTGCCCTGTGCCACCTGGAGATCCCCGTCGCGCCGGCCGGCGTGGCGCCGAGCGGCTTCCCCCTGTTCGGCGCACCGGCCGAGATCGTCCCCGCCCTCGCGGCGAACGGGTGGGACGGGTGCTCCACCGCGTCCAACCACAGCGTGGACCGGGGCGCCGCCGGGGTGATCACCACCCTCGACGCCATGGATGCGGCCGGGCTCGGACACGTCGGCACCGCCCGGACCGCGGAGGAGGCGGCTGCCCCGCAGGTCTACGAGCTCGAGCGGGAGGGGCAGACGATCCGAGTGGCGCAGATCGCGGCCACCTATGGCACCAACGGGCTCCCCGTGCCGGCCGACTCACCGTGGATGGTGACCCTGATCGACACGGCTGCGCTGATCGCGCAGGCGACGGCGGCGCGCGCGGCCGGGGCAGACATCGTCGTCGCGAGCATCCACTGCTGCGTGGAGTACGTGACCGCCGCGACGGACAGGCAGGTGGAGATCGCCACCGAGCTGGGCGCCTCCGGCGTGATCGACCTGCTGATCGGTCATCATGCCCACGTTCCGCAACCCGTCAGCCGGGTGCCCGGCGGCCCTCAGGGCGACGGCATGTGGGTCGCCTACGGGCTGGGGAACTTCATCTCGAACCAGGGCACCCACGCCGGTTTGTCTGCGCGGACCGAGTCGGGGCTGCTGCTCACGGCGACGTTCCGCAAGCCGATGGACGGACCGGCTGTGGTGACCTCGGCGGAGTGGACGGCCGTGACCGTCGACCGCAGGGCCGGGCACCTGGTGCAGCCACTGTCCGCCCTCACGGCCGCGGGCGGGGCCACGCCGACCCTGACCGCCGGGGAGCTGGCGACTCGCCATGCTCTCGTGGCGGAGGCAGCAGGCAGCGAGGCAGCGGAGCGCGTCGCACCGCCTGAACCGACCGGTCCCCCGCCGACCATCGTGGACCGGGGAGTCGCCGCGGTCCCGTGATCGGGCGAGGCGGCTAGGTCCGCGGACCCGGCACCCGGGCGAGGGCCCCCGCGTCGAGCCCGGCCACCGGCTCCGACTCCCCCGCGCCGAACAACCAGCCCTGCCCGTAGTGCCAGCCCGACGCCTGGAGGAACTGCGCCTGTGCGGTGTTCTCGATGCCCTCCGCGATGGTGATCATGTCCATCTCGCGGGCCATGGCACCCAGGGCACGCGACACCCGTGCCGCCGCCGGGTCGTCGGGGATCCCTGCGGTGAACGACATGTCGAGCTTCACCCCGTCGACCGGCAGGTCGCGCAGGTAGGACAGGGGCGCAACTCCCGTGCCGAAGTCGTCGAGGAGCACGGGGACCCCCGCCGCCCGGAGCTCCGCGAGCTCGTGGCGCACCCGGCTGCCGGCATCCACGAGCCCGGCCTCGGTGAGCTCCACGACCAACCGGCCGGCCCCGATGCTGTGCTGGGAGACGGCGCTGAGCACCTGGGCGGCGAACTCCCCGTTCCCGAGCTGGTCGACCGAGACGTTGACCGAGACCCAGCGCCCGGCCCCTTCCGTCCGGGCCAGGTACCCGGCTGCCTGGTGCACCACGTTGGTGCCGAGCGCGATGGCCAACCCGGACTCCTCAGCCGTCGGGAGGAAGGAACCGGGCAGGAGCAGGCCCCGCTCCGGGTGCTGCCATCGCACGAGGGCCTCGTGGCCCACCACGTGTCCAGTAGCTAGGTCCACCGTGGGCTGATAGTGCAGGATCAGCTCGCCACGTTCGATGGCCTGAACGAGTTCGGCGGCGATCCCGTGCTTCGAGCCGGTCGCCATCGTCATGGACGGCTCGTAGACCTCGGTCCGCCCGCGGCCCCCGCCCTTGGCCCGGTAGAGCGCGGCGTCGGCGGCGGACAGCATGCCCATCACGCCACCGGAGAGGATCCCCGGATCGGCCACCGCGATGCCGATGCTGACCCGGACCGGGAGCTGACGGCGGTGGGTGCGCACCGGGTTGACGAGGGCCTTATGGATCCCCGCGGCCACCTCGAAGGCGACCCGCCCGGCGTCGGGGTCACGCACGACGACGACGAACTCGTCGCCGCCCGTGCGGGACACGGTCCCGCGCCCGGCCGTCGCGGCGCGCAGCACCCCCGCGACGTGCACCAGGACGTCGTCGCCGGCCGGGTGTCCGAACTTGTCGTTGATCTGCTTGAACTCGTCCAGGTCGACGGCGATCACCGCCAGGCGCCCCGCCGCGTCCGGCTGGTCGACCGTGCGCTGGAGCACCTCCTGCATCAGCGTCCGGTTGGCCAGCCCGGTGAGCGGATCGTGCATCGCGCGATGGGCCAGCATCTCCGACTGCAGCCGCGCGTCGGTGGTGTCACGGAGCTGGATCACGAAGTGGTCGGCCACCCCCTCCGGCGTGCGCACGAGGACGACGTCGAGCACCGTCCAGACGGTCTGCCCGTCGGGCCGCAGGTACCGCTTCTCCAACGTGAACCGGTGCCCCTCGCCCGCCAGCAGGCGCTGGACGTGCGCACGCTCGGTCCCCCGGTCGTCGGGGTGCGACAGCGCGGACAGGTCCCGCCCGATCAGCGCAGGCGGCTCCACCCCGAAGAGCCCCGCGAGCGAGGGATTGACCGCCTGCAGCCGCCACAGCGGGTCGGCCAGGGCCATGCCGATGGGGGCGTTCTCCATCGCCAGGCTGAACTGCATCTCCGAGCGAGCCAGGGCGGCACGGATCTCCCGCGGACCGGTGACGTCCGCGAGGACCGTGAGCAGCTCACTGCCGCCGTCGGCCGCGACCGCCGCGCGCGTGCTCACCTGGACCCAGCGCACCGGCCCGCCGCGGCGCGGCTCGGCACCGACCACGAAGGGCGCCGGCTGCTGGCCCGACTCCATCGGCTGGGGGCGGGCGAACACCGCACCGGGGGCGACGTCCTGCCCCTGCTCGGTCACCCAGCGGACGGGAAGCTGATGGACGGGGTGGTCGACGACCTCGGCCGGCGTCACGCCGAGCACCTGCGCCGCCTCGTCACTGACCATGACCACGCGGCCGTCGGCCGAGTGGACCACTATCCCGTCCCGGCCCGCGGAGAGCACCGCCGCCAGGCGGCGTTCGGCCGCCCCGACCGAGGCCGCCAGCGTCGCAACGGCCGCGCGTCGCTTCCTGTCGGTCCAGTAGAGCAGCGCCCCGAGCACGGCCGCCACGGCGGCCAGCGAGACGAAGGCTACGACCGCACCATTCAGCGCTCCAGCGTCGCCCATCGCTCACCGCCGGCTTCGGCGTCATCGACCTCACCCTGGTCGAAGACGTCGTCCTCCGCCGGTTCACCGCGCAGCATGGCAAGCGTTCCCGCGAGGTCGTCGGGCGCGACGAGCACGTCCCGGGCCTTCGACCCTTCCGAGGGGCCGACGATCTCGCGCGACTCGAGCAGGTCCATCAGGCGACCCGCCTTGGCGAACCCGACCCGGAGCTTGCGTTGCAGCATGGATGTCGAACCGAACTGGGTACTGATCACCAGCTCAGCGGCCTGGAGCAGGATGTCGAGGTCGTCGCCGATGTCCTCGTCGGCAGCCTTGCGCGTGAGCGTGGCCGTGACGTCCGGACGGTAGCTGGGCTTGAGCTGGGTCTTCACGTGGTCGACGACCGCGTGGATCTCCCGCTCGGTGACCCAGGCACCTTGGACCCTCATCGGCTTGGCAGCGCCCATCGGCAGGAAGAGCGCGTCTCCCTGTCCTATGAGCTTCTCCGCGCCCGGCTGGTCGAGCACCACCCGCGAGTCGGTGAGGGACGAGGTCGCGAACGCCATCCGGGACGGGACGTTCGCCTTGATGACCCCGGTGACCACATCGACGCTGGGCCGCTGTGTGGCGAGCACGAGGTGAATGCCTGCCGCGCGCGCGAGCTGCGTGATCCGTTGGATCGATGCCTCGACGTCGCGTGGTGCCACCATCATGAGATCGGCAAGTTCGTCGACGATCACAAGCAGATATGGGTACGGAGCTATCTTCCGTTGACTGCCCGGAAGCGGACGAACCTTCCCGGACCGGACGCCCGCGTTGAAGTCGTCGATGTGCTTGAAGCCGAAGGTGGCCAGGTCGTCGTAGCGCTGCTCCATCTCGCGGCAGACCCATTCGAGGGCTTCCGCGGCCTTCTTGGGGTTGGTGATGATCGGCGTGATCAGGTGCGGGATGCCCTCGTACACGGTGAGCTCGACCCGCTTGGGGTCCACCAGCACCATGCGTACCTCGTCCGGAGTGGCCCGCATGAGGATCGAGATGATCATCGAGTTGATGAAGCTCGACTTGCCCGCGCCCGTGGCGCCGGCAACGAGCAGGTGCGGCATCCGGGCCAGGTTGGCCACGACGTAGCCGCCCTCGACGTCCTTGCCCACCCCGATCATCACCGGGTGCTCGTTCCGGCGAGCGGAGGACGACCGGAGGACGTCGCCGAGGGACACGGTCTCGCGATCGGTGTTCGGGATCTCGATCCCGATCGCGGATCGGCCCGGGATCGGCGACAGGATGCGCACATCGGCGCTGGCCACGGCGTAGGAGATGTTCCTGCTGAGCGCGGTGACGCGCTCCACCTTGATCCCCGGCCCCAGCTCGACCTCGTACCGGGTGACCGTCGGGCCCCGGGTGAAGCCGGTGACCTGCGCATCCACCTCGAACTCAGCGAGCACGTTGCTCAACGCCTCGACCACCCGGTCGTTGGCGGCCGAGCGGACCTTGTGCGGCATCCCCTTGGCGAGCACCTCCTCGCTCGGGAGCGTGTAGATCACGTCGCCGTCCAGCATGGGCTGCTCGCCGCGCGGGACGGGCGAGGTGGTGGGGGGCGCCGCGAGCACGGCCGTCTCGTCCCCTTCGGTGCCGAGAACCGTGGTGATCCCCTCAGCCGGCTCCGGGTCGACGTCGTACGCCGGTTCGGTCACCGCGGCCGTGGCGAACGGCTCGTCACCCACGTACTCCTGCGGCTCGTCGACCGGGTCGGCGGCGCGCGAGCGTCGGCGCCAGAAGGGGACCCGCCCGGTCTGCTCCTGAGCCATCGTGGGGCGATCGGCCAGGCTGGGCTCCTCCGCGGGGCCGCCGCCGAGCCAGCTCACGGCCGCCCGCAGGCGCTCCCCGATCCGGTAGACGGGGGTCGAGGTCATGACCAGCACGCCGAAGACACCGAGCAGGACCAGCAGCCCGACCGTGACCCCGGAGGTCACCAGGGTGGCCGGCGGCGTGGCGACTGCGTAGCCGAGGAGTCCCCCTGCGTCCTGGATCGGTGCCATGCCGTCGTCCAGCGTGGGCAGGCCCGCCGCGATGTGCACGGTCCCGGCGACGGCCAGCACCAGGGCCGTCGCGCCGATGCTCATCCGTCCATTGGCCTGCACCCGTTCCGGGTGCCGCATCAGTCGGACGGCGGCGAAGAGCAGCAGGAGCGGCACCGCGACGCCGAGCACGCCGAACGTCCCGGCGATGGCCCCGTGCAGCACGTCGCCGGCAGACCCGGAGAGTCCCCACCACTCCTGGGCGGCCACCACGATCGCCAGGCCGAGCAGGGTGAAGGCCAGTCCGTCCCGGCGGTGATCGGGGTCCAGGTCGCGGGCGCCCTGACCCACGCGCCGGGCCGTCCCGCCCACGAGGTGGGCTCCGCCCATCCAGGCTCCGCGCACCATCCGGACGGGCAGCGAGCGCGTCGGGACCGGAGCGCGCCGCGTGGTCGGGCGTGCGGAACCGCCGCGGCTGCCTCCGGACGAGGCCCGGGGGGCAGCGCGCGCTCCAGTGGTGCGTCCGGCCATGGTCCCCACGGTACCTGCGCGGTCCGTCAGGGACCGGGACGGGGCCGGGCCGTGTCGCCGCACCGATCTGACGGCGCTGACGACCCGGTCCTCCGCCGGAACCTCGGCTCAGGCCTCGATGACCACCGGGATGATCAGCGGTCGCCGGCGCAGCCGGTTCGCCGCCCACCGACCCACCACGCGACGTACGACCTGCTGGAGCTGCACCGAGTCGAAGGTGCCGGTCAGCACCGCGGCCTCGAGCTCACGGGCCACCTCGGGCTGGATCTCGTCGAACATCGAGTCCTCCTCGGCCACCCCCCGCGCGTGGATGTGGGGCCCGGCCACGACCTTCCCGGTGGACGCGTCCACCACCGCGAAGATGGAGATGAACCCCTCCTCGCCCAGGATCCGCCGGTCCTTGAGCTCCACCTCCGTGATCGCCCCGACGCTCGACCCGTCGACGTACACGTAGCCGCAGGGCACGGCGCCCACGATCGTCGCCTTGCCGTCGACGAGGTCGACGACGACGCCGTCCTCCGCCAGGACCACCCGCTCGGCCGGCACCCCGGCCTTCACCGCCAGCGCCCCGTTCGCCACCAGGTGCCGCACCTCGCCGTGGATCGGCATCACGTTGCGGGGACGCAGGATGTTGTAGCAGTAGAGCAGCTCGCCGGCGCTGGCGTGACCGGAGACGTGGACCTTGGCCCGCCCCTGGTGCACCACCGACGCCCCGAGCCGGGTGAGGCCGTTGATCACCCGGAACACCGCCGCCTCGTTCCCGGGGATCATCGACGACGCCAGGATGACGGTGTCGCCCTGGCCCACCTCGATCCGGTGGTCGCGGCTGGCCATCCTGGCCAGCGCCGCCATCGGTTCGCCCTGGGAGCCGGTGCACATCAGCACGACCTGCTCCGGCGGCAGCTTGTCGATCACCTTCACGTCCACGAGCACGCCTTCGGGCACGTTCAGGAAGCCCAGCTCCGCGGCGATCGTCATGTTGCGCACCATCGAGCGCCCGACCAGCGCCACCTTGCGCTGGTGCAGGTGGGCGGCGTCCAGAACCTGCTGCACCCGGTGGACGTGGGAGGCGAACGAGGCGACGATGACCCGCTTCGGAGCGTCACCCACCAGCTGGTCGAGGACCGGCCCGATCTCGATCTCGTGCGTCGTGAACCCCGGCACGTCGGCGTTGGTCGAGTCGACCATGAAGAGGTCGACCCCGGCCTCGCCGAGCCGGCCGAAGGCGCGCAGGTCGGTGATCCGCCCGTCGAGCGGAAGCTGGTCCATCTTGAAGTCGCCGGTGTGCAGCACCGTCCCGGCCGGGGTCCGCACCGCGACCGCGAGCGCGTCCGGGATGGAGTGGGTCACCGCCATGAACTCGCACTCGAAGGCGCCGAAGCGCTCCGTCCTGCCCTCCTTCACCTCGAGGGTGACGGGGGTGATCCGATGCTCCTTGAGCTTGGCCTCGACGAACGCGAGCGTCAGCCGGGACCCGATCAGGCGCAGGTCCGGGCGCAGACGAAGCAGATAGGGAACCGCCCCGATGTGGTCCTCGTGACCATGGGTCAGCACGACGGCCTCGACGTCGTCCAGCCGGTCGGCGATGTAGTCGAAGTCCGGAAGGATGAGGTCGACGCCGGGCTGGTGCTCCTCGGGGAAGAGCACCCCGCAGTCGACGATCAGCAGGTGACCCTCGAACTCGAGCACGGTCATGTTCCGGCCGATCTCGCCGAGACCACCGAGCGGGACGATGCGCAGAGTCCCGGCGGCCAGGGGCGGCGGCGCGGCAAGCTCAGGGTGCGGATGTGACATCAGACCTCCGTTGTCGTGGATCGGTGCCGAGGCCGGGCCTCGGGTCTTGCTCAGTCCAAGAGGCCGGCCCGGACCAGCACGGAACGGACCTCGGCCGTCTCCGCCTCGTCGGCGGCGACCTGGGGAAGGCGCAGGGCGGGTGTCGGGATGAGTCCCAGCAGCGCGAGGGCGGTCTTCGCCCGCAGCGCCCCGTTGCCGCTGCCGCAGATGAGGTCGATCAGCGGCAGCAGGGCGGCGAAGTCCGCCCGGGCGGTCGCGACGTCGCCGTCGTCGAAGGAGCGGATCACCCCGGCCAGCTCGTCCCCCACCAGGTGGGCGGCCATGCTCACCAGTCCCACCGCACCCATCGCGAGGTAGGGCAGCAGCATCCCGTCGTCGCCCGAGTACCAGGCGAGGCCGGTCCTCGCGACACCACGCAGCACCCCCTGGGGGTCCCCGTTCGCGTCCTTGATCGCCACGATCCGGTCGTGCTCGGCCAGGCGGTCCAACGTCGCCGGCGCGTACCGCACCACGGTGCGGGCCGGGACGTCGTAGAGCATCACCGGGAGCTCGGTCGCATCGGCGACAGCGACGGTGTGCTGGTAGACGCCCTCCTGGCTGGGCCGGGAGTAGTAGGGCGTCACGACGAGCACCCCGTGCGCACCGGCCTCCGCGGCCTGCTCCGCCATCCGGACGGCGTGCGCCGTGTCGTTGGATCCCGCCCCGGCGACGACCATCGCCCGGTCACCGACCGCATCCACCACCGCCCGCACCAGCGCCGCCTTCTCGGGGGCATGCGTCGTCGGGGCCTCGCCGGTGGTTCCGTTGAGCACCAGCCCGTCGTGCCCGTGATCCACCAGGTGGCGGGCGAGCCCGACGGCGGCATCGATGTCGACAGCGCCGTCGGCGGTCATCGGGGTCACCATCGCCGTGAGGAGCGCGCCGAACGGGCGTTCGGGGGTCGCGGGAGCCATGCCGCACAACCTACCGCTCCCTCCGCTGCGACCACCCGCCCTTCCGCCCCTCGGCGACCCTCGCGGTTCACCCCCCGTTCCGGTCCCGGCGACGTACCCCCGGGACTACCATCGCGGCACGCCGACGTCCCCCACGCGGCGTCGGCCCCGCCCCGCGGTGCCCGCGCCGAGGAATGGCTGTCTTCCATGTCCCAGCGCGTGCGCATCCTCCCCGCGGTGCTCCTTCTGACACTCGTCGGCGCCGCGAGCGCTCTCCCGGAGGCGGTGGCCGGCCCCGTCGCGGCGTCCGTCTCCGACACCATCGAGGACTCCGAGACCGGCATCCGCCTCGACTTCACCGTGAACGGCGGCACCGTCACCGAGGCGGCGCCCGACGGCTGGGAGTACGTCATCCGGGGTACCGTCCGCCCCGGCGAGACGGTCAGCGTCGCGGCCTCCGGGAACGGCACGACCTTCAGCACGTGGCACCACGTCAACGAGGACCGCGAGGCCACCCTGACGATCGCCCTCCCGGGCACCGACAACTACCACCAGACGACGATCCCCGCGGGCAGCAGCGGCTCGCTCGCCGGGAGCTTCGTCGTGCCCGACGACGAGTCCACGGTCGAGTTCACGGCGAGCATCAGCAACGCGTGGATCAACCCCTACGGCGGCGGCGCCCAGAGCCTGATCGTCCGGTGCTTCTTCGACGTCGTCGACCCGGGAGGACCCGCGGCCGACCCGGAACCGGGGCCGGACACCGAGCCTCGACCGACCGAGCAGCCGCAACGGCCGTTGCAGTGTGACGAGGAGTCCGCGACGTCGTTCGGGGGAGGGACCGGCGGGTTCAACGTCGTGAGGTTCGGCGACCTGCACGGCGAGGTCAACGTGCGCCCCGAGTGGGCGGACGACGACGCGTACATCTTCGCCGAGCTCAGCACCCCGCTCCGCCACTGCGACCGCATCCGCACCTTGCCGAGGAGCGGCGCGATCCTGTCGTTCTCGGACATGTCCACCTTCGTGATGGACGAGAACAGCGTCATCGTGCTCGACATCGCCAACGAGCGGGAGACCATGCTGGGCCACCTGGCCGGCAACATCTGGGTGAACGTCAACCGGATGATCGAGGACGGGTCCATGGAGGTCGAGATGAGCCAGGCGATCGCCGGTGCCCGGGGCACGACCTTCATCTGCGACGAGACGGGCGACACGTCGACGGTCAGGGTGATCGAGGGCACGGTCGAGGTGACCCCGAACGTCGGAGCGCCGGTCGTGGTCAAGGGCGGCGAGACGGTCACGGTGACCGCGCGCGGGGCCGGGCCGCTCCGGACGTTCGACGTCGACGCGGAGATGGCCGGCTGGCCCGCGACGGCCCAGAACATCACCGCCGACGCGCTGACCCGCGCCGGGGGTGGCGGTGGCGGTGATGGCGACCGCCTGCCCGCGCCGGCGCTGGCCCTGGGGATCCTCGGTCTCGCCCTCATGGGGACGGGGGCGATCGGACTGGGTGTGGAGCGGGGCCGCGCGGCGCGCTGATCAGCGGTCGTGGGAGTGAGCCCCGCCCCGCTCGAGGGACGAGTGGCGGTACCGCAGGCCGGTGACCGAGGTGTGCCAGCCCTCGGCGGGGTCGGCCCCGACGCACACCCACTCGTCCCCCAGCACGGGCGCGCGCGTCCCCTCCCCCACGACGACGTCGACCTCGGTCAGCTCGACCCGGTGGGTGCCGGGGAGGAACGCGGAGTAGACCTGTGCGCCGCCGATCACCCACGCGTCGCGGCCCGCGACCGCCGCCAGGGCCTCACCGATGCCGGCGACCACGACCGCCCCGGGAAGCTCGCCGAGGCCCCGGCTGAGCACGATGTTGTCCCGCCCCGGCAGTGGGCGGAACTGCTCCGGGATCGAGTCCCAGGTGGCACGGCCCATGATCACCGCGCTGCCCCCGGTCACCCGGCGGAAGTGGGCGAGGTCCTCCGGCACGTGCCACGGCAGTGCGCCGTGCAACCCGATGTAGCCGTCGGACGACTGCGCCCAGATCGCCGCGAGCATCAGACGGCGATCGGGGCCGAGATGGCGGGGTGGTGGGTGTACCCGACCACCTGGACGTCGTCGTAGGCGTAGTCGAAGATCGAGGGCGCCCGGCGCAGCTCCAGCCGGGGGAACGGGAACGGGTCGCGGCCGAGCTGGGTGTGCACCTGCTCGAGGTGGTTGTCGTAGATGTGGCAGTCCCCGCCGGTCCAGACGAAGTCGCCCACCGCCAGGTCGGTCTGCTGGGCGACCATGTGGGTGAGCAGCGCGTAGGACGCGAGGTTGAACGGGACGCCGAGGAACAGGTCCGCGGACCGCTGGTACAGCTGGCAGGAGAGCCTGCCGTCCGCCACGTAGAACTGGAAGAAGGCGTGGCAGGGGGCCAGCGCCATCGCGGGGATCTCCGCGACGTTCCAGGCGGAGACGATGTGCCGCCGGGAGTCCGGGTCGCGTCGGATGCCCTCGACGACCTGGGCGATCTGGTCCACGTGGCCGCCGTCCGGCGTCGGCCAGGACCGCCACTGGACCCCGTACACCGGCCCCAGCTCGCCGTCGTCGTCGGCCCACTCGTTCCAGATGCTCACCCCGTGGTCCCGCAGCCAGGCCACGTTGGAGTCGCCACGCAGGAACCAGAGCAGCTCGTAGACGATCGACTTCAGGTGCACCCTCTTGGTCGTCACCAGCGGGAAGCCCGCGGCGAGGTCGAAGCGCATCTGGTGCCCGAAGACGCTGCGGGTGCCGGTCCCCGTCCGGTCGGACTTGGGCACGCCCTCGGCGAGCACGCGGCGCAACAGGTTTTCGTACTGGGTTGCGGCGGAACCGGCCGCGGCGGGTGCGTCGGACATGCGAACCAGGGTAGGGGCCCGTCGGGGATACTGAGCCGGTGTCCACGCCCGACGACGCCGGCTCGCCGCGCCGACCCGTAGCCGTCCGGGCGGCATCGGTCTCGCTGGCGACCGGGCTGTACGGCATCTCGTTCGGTGCCCTGGCGGTGGCCGCGGGGCTCGACCTGTGGCAGACCATGGCCCTCAGCCTGCTCATGTTCACCGGCGGCTCCCAGTTCGCCTTCATCGGAGTGGTGGGCGCAGGCGGGGGCCCCGGTGCCGCGATCGCGACCGCGGGGCTGCTCGGCGCCCGCAACGCGCTGTACGGTGCCGCGATCGCCCCCCTGGTCGGGGGCCGTGGGCCGCGCCGCTGGGCCGCCGCCCACGTCACCATCGACGAGTCCATCGCCGTCGCCATCGCGCAGCGGGAGCCGCGCCTGGCCCGCGCCGGCTTCTGGTGGACCGGCGTCGGGGTCTTCGTGCTCTGGAACGCCTTCACCGTCGTGGGCGCGCTGGTCGGCAACGCCCTGGGCGATCCGTCCCGGTGGGGTCTGGACGCCGCCGCCGCCGCCGCGTTCCTCGGCCTGCTCTGGCCGCGCCTCGCCGGACGGACCGCCCAGGCCGTGGCGGCCGGAGCCGTCGTCGTCGCCCTGCTGCTCACCCCCGTGGCACCAGCCGGTGTGCCGATCCTCGCCGCGGCGGTCGTCGCGGTGATCGTCGGCTGGCGCGGCCCGCGTCCCTGGCCCGCCCTGGAGCAGCCTGCCGAGGTGGACGGCCGATGAGCCCGTACGCGCTCACGTGGGTCGCCGTGGTCCTGGCCAGCGCGGTGTGCTTCGCGACCAAGCTGATCGGTCACCGCGTGCCCGAGCACTGGCTCGCCCACCCCCGTGTCGCGCGCATCGCCAGCCTGGTCACCGTCGCGCTCCTCGCGGCGCTGGTGGCCGTGCAGACCTTCACGGCCGGTGCCCAGGTGCTCATCGACGCCCGGCTCGCGGCCGTTGCCGTCGCGGCCGTGGCCCTCGCCCTGCGGGCCCCGTTCATCGTGGTCGTGGTGCTCGCTGCGGTCACGGCGGCGGCGCTCCGTGCCGTCGGCTGGGCGGGGTAGCCTGCCTCGAATGGCCCTCTTCCGTGAGACCGCAGACGTCTCGGTGCGTCCCGCGACCGACCAGGACGACGCCTCGATCACCCGCGTCCAGCTGCGGGCCTGGCGGAGCAGCCACGGCGAGCAGCTGGGGACCGAGACCCTCGAGAGCCTCGACGTCGCCACGGTCCGCGAACGGTGGGCGGAGGCGATCGCGGCTCCCCCGTCGCCGTCGCACCGGGTCCTCGTCGCCTGCGACGGCGCGCAGGTGGTCGGAGTCGCCGCCAGCGCGCCGGTCGAGGAGGGGGTGGAGATCCTCACCCTCGAGGTGGACCCGGATCACCAACGCGGCGGGCACGGGTCCCGCCTGCTCGCCGCCTGTGTGGACCTGGCCCGGGCCGACGGGGCGCGGCACCTGCAGACCTGGGTGCTGGACGGTGACCCGGCGCGCGAGCAGTTCCTGACCAGCGCGGGCCTCGGCCCCGACGGCGCGCGGCGCGAGCTGGTCGCGCCGTCGGATCGGGACGCCGGCGTCGCCGAGCACCGCTGGGTGGCCGAGATCTAGCCGGAACGCCTCAGCCGCGCAGCCGTGCGCAGCGACGCCCGGGCCCGGCGCCGGTCGCGGGCGGCGTCGTAGGCGAAGGCCAGGTGGAACCACGCCGTCCAGTCCTCCGGGGCGTCCTCCACCCGCCGCTGGGCGGCGGGGAAGGCGGCATCTGCCGCGGAACGCTCGATCCGCCCGCCTGGCGTCCGCGGCAGGTCGTCCACCGGGAGCCTGCCGGAGGCCGCCAGGTCGTCGGCCATCTGCTGCACCTGGACGGCGAGCCACCACTCCCGGATCACCAGCCAGACCGCAAGTAGGGGCAGCACGAGGACCGCCAGTCCCAGGCCGACGGCGAGCGGCTCCCCCGTGGAGACCAATGCCACCCCGCTGCGTCCGACGGCGACGGCGTACAGCACCAGCAGCGCCGTCAGGGCGAGCGCCGCGAGCAACGACCGGCGCGCCCTCACAGATCGAGGTAGCGCTCGAGCCCGACGGTCAGGCCGGGGCGGGAGCCGACGGTGCGGACCGCGAGGAGCACTCCGGGCATGAACGAGGTGCGGTCGAAGGAGTCGTGGCGGATCGTCAGCTGCTCCCCGGCGTTCCCGAACACCACCTCCTGGTGGGCCACCAGGCCACGCAATCGCACCGAGTGCACGTGGATCCCGTCCACGACGGCGCCGCGCGCTCCGCCCGGGTCGGACGTCGTGGCGTCCGGGACCGGTCCGATCCCCGCCGCCGCTCGCGCGGCCGCGATGCCGGCGGCCGTCGCCCGGGACGTGCCGCTCGGAGCGTCCACCTTGTCCGGGTGGTGCAGCTCGATCACCTCGGCCGACTCGAACCACCGCGCAGCGCGAGCGGCGAAGACCACGGACAGCACGGCGCCGAGAGCGAAGTTGGGGGCAACCAGGACCCCGACCCCCGGGGCCCTGCCGAGGTGGTCACGGACCCGACCCAGTGCGGCCTCGTCCCATCCGCTGGTGCCCACCACGACATGGATCCCGCCGTCGATGAGCGCGTGGACGTTGGCCTCGGTCGCGCCGGGGACGGTGAAGTCGACCGCCACCTGGGCCGCCGCGGCCCCCGAGACGTCGTCCCCGACGTCGAGCCGGGCCACGAGCTCCAGGTCGGGTGCCGAGGTGACGGCGGCGCAGGTAGTCGCGCCCATGCGCCCTGCGGCGCCCAGCACCGCGACTCTGAGGTTCACGACACGACCCTACCGGCGGGTGGCCGGCGCGCGGAGGTCCGTCGTCACTGCGCGAAGGGCCCGACGCGGACCACGGACCGTGGCTGCCCCACGAGCTCGGCGGCCAGCGCCCGCACCTCGGCGACGGTCACCGCGCGGATCCGCTCGAGGGACTCGGTCTGGGTGAGCAGCTCGCCGTGGACCAGCTCCGCCTTGCCGAGCCGGCTCATCCGGGACCCGGTGTCCTCCAGGCCGAGCACCATGTTGCCGGACAGCTGCCCGATCCCCCGCTCGAGCTCCGCGGAGGTGATCGGCTCGGCGGCGATCCGCTCCCACTCCTTGCCCAGGAGGGAGACGACCTCGTCCACCTTCGAGGGGGCGCAACCGGCATACAGCCCGATCAGACCGGTGTCGGCGTGCGGGGAGGCGAACGCGTACACCGAGTAGGCCAGCCCCCGCTTCTCCCGGATCTCCTGGAAGAGGCGCGACGACATGCCGCCCCCGAGCACCGTGGTGAGCACCGAGAGCACGAAGCGCCGGTCGTCGGTGGCGGCCAGCCCGGGCCCGCCGAGGATCACGTTCGCCTGCTCCGTGCTGCGGTGGATGGTGAGCTCGGTGCCGACATCCGGGACGCCCTCGGCGTCGGCCGTCGACCGTCGCCCCGTGGGGGCGACGCCGGGCTCGAGCGCCCAGCCACCGGCGCCCGCCGCCTCGAGCACCTCCGCGCACAGGGCGTCATGGTCGACGCCCCCCGCGGCGGTGACCACGAGCGTGGCGGGGCGGTAGTGCTCGGCGTAGTGCGCGACCACCGCGTCGCGCGGGACGGCGTTGATCGTGTCCGGGGTCCCCCCGATCGGCCTCCCCAGCGCGTGCGAGCCGAGCACCGTCGCGGCGAACTGCTCGTGCGCCACGTCGGACGGGTCGTCGTCGTTCATCGCGAGCTCTTCGAGGATCACCCCGCGCTCGATCTCCAGCTCGCCGGGATCGAGCACCGCGGAGGTGACCATGTCGCCGATGACGTCGACGGCCATCGGCACATCGGTGTCGAGCACCCGCGCGTAGTAGCAGGTGTGCTCCTTGCCGGTCGAGGCGTTGGCCTCGCCGCCGACGGCGTCGAAGGCCTCGGCGATGTCCATGGCGCTGCGCCGCTGCGTGCCCTTGAACAGCAGGTGCTCCAGGAAGTGGGTGGAGCCGTGGTGGCCGTCCCGCTCGTCCCGGGAACCGACCCCCACCCACGCGCCGACGGTCGCCGAGCGCATGGATGGCATGTGCTCGGTGAGCACCCGGATGCCGCCGGGCAGCACGGAACGGCGTACGACGACGCCTCCGTCCTGCCCGGCGGTCAGCTCACTGCCGGGTTCGCCGTGCGTGCACAGCGGGAGCTGTAACGGCACCCTCAGGCCTGGGCGTCAGCGGCGGCCGTCTCGTCCGCGGGTTCACCGTCGGACCCGCCCGCCGGCTGGTCGGCCGGCGCGGCGTCGTCCTCCGTGACCGCGTGCAGCGACAGCTTGCCCCGGGGGTCGATCTCGCCGATCTCCACCTGGACCTTCTGGCCCACGGACAGCACGTCCTCGACGTTCTCCACCCGCTTGCCGCCGACGAGCTTGCGGATCTGCGAGATGTGCAGGAGCCCGTCCTTACCCGGGGTGAGCGAGACGAACGCGCCGAAGGTGGTCGTCTTCACGACGGTGCCGACGTACCGCTCCCCGACCTCGGGCATCTGCGGGTTGGCGATCGCGTTGACCATGGCGCGGGCGGCCTCGGCCGACGCGCCGTCCACGGCACCGATGTAGACGGTGCCGTCGTCCTCGATGGTCAGGTCCGCGCCGGTCTCCTCCTGGATCTGGTTGATCATCTTGCCCTTGGGCCCGATGACCTCGCCGATCTTGTCGACCGGCACCTTGACCGTGATGATCCTCGGTGCGAACACGGACATCTCGTCCGGGGTGTCGATCGCCTCGCGCATGACGTCCAGGATGTACAACCGGGCCTCACGGGCCTGGTTGAGCGCCGAGGTCAGCACGTCGGCGGGAATGCCGTCGAGCTTGGTGTCCAGCTGGATGGCCGTGATGAACTCGCGCGTGCCGGCGACCTTGAAGTCCATGTCGCCGAAGGCGTCCTCGGCCCCGAGGATGTCGGTCAGGGCCGTGTAGCGCACCTGGCCGTCCACGGTGTCCGAGACCAGCCCCATGGCGATGCCGGCGACCGGGGCGCGCAGCGGCACACCGGCGTTGAGCAGCGAGAGGGTCGAGGCGCAGACCGAGCCCATCGACGTCGAGCCGTTGGACCCGAGCGCCTCGGAGACCTGGCGGATCGCGTAGGGGAACTCCTCGCGGCTGGGCAGGACCGGCAGGATCGCCCGCTCGGCGAGCGCCCCGTGACCGATCTCCCGGCGCTTGGGCGAGCCCACCCGACCGGTCTCACCGGTGGAGTAGGGCGGGAAGTTGTAGTTGTGCATGTAGCGCTTGCGCGTCTCCGGGGAGAGCGTGTCGAGCATCTGCTCCATGCGCAGCATGTTCAGCGTGGTGACCCCGAGGATCTGGGTCTCGCCGCGCTCGAACAGCGCCGAGCCGTGGACGCGTGCCAGCACGTCGACCTCCGCCGACAGGCTGCGGATGTCTGTGGGCCCGCGCCCGTCGATCCGGAAGCCGTCGGTGAGGATCCGGCGCCGGATGACCTTCTTGGTCACCGCGCGGACCGCGGCCGAGATCGCCTTCTCCTGGCCCTCGAACTGCTCGGCCAGCGCGGCGCGTGCCTCGTCCTTGATCTCGTCGAGGCGGTTCTCCCGGTCGTGCTTGTCGGCGATGCTCAGCGCGTCCTCGAGCGTGCCGAGCACGGCACCCTCGACGGCGGCGTACACGTCGTCGGTGTACTCGGGGAAGACCGGGAAGTCCTGGGTCTCCTTGGCGGCGCGTCGGGCCAGGTCGGCCTGGGCGTCGCACAGCTGGCGGATGAACGGCTTGGCGGCCTCGAGGCCGTCGGCCACGACACCCTCCGACGGCGCGGTGGCGCCGGCGCCGATGAGGTTCCAGGCACCCTCGGGCGCCTCGGCCTCGATCATCGCGATCGCCACGTCGTCACCGACGATGCGGCCGGCCACGACCATGTCGAACGTGGCCTTGGCCCGCTCCTCGTACCGCGGGAACGCGACCCACTGGTTCTCGATCAGGGCGATGCGCACGCTGGCGACCGGGCCGGAGAACGGCAGGCCGGAGAGCTGGGTGGACAGCGACGCCGCGTTGATGGCGAGCGTGTCGTAGGCGTCCTCGGGGTGCAGGGACATCACGGTGATGACGACCTGGACCTCGTTGCGCAGGCCCTTCTTGAACAGGGGGCGCAGCGGGCGGTCGATGAGCCGGCAGGCCAGGATCGCCTCGGTGGACGGACGGCCCTCGCGGCGGAAGAACGAGCCGGGGATCTTCCCGACGGAGTACTGCCGCTCTTCGACGTCGACGGTCAGCGGGAAGAAGTCGAACTGCTCCTTGGGGTGCTTGCCGGCCGTGGTGGTCGACAGCAGGGTGGTGTCGGTGTCCAGGTAGGCCAGGACTGCCCCGGCCGCCTGACGGGCCAGTCGGCCGGTCTCGAAGCGGACGGTGCGGGTGCCGAAACGACCGTTGTCGATCTTTGCCTCGGCGAACTGGATGTCGGGTCCCTCCATAGGGATGCCCTCCTCTTTCACAGGACCCGGACCGGCGACGATCTTCGATCGAGGTCCGCGGTTCTCCCACATCGAGCGGGGAATCCGCGAGCCACTACCGAGGACCGGGGACCGGTTCCGGGTTGATGGATGGAGTTGTGTCGCGACCCGATCGAGATCGGGCCGTGCATCGACGAGATCCGCCGACGCGGGCCGGGCCGGTCGGACCGAGGTCCGTACCGGCCCGAAGTCTTCAGCGCCGCAGCCCGAGTCGGGCGATGAGGGCGCGGTAGCGCTCGATGTCCACCTTCTGCAGGTAGCCGAGCAGCCGACGACGACGTCCCACGAGCAGCAGGAGGCCCCGCCGCGAGTGGTGGTCGTGCTTGTGCTCCTTGAGGTGCTCGGTGAGGTCCAGGATGCGCTGCGTGAGCATCGCGATCTGGACCTCAGGAGAACCGGTGTCGTTCTCGGTGGTCGCGTACTCGGACATGATGCGCTGCTTGGTGGCGGCGTCGAGCGGCACTTGGTTCTCCTCGGGGACTCGCTGCGCGGTGCGCCGGGGCATATCCACCCGGGCTCTCTGTGTCCGCGGCCGATCTCACGGCACTCGCATGCTATCAGCCGGGCGCCTCGCCGAGCACCAGAGGGCCCGCGGACAGGGCGTGCTCCGTCTTCGCGACGTCGTCGGCCATCTGGACGACCAGCTCGTCGACGGAGTCGAAGCGCCACATGGGCCGGATCCGGGAGACGAGCTCGAGGACCACCTCCTCGCCGTACAGCTCCAGGTCGGTGCGGCCCGGGACGTGGGCCTCGACCCGGCGCCCGGCGCCGTCGAAGGTGGGGTTGGTGCCGATGGAGATCGCCACCGGGAGGTACCCGTCCGGCGCGTCGGGCGGATGGTCCACCCGCCGCATCCATCCGGCGTAGACACCGTCGGCCGGCACGAACCCGGTGGAGTCGGGCCCGAGGTTGGCCGTGGGGAAGCCGAGCGAGCGTCCGCGCGCGTCGCCGTGCACGACGACGCCCCGCACCCGGTGCGGGCGCCCGAGGATCAGGGCGGCGTCGGCGACGTCGCCCGCCGCGAGCAGCTCACGGACCCAGGTGGACGACCAGCGGCGGGCCGGGTCCACCTCGCCGTGCACGTCCTCGATGACCTCGACGGAGAACCCGTACCGGCGCCCCAGCGCCGTCATGGTGGCGAGGTCGCCGGCGTTCTCCCGCCCGAAGCGGACGTCCCGGCCGATCACGACGGTCGCGGCGTGCAGGCCCTCGACCAGGTACTCGCGGACGAAGTCCTCAGCGCTCGTACGGGCGAACTCGGCGGTGTAGGTGATCACCAGGACCGCGTCCAGGCCGGTCTGCTCCAGCAGCTCCAGCCGGTCGTCGAGCCCGGTGATCAGCGGCGGGGCCTCGTCGGGGCGGTGGATCTGTGCGGGGTGGGGGTCGAACGTGACCGCCACGGAGCGACCGCCGGCGGCGTGCGCGTCCGCGACCATGCGGCCGAGCACCATGCGGTGGCCGCGGTGCACCCCGTCGAAGTTGCCGATCGTCACCACCGAGGGCCCGAAGCCCTCGGGCACGTCACTCAGACCCCTCCACCGCTGCACGGGGGCAAGCCTGCCATGATCGGCCGCCCGGGCTCGACACGGACCGTCAGGCGGGAGCGAGCACCAGCACCGGGCGGGACCGTCCGCCCTCGTCGGCGAGCAACGCGACAACGGTGCCGTCGGGCGCGAACGCGGCCACGGGCGACGTCGTCGTGCCGGCGGGACCCGCTGGCGCCACGGCGATCCGCTTGCCGTAGGACAGGTCCCGCGCCTCCTCGGCGGACAGCTCGCGAACCGCGAAGGTCGCCCGTGCCGCCTCGGCGAGCGGCTGCACCGTGAGCTCGGCCTCGAGCTGGTCGAGGGTGCGGGCGGCGTCCAGGCCGTAGCCGCCCACGCGGGTGCGCCGGAGGGCGGTCAGGTGACCGCCCACGCCGAGCGCCTCCCCCAGGTCGCGGGCCAGCGCGCGCACGTACGTCCCCGACGAGCAGTGCACGACGACGTCGAGGTCCAGCACGCCGGAGCCGTCGGGACCCGTCGCGGGCCGGGCGTCGAGCAGGTCGAACCGGTGCACGGTGACCGAGCGGGCGGCGAGCTCGACGGTCTCGCCCGCACGAACCCGCGCGTAGGCGCGCTGCCCGTCCACCTTGATCGCGCTGACGGACGAGGGGACCTGGTGGATCGAACCCGTCAGCGGGGCCATCGCCGCGACGACGTCGGCGCGGGTCACCGCTGCGGCATCGGCGGTGGTGACGACCTCACCCTGGGCGTCGTCGGTCGTGGTGGCCACGCCCAGCCGGATGGTCGCGGTGTACTCCTTGTCGGTGCCGACCAGGTAGGTGAGCAGCCGCGTGCCCCGGTCGATGCCGAGCACGAGCACCCCGGTGGCCATCGGGTCCAGCGTCCCGGCGTGGCCCACCTTGCGGGTGCCGGCGAGCCTGCGGGCCCGGGCGACCACGTCGTGGCTGGTCCAGCCGGCCGGCTTGTCGACGACGACCAGGCCGTCGGCCATCTACGGCTCCGGCGTGGTGGGCGGCTGGGCGCCGGGAACGGCCGCCTCGTCGTCCTCGTCGTCCTCGGCGGGCTTGCGGTACGGATCGGACTCGCCCGCGTACTGCGCGGACGCCGACAGGGCAGCCACCTCGGCGTCGCGCTCCGCGGCGATGCGCAGCGCCTCCTCGATGTGCTGGGCGGTCTCGGGCAGCGCATCGGCGAAGAAGTCCAGGGTCGGGGTCAGCCGGATGCCGATCTGCTTGCCGACCTCGGAGCGGATCAGCCCCTTGGCACTCTCCAGCGCCGCCGCCGACGCCGCACGCGCGTCGTCGTCGCCGAGCACCGTGTAGAACACCGACGCGTGCTGGAGGTCCCCCGTCACCCGCACGTCGGTGACCGTGACGAAGCCCAGCCGCGGGTCCTTGATCTTGGTGTCGAGCATCTGCGCCACGACCTCATGGATCCGGTCGGCAACCTTGCGTGCCCTCGGGTGATCAACCATGTGAGTTCCTTTCGGAGATCGTGAGCTGCTGAGGACCCTTCGCTGCGGGAGAGGGTCGGTCTGGCGTCGAGCCCGCCTCCCTGGCCCCGCGCGGGTACCCACCGGGATGGCGACTCCCGGTGCCTCTGTGAAGACCGTGGGCGGGGCTTGGCCCGCGACCCCGCACGGGGTCGCGCGGAAGGTCGAACAGAGGCACCGGGAGGCGCCGAACCACTAAGAGCGAGGCTTCTCCCGCATCTCGTAGGTTTCAATCACGTCGTCGATCTGGACGTCGTTGAAGGACCCGAGCCCGATACCGCACTCGTACCCCTCGCGGACCTCCGTCGCGTCGTCCTTGAACCGCTTGAGCGACTCGATCGTGAGGTTCTCCCCCACCACCTTGTCGCCGCGCAGCACGCGAGCCTTGGAGTTGCGTCGGATGGTCCCGGAGCGAACCAGTGAACCGGCGACGTTCCCGAACCGGCTGGAGCGGAAGATCTCGCGCACCTCCGCGGTGCCGAGCTGCGCCTCCTCGTACTCCGGCTTGAGCATCCCCTTGAGCGCCGCCTCGACGTCGTCGATCGCCTGGTAGATGACCGAGTAGAACCGGACGTCCACGCCCTCGCGATCGGCGAGGTCCTCGACACGCTCGGCGTACTTGACGTTGAAGCCCAGGATGATCGCGTTGTCGACGGTCGCCAGGTTGACGTCGTTCTGGGTGATCGCGCCGACCCCGCGGTGGATCACCCGCAGCTCGACCTCCTCGCCCACGTCGATCTTGAGCAGGGCGTCCTCCAGGGCCTCCACGGCACCGGAGACGTCGCCCTTGAGCACCAGGTTGAGCGTCTCGACCTTGCCCAGCTGGAGAGCCTGGGTGAAGTCCTCGAGGCTGATCCGCTTGCGCCGCTTGGCCAGCTGAGCGGCGCGCTCGGCGGCCTCGCGCTTCTCGGCGATCTGCCGCGCGGTCCGGTCGTCGGGCGCCACGATGAACGTGTCACCCGCTCGCGGGACCGACGTCAGGCCGAGCACGAGGACCGGTTGCGCCGGCGTCGCCGCGTCGACCGTGTCGCCGTGCTCGTCGAACATCGCCCGGACCCGGCCGTAGGCGGTACCCGCCACGATCGCGTCGCCCACCTTCAGCGTGCCGGACTGCACCAGCACCGTCGCCACTGCGCCGCGGCCCTTGTCGAGGTTGGCCTCGACGGCCACGCCGCGGGCGTCCTTGTCCGGGTTGGCCCGGAGGTCCAGCGCCGCATCGGCGGTGAGCAGCACGGCCTCGACCAGCTCGTCGATGCCGATCCGCTTGAGCGCGGAGATGTCGACGAACATGGTGTCGCCGCCGTACTCCTCGGCCACCAGGTTGTACTCGGTGAGCTGCTGGCGGATCTTGCCGGGGTTGGCCCCCTCCTTGTCCACCTTGTTCACCGCGACCACGATCGGCACGCCTGCCGCCTGCGCGTGGTTGAGCGCCTCGATCGTCTGCGGCATCACGCCGTCGTCGGCCGCGACCACGAGGATGGCGATGTCGGTCACCTGGGCACCGCGGGCACGCATGGCGGTGAACGCCTCGTGGCCCGGGGTGTCGATGAAGGTGACTGCGCGCTCGATCCCCTCGTGCTCCGTGTGGATCTGGTAGGCCCCGATGTGCTGGGTGATCCCACCGGCTTCCCCCGCCACCACGTCGGCGGAGCGGATGGCGTCGAGCAGCTTGGTCTTTCCGTGGTCGACGTGACCCATCACGGTGACGACGGGCGGACGGGCGGACAGCTGCTCGTCGTCCTCGTCGGCGAGCTCCGCCTCGAGGTCGATGTCGAAGGATCCGAGCAGCTCGCGGTCCTCCTCCTCCGCCGACACCATCTCGATGATGTAGCCGAGCTCGGCGGCGAGCGTGCCGAAGGTGTCCTCGTCCAGCGACTGGGTCGCGGTCGCCATCTCACCGAGGTGGAACAGCACGGTGACCAGGCTGGCCGGGTTGGCGTCGATCTTGTCCGCGAAGTCGTTCAGCGACGACCCGAAGCGCAGCCGGATGACGGTCTTGCCGTCACCGCGGGGAACCTGCACGCCGCCGAGGGACGGGGCCTGCATCTGCTCGAACTCCTGGCGCTTGGCGCGCTTGGACTTGCGTCCGCGCACGGGGCGCCCGCCGGCGCGGCCGAAGGCACCCTGGGTGCTCCCCCGGCCTCCTGGGCGACCGCCGCCGCCCGGACGACCCGCGAAGCCACCGGGGGCGCCACCGCCGCCGGGACCGGGGCGACCGGCACCGGGACCACCGGGACCACCGGTCCCTGGACGTGCGCCACCGCCACCGGTGCGACCCGGGGCGGCGCGGCCGACTGCGCTGCGACCGGGCATCATGCCCGGGTTGGGCCGTGGCCCACCGGATCCAGCCTCGGCCGGGCGGGGACCGCCTGGGCGCTCCCCACCCTCGCGTGACCCGGGCCGGGGCATGCCCTGGCTCGGCGCGAACGGGTTGTTCCCGGGGCGAGGGGTGCGCGGGCCGGGCCGGGGCATGCCCTGGCTCGGCGCGAACGGGTTGTTCCCGGGGCGTGGTCCGCCGGGTCGGGGGCCGCCGGAACGGTCGTCGTCGGCTTCCTGCTCCGGGGGTGCCGCGGAGGCGGCCGGAGCCGGTGCGGCCTCTGCCGGTGCCGGTGCCGGTGCCGGAGCCGGCGTGGGCTCCGGGGCCGGGGCCGGGGCCGGGGCTGGTGACGGAGCAGGGGCGGGCGCCCCATCCGATGCCGCCTTCGGCTTGGCCGCGGGCTTCGGTGCTGGGGCCGGTGCCGGCTGCTCGCTCGGGGCCGGATAGATGTCGCGCAGCTTGCGCACGACCGGGGGTTCGATGGTCGAGGACGCCGACCTGACGAACTCGCCGAGCTCGCCGAGCTTGGCCATCAGGGCCTTGCTCTCGACGCCGAGCTCTTTCGCGAGCTCATAGACGCGGACCTTTGCCACAACTCTCCCTGTCTCGGTCCGCCCGGACAGGGTCAGACCGTCGTTAGTGCTGGGTACTCATCGCCGGGTACTCATCGGGTGCCCATCGGCTTCCAACCCGCTTTCCTTATCGATGAACGACGGAGTGGTGCTCGGCCCGTCCGGCCTCGAGGTAGTCCCGGACCGACGTGGTGTCCAGCGCTTCGACCCGCAACGCACGGGCGAACGCTCGACGTCGTTCCGCGAGCTCCAAGCACTTCAGGTCGGCGTGCAACCAGGCACCCCGACCAGGGCGGATGCGCTTCGGATCGACCACGGCGAGGGACTCGCCGTCGGCGACCGTCACCACCCGCAGCAGGACGGACCGCTGGTCCCGTACCCGGCAACCCACACACGTTCGCACTGGTCCGACCGCATGGCCGACATCGCCAGGTGCACTCGTGGGGAGCCGGACCCGTGGCCCAGCACCGGAGAGTCTACCGCCCTTGCTCACTCTTCGGGACCCACCCCGTCCGGAGGGGCCGATCCACCCTCGTCGGAGCGGATGTCGATCCGCCAGCCGGTGAGCTTGGCGGCAAGCCGCGCGTTCTGACCCTCCTTGCCGATGGCGAGGGACAGCTGGAAGTCGGGAACGACGACGCGCGCCGAGCGCGTCGCGGCGTCGACGATCGTCACCGAGCTGACCCGGGCCGGGGACAGCGCGTTGGCCACGAAGTCCGCAGGGTCGTCGCTGTGGTCGATGATGTCGATCTTCTCGCCGCGCAGCTCGGCCATCACGGCGCGGACCCGCGAGCCCATCGGCCCGATGCAGGCGCCCTTCGCGTTGAGGCCCTGGACCCGGCTGCGCACCGCGATCTTGGTCCGGTGCCCGGCCTCACGCGCGATCGCGGTGATCTCGACCGATCCGTCGGCGACCTCGGGCACCTCGAGTGCGAACAACTTGCGCACCAGCCCAGGGTGGGTGCGCGACAGGGTGATCGACGGCCCCTTCATCCCCCGGCTCACGTCCAGCACGTAGGCCCGCAGGCGCTCTCCGTGCACGTAGGTCTCGGTCGGCACCTGCTCATGGGACGGCAGCACCGCCTCCGTGCCACGGATGGCGACGAGCACCGTACGGGGGTCGCGGCCCTGCTGGATGATGCCAGCGACCACCTCACCCTCGCTGCCACGGAAGTTGCCCAGCACCGCCTCGTCCTCGGCGTCACGCAGGCGTTGCACGATCACCTGGCGCGCCGTCGAGGTGGCCACCCGTCCGAAGCCCTCAGGGGTGTGCTCGAACTCCGGGCCGTACGCGGGCTCGGCGTCCGGCTCGACCGTCAGCTCGGCCTCCGGGTCCGGGGCCGGCACCGTCTCGTCCTTCGCCAGCTCCTCCAGCCGCTCGCGTGCCCACACGGTCACGTGCCCGGTCCGCCGGTCGATCTCCACCCGGGCGTTCTCATGGGCACCTGGGGTGCGGTGGTAGGCGGACAGCAGGGCCTGCTCGATCGCCGAGAGCAGGGTGTCCAGCGAGATGTCCCGCTCGTGCTCGACGAGGCGCAGTGCCGTCATGTCGATGTCCATCAGACCTCGCCCTCGGCCTCGTCGGTCCGGAACTCCAGCTCGACGACCGCGTGGGCCACGTCGGCAGGGGCCACCCGAACGACGCCGTCGTCGGTGGTCACCTCGTAGCCGGTGGCGTCCGCCGCGGTGAGCCTGCCCGGCAGCGTGCTGCCGTCTCGCAGTGTCAGTCGCACCAGCCGGGTCCGGGCACGCATGAAGTGGCGCAGCTCGGTCAGCGGACGATCCGTCCCCGGGGTGGACACCTCGAGCACGTACGCGCCACGGACGGGATCCTGCGCATCCATCGCCGCGGAGATGCCACGCGACACGTCGGCGAGCTGCTCGGAGCCCAGGCTGCCGAGCGCGTCGTCGGGCAGATCCACGACGACCCGGACCAGGGAGCGTCTCCCCGCGGTGCCGATGACGACACCCTCCAGAAAGAGCCCGGCCGCAGCGACGGCCGGCTCGACCGTCGCGCGTACCCGCTGTGCGACTGCCGGGTTCGCGGAGACCATGGTTCGCCTCCCGTGTGTCGTGGCGGGCATGGCCCTGTGGACTTGTCCTGGCCAGCCTAACGACTCCCGATCCCTCAGTCGTGACAGGATCGCCCGCGATGGACACTCTTCCGCGAGCGAGCGCCGCCTCGGCGCGCCGCCGACGTCGCGCTGCGGGCGGGGCAGCAGTCGTCGCGGCGCTGCTCGCCGGGTGCGGGCTCCGGCTCGAGACCCCTGATCCCGAACCCCTGATCCCCGACCAGCTGGAGATCGTCAGGGCGGCGGCGGCGGCCGACGCCGCGGACCTGGTCGCGACGGCAGCCGAGGCAGGTGCCACGGCGACCCCCGAGGTCGCCGTGGTGCTCGCCCGGATCGCCGAGGCGAGCGCGGCGCACCTCGACGGGCTGGGGGGCACCTACGTGCCGTTCCCCGACGCCACCCCCACGGCGACGGCCACCCCCACGGTCGCGCCCGCGCCACCGGCCGAGGCCGGCACGGTGCTGGACGCGCTGCTCCGAGCCGCCACCAGCAGCCGGGCCGACGCCGAGTCCGTCGCCGACCCCGCGATGGCGCGACTGCTCGCGTCCGTGACGGTGAACAGGTCGCTGCTCGCCGACGAGCTGGCGGGCGCGCTGGGCACGACCGCAGGTCCCGTCATCGCCTTCGTCGTGCCCCAGACGATGCCCGAGGGAACGGCGGCCCAGGAGGCCGGCGTCCTGGTGCAGTCCGAGGATGCCGCGGCCCTGGCCTGGGAGGTCGTCGCGGCGCGGTCCACCGGTCCCGACCGGGACCTGGCCGCTGCGCGGGCGGCGGTGCACCGCGACCGGGCTCAGGCGTGGGCCGAGGCCGCCGGGATCGCCGGCGAGGGCGCCGACCCGCGTCGGGTCAGCTACGCGCTCCCGGAGGCCCTCGACGACCCCGGTACGTCCGCAGAGACCCTCCGCGCAGCCATGGGTGAGGTCGAGGCAGCGTTGGCCGAGTCGTACCTGTCGCTGGTCGCAGCCGCGCACCCCGGGGCGCGGGGGCCCCTCGTCGATGCCGCGCTGGACTGCCTCCGGGTCCAGGCCGCAGCCGGCGTGCCGCCGTCGGCGTTCCCCGGACTGCCGGAGCAGGCGTGAGCGAGCGGGACGGGGCTCCCCCTGCCCGACGAGCCAGCCGGAGGAGCGGGCCCGGCTAGGCCAGCAGTCGACCCACCACGTCGGCCGTGCGTCCGGCGGCCTCGGCGACCGGGACCTGCACCGCCAGCTCACCCTTGGCGAAACCCGCAGCGGTGGCGTCGGACCCGCGGCGCAGCCTGAGCTCGACCACCCCCTCGGCCAGACCCCGGCCGACCACGACGATCACCGGGGCGCCGATGATCTCGGCATCGGCGAACTTGACCCCCGGGGACACCTTGGGCCGGTCGTCGTAGAGCACCTCGATCCCGTCGGCGTGCAGCGCCTCGGCCAGCCCGGCGGCGGCCTCGAAGACCGCCGGGTCCTTGCCGGTGGCCATCAGGTGCACGTGAACGGGCGCGACCTGCGCGGGCCAGGCGAGGCCGACGTCGTCGTGGTTGGTCTCGGCGAGGGCCGCCACCGCCCGGGACACCCCGATCCCGTAGGAGCCCATGGTCACCGTGACGGCCTTGCCGTTCTCGTTCAGCACCTGCAGGCCGAGCGCGTCGGCGTACTTGCGGCCCAGGGCGAAGATGTGGCCGATCTCGATCCCCCGGGCCAGCTCCAGCGGACCGGATCCGTCGGGGGCGGGGTCCCCAGCCCGCACCTCGGCCGCCTCGACGGTGCCATCGGCGGTGAAGTCGCGGCCGGCGACCAGGTCGAACACGTGCCGGCCGGCCTCGTCGGCGCCGGTGATCCACCGGGTACCGGTGACCACCCGCGGGTCGAGCAGGTAGCGGACGGCGTCCTCGCGGCCGGTGTTCGCGCGGCCGAGGACGCCCGGGCCGATGTAGCCGCGCACCAGCTCCGGGTGGGCGGCGAGGTCCGCGTCGACGGCGGGCTCGACGAGGGCCGGGGCGAGCGACGCCTCCAGACGACTCAGATCGACCTCGCGATCCCCCGGCAGGCCGACGACGACGACCTCCCGCTCACCGCCCGGGTGGATGAGCGCGAGCACGACGTTCTTCAGGGTGTCCGAAGCCGTCCAGGGCCGATCGGGACGGGCGTGGCGGGCGTTGGCCAGCGCCACCAGGGTCTCGATCGTCGGTGTGTCGGGGGTGTCCTCGACATGGGCCGCGGGCGCGTCGTCGAACGCGACGTCGTCGGGCACGGGGGTGGTGACCGCCTCGACGTTGGCCGCGTACCCGCCCGGCGACCGCACGAAGGTGTCCTCGCCGATCGGCGTCGGCATGAGGAACTCCTCGCTGCGCGAACCGCCCATCGCGCCCGACATCGCGGCGACGATCACGTACTCCATGCCCAGACGCGTGAAGATCCGCTGGTACGCCTCGCGCTGGCGTCCGTACGCGGCCTCGAGCCCGGCGTCGTCGACGTCGAAGGAGTAGGCGTCCTTCATGATGAACTCGCGGCCGCGGAGCAGGCCGGCCCGGGGACGCGCCTCGTCGCGGTACTTGGTCTGGATCTGGTAGAGCGCGAGCGGCAGGTCCTTGTAGCTCGAGTACAGGTCCTTGACCAGGAGGGTGAAGACCTCCTCGTGCGTGGGGGCCAGCATGTAGTCGGCGTCCTTGCGGTCCTTGAGCCGGAAGACGTTGGGGCCGTACTCGGTCCACCGACCTGTGGCCTCGTAGGGCTCGCGCGGCAGGAGCGCGGGGAAGTGCACCTCCTGCGCCCCGATCGCCGCCATCTCCTCGCGCACGATGTGCTCGACCTTGGCCAGCACCCGCAGCCCGAGTGGGAGCCAGGTGTAGATGCCGGGCGCGGCGCGGCGGATGTAGCCGGCGCGGAGCAGCAGCCGGTGGCTGGGCACCTCGGCGTCGGCGGGATCCTCGCGCAGGGTGCGCACGAACAGGGACGACATCCGAAGCAGCATGGGGTGCAGCCTAGTGGCGGCTCCCGAGTGGGGGTCGCGGTGGGCGACGCATGCAGACGCTGTCCACCCCCTGCCGTCGATCCGCGTCAGCGGGCACGATGGAGTCGTGCCCGAGCTCCCCGAGGTCGAGGCCCTCGCCCGCTTCGTCGCCGGCCGCGCCGTCGGCCGGACGATCGCGGCCGTCGGCATCGGGAACATCAGCGCCCTGAAGACCTACTCCCCCGCCCCGTCGGACCTGGTGGGGCGCCCCGTCGTCGGCGTCCGGCGGCACGGCAAGTGGCTCGACCTGGCGACGGACGGCCCGCACCTGCTCTTCCACCTGTCCCGTGCCGGGTGGTTGCGCTGGTACGACGCCGTGCCCGGCACCGTTGTGAAGCCTGGCAAGTCGCCGATCGCGCTCCGGCTGGCCCTCGATGACGGGTCCGGCTTCGACCTCACCGAGGCCGGCACCCGCAAGCGGCTGGCCGTGCACGTGGTGACCGAGCCCACGGCGGTGGACCGGGTGGCGTCCCTCGGTGTGGATCCGCTGGGGTCGGAGTTCACCGCCGAGCGGCTGGGCGAGCTGGCCGCGGGCCGCAACCAGCAGGTCAAGGGGCTGCTGCGAGACCAGGGGCTCATCGCGGGGATCGGCAACGCGTACTCCGACGAGATCCTGCACGCGGCGCGGATGAGCCCGTTCGCGCTCACACGTTCCCTCTCCGACGACGACGTCCTGCGGCTGCACGGCGTGGTCCGGGAGGTGCTGTCCGAGGCGCTCGAGGCCGCGGCAGGGCGGCCGGCCGCCGAGCTCAAGGACGCCAAGCGCCGCGGGCTGCGCGTGCACGGGCGGGCGGGGCAACCGTGCCCGGTCTGCGGTGACACGGTGCGGGAGGTCTCGTTCGCCGACTCGGCGCTCCAGTACTGCCCGACCTGCCAGACGGGCGGGCGCCCCCTCGCGGACCGCCGGATGTCCCGCCTGCTGCGCTGAGGCGCGCGCCGCCGCGCGGACCGCCCGTCCGGCTCCTGTCTGTGAGTTCGGATGCGATCGGGTGCGCAGATGACGAGCGTCATGTGTTCGCCGATGCGCGGATGCTCGTGGGGAGGGGGCGTGACCTCCTACTCAGCCAAAGCCCCCCGGAGCCGGTCCATCCATCGCCGCGGAGCGCTCAGGTCTGACGCGGTCCACCGGATCACCCGACAACCAGCGGCCCGCAGCCGATCCTCGCGGATCTTCTCGGCCCACACGACCTCTTCCGGTGGCTTGCCCGAAGGGTTCACCCGGCCGTACTTCACCCGCCCGTCGAACTCGCCCACCACGCGCCGTTCCTGCCACCAGAAGTCCGCTCTGCCGATGAGGCCCTCCGCATCCCTGATCGACACCTGCCGCTCGGGACGCGGCACCATGTGCTGATGCATGACCACCGCACTCCATGACTCGCCCAGGCTCTCCGACGCACCGGAAGCCAGTTCGGCGCACAACCGGGCCCGTGCCACTCCACGGAGCCCGGCCATGGAGCAGAGAACGGCATCAAGCTCCTCCGGTGTGGTCATCCGACGCGCGAGCGCCGCATCGGCAGCCATCACCCCGGCCACGACGGACTCCAACCGGGCAGCATCGAGCGCGGCGCGCGCAGCGCACGCGACGCGCCCGTCGGCAGTGAGGGTGAGGTGATGATCAGGCGGACGCGCAACAGTCCTGAAGACGCTGCGAGCCGATGACCCACCGCGCTCGTCGAGGCCGACCTGAATGACCTTCGGATGACCGAAGACCGGCAGTCCCAGGACCGCGATCGCTGCCGAGCCGGTGACGATCCGTCCCCGCTGGCGGACGGCGTGAACCGCGGCCCGGAAGTCCACGTCCTCGGGGCGGGCCTCTCCCGCCCCACGGAGCCGATAGACGTCTCGATGCACCCGCACGAGCTCTCCGCGCCGGATCACAGCGTCGATGTCACGACCCGTCAACCCGACGGCGTCGAGGTGCGCTCGCTGGAGAACCCCTCGGTTCGCTGAGGCGACAGCCGCCAGCTCGCCAACCGCCGATCCCACGTCCATGGGTTCACGGTGCTCCGCTTCCGGCGATCCCCGGGTCCGTGCCCGTCCGGGCTGTGGACAGGCTCACCCAGCACGTCGGCCGCGGAGGGGTCCCGACGGCGTCTCGAACCTGTGCGCACTCTGCGTACATCACGAGCACGCGGAACGCTGACGTGTGCGCATTCGAACTCGGAGGCGAGGCGGGCCGACCGGTGGAGGAAGGTCAGAAGAGGACCGTGGCGTAACGGCCGACCTCGCGGAACCCCACCCGCCGGTACGACGCCATCGCCCTGGCGTTGTAGTTGTTGACGTAGAGCGATGCCACCGGCGCCACCCTCCCCAGGGTCTGCTCCACGACCGCCGCCATGCCGTGCTCGGAGATCCGCCTGCCCCGCAGTCGCGGGGTGACCCACACGCCCTGCACCTGGGCGACCTGGCTGCTCACCGCCCCGAGGTCGGCCTTGAAGACGACCTCCGGTCCGTCCGGCCCGTCCTCGAGCCGCACGAAGGTGTGCCCCTCCTCCAGCAACGCGCGCACCCTGGACTCGTAGGCCCCTGGACCGGCGACCAGCGGCGAGTACCCCACCTCCTCGACGAACATCTGCACGGAGGCGGGCAGCAGCAGATCGATCTCGTCCGGCCGTGCGACGCGGACCGCCGGATCCGCCTCGACCCACGGCGCGGAGTCGATCACCAGCGACGGCTGGTCGGGACGGACGTCGCGGGCGTCTCCCCACGCGGGCCGCAGACGGCTCCACAGGGCCAGCACCGCCGCCGCCTCGCCCACGATCGACGAGCAGCGCCTGCCCTGCCGCTGCGCGGCCTCAGCGAACGCGTCGAGAGCCTCGTCGTCGTCGGGGTGGCACACCGGCACGAGGTTCGCCCCGGCCCAGCAGAGGGCGGCCAGTCGGCCACCCCGCTCGAAGCCCCAGACGGTGGAGCCGCTGCGCAACGCACCCGCCGCGATCGCCGACTCGATCCGGGACGCCGCAAGCACCGACGCGACGGGGTCCAGGGCGCAGAGATCCGCCGCCTCGCGCAGGTCGACGTCGCGCACCGCCTGGACACCGCTCCACCGGCCCATGGTGCGATTGTGCCCCAGGCCGTGGGCAGGGCTCAGGTGACCGAGACCACAGGCTCGGATCCGTCGACGGACTCCATCTGCTCGGCGAGCCGCCGCGCCTCGACGATCAGCGTCTCCACGATCTCGGACTCGGGCACGGTCTTGATCACCTCGCCCTTGACGAAGATCTGCCCCTTGCCGTTGCCCGACGCCACACCGAGGTCGGCCTCCCGCGCCTCACCGGGGCCGTTGACCACGCAGCCCATCACGGCCACCCGCAGCGGGACGGACATCCCCTCGAGCCCTGCCGTCACGCGCTCGGCGAGGGAGTACACGTCCACCTGGGCGCGTCCGCACGACGGGCAGGAAACGATCTCCAGCTTGCGCGGGCGCAGGTTCAGCGACTGCAGGATCTGGATCCCGACCTTCACCTCCTCCACCGGAGGCGCCGAGAGCGAGACCCGGATCGTGTCGCCTATCCCCCGGCTGAGCAGGGCACCGAAAGCCGTGGCCGACTTGATGGTGCCCTGGAAGGCCGGACCGGCCTCGGTCACACCCAGGTGCAGCGGCCAGTCCCCGCGCTCGGAGAGCAGCTCATACGCGCGCACCATGATCACCGGGTCGTTGTGCTTGACCGAGATCTTGAAGTCGTGGAAGCCGTGCTCCTCGAACAGCGACGCCTCCCAGACGGCGGACTCCACGAGCGCCTCGGGGGTCGCCTTGCCGTACTTCTCCAGGAGCCGTCGGTCCAGCGAACCGGCGTTGACCCCGATGCGAAGGGACACCCCGGCCTCGGCGGCGGCCTTGGCGATCGCACCCACCTGGTCGTCGAACTTGCGGATGTTCCCGGGGTTCACCCGGACGGCGGCGCACCCGGCGTCGATCGCCGCGAACACGTACTTCGGCTGGAAGTGGATGTCTGCGATCACCGGGATCTGGGACTTCTTGGCGATGATCGGCAGCGCGAGGGCGTCGTCCTCCGTCGGACACGCGACCCGGACGATGTCGCAGCCTGCGGCGGTCAGCTCGGCGATCTGCTGAAGGGTTCCGTCGATGTCGGTGGTCTTGGTCGTGGTCATCGACTGCACACTGACCGGCGCGTCGCCACCCACCTCGAGCGTGCCGACCCGGATCTTGCGCGTCGGTCGACGGGGGGCGAGCACCGGAGGGGGCGCGGCGGGCATGCCGAGGCTGATGGGGATCGTCACCGTCCTAGTATCCCTCGGCTCGGCGGGTGCACCTTCCCGGCGGGCTCAGATGACGATCGGAGCCACGATGTCCGCGACGATCAGGACGAGGCCGACCACGATCAGCACGACGAACATCCCGTAGGCCAGGGGCATCATCCTGGCCATGTCCGCGGGCGCGGGCCGGGGGAGGTTCCGCATCCGGGCGACCTGACGTCGCGCGCCTTCCCACAGGGCACCCGCGATGTGCCCCCCGTCGAGCGGGAGCAGCGGGATCATGTTGAAGGCGAACAGGGCGACGTTCAACGACGCGAGCAGCATCAGCAGCTGGATCAGCTGCCCGCTGATCCCGAAGGCGGAGGAGTCGTCAGAGGTGATCTCCCCCGCGACCCGCCCGATGCCCACGAGGCTGATCACTCCCGTCGCATCCCGCTCGTCGAGACCGAGGATCGCGCGACCGACCTCGTACACCTTCACCGGGAGGGCCACGATGATCTTCAGCGTCTCCCACACGGTGGTGCCGACCACCGCGGGAACCTCGGACACGGGCCGCGGCTCGAGCTCCCGCGTCGGGCTCAGGCCGATGTGACGGACGACCTCGGTCACGGCGTCGCCGTCCTCGTCCACCACGGGGAAGCCGACGTCGTCGAAGACCGGCCGCTCGGCCAGCACCGGCGTCACCGACAAGGTCACCTGCTCGCCGTCACGCTCGACGACCAGCGGGATCCCGGACCCGGACGTCTCGCGGACCGCCGCCGTGAAGTCCTCCCACTCGTCGACACTCTGCCCGCCGTAGCTCAGCAGTCTGTCGCCCGGCTGGAGCCCCGCCACCGCTGCGGGGGCGACCGGGTCGGCGTCCGTGCAGGGCCGGTCGGCCGGCGCGTCGACGGGCCGGACGCAGTCCCCGATGAGGCCGACGGTCGTGGTGGTCGCCGGGAGGCCGATCCCCACCATCACGATGGCGATGAGCACGGCGGCGATCACCAGGTTCATCGCTGGCCCACCGAACATCACCGTCAGCTTGCGGGGGGTGCTCAGCCGGTAGAACGCGCGGTGCTCCTCGCCGGGCAGGACTTCCTCCGCGCTCGCCTCGCGGGCGTCCTGGATCATCGCCGCGGCCCTGCCCTGCCTCGGCTCCGCTCCCACCACGTCGGCGCCCGGGAGCATCCCGACCATGCGCACGTACCCGCCGAGCGGGATCGCCTTGACGCCGTACTCCGTCTCGCCGCGGTGGCGCGACCAGAGGGTCGGCCCGAAGCCGACCATGTACCGGCTCACCCGCACGCCGAACCTCTTGGCGGGTATCAGGTGACCGAGCTCGTGCAGCGCGATCGAGATCACCAGCCCGACCAGCAGCACGATCAGTCCCAGCACGTACATCAGCGCAGTCCTCCGGTGTCGAGTGGCCCCCGTCTGGCGTCACCGGACACCATCATCCCTGAACAGCGGGCGTGCCACGGACCAACCCTGCGGCGAGGCGGCCGTGGCCTTGCGTGGCCCCCGGCCGAGGATCAGGATCCACCCATGACCACCCAGCCCCCGCTCGACGAGACGTCCCGGGCGATCATTCGCGAGCTGCAGCAGGACGGCCGCCGCCCGTACTCCGCCATCGGCAAGGCCGTGGGCCTGTCGGAGACCGCCACCCGGCAACGGGTGCACCGGCTGCTCGCGTCCGGCGTGGTCCAGGTGGCGGCGGTGACGGACCCCGCCCGGATGGGTCTGACCCGGCAGGCGATGATCGGCGTGCGGGCCGACGGCGACGTCCAGTCGCTGGCTGATGCGCTCGCCGGGATCCCGGAGGTCGCCTACGTGGTGATCACGGCCGGCACCTTCGACCTGCTGGCCGAGGTGATCTGCGAGGACGACGACCAGCTGCTCACGATCCTCAACGACCAGATCCGGTCCCTGCCCGGCGTCCTCGCCACCGAGACGTTCGTCTACCTGAGGATCCGCAAGCAGACGGCGACCTTCCACCGAAGCTGAGCCTCACCCGTCGATCTGCTGACGGGCCCTGCGCCGCGCCCACTCCTCGGCCGCCAGCACGTCCTCGAGGGTGGCGTCGCCGACCGGGACGCCGTCGTACTCGTCGAGCACCCGCTGCACGAGGTCGACGATCGCGAGGAAGCCGATCCGGCCAGCCAGGAACGCGGCGACCGCCTCCTCGTTGGCGGCGTTCGCGACCGCCGGGTGCGTGGCCGACGCCCCCACCGCCTGGCGGGCCAGCCGCAGTGCACCGAAGGCCTCTTCGTCGACGGGTTCGAACGTCCAGGTCGCTGCCGTGGTCCAGTCGCAGGGTGCCGCCGCGTCGGCGAGGCGGTCGGGCCACGACAGGCCGAGCGCGATCGGCAGCCGCATGTCCGGCGGCGAGGCCTGCGCAAGAGTCGAGCCGTCGACGAACTCCACCAGCGAGTGCACGACGGACTGCGGATGCACGACGACGGCGATGTCGGCGACCGGGACGTCGAACAGCAGGTGGGCCTCGATGAGCTCCAGGCCCTTGTTCATCAGCGTCGCCGAGTTGATGGTCACGACCGGGCCCATGGACCAGGTCGGGTGTGCCAACGCCTGGTCGGGGGTCACGTCCACCAGGTCGGTGCGGCTCCGGCCGCGGAACGGACCACCCGAGGCGGTGAGGACCAACCGGCGGACCTGCGCCGGCCGTCCGGCTCCCAGGCACTGCCACAGCGCGGAGTGCTCCGAGTCCACGGGAACGATCTGGCCCGGTCGGCGCTGGGCACCCATGACCAGGGCACCGCCGACGACCAACGACTCCTTGTTGGCCAGGGCGAGCGTGCTGCCTCCCTTGAGGGCCGCGAGCGTGGGCCCGAGGCCGACCGACCCGGTGATCCCGTTGAGCACGACGTCGGCGCCCCGCCCGGCCAGGTCGGCCGCGGCCCCGGGCCCCACAAGGATCTCGACCGCCTGCCCGCGCCCGCCCGGGAGCGCGTCCAGGGCGGCCCGGACGCCATCAGCCCCCGACGGGTCGGCCACCGCGACGGTGGCGACGCCGAGCCGGTCGGCCTGCAAGGCCAGCAGGGCCGGATGCGCCCCTCCGGCGCTCAGGCCCGCCACGGCAAAGCGATCGGGGTACCGGCTGAGGATGTCGACGGCCTGGGTGCCGATGGACCCGGTGGAACCGAGCAGGACGACGGTGCGCTGGGTCACCGGGCCATTGTTGCCCAGCAAGGACCGGGACAGCGCACGCGGCGAGGTGACATGATCCGGCCATGGTCAAAAAGTCGATGCTGGCAGCCGGTGAGAAGGAGATCTTCACCGCCCACTCACACTGGAAGAACATCTTCGTCCCGGTGCTCGTCACGGTCGTTCTGCTCGCGGCCGTCGTTTACACCGTGGTGGCGTTGCTCCCCAGCCCGGACCACCCCGCCTGGCAGCGCTGGGCGGTCGTGATCGCCGCGGGACTTCTCGTCGCCGTGTTCGGGATCTGGCCACTGATCGTCTGGCTCGCCTCGACGGACACGCTGACCACGCGGCGCCTCATCAGCCGACGCGGTGTCTTCTCCCGCGAGGGACGGGAGATCCCCATCGACCGGGTGCACTCGGTGAGCTACCGGCGCTCGGTGCTCGATCGGATTCTCGGGTCCGGCACGCTCGTGGTGCAGACAGCCGGCGCCGACAGCGATGTCGAGCTGGACGACGTCGCCCAGATCGAGCGCCGCATCCTGCAGATCCAGGAGATCATCCTCGACGAGCAGATCCCCGCCGAGGGGACCCCGGCCGACCAGCCCACGGTCTAGGCAGACGGGAACCCGGCGCGCGCCTCCGAGCGCGGAGGCGGGAAACGTCTCCAGGCTGCGCTGCTCGACGACTTACTGCTGCTCGACCCCGAGCAGCACTTCGATCGCTCGGTCGCAGAACGCGTCGACCGGGCCCTCCGCGTATGCCCGCCGACCGCGAGCAGCCCCGAACGTGGCGTGGCGCACCTCTTCGGAGGTGAGCGGCGCGCCGTGGTCGAAGTAGTCCACCAGTCGATGGCACAGCGCGTCGACGTCACCGCGCACGTAGCCCTGCTCACCTCGCTTGGCGGGCGCGAATCGCTCCCCGTCCGGGCGGCGCAGGCGGTCGTACATGGTGCGCGCCTTGCCGGCGAGGTGCTCCATCCACGCCTCCTGGCCGTTCGTCGCCATGAACTCCCCGCGCCGCCGAGCGGTGAACGCGCGCTCGAGGCGGTCCATCGCCGCGTCCACGGCCGGTGCGGCGTACCCCCCGCGCACCAGGTCGAATGCCGTCCGCCGCACGTCGTACCCGTCGATCGGCTCGGACCGATCGCCCTCGTACGCCCGCCGCGCCCGTTCGAAGAACTCATCCACCTGCTCCGGCTCGTACCCCCTGCTGAACCGGCTGACGGTGCGGAACATCCGTGTCACCTTGCTTCCTCTGCGGCGAGCTGACCGCAGGCGCCGTCGATGTCGCGTCCTCGGGTGTCCCGCACGGTCGTCGGGATCCCGTGAGCCAGCAGCCGGTTGACGAACTCCGCTGCGACGTGGGGGGCACTGGCCGTCCAGATCGACCCGGGGGTCGGGTTCAGTGGGATGGGGTTGACATGGACCCACCCCCGGCCTCGTTCCGCGAGCTTGCGGGCCAGGAGGTCCGCACGCCACGCGTGGTCGTTCATGTCCTTGATCAGCGCGTACTCGATGCTCACCCGACGCCCGGTCACCTCGAAGTAGCGGCGGGCCGCGTCGAGCGCCTCGTCGACGCTCCATCGGGTGTTCACCGGGACGATCCGGCTGCGGAGCTCGTCGTCGGGCGCGTGCAGCGAGAGCGCCAGGGTCACCGGGATGCCCTCGGCGGTGAGCTTGTCGATGGCGGGGACGAGCCCGACCGTGGAGACCGTCACGCTCCGGGCGGACAGCCCCAGGCCGTCCGGGACGGGTGCGACGAGGGCGCGTACCGCGCCGATCACCGCGCGGTAGTTCGCCAGCGGCTCGCCCATCCCCATGAACACGACGTTGGACAGCCGCCCGGGGCCCCCCGCCACCTCTCCGGAGGCCATGGACCGCGCCGCGAGACGAACCTGCTCGACGATCTCGCCGGCCGACAGGTTGCGGGTGAGGCCCATCTGCCCGGTGGCACAGAACGGGCAGGCCATCCCGCATCCCGCCTGGCTCGAGACGCAGACGGTTGCCCGGTCGGGGTAGCGCATGAGCACGGACTCGACCCTGACGTCGTCGAAGAGCCGCCACAACGTCTTGACCGTCGAGCCGCCGTCCGCGGTCACAGTCCGTACCGGCTCGACGAGCGTGGGGAACAGGGCGGCCGTCAAGGGCTCCCGGGTGCTCAGCGGCAGGTCGGACATCTCCGCCGGGTCGTCGGTCAGGTGACCGAAGTAGTGGGTGCCCAGCTGGCGCACCCGGAAGGCCCGCTCGCCCAGGGCGGTCACCGCCTCGGTCCGCTCGTCGGGGGCCAGGTCGACGAAGTGGCGCGGCGGCTTGCCGCGTCGCGGTACGGCCATCGTGAGGGTGGGACCCGACGGGGCTGTGGGTGGATCAACCATGGCACCGGCAGTCTGCCATGGTCAGGCCCCGGCCCCGGGCACCGTGACCAGGAGCACCATGAACACGAGGGGCGCGCTGAGCAGCAGTGAGTCGATGCGGTCCAGCACGCCGCCGTGCCCGGGGAGCAGGGTCCCCATGTCCTTGAGCTCCAGGTCGCGCTTGATCAAGGACTCCGCGAGGTCGCCGAGCGTGGCGGTGAGCACCGAGCCGACGCCGAGCGCGACCCCGATCCACGGGGCGGCACCGAAGGCGAGCATCATGCCCACGGCACCGACGGTGCAGGCGAGCAGCACCGACCCCGCGAGACCCTCCCACGTCTTCTTGGGACTCACGGACGGCGCGAGCGGGCGACGGCCGAACAGGACGCCGGAGACGTAGCCGCCGGTGTCGTTCGCCACGGCGAGCAGGACGAAGAGGGCGACCTTCCGCTCACCGGCCGGTTGCGCCAGCATGAGCATGACGAACCCCGCCAGGAACGGCACGTACGCGGTGGCGAAGGTGGCGGCGGCGGCATCCCGCAGCGCGGCCGTACCCCCGCCGTCGAGCACGCGCCAGATCACGACGCCACCGACGGTGAGCATGAAGGCCACGAGCAGCGCCTCCGGCCCGGAGACGTAGGAGGAGACCAGGATCCCCACCATTCCGACGAGCAGGGGAAGCAGCGGGATGTGGATCCCGCGTCGGGTCAGGGCATGGGCCAGCTCCCACAGGCCCGCGCCGCAGGCAAGGGCCGCCACGATGATGAAGTACTCCTTGCGGAACGCAAGGGACGCCGCCACCGCAGCGAGCAGTCCGAGCCCCACGGCGATCGCGATCGGGAGATGGCGGCCGGCTCTCGCCGGGGTGGGCGGGGCGACGACGTCGGTCGGGGCGTCCTTCATCAGACCTCGAGCAGCTCGCTCTCCTTGTGCACCAGCAGCTGGTCGACCAGCTCGACGTGGCGCTTGGTGAGCGCCTCCAGCTCCTTCTCGGCCCGGTTGACCTCGTCCTCGCCGGCCTCGCCGTCCTTGGCGATCCGGTCCAGCTCCTCCTTGGCGTGGCGCCGGATGTTCCGCACGGCGACCCGGGCGTCCTCCGCCTTGTGCTTGGCGAGCTTGACGTAGTCCTTCCGCCGCTCCTCGGTCAGGTGAGGAAGCACCACGCGGATGACCTTGCCGTCGTTGCTCGGGTTCACGCCCAGGTCGGAGTCCCGGATGGCCCGCTCGATGGCGGCCATGGCGCTCATGTCGAACGGCGCGATGAGGATCGTGCGCGGCTCGGGGGTGGAGAACGAGGCCAGCTGCTGCAACGGGGTCGGCGACCCGTAGTAGTCGACTGCCACCTTGGTGAACATGCCGGGGTTCGCCCGGCCCGTCCGGATGGTTGCGAAGTCCTCCTTGGCAACCGAGATGGCCTTGTCCATCTTCTCCTCGGCGGTGAGGAGGGTGTCGTCGATCACCGGTGCTCCTTGTCGTCGGGTTCTGCTGCGCCGCTGCCCGAGCGGCCGGTCTGTTCAGGCATCCGTCAGCGACGTGCCGATCTTCTCACCCTGCAGGGCCCGAGTGACGTTGCCGGGCTCCTCCATCCCGAAGACCCGCATCTTGACGTCGTAGTCGCGGCACATGCTGAGCGCGGTGGCGTCCATCACCTCCAGGCCGCTGACCAGCGCCTGGGTGTAGGTGAGGTGGTCGATCCGGGTGGCCGTGGGATCGACGCGCGGGTCGGCGGTGTAGACGCCGTCAACCCCGTTCTTGCCCATGAGCACCTCGTCGCAGTGGGTCTCGAGCGCCCGCTGAACCGAGACGGTGTCGGTGGAGAAGTACGGCATCCCTGCCCCTGCCCCGAAGATGACGACGCGTCCCTTCTCCAGGTGGCGGATGGCCTTGAGCGGGATGTAGGGCTCGGCCACCTGACCCATCGCGATCGCGGACTGCACCCGGGTGCTCACCCCCTCCTGCTCGAGGAAGTCCTGGAGCGCAAGGCAGTTCATCACCGTTCCGAGCATGCCCATGTAGTCGGCACGGGCCCGGTCCAGACCGCTCTGGGAGAGCTCGGCCCCGCGGAAGAAGTTCCCGCCGCCGACGACGATCGCCACCTGGACTCCGGATCGCACCGCGGCGCCGATCTCGACGGCGACCCTGCGCACCACATCGGGGGCAAGCCCGATGCCACCGCCCCCGAACGTCGCCCCGGAGAGCTTGAGCAGCACCCGTCGGGCCGAGTCGGCGCGCCCCTTCGATGCCTGGGCGGTCGCATCTCGCACCACGGTTCCTCCACCCTCCGCCGTCGTCCGGCGGTGCTCGCCCTGGTCCCGCTGGTTCGGCTCAGGCTCCCACACGGAAGCGCGCGAAACCGGTCACCGTGCCGCCGACGGCCGCAAGGACCTGCGCAACAGTCTGCTTCGGGTCCTTGGCGTACGCCTGGTCGACCAGGACGTTCTCCTTGAAGAACCCCCCGAGCCGACCCTCGATGATCTTGGGCAGTGCAGCCTCGGGCTTGCCCTCGTTGCGCGAGGTCTCCTCGGCGATGCGCCGCTCCGCGTCCACCGTCTCGGCGGGCACGTCGTCGCGCGTCAGGTACGTCGGCGAGAAGGCCGCGATGTGCATCGCGATGTCGCGAGCCACCGGGGCGCCCGCCGCGTCGGTGCCGACAAGGACCCCGACCTGCGGGGGGAGGTCCTTGTTGACCTTGTGCAGGTACACGGTGACGGCCGGTGCGGTCACGCGGGCGACGCGACGGAGCACGAGCTTCTCACCGATGACGGCCGCCGTCTCGTCGATCAGGTCCGAGACCGTGCGTCCCTCGACCGGAGTACTGAGGACGGCCGCCGTGTCGTCGGTGCCCGCGAGCACCGCAGCGTCGAGAACGACCCCGGCCAGGGCGATGAACCGCTCGTTCTTGGCCACGAAGTCGGTCTCGGAGTTGAGCTCGATGAGCACGCCGGTCTGCCCGTCCGGGCCGTCGGAGACGTTCGCCGCAACGAGGCCGTCGGACGCCGCCCGACCCTCGCGCTTGCTGATGCCCTTGAGGCCCTTGACGCGGATGATCTCCAGCGCCTTCTCGGAGTCGCCGTCTGCCTCGTCGAGCGCCTTCTTCACGTCCAGCATCCCGGCGCCGGTGCGCTCACGCAGAGCCTTGATGTCTGCTGCGGTGTAGTTGGCCATCACTCGCTTCCTTGTCAGTGGGTAGGGGGCCGATCCGTCAGGCGGTGGGCTCGGCCTCTTCGGCGGGCTCAGCCTTGGCGCTCGGCTTCTTGGGGACGGGCTTCTTCGCGGCCGGCTTCTTGGGCGTCGGCTCGCCGCTCGGCTCCGCGACACCAGCCACGTCAGCGACCGGTGCTGCCTCGTTCCCAGGCGCGGCTGCGGCCACGGGGCCCTCGGAGGGCACGGCCTCGACCGCCGGGTTGTCGACCTCGGCCTCTTCCGCGACCGCATCCGCGGCGACGTCGTCGGCAGGACCGGCCGGTGCCTTGGGCTCGGTCTGCACGGCTGCGGGCGCCTCCTCAGCGGCGGGAGCCTCAGCAGCGGGCGCCTCCTCAGCGGCGGGAGCCTCAGCAGCAGGCGCCTCCTCAGCGGCGGGAGCCTCAGCAGCAGGCGCCTCCTCAGCGGCGGGAGCCTCAGCAGGCGCCTTGGCGGCCTCGGCCCCGGCGAGCAGCTCGCGCTCCCACTCGGCCAGCGGCTCGGGCTCGGGTGCGCCGGCCTCGGTCTCGCCGGTGCGGCGCGCGTGCCGCTCGAGCAGTCCCTCGGCGACGGCGTCGGCGATCACCCTGGTGAGCAGCGTCACCGAACGGATCGCGTCATCGTTGCCGGGGATGGCGAAGTCGACCATGTCGGGGTCGCAGTTGGTGTCCAGGATGGCGATGACCGGAACGCCGAGCTTGCGGGCCTCGTCGACAGCCAGGTGCTCCTTGTTCGTGTCGACGATCCACACGGCCTGGGGAACCCGTGCCATGTCCCGGATCCCACCGAGCGTCTTGGCGAGCTTGTCCTTCTCGCGGCGCATGATGAGCAGCTCCTTCTTGGTGAAGGCACTGCCGGCCGCGTCGTCGAAGTCGACCTCTTCCAGCTCCTTGAGCCGCTGGAGCCGCTTGTTGACCGTCTGGAAGTTGGTGAGCATGCCGCCCAGCCAGCGCTGGTTCACGTAGGGCATGCCGACCCGGGCGGCCTGCTCGGCCACGGGCTCCTGGGCCTGGCGCTTGGTGCCGACGAAGAGCACTGTCCCGCCCCGCGCGACGGTGTCCTTGACGAACTCGAATGCGCTGTCGATGTAGGTCAGCGTCTGCTGAAGGTCGACGATGTAGATGCCGTTGCGCTCGGTGAAGATGAAGCGCTTCATCTTGGGGTTCCAGCGGCGGGTCTGGTGCCCGAAGTGGACACCGCTCTCGAGCAGCTGGCGCATGGTCACGACGGCCATGGCACGGTCCTCCCAGTGCAGCCGAGGGCCGCACATGTGTCTGCGGGTCGTCGCCGACCCGCGATCCGGTTGTCGGTGCCTGCCTGGTGGCGGACACCCCTGGCACCATCCGAGGCCGGCACCGGGGCTGACGTGCAGCGTCCCGGACCGCTGTCGGCACACGTCCGACACCCGATCGAACTCGGTCGGGTTTGGGCGATGGCGCGCGATGTCACCCGGGGTGAACCGGGCGCACGCACATGCTACCGGACCTCGGACCCCGACCGGCCCGGACCGGGTCGCGCGGCGCTTGCGCTGTCCACGCCCGTCCGGTCCTCGCGGGCCTCTGCACAAGGCCGGCGGGACCGCGCCGAAGCGCCGGGACCCGTGGCCCACCCTCGACCCATGCCCTCGCCGCCTCCCTGTCGCACCCGGTCCGGGACTGGTGGAGCCCCGGGGTGCGCCGGTGCGGGCGCCCGGCTCGGCGCGCTGGCCCTGGCACTCGTCATCGCCACCGGCCTCGGGTCGCAGGCCCTCCCCCGGGCAGAAACCGGCGCCCACCCCTACGCCGCCCAGCCGACCGTGGACTACCGCCTCCCGGTGGACGACGTCGTGCTCCGTCGGTTCGAGTCGCCCGAGCGGCGGTGGTCCCCCGGGCACAGAGGGGTGGACATCGCCGCCGCCGTCGGGTCGGCCGTCGTCGCCCCTGCGGACGGCGTGGTGGGTTTCAGTGGCTGGGTGGTCGATCGTGGCGTGATCGCCATCGATCACCCGGACGGCGTGCGCACCAGCCTCGAGCCGCTCAGCGGGCTGCTCCCGCGAGGGACACGTGTCCGAGCCGGCGCCGTGGTCGGAGTGATCGCCGAGGGCGGGGCGCACTGCGCACCCGCCGACTGCCTGCACTGGGGCGTGCGCCGTGGCCAGACCTACCTGGACCCGCTGGCACTCCTCCCCGGCGCCGGGCCGGTGGTCCTGCTTGCCACCGCCGTCGAACGCGGTGACGACGGGGGCTGCCCGGTCGCTCAGCGGCGATCGCTCAGCAGCGCTCGCTATCCTGCAACGTCGAGCGCAGCCGCAGCATCGCCGCGGTGTGCATCTGGGAGATGCGCGACTCGGTGACTCCCAGGACCCGCCCGATCTCGGCAAGGGTCATGCCCTCGTAGTAGTAGAGGACGAGAACGATCTTCTCGCGCTCCCCGAGGCGTTCGATGGCCTTGGCGAGCATGTCCCGGGTCTCCCGGACCTCGAAGCTCGCGGCTGGGTCTGCTGCCCGACGATCCTGCAACGTGTCGAGAAGGGACAGCGAGTCGCCGCGTTCAGAGCCGGCGCCCAGCAGCTCGTCCAGTGCCGCAACGTTGACCGTCGACAGCTGGGTGAAGATCGCGCGCAGCTCCCCGACGCCCATCTGGAGCCGGTCCGCGACCTCGTGCTCGGACGGCGGTCGGCGCAGCTCGCCCTCGAGGGTGGCGAACGCGCGGTCGACGGCACGTGCCTTGGTCCGCACCGAACGCGGGATCCAGTCGATCGCACGCAGCTCGTCGATCACGGCACCACGGATCCGCGAGCTCGCGTAGGTCTCGAACTTCACCGCCCGGTCGGTCTCGTACTTCTCGATCGCGTCGATGAGGCCGAACATGCCGTAGGAGACGAGGTCCGCCTGCTCGACGCTCGCCGGGAGGCCGGCGCCGACCCGTCCGGCCACCATCGTGACCAGCGGGGCGTAGTGGAGGATCAGGCGTTCACGAGCGGCGAGGTCGCCGGTCTCCTTGAACACGGCCCAGACGGCCTCGATGGTGACGGCATCGCCGTTGGTGCCCTCCGTGTACGGCCGGGGCACAACCGTCCCTGAGGAGCGCGCGGTCGCAGCCGCGGACTGCTCGGTCATCCGAATCTGTGCTGACATGCCGCCTCCTCTCAGGCTCTCGGATGTGCTTGTGCGTACGACTGACGCAGCCGGTCTGGGCTGACGTGCGTGTATCGCTGGGTGGTGGCCAGGCTGGCGTGGCCGAGGATCTCCTGAACGCTGCGCAGATCGGAGCCGCCCTGCAGCAGGTGGCTCGCGGCGCTGTGCCGCAAGGCGTGCGGCGCGACGTCGTCTACCCCCGCTTCACGGGCGGCTCGATGGACTAGCGAGCGTACCTGCCGCTGATCGATCCGCCGGCCACGTGCGCCGACGAAGAGGGCTGCCCCCGACTGAGGGCCGACCAGTGCGCCCCTCGCCCCGTCGAGCCAGCACGCCAGGGCCCGGGCTGCCGGAAGCCCGAACGGGACCACCCGCTCCTTGGCGCCCTTACCCATCACGCGGAACAGCCGGGAGGCCATGTCGACGTCGTCGACGTCGGCGCCGACGAGCTCGCCGACCCGTACCCCGGTGGCGTAGAGAACCTCTAGCACCGTCCAGTCCCGGACGTGCAGCGGGTCCGCGGACTCCGCCGCCTCACGGGCGACCTCCATCAGGTGTGCTGCCGGAGTCACCCCCAGGACGGTCGGCAGGGTGGAGCCGGCCTGAGCGGTCACCAGGCGGGTCGAGGGGTCGTTGTCGAGGAGGCCCTCGGCGACGGCCCAGCCGAAGAACGCCCTGATGGAGGCGCCGCGACGGGCAAGCGTGGCGCGGGACAGCGGCACCGCGGCCATCGAGGCGAGCCAGCCGCGGAGCACCGAGAGGTCGACCTGGTCCCAGTCGACTCCGCGCCGCCGGGCGAACCCGATCATGTGCTGGACGTCGCCCCGGTACGCACGGACCGAGTGCACGGACATCCCGCGGGCGGCTTCGAGGTGCACACCGAAGGCATCCACGACCTCGTCGGCCATGGGAACAACTGCGGTCGCCCCTGGGTGCACCCCCCTACCGTGGCGTCTCGTTTGCCTGGGAACAAGGCAAGACGCCCAGACTTCACCCGCTCTCTATGCAACCGGGTCGGTGAACTGTGTCACTTGTCCCGTTCCGTCCTGATCATGCAGGACGTAGGTCCGGGTCCAGCGCGTGCCGGTCCGAGTCGCGAGGCCGGCAAGCTCGAGGCGACCGAGGGCCGCCCGGACCTCCGCGACCGCGAGGCCGGCGCTTCGGGCGAGGGACTCGACATCGGCGCCGCGCCGGACCGGGAGCGCATCGAGCGTCCGCCGGAGCTCCACGGGAAACCCGTCCTCGGGTCGGGACGCCGCGGTCGGCTCGACCGCGAGGTCGCACCCGACGGCGCCGGCGAGGTCGAGCACCTCCGAGGCATCGGTGACGCACACGGCCGAACCGCTGCGCAGCAGGCGGTGGCACCCGGCGGACGCCGCCGATGTGACCGGTCCGGGCACGGCTCCGACCGGTCTGAGCAGGCTCGCGGCATGCGCGGCGGTGTTCAGGGCACCCGACCTCCATGCCGCCTCGACGACCACCGCTGCCCGGCTCGCCGCGGCAATCAGCCGGTTGCGTTGCAGGAATCGGACCTTGGAGGGGACGCTCCCCGGCGGGACCTCGCTCGCAACCGCACCACCCGAGTCGATCAGGGCTCGCAGGAGCCGGGCGTTCCCGGCGGGGTAGGGGCGGTCCACGCCGCCGGCCAGGAACGCGACGCTCCGGCCGCCGCCCGCCAGAGCGGCGCGATGCGCGACGGCGTCCACCCCATAGGCGCCACCGGACACGACCGTCCAGCCCGCTGCGACCAGCCCGCCCGCCAGCTCCGCCGTCACGTGCTCGCCGTAGGCGGTGCACGCCCGAGCGCCGATAACGGCAACCGAGCGGACGAGCAGGGACCCGACGTCCAGCGCCCCGCGGACCCAGAGGCAGTGCGGTGCGGCCGGGCCGAGGTCACGGAGCCCCTGCGGCCACCCGACGCCCTCCGGCACCAGGAGCCGCCCTCCGAGCCTCTCCAGCACACCGAGCTCCCGGGCGACGTCAAGGACCGAGAGCCGAGGCAGCCAACGCCGGACCGCCACAGCCAGCTGTCCGGCGGCCGACGGCGGCAGCCCCGCCGTGCCGATCGTGCCGTCCCGCTGCGCCGCCGGCGCGATCTCACGCAGCCAGTCCAGCGCGTCGATCGGGCCGAGCGCAGCGACGACGGCGCCGGCCAGCGTGTCCCCCGGTTCGGTCAAGCGGCTCCACGACGCCCGCGCCGTGAGCAGCTCGGGCGGGACGCCGTTCACAGCGCCTGCCCACGGGTGCGCAGAAGCAGGGCCTGGCCGATCTCCCCATCGCCGGGGCCGGCCTTGTCGCCGAGGTCGGCCAGGGTCCACGCGACCCGGAGCACCCGGTCGAGGCCGCGCAAGCTGAGCATGCCGGTGTCCAGGGCCCGCTCCAGGTCCCGTCGCGCGTCCGCTCCCTCGGTGTGCCGACGCAGCCAACCACCGGGCACCTCGGCGTTCGTGGTCCACGGTGTCCCGCTGAGCCGTCGTCGAGCCCGAGCCCGTGCCGCCACCACCCGGGCGGCCACAACGGCCGTTCGCTCGGGCACGTCGGTCGACGCGCGATCGGTCCTGGTGACAGGCAGCACCTCCACCTGGAGATCGATCCGATCGAGCAAGGGCCCGGACAGGCGGGAGAAGTAGCGCCGTCGGGCCATCGGGGTGCACGTGCACTCGAGACCCTTGCCCACCGACCGACCGCAGGGGCAGGGGTTGGCTGCGAGCACCAGCTGGAAGCGTGCCGGGTACCGTGCGGCGCCCCCCGCACGGTGAATCACGAGCTCGCCGTTCTCCAGGGGTTGGCGCAGGGTCTGGAGCACCCGTGGGGAGAACTCGGGTGCCTCGTCCATGAACAGCACGCCGCGGTGCGCACGGGACGCGGCCCCCGGGCGGGGCAGCCCGGATCCGCCGCCGATCACCGCGGCCGGAGTCGCGGTGTGGTGCGGGTCCTCGAACGGTGGCCGCCTGAGCAGGCCACCCGCCGGGTGGAAGGTCCCCGCCACCGAGTGGACCGCCGTCACCTCGACGGCGGCGTCGTCGTCGAGATCGGGAAGCAGGCCGGGCAGTCGTGCGGCGAGCATGGTCTTGCCCGCCCCCGGTGGGCCCACCATGAGCAGGTGGTGGCCCCCGGCCGCCGCGACCTCGAGCGCCCACCGCGCCCCCCGTTGGCCGAGCACGTCGGCGAGGTCGGGCGTCGGGGGCCCTCCCGGCCCGCCGGCACCCACCCCCACCGGGTCGAGGTCGGGCACCTCGATGTCCGCCCCGTACCCGACAACGACCTCGGCAAGATGAGCGGCCGCGGTCACCACGGCCCCGGGGACCAGCCGGGCCTCGTCCGAGTTGCCCCACGGCACCACGACCCGGGGGTGCCCGGCTGCGACGGCGGCGGCGACGGCAGGGAGGACCCCGCGCACCGGGCGCAGCCTGCCGTCCAGTCCCAGCTCGCCGAGATGGACGACGCCGTCCACCAGGCCCGGGTCGCAGATGCCCGCGCCTGCGAGCGTGGCGACGGCGATGGCCAGGTCGAAACCGGAGCCCGCCTTCGGCAGCGAAGCTGGCGACAGGTTGACGGTGATCCGCCGCTGCGGCCATGCGATGCCCGACGAGGCGAGGGCCGCGCGCACCCGGTCACGGGCCTCGGCGAGCGAGGCGTCAGGCAGGCCGACGAGGGTGAACCCTGGGACGGACGGCGCGAGGTGGGCCTCGACCTCGATCATGTGACCGGTCAGCCCGACCAGCGAGACGGCGGCGGTGCGGCCGAGCCCCATCAGACCACCCCCGTCAGGTGCTCGACGGTCGCCGCACCCCGCCGCGAGGTGCGCACGGCCACCACGTCGATCCGGATGCTCGTCGGGTGCAGGTCGTGGGCGGCGAGCCACTGCGCCGCCAGTTGACGAAGCCTGGTCAGCTTGCCTGCGGTGACCGCCTCCGCCGGATGACCGAAGCCCTCACCGGTCCGGGTCTTGACCTCCACCACGACGAGCTCGCTGCCCTGGAGTGCAACGATGTCGAGCTCCCCTGACGGACCGCGCCAGTTGCGATCGAGCACCTGCCACCCGGCGCGAGCCAGGTACGACGCCGCGACGTTCTCCCCGTAGCGGCCGACGGCGTCCTTCGCCTTCATCGGCGACCACCTCCACGGCGAACGGTGCCGCGGGGCGGGACAGGGCCCGAGGATGGCCCGGGGCAGCTGTGGAGAGAGGAGACGCGGGGGGCGCACTGGTGATCAGCGCCGGACTGACCGCCGACGCTCGAGCCCGGAGGGGATCAGCGCCGGAAGGGCCCGCCGTCCGGAAGGTCGAGCTCGGCCTTGGCCAGCTCCTCTACGTTGACGTCCTTGAACGTCACCACCCGCACGGACTTCACGAAGCGGGCCGAACGGTAGACGTCCCAGACCCAGGCGTCGTTGAGCGACACCTCGAAGTACACCTCACCCGCTGCCGACCGCACCTGAAGGTCCACCTGGTTTGCCAGGTAGAAGCGTCGCTCCGTCTCCACGACGTAGGAGAAGACGCCGACGACATCCCGGTACTCGCGATACAGCGCGAGCTCCATCTCGGTCTCGTAGTTCTCCAGGTCCTCGGCGCTCACGCGTCCATCATGGACCATCGCCCGGCCCCATCCGGTCCGGCGACCGGCGCGAGGGCCGCACCCAGCGGGTCCTCGCCCGACGGCAGGCGCCAGCTGCGTCGATGCAGCGCGGTGGGGCCCCTGTCCCGCAGCGCCTCAAGATGCTCGGGGGCTCCGTACCCCTTGTTCTCCGCCCAGCCGTAGCCGGGATGGTCCTGCGCAAGGGTCACCATCAGGGCGTCCCGCTCGCACTTGGCCAGCACGCTTGCCGCCGCCACCGACGCGCAGGTCCGGTCGGCCTTGACCCGGGTGCGCACCGCGGGGCCTTCCATCTCCACCTCCAGCCCGGGGTCCGTCGGGCCGAACAGGTCCAGCTGGGCCGGCGCGGTCAACCAGTCATGCGACCCGTCCAGCAGCACGACGTCCACCTGCAGCTCGAGCGCCGCAAGGGCGCGGCGTCCGGCCAGGCGCAACGCGGCGATGATCCCCAGCGCGTCGATCTCGTCCGGTCCGGCATGCCCGACCGCGCGGGCGACGCCCCAACGGCGCAGCCCTGGGACCAGCCGTTCACGCGCCCCGGCGCTGAGCAGCTTCGAGTCGGCCACACCTTTGGGGCAGGTCCTGGTTCCCAGGTCGACGGCCACGGCACCCACGCTCACCGGACCGGCCAGCGCTCCGCGGCCGACCTCGTCCATCCCGACCAGTACGCGTGCACCGGCGCGGAGCAGGGCGCGTTCCGTGCGCAGATCGGGCCGAGGGATCAATCCGGGACCTCCGCGAAGGTCGCACCCGGGTTGCGCAGCGCGCCCCACCGGTCAACTGGCCAGACGGTCACGAAGGCCACGCCGACCACGTTGGCCATCGGGATCGAGCCGCCGCCGGGGTCGCCCTGCTTGTATCGCGAGTCCTGGGAGTTCTGCCGGTTGTCGCCCATGACCCACAGGCCGTCCGCGGGCACGACGACGGAGAACTCGCGCTCGCTGGGGATCGCGCCGGGGGCGAGGTACGGCTCGCTGATCGCGACGCCGTTGACGCTGACGCGTCCCTCCGCGTCGCAGCACTCGACGGTGTCGCCGGGAAGGCCGATCGCCCGCTTGATCAGGTGCTCCCCGGAGTCCTGGGGAAGGAGGCCGACGAAGGTGAGGGCATCGGTCAGCGTGCCCCGCCAACCGATGGCGGACTGGGTGCCATCGGGCTGGAGCCAGCCGCCCGGGTCCTTGAACACGACCACGTCGCCCCGGTGCACCGAGAGCGGACCGGGGGCGAGCTTGGTGACGAGCACCCGATCGCCGATCGCCAGCGTCTCCTCCATCGACCCGGAGGGGATGAAGAACGCCTGGACCAGGAAGGTCTTGATCAGCATGGACAGCACCAGGGCGCTGACCACGATGATGCCGGCCTCCCTGAGCCACGGGCCCAGGCCGCCCCGGCGCTCAGCCCGGCGTTCGGCGCGGCGATCCGTGCGGCGGCGGGGCTCGTCAGCGTCCCGGGTACCTACCCGGCCGTGCTCGGGGACGCCTACGTGGGAGGTCACCCGTTCAACTCTGCCATGAAGGACGGCCGCGGCCGACCGGCGACGCACCGACGGTGGACTCCACACTCACCGAGGAGCCGGCGTGGAGCGCTTCTCCTTGATCTTGGCCTTCTTGCCGCGGAGCGCGCGCAGGTAGTACAGCTTGGCCCGCCGCACGTCGCCGCGGGTGACGACCTCGATCGAGTCCAGCGACGGGGAGTGCAGCGGGAACGTGCGCTCGACGCCGACGCCGAAGCTGACCTTGCGCACCGTGAAGGTCTCCCGGACGCCTCCGCCCTGGCGGGCGATGACGACGCCCTGGAAGGCCTGGATCCGCGAGCGGGTGCCCTCGACGACCTTGACGTTGACCTTCACCGTGTCGCCTGGGCGGAAGTCCGGGAGGTCCGGCCGCAGCGATGCGGCATCGATGGAGTCGAGAATGTTCATGAAGGTCGCCTTCCCGCCCTGCCACAGGTCAGACACGTCGTGGTCGGCAGCGGGTTGCTGCCGTCTCGGATCAGGTGTGGATCGCAGGGATCCCGGACACGCCTGTATGGTCGCCTCCCCTGTGGCAGAGGCGCAGCCGGCGCGGCCCGACAGATCAGTCTGCCACAGGCGCACCGTCTCCTACGACCTCGCCGTCGCCCGGTGCGGCCCCGACCACGCCGGGCACGTCGGCCGGAGCGATCACCGCATGATCGGTGACCAGCCACCCGGTCGCGGCGAGGACGCGACGGTCCTGCGGGTCGAGGCCCTCCGGCCGCAGCCGGATGAGCAGGTCTGGCCGACGGCGCGCGGTGCGTTCCAGCGCCCGGTCCCGGCGCCACCTGTCGATGCGGGCGTGGTGGCCGGAGAACAGGATCTGGGGCACCTCCTGGTCCCGCCACAGCGGCGGCCGGGTGTACACCGGGTACTCGAGGAGCCCATCGATGCCGTGGGACTCCTCAACCAGCGACTCCGGGTTGCCCACCACACCGGGCAGCAGCCTGGTCACGGCCTCGACGAGCACGAGCGCCGCGACCTCTCCCCCACCGAGCACGTAGTCGCCCAGGGACATCTCGGTGACCCTTACGCGTGAGCCGTAGTGCTCCACGACCCGGGCATCGATCCCCTCGTACCGACCGCAGGCGATCACGAGGTGATCCTGCCGGGCGAGCCGCTCCGCGGTGCGCTGGTTCAGCGGCTCACCGGCGGGGGTCGGCACGATCAGCTCCACCGCCGGCGGCTCTGCGCCGTCGGGGAGCACCTCGTCCAGCGCGCGACCCCACACGTCAGGACGCATCACCATCCCGGCGCCACCGCCGAGCGGGGCGTCGTCGACCGTCCGGTGCTTGTCGTCGGTCCAGGTCCTCAGGTCGTGGACGCGCAGGTCGAGCAGCCCCGACGCGCGCGCCTTCCCGACCAGCGAGAGGTCCAGGGGGGCGAGGTAGTCGGGGAAGATCGTGATGATGTCGATGCGCATGTCACTCAGCGCCTTCCGCAGGCTCCACCGGCCCCGCATCGTCGTCAGCCAGCTCGGCAGCGTCGCTGTCGGCCGCCAGCAGACCGCGGGGTGGGTCCAGCACGACCCGACCACCGGCGACGTCGACCACGGGGACGATGGCGGTGACGAACGGCACCAGGCTGCGCCGCCCGTCGGGCTCGCGCAGCACGAGGACGTCCTGCGCCGGACGGTGCTCCAGGCCCACGACGTCGCCCACGTGCGTCCCGTCGGTCAGCTCCGCCCGCAGGCCGACCAGCTCGTGGGGATACCACGCGTCGTCCTCGGTCGACCCACCGGTCTGGACGACCAGCTCGACACCGCGCAGCGCCTCGGCGGCGTCACGGTCGTGCACCTCGGCGAACGTGGCGAACCACTTGTCGCCCGTGCTGCGAGCCCCGGTGACCGTCAGCGGTCCGGCCGACGTCGGCACCGTCTGCAGCACCTCGCCGACGGCCAGCCGCTCGTCGGGCTCGTCGGTGCGTACCACGACCGCGACCTCGCCCTTCAGGCCGTGCGGACGGACGATCGTGCCCACTGTCAGCTGCACGGGAGCTCCTCGGCGTCCGGGCGGTCGGGAAGACACTCAGGCCCGCTCCCCAGCGTAGGGGGAACGGGCCCGAATGGTACGGAGATACGGGTGGTACCCGGGTGTGTCAGGTCCGCTCGGCGTCGACGACGTCGACCCTGACCGGCCCCTCGGTGGACAGAGCACTCATCACGGTGCGCAGCGCCCGAGCGGTGCGACCGTTGCGGCCGATCACTCTCCCCAGATCCTCCGGGTGCACCCGCACCTGCAGCAGCTGACCGCGCCGCAGGGCGCGGGACGTCACCCGGACGTCGTCGGGATGGTCGACGATGCCACGCACCAGGTGCTCCAGCGCGTCGCTGAGCATCAGGCCTGCTCCTCCGGCGCTGCTTCCACCTTCTCGGTCGGAGCCTCCTCAGCCGGAGCCTCCTCAGCCGGAGCCTCCTCAGCCGGAGCCTCCTCAGCCGGAGCCTCCTTCGCCGCGGCGTCCTTGGCCGCGGCGGCGGCCTTCTCCTGCTCCGCCTTCTGCTTCGCGTCGGCGGCCTTGGCCTTAGCCTTCTCCGCGGCATCCGCGGCAGCCTTCACGGCCGTGGCGGCGTCGTCGGCGCCGGCCTTCGTCCGCAGGGTGCCCTCCGTGCCGGGCAGGCCCTTGAACTTCTGCCAGTCTCCGGTGATCTTCAGCAGCACCAGCGCCTGCTCGCTCGGCTGGGCGCCGACGCCGAGCCAGTACTGGGCACGCTCGGAGTTGACCTCGATGAACGAGGGCTCCTCGGTGGGGTGGTACTTGCCGATCTCCTCGATGACGCGGCCGTCGCGCTTGGTGCGCGAGTCGGCGACGACGAGGCGGTAGTACGGCGCACGGATCTTGCCGAGGCGCTTCAGACGGATCTTGACAGCCACAGTGGTGGTCTCTCCTGGTTCAGCTGGGGTGGTCCGGCGCACGCCGACCTGTGGGGCAAGGCGGTGCACATCGGGCCGAAGGACGCGGCGGCCACCGGGTAGAGGGACCGATGACGCCGGGTACAGCGGGCTATTCTGCCAGATCAATCGCGTGCCAGGCACCGCTCGACGCCGACGGCGCCCGCCCTCGCGTCAGTCACCGACGAGACAGGTCACGGGCCAGGTGCTGCGCCGCGTCGGCGATCCGGTGCCCCAGGGCCCACGCCGGTGGAGGGACCTCGTCCTGGAAGCCCCCGCCCACGGCGACGGTGACCTCCGGGTACGCCGCACGGATCGCCGTCACCACCCGGGCCACCGCTGAGACGTCACGACGCCGGGGAACCGCGAGCACGACGGCGCTCGGCTCGTCGTGCCCGATGGCGTCGATCCAGCTCTGGACCGGGAGGTCCGCACCGAGGTAGCTGACAGAGAGCCCCGCCCGGCGAGCCGCGGTGGCGAACGCCAACGCCCCGAGCTCGTGCCGGCAGCCGGGGGCGAGCCCGACCAGCACGTGGGGCCCCAGGGCGCTGTGCGACGCGGCCTCGAACGCCGTGGCGAGGCGACGCAGGACGGCGTTGGCCGCTAGGTGCTCCGACGCGGTGGACAGCTCGCCGGATGCCCAGGCGTCCCCGATCCCCCTCAGCACCGGCATCAACCAGTCGTCGACGACGCTCTCGAACGAGCCGCGGGCGAAGCGGTCGTCGAGGATCGCGCTCAGCGCGGCGGTGTCCATGTCCCGGGCCGCTCGGACGAACTCCGCCGTCGGGTCCCGGGGCGAGTCCTCGGGCGCACCGCTCGACTGCGCACGGGGCTCGGACAGGTGCGGGGCGTCGGTCCCGGTTCCACCGGCCACCCCTGCGCCCCTCCGCAGCACCTCGGCGGCCGCCTGACGCGGCGACCATCCCTCCTGGACGAGCGCGCCCATCGCCCGGATCGTGGCGAGGGCGGCGTCGTCGTACAACCGGTAGCCGCCCTCGGTGCGCGAGGGGGCGACGACGCCGTAGCGGCGCTCCCAGGCGCGCAGCGTCGCCACGGGAACCCCGGTGAGCTCTGCTGCGTGCTTGATGGTGAACATGGTCCTCAGCGGCCGTCGAGGGCGGTCTGAAGGCCCGCCTGCGCCTCGTCCCCGAGCCTACGGAACGCGGGCCGGAGGAATGGGCCGATGAGCTTCCAGGCTCCCTTGAACCGGAAGTCCGCCTGGTAGACGACCCGGGTTCCGCGCTCGTGCGGCTCAACGGTCATCGTGTCGAAGGCGACGAGCGTGGAGTTCTCGCCCCGCAGGGCGATCACCTCGGGTGCGTGCAACTCGGTGACGACATAGGTCAGCTCGGTCTGGCGTCCGGCGAAGCTCGAGGTGTTCAGATACACGGTGCCCACACCGCCGTCGCCTTCGGCACGGGTGGTGCGCACCGTCCCCGGGTCCCACTCGGTCGTGGTGGTGAAGTCGCTCAGGTAGGCGAAGGCCACCTCTGGCTTCACCTGGGCGACGACCTCGCGTCTGACGATCATGGCGATCCCCTCTCCGGCGGCGCCCGGTGGCCCCGCCTTCGACCTACCTTAGACAAACACTTGACAGCATGTCCAGTGTGCGCCTAGATTCCGAGGCACCTTAGACAAACTCTGGACAGGAGAGTATCCATGGCCACCGCGCCCACCGTCGCCGTCATCGGCGCCGGAGTCTCCGGCCTCACCGCCGCCTACGTGCTCCGCGGCACCCACCAGGTGACCCTCTTCGAGGGGGACAACCGGCTCGGTGGCCACGCGCACACCCACGACGTGCCCACCAGCGACGGGCAGCAGCTCGCCATCGACAGCGGCTTCATCGTGCACAACGAACGCACCTACCCCAACCTGCTCCGGCTCTTCCGCGAGCTGGACGTCCCGACCCAGCCGACCGAGATGTCGATGAGCGTCACCTGCGCGGGCTGCGGCCTCTCCTACGCGGGTGCCCGCGGCCCGGCCGGCCTGTTCGCCCAGCGCCGTCGCATCGCCGACCCGCGCTTCCTGCGCATGCTGACCGAGGTGCCCCGGTTCCACCGCCGCGCCAGGTCGGTGCTCGCCGGCGAGGAGGCGGAAGGGCTCACCTGGGGCGAGTTCCTGGACACCGGCGGGTACTCCGATTACTTCGTCGAGCACTTCGCGGTGCCGCTGGTCGCCTGCGTGTGGTCCTCCGGGGACGCCGACGCCCGGGCCTACCCGGCCCGCCACCTCTTCGCATTCCTCGACCATCACGGCATGCTGACGGTGGGCGGTTCGCCGACGTGGCGCACCGTGACCGGCGGCTCGCGCACGTACGTGGAGCGGATCGAGGCCGAGCTGGCAGATGTGAGGACCGGGAGCGCGGTGGTGGCAGTGACGAGGCACGACGACGGCGTGGAGGTCCGCACCACGGACGGCACGCTGGCGACCTTCGACAAGGTGGTGATCGCCACCCATGCGGACGACGCCCTGGCGATGCTGGCCGACGCCACTCCGCAGGAGAAGGACGACCTTGCCGCCATCGGGTACTCGACCAACCAGACCTGGCTCCACCGGGACGCCACCGCCCTGCCTGCCAACCCACGGGCACGCGCGTCGTGGAACTACCGCAAGGACGCCTGTGCGACGGGCTCTCAGAACGTGCTGGTCAGCTACTGGATGAACCGGCTGCACGGTGTCGAGACGTCCGACGACCTCGTCGTCACGCTGAACGCCGCCGACCGGGTGGCTCCTGAGGCGGTGATCGCAGAGATGACGTACCGCCACCCGATCTTCACGACCGCCGCCGTCGAGGCCGCCGCCCGGCTTCGCACTGCGGGCGGCGACCGGCTCGCCTTCGCGGGTGCGCACCTCGGGTGGGGCTTCCACGAGGACGGCTGCCGATCGGGCGTCGAGGCCGCTGAGCGCCTGGGTGCCTCATGGTGACGATCACTCCTCCGGTAGTACCGGCGCTGGTGGTCGGGGAGGTCAGCCACACGCGGCGCACCCCGCTGGTCCACTCGTTCACCTACCGGCACTACCAGTGGCTGGTCGACGTCGACGCCCTCCCCCGCTACCGGCGCCCGCTGTCCTGGCTGGCCGGCTTCGACGCCCGTGACCACATGGACTCCGGCCGACTCGGTGGTGGGATCCGCGGAGACGTCGAGCGGTTCCTGTCCGGCCGCGGCGTCACCCTCGGGGCCACCGACCGGGTGCTCATGCTCTCCCACGCCCGAGTGCTGGGCCACACCTTCGACCCGATGACCGCGTTCTGGTGCCTTCGTGCCGACGGCACCCTGCTGGCCGTCGTCGTCGAGGTGCACAACACCTACGGAGAACGGCACGCCTACCTGGTCGAACCGGACGACGTCGGCAGGGCAACGGTGGAGAAGGAGTTCTACGTCTCCCCGTTCAACGACGCGACCGGCTCGTACGAGATGCGGCTCCAGCTGACCCCCGAGGTCGTGGCGGTGGCCATCAGGCTGAGCCGCGGCGGTCATCGCATCCTTGATGCGGGCTTGGCCGGGGAACCGGTCCCGGCCACCACGCGGAGGCTGTTGTCCACCTTCGTCCGGCACGCCTTCATGACCCAGCGGGTCACCGCCATGATCCGCATCCACGGCATCTGGCTCTGGCTGCGCCGCCTTCCCGTCCAACCACGACCTGCTCACTCCCTGGAGGCCGTCAGATGAGCACCCTCGCCCGACCGGGCGGCCCCGCGCTCGCCGCACCCCGGTACGACATCAGGGGCATGATCGCCCGGCCGATCGCCGCCCGGATACTCCGGAGCATCCCGGTGGCCGTGGAGCTGCCCGACGGCACGCCCTTCGGGACGGACCGATCCGGGAGCGATGTCCCGGTGATCCAGATCGTGCGCCCGACGTCGTTCTTCGCGCGGCTGGGCCGCGCCCCCAAGATCGGCTTCGGCGAGGCCTACATGGCGGGTGACTGGCGGCCCGCACCGGGTCTCGACCTGGGTGCGGCGCTGCGGCCCTTCGCCGCGCGGATCGCCACGGCGGTCCCCCGTCCGCTGCAGCGCGTCCGTACCCTGGTCGAGCAGCGGGTCCCGCGCAGCCAGCGCAACACGCTGCACGGCTCGAGGCGCAACATCGAGGCCCACTACGACCTGTCCAACGACCTGTTCATCGCGTTCCTCGACCCGTCGCTCACCTACAGCTCCGCACTCTTCGACAGCACCCGGCCGTGGGCCGACCAGACGCTCGAGGAGGCACAGCTCCGCAAGGTCGACGCCGTCCTGGACCAGGCCGGCGTCGGGGCCGGGACCCGGGTGCTCGAGATCGGCACCGGCTGGGGAACGCTCGCCATCCGCGCCGCCCAGCGTGGCGCCCACGTGACGACGCTCACCCTCTCCCGCGAGCAGGCCGCGCTCGCCCAGGGGCGTGTCGAGGCCGCCGGGGTCGCCGAGCTGGTCGACATCCGCCTGCTCGACTATCGCGAGGCGACCGGCAGCTACGACGCCGTGGTCAGCGTGGAGATGATCGAAGCCGTCGGCGAGGAGTACTGGGCCACCTACTTCTCCACCATCGACCGGCTGCTCGCACCCGGGGGGACCGCCGTGGTGCAGGCGATCCTGATGGCGCACGAGAGGTACCTGGCCACCCGACGCTCGTTCAGCTGGATCCAGAAGTACATCTTCCCGGGGGGCATCATCCCGTCGCTGCACGCCATCGAGACCACGACCGCAGGGCACACGACACTGCGGATCACCGCGACCCGGCACTTCGGGACGCACTACGCCGAGACGCTGCGGCGCTGGCGCGCGGCCTTCACCGAGCGCTGGCCGCAGATCAGCGGCCTGGGCTTCGACACCACCTTCCGTCGGATGTGGGAGTTCTACCTCGCGTACAGCGAGTCGGGCTTCGACACCGGATACCTGGACGTCGCCCAGATCCGGCTGCAGCGGGTGGGCGCATGAGCGCCGCGATCGGGCGGCGATCCCGGGCCCGGCACCCCGTCGCCGGCCGGCGGATCTGGCTGGTCGGCGCCTCCAGCGGGATTGGGGCCGCGCTGGCCCGGGAGCTGGCCGACCGTGAAGCCCGCGTGGCGATCACGGCACGTCGCCGGGAGCGGCTCGACGAGGTGGCCGGCGGCCGGATGGCTGTCGTCCCCGCCGATGCCACCGACTCCGACGGGATCACCGCCGCCGCCGCTGAGGTCTCCTCGGCCCTCGGCGGCCTCGACACGGTGATCTGGTGTGCCGGCTACTGGAAGCAGCTCGACGCAGCACAGTGGGACGCCGCCGAGTTCACCAGGCACGTCGAGGTGAACCTGTTGGGGCTGAACCGGGTGCTGGACGCCGTGATCCCTCCGATGGTGGAACGCGGCCGCGGGCACATCGTCGGGATCGCATCGGTGGCCGGCTTCCGGGGACTACCCGGAGCCGAGGCCTACGGCGCCACCAAGGCGGCCCAGCTCAACCTGTTCGAGGCGTTGCGCGTCTCGCTGCGCAAGCGCGGGATCAGGGTGACCACCGTCGCGCCCGGCTTCGTGCGGACCGAGATGACCGAGGTCAACACCTTCCCGATGCCGTTCCTGATCGATGCCGACGACGCCGCGCGGTCGATCGTCGACGGCCTCGAACGCGGTCAGATGGAGATCGTGTTCCCGCTGCCGATGGCGGTCATGATGAAGGTGGCCCGCCTGGTGCCGATCCGCCTCTGGGCCGCCGCTTTCGGGCGCTCCGGGGGCTGAGGCACGGGCTCCGCGGGACCCGCGGCGGGTTCTGCCGTCGCGTCCCGGTGCCGTGGGAGAGTGGACCGAGCACCGAGCCGAGACCCCGGGGGACGCACGATGGCCGAGAAGCGACCGATGGCACTGCGATTCCAGGTCGACGTCCCGTCCGAGATGGAGGCGGGCGTCCCGGCGGACTTCGCCAACATCTGGCACACCCGCACGTCGTTCGTGCTCGACTTCGCCGTGCCGAAGGGACCGCCGAAGGTCGTCGAGACCGACGACGACGCCGGCCGGGCCGCGGTCGTCGCGGCCAGGGTGGTGGCCCGCGTGCGCATCCCGCCCGAGCAGGCGTTCGAGATCGCCCGCGCGCTGACCCAGCAGCTGGACCAGTGGGAGAAGGAGACCGGACGGCGCCCCAAGGGACCGCCGGAGGAGAACGCCTGACGATCCCGGCCGGTCACTCCACCAGGGCTCGGCCGCGGAGCTCGGGAAGGAACAGAGACGCGGCCGCGGCGATCACGAACGACGCGGCGAACACCCCGAAGGTGAGCCCGATGCCGCCGAGGACCACGAGCGGGGGCACCGCCAGCGGCGCGACGATCGAGGCGATCCGACCGAAGCCCGCGGCCCACCCGGCCCCGGTCCCGCGCAGGGCCGTCGGGTAGATCTCGGGCGTCACCGCGTACAGTGCCCCCCAGGCCCCGAGGTTGAAGAACGAGAGCAGCATCCCCGCCGCCACCACCGCGCCCGGTGTCGTCGCGGTCGTCTCACTCGCCGACGTGCCGAACAGCACCGCCGCCACGGCCGAACCCAGCAGGAACGTGCCCAGGGTCGCGCGCCTCCCCCACACCTCGATCAGCACGGCCGCCAGGGCGTAGCCCGGGAGCTGGGCCAGGGCGATGACCACGGTGTAGCCGAACGACTGCACCAAGGTGTAGCCCGCCGTCACCAGGAGCGACGGGATCCAGATGAACGCCCCGTAGTAGGAGAAGTTCACGAAGAACCAGACCAGCCACGCCGCGATCGTCCGGCGGCGCATCTCGGGCGCCCAGAGCGCGCCTGGCCCGGGGGCGGAGGCCGGCGGCACCGGCGCGGCGCGGGGTGGTGCGGCGTCGTCCGCGGACGGCGTGCGCGCCGCCTGGTCGGCGGGCGTCGGCGGCTCGACCCCGGCCGCCTCCTCGAAGCGTCGCACGATGGCCTCGGCCTCGTCCTCGCGGCCCTGGCGCAGCAGGAAACGCACCGACTCGGGCAACCCCCGCCGCACCACCACCGCGTAGGCGGCCGGAACGGCGCCGATCACCAGGGCCCAGCGCCAGCCGTTCTCACCGGTCGGGATCACCAGGTAGCCGATGAGGGCGGCGAGCAACCAGCCCACGGCCCAGAAGGCCTCGAGGATCACCACGACCCGCCCCCGGATCCGGGCAGGGGCGAACTCGCTGACCAGGGTGGACGCCACGGGGAGTTCGGCGCCCAGCCCCAGGCCGACGACGAAGCGCAGGGCCATCAGGATCCCCACGCCCCAGGCGAGGGCCGAGGCGCCGGTGGCCAGGCCGTAGACGAGCAGGGTGAGGGCGAACACCTGTCGGCGACCGATCCGGTCGGCCAGCAGGCCGCCCAGGCTCGCCCCCAAGGCCATGCCCACGAATCCGATGGAGGCGATCCACGACCGCTCGGTGTCCGTCAAACCCCACTCCTGGCCGAGGGCCGCGATCACGAACGCGATCAGGCCGACGTCCATCGCGTCCAGCGCCCACCCGATGCCGGAGCCGACCAGCAGGTTGCGGTGGCGCCGGGTGAACGGGAGGCGGTCCAGCCGCTCGGTGCGGGTCAGCGGGGCTGGGCTGTTGTCGACCATGGTCGGCAGTCTTGCGCACCCTCGGTCGTGTGGCAGCCCGTGCGGCAGACAGGACTCCTCGCCACCGCCGCGGGCGCCCGCCGACGGACGCGTCGCTACCGTGGGTTGGATGGTCTCCGAGCTGGAGCTGACCCTGGACGACGGGCGGACGCTGCGTGTGCATGACAGCGCGGCGGTCCCCGGCGCCCCGACCGTCGTCTGGCACCACGGCTCCCCGCACACCGGCGCCCTCCTTCCCCCGCTGCTCTCGGCGGCCGCCGACCGTGGGATCCGCCTCGTGTCCTACGCCCGGCCGGGCTACGGCGGATCCGCGGTGCTCCCGGGTAGGGACGTCGCCGCGGCGGCACGCGACGTGGAGCAGGTGGCCGCGTCGCTCGGCCTGGACGGGTTCGCGGTGATGGGCGCCTCGGGGGGAGGGCCGCACGCGCTGGCGTGCGCCGCCCTGCTCCCCGACCGGGTGACGGCCGTGGTGAGCCTGGCCGGACTCGCCCCGTTCTCCGCCGAGCCGTGGTGGTTCGCGGGCATGCGGTCCGACGCCGCGCTGCGGGCCGCCACCGCCGGACGGGACGCGCGGTCCCGGCATGCCGAGACCGAGGTGTTCGACCCGGACACCTTCACGGACGCCGACTGGGCGGCGCTCTCGGGTGCGTGGGCGTCCCTGGGTCAGGATGCGGAACGCGCGGGCGAGGCGGGGTCGGACGGCCTGGTCGACGACGACGTCGCCTTCGTCTCCCCGTGGGGCTTCGACCTGGCCCGCGTCACCGCGCCGACGCTCGTCGTCCACGGCGGGCACGACCGGATGGTGCCGCCGGCCCACGCCGATCGTCTGGTCCGGGACCTGCGGGACGCCACGGCCTGGCGTCGGCCCGACGACGGGCATGTCTCGGTCCTGCATGCGTACCCCGCTGCCCTGGACTGGGTCCTCGCACGGCAGGGCGGCTGACCGAGCGCATGGCCGAAGCCTTCGTCTGAGCCGTCCGATCGGTGGCACTCAGGCGACGACGACACCCCGGAGCACGACGACCGTCGGGTGGGCCAGGACCGCGATGTCCGCACGCGGGTCGGCCGGGTACACGACGAAGTCGGCCGGCGCCCCCTCCTCGAGCCCCGGCACGCCGAGGTAGTCCCGGGTCCGCCAGGATGCCGCGGCGACCACCTCCCGGGCCGGGATCCCCGCCGCCACCATCTCGGCGGCCTCGGCGGGCAGCCGGCCGTGCTCGATGGTGCCGCCCGCGTCGGTCCCCACCAGCAGCCGAACCCCGGCGTCGTACAGGTCCCGCACCTGCTGGTGGCGCCGCGTGTGCAGTCGCCGCATCCGGGCGGCGAAGACCGGGTAGGAGTCCGCCTGGGCTGCGATCGCGGCGAACTGGTCGATCTGCAGCAGGGTGGGGGTCACCGGCACGCTGCGCCGGGCGACCTCGTCGATCAGCTCGGGGGTGAGCCCGGTGCCGTGCTCGAGGCAGTCGATGCCCGCGGCAAGCAGTCCGGGGAGGGCCTCGGTGGAAAACGTGTGCGCGGTGACCCGGGCCCCGGCGTCGTGCGCCGCCGCGACGGCCGCGATCAGCACGTCGTCACCCCAGAGCGGACGCAGGTCGCCGTCCGCGCCCAGGTCGCGGTCGATCCAGTCGGCCACGATCTTGACCCAGCCGTCGCCGCGCGCGGCCTCCTCGGCCGCCGCCTGCGGAAGCTGTTCGACGTCGTCGAGCTCGCGCCCGTAGTGGCGCAGGTATCGCTTGGGCCTGGCAAGGTGACGCCCCGCGCGCAGGATCCGTGGAAGGTCGGCGCGGGCGTCCATCCACCGGGTGTCGCTCGGCGACCCGGCGTCGCGGGCCAGAAGCGTGCCGGCGTCACGGTCCGCGACGGCCTGTTGTTCGGCCGTGACGTCGTCGACGGGCCCGGTGCTCGCCAAGCCGATGTGGCAGTGGACGTCCACCAGCCCGGGCAACGCCCATCCCTCGAGGGTGACGGCGCCGTCCGGCAGCCCGCCGACCGGTGGGGCGAAGGTGACCCGTCCCCCAACCGCCCACATCCGGTCGGTCTCGCGCTCATCGTCCCGGATCACCCGACCCCGGACGTGGATCGTCGCGTCGGTCACCACGGCGCGCTCAGGTCATCGCCCGAGGAACTTCTCGAGCCCGGGTGGGATGTCGAGGGAGGCCGGATCGGCCGGCTGCCCGTCCTTCGGCCGACCGAGCCCGAAGGCCGAGCCGGACGGCGCCTTGGCCGGTTCCGCGGCGGCGCGGGCCGCCGCCTCCTTCTCCTGCTGGGCCCGCTTGGCGGGGTTCCCAGACTTGCCCTTGGCCTTCCCACGGCCCTTCGGCTGCGGAGCCATCCGCCCTCGGGACTTCTTGCCGGTGCCGGGCATGTTGCCCAGTCCGCCCATCCCCGGGAGCCCGCCGGCCCGGGCGGCCTGCTTCATCATCTGCTGGGCGGACGCGAACCGCTCGAGGAGCTGGTTGACGTCGGTCGTCGTGGTCCCCGAGCCACGGGCGATCCGTGCGCGGCGGGAGCCGTTGATCAGCTTCGGCGTCCGCCGCTCAGCGGGGGTCATCGAGTGGACGATCGCCTCGATGCGGTCGACCTCGCGCTCGTCGAAGCTCTCGATCGCCTCGCGCACCTGCCCCATCCCGGGGAGCATGCCGAGCATCTTCTTCATGGACCCCATCTGGCGCAGGCCCTGCATCTGCACCAGGAAGTCGTCAAGGGTGAAGTCCTCGCCGCCGGCGATCTTCTCGGCCATCGACTCGGCCTGGTCGGCGTCGAACGCCTTCTCGGCCTGCTCGATCAGCGAGAGGACGTCACCCATGTCCAGGATGCGTGAGGCCATCCGGTCCGGGTGGAACGTCTCGAAATCGGTGAGCTTCTCGCCGGTGGAGGCGTACATCACCGGACGCCCTGTCACCCCGACGACGGAGAGCGCCGCGCCACCGCGGGTGTCGCCGTCCAGCTTGGCGAGGACCACGCCGGTGAACCCGACGCCTTCGGCGAAGGCCTGCGCGGTGTTCACCGCGTCCTGACCCACCATGGCATCGACGACGAAGAGGATCTCGTCCGGGTCCACGGCGTCGCGGATGTCCGCCGCCTGGCGCATCATCTGCTCGTCCACGCCGAGCCGGCCGGCGGTGTCGACGATCAGCACGTCGTGCTGCCGGGCACGGGCCGCGGCCAGACCGTCCCGGGCCACGGCGACGGGGTCACCCGCCGGGGAGTCGAGCTCGGTCTCCTGGGCGCCGGGGTGCGGGGCGAACACCGGAACCCCCGCCCGCTCCCCCACCACCTGCAGCTGCGTGACGGCATTGGGTCGCTGGAGGTCGGCCGCGACCAGCAGGGGCGTGTGCCCCTGCTCGCGCAGGTAGAGCCCGAGCTTGCCCGCCAGGGTCGTCTTGCCCGCGCCCTGCAGACCCGCGAGCAGGATCACCGTGGGCGGGTGCTTGGCGAACGTCAGCGGACGCTGCTGGCCGCCGAGGATCTCGATGAGCTCGGAGTGGACGATCTTGACGACCTGCTGGGCCGGGTTGAGCGCCCCGGAGACCTCGGCGGACAGGGCCCGCTCACGCACGGCGGCGGTGAACTCGCGCACGACCGAGACGGCCACGTCGGCGTCGAGCAGGGACCGTCGGATCTCCCGGACCGTCGCATCGATGTCCGCCTCGGAGAGCCGGCCCTTGGTGCGCAGGTTCTTGAAGGTTGACGTCAATCGATCGGACAGCGTGGCGAACACGGAACCTCACCGGTCAGTGCGGGGATGCGGGAGGTCCCAGGGTAACCGGGACTCAGCCACGCCGCCCCAGGCGCTCCGCCGCACGCGACGTGAGGTCGTCAACCAGGCGGGCGCGCCACGGGGTCCACGTCACCGGACCGGCAGCCGTGGCATCCGCCTCGGTCAGCGCACGCAGCGCCGCCAGGAGGTCCGGCCGGTGGTCGACGGCCGCGCAGAGCTCGTCGACCGTTGCCGGGTCGTCGGGGTCCCGACTGGTGGCCAGGATCGCCAGGGTCAGGTGGTGGCGTACCAGGCGTTCGACGTCGGCCGCGGATCGGGCATCGACACCGATCCGGCGCATGATGGCCGGGATGAGGCCCGCCCCCGCGACGCTGTGGTCCTCGGCGCCGGCCCGTTTGCCGATGTCGTGCAGCACCGCGGCGAGGAGGAGCACCTCGCCGCGATCGACCCCACGCACGTTCGCCACCGTCTCGACGAGGTGCCGGTCGACCGTGTGCCGGTGGATGGGCGAGCGTTGGGGACGGTTGCGCACCGCGGCCCACTCCGGCAGCCACCGGGTGACCACGCCCGCGAGGTCGAGGGTCTCCCACACCGGGACCTGCCCCGCGCCGCTGCCGAGCAGGGTGATCAGGTGCTCGCGCGCGGCAGCGGGCCACGGGTCGGGCAGGGCCGGTGTCCTGCCCAGGCTCTCGACGGTCACGGGCGACAGCGGCAGCCCCGACCGGGCGGCCGTGGCCGCGGCCCGCAGGCTGAGCAGGGAGTCGTCCTCCGGGCGCACGCCCGCGGCCAGGACCAGCTCGCCGTCGTGCTCGACCAACCCGTCGCCGACCGCGCGCAGCCGGGGCGCCAACCGTCGGCCCCTGCGCACGACGGGCCGGTAGTACGCCGGCCGCGCCAGCGCCTGCCGCGCGTGCCGCACCGTGGTGTCCAGCGCGTGGGCGATGGTGCGGCCCGCCTCGGCTATCCCGGCGAGCAGGTCGTCGGCGTCCCCCACGCCGAGCAGCTCCGCGACCTCGTCCTGATCCGCCCGCAGCAGGCGGTTGGTGGATCTCCTGGTGCTCACCTGGAGGGCGTCGCGCACGTCGAGAAGGTGCGTGTAGGCCGTGTCGACCGCTCCGTGGGGGCGGTCGGTGAGCCAGGTCGCGGCCAGGGCGAGCACGACGACGGCGTCCCGGATTCCTCCGCGCGCCTCCTTCAGATCGGGTTCCACCAGGTAGGCCAGCTCGCCGGCCCGCTCTGCCCGGGCCTTCGTCGTGCTGAGCAGCTCGGGGAGCCGGCGTCGGGCGGCCGAGCGCCAGTCCTCCAGCAGCGCGGTCCTCGCCCGGTGGACGACCGTGCGGTCGCCGGCCACCGCGCGCAGGTCGAGCAGGCCCACCGCGGCCGGCAGGTCCGCAGATGCCACCTGGCGGCACTGCGCCAGGGAGCGCACCGAGTGGTCGAGGTCGAGGCCGGCGTCCCAGATCGGGTACCACAACCGCTCGGCGACCCCGGCGACCTGGTCGCGGCTGTGGGTGCGCCCGTCGTGCACCAGCAGCAGGTCCAGGTCCGACGCCGGGCTCGCATCCGCGCGACCAAGGCTCCCCACCGCGCCCAGCGCCATGCCGTCCGCGGTCTCGAGCTCCGCGACGGCCTCGTCCCAGAGGCCGGCCAGGCGGCTGGAGACGAGTTGGGCGATCGCGGCGCGGCGGGTCACGCCGTCCGACCCCGGGCCCGTCATCCGGGCGGCCAGGTCCAACCGGTCGCCGCCGAGGCCCCGCACCCCCGTCCGGGGGTGCGGGGCCTCTCCTTGCGTAGCCGGTGGTCGGCTCGGGTTCACAGCGCGTCGGGACCGTGCTCACCGGTGCGGACGCGAGCCACGTCCTCGACCGGGACCGTCCAAACCTTCCCGTCCCCGATCTTTCCGGTGCTCGCAGCCTTCACGATCACGTCGGTGATCCCTGGAGCATCGATGTCCGCCACGAGGACCTCGATGCGCACCTTGGGGATCAGGTCGACGTTGTACTCGGCACCCCGGTAGACCTCGGTGTGGCCGCGTTGGCGACCGTAGCCGCTCGCCTCGCTCACCGTCATGCCGCGGACCCCGGCGGCCTCGAGGGCCGCCTTCACGTCGTCGAGCCGGTGCGGCTGGATGACACCCGTGACCAGCTTCATGCCTTCACCTCCGTGGTTGCGCGGTCTGCACCGCTGCCCAATCCGGTCGCCGGCTCACTCTGGCGCACGCGTCCGCCTCCGAGGACCTCGTAGGCGCCCTCGCCGTGCACCCCCAGGTCGATCCCGCTGACCTCGACCTCGTCGGCCACCCGCCAGCCCATCGTCGCCTTGAGGGCGAGCCCGATGACCAACGTGACCACCGCCGAGAGCGTGATGGCGACCGCCGCGATGATGATCTGGACCGCCAGCAGGCTGGCCCCCCCGCCGTAGAACAGGCCACCGTCGGTGGCCAGGAAGCCGATCGCCACCGTTCCGACAAGCCCGCCGACCAAGTGGACGCCGACGACGTCCAGCGAGTCGTCGTACCCGAACCGGTACTTTAGGCCCACGGCCAGGGCGCACAACGCACCGGCAACCAACCCGAGCACGATCGCTCCGACCGGGTGCAGGGACCCGGCCGCCGGCGTGATCGCGACGAGACCCGCGACCACGCCTGACGCCGCGCCGAGCGACGTGGCGTGCCCATCCCGAATCCGCTCGGTGACCAACCAGCCGAGGATCGCGGCGGCAGCCGCGGTCGAGGTGTTCACCCACGCCAGACCGGCCAGGCCATCGGCCCCATAGGCGGAGCCCGCGTTGAAGCCGAACCAGCCGAACCAGAGGAGCGCCGCGCCGAGCATGACGAACGGCAGGTTGTGCGGGCGCATCGGCTCCTTGCCGAAGCTTTTGCGCTTGCCGACGATCAGCACCAGCACCAGCGCGGCGACGCCGGCGTTGATGTGCACGACCGTGCCGCCCGCGAAGTCCACCGGATCGGCGATCCCAGCGAAGGGACCATCGGCGCTGAGCAGCCCGCCGCCCCACACCATGTGGGACATCGGGAAGTACGCCAGGGTCACCCAGAGACCCGTGAACACCAGCCAGGTGCTGAACTTCACGCGCTCAGCCAGCGCCCCGGAGATCAGGGCCACCGTGATGATGGCGAAGGTGGCCTGGAAGCCGACGTCGACGATGATGGGAAGGCCGCCGTCGATGACGGCTTCACCGGCCTCGTCGAACACACCCCCGCCACCGAGGGCGAACTGCTCGAAGGGGTTGCCGAAGAACCCACCGCTGTCGCCGTTGGTCGTCAGGACACCCGATCCGTAGGACATCGACCAGCCCCACAGCACGTACAGGACGCCGACCACGCCCATGGCGCCGAACGACATCATCATCATGTTGAGCACGGCCTTGCCGCGCACCATTCCCCCGTAGAAGAACGCAAGTCCTGGGGTCATCAGCAGCACGAGCGATGCTGAGACCAGCATCCATGCTGTGAGCCCGCTGTCCAGCTCAGCCATACGATCGCCTCCCTCGCCCAGCCGGACGGCTGGTCGTCCCCCACTGTCGGGGAGGGCTGTTTCGCGGGGCAGCCGTGACGGTTACGCCCGGGTGACAACCCACGGCGTTGTGTGAACGTCGTGTTTCCGCCCGGGGGCGGACCGCCACGCCGCAGCGGGGAGCGTCAGGCGGAGAGCAGCCCGTCGACGAAGGTCTCGGGGTCGAACGGGGCGAGGTCGTCGGGACCCTCACCGAGCCCGACCAGCTTCACCGGGACGCCCAGCTCGCGCTGGACCGCGACCACGATGCCGCCCTTGGCCGTGCCGTCGAGCTTCGTGAGCACGATCCCGGTGACCCCCGCGACCTCGGCGAAGACCTGCGCCTGGCGCAGCCCGTTCTGACCGGTGGTCGCGTCGAGGACCAGGAGGACCTCGGTGATGGTCCCCCCGCGCGAGAGCACCCGCACGATCTTGCCGAGCTCGTCCATCAGCCCGGCCTTGTTCTGCAGCCGGCCGGCGGTGTCGACCACGACGACGTCGGTCCCCTCGGCCTGGGCGCGACGCAGCGCGTCGAAGGCCACGGCCGCCGGGTCACCGCCGTCTCGGTCCGACCGCACGGTGTGCACCCCGACCCGAGCCCCCCAGGTCTGCAGCTGGTCGGCGGCGGCGGCGCGGAAGGTGTCGGCGGCCCCGAGCACCACGCTGCGCCCGTCGGCCACGAGCACGCGGGCGAGCTTGCCGACGGTCGTCGTCTTGCCCGTCCCGTTGACCCCGACCACCAGGACGACGGCCGGCTCCCCGTCGGCGCCCGTGACGCCCAGCGAACGGTCCACCGTCGGGTCGAGCAGCTCGAGCAGCTGATCACGGAGGAGCCGCCGGACCGCGGTTGGCTCCGCGACTCCCAGCACCCGGACCTGCTCGCGCAGCCGGTCGACCAGCTCGGCGGCAGGGCCCGCGCCCATGTCGGCCAAGAGCAGCGCGTCCTCGATCTCGTCCCAGTCCTCCGCGGCGAGGTGGTCCCGGGACAGCACGCTGAGCAGCGCCGATCCCAACGGCGACCCCGACCGGGCGAGGCGACCCCGCAGCCGGGCCATCCGTCCCGCAACGGGTTCGGGCACGTCGCGCTCGGGGGGCGCGGCCTGCACGAGCTCGTCACGGGCCGATGGGACGCCGGGAGTGAGCACGTCCGCGCCCGGCACCGCCGGTGGCGACAGGTCCTCGACGGTCGCCTCGCGCTGGGTGTGCGGCCACTCCGCGCGGGCCTCGGCCCGACGGCGCCGCCAACGGGGCAGCAGGGCAACGCCGCCCCCGACGATCGCCAGGACCGGCAGGACGAGCAGGAGGATGTCGCCGAGATCGTTCACCGGGTCAGTCTCTCATCGAGCGGTCCGCCGCTGCCGCCGGTCAGCCCCGCCCCTCCTCGGATCGGCGGGGAACCCGCCCGCGCAGGCCGCCGACGGCCCGCTGGGTCACCCGGGCGAACGGCTGGGCCATCTCCGCCGGCTCGATGTAGGCGTTCGAGGGTTGCTCGCCGAACGTGAAGAGGTCGTCGAGACCGCCCTCCTCGTCCTCCGCCCTGCTCCCGAGCTCGTGACGCGCATGACCGGGCGCGCCGGCACCGGGATCGGGCTCGCGGCGCACCGCGGAGCGAAGGTCTCCCACGAACTGCCGGGCCCCTGCTCCGCCACGCCCCAGCCCGGAGACGGCCATCGCGACCAGGGCGGCCCCGAGAGCGACAAGGATCCAGGTGGTGGGCGTCATTCTCCGAGTATCGGCACCGGCCTCGATGATCGCCCGCCGGGCACCCGGGGCGGCGTCGATCGGCACAGCATCTCCACGGGTCAACGCGGGTCGGCGCAGGTCAGCCCGCGACGTCCTCCCGTAGCCGTTGGCTGATGACCGTCGTCACCCCGTCGTCCCGCATGGTCACGCCGTAGAGCGCGTCGGCGATCTCCATGCTGCGCTTCTGGTGAGTCACCACGATGAGCTGGCTGTCCCGGCGCAGCTCGGTGAGGATCTCGAGCAGACGACCGAGGTTCACGTCGTCGAGCGCTGCCTCGACCTCGTCGAGCACGTAGAAGGGGCTCGGCCGGGCCAGGAAGATCGCGACGAGGAGTGCGATCGCGGTGAGGGACCTCTCGCCACCGGACAGCAGCGACAACCTCTTGACGTTCTTGCCGGCCGGCCGCGCCTCGACGTCGACCCCCGTGGCGAGCATGTCCTGCGGATCGGTGAGCACCAACCGCCCGTGGCCACCGGGGAACAGCCGGGAGAAGACCTGCTCGAACTGGACGGCCGTGTCCCGGTAGGCGTCGGCGAACACCTGCTCCACCCGACTGTCGATCTCCCCGATCACCTGCTCGAGGTCGGTGCGGGACCGCTTGAGGTCGGCCAGCTGCGTGGCCAGGAACCCGTGCCGCTCCTCCAGCGCCGCGTACTCTTCCAGGGCCAGGGGGTTGACCCTGCCGAGAAGGGAGAGGGCACGCTCGGCCGACCGCAGCCGCTTCTCCTGCTCGGCGCGGACGTACGGACGGAGCACCTCGGCGCCGTCGTCGTCCCGGACGACCACCGGCTGCTCCGGCCCGAAGTCGGCGAGCAGCGCCTGGGGGTCCAGTCCGAGCTCGGTCACGGCCCGCTCCTCGAGCTGGGTGACCCGGAGCTCCTGCTGCGCCCTGGCCACCTCGTCGCGGTGCGCCACGTCGGTGAGCTCGGCCAGCTCGGCCGTCGAACGATCCAGGTCCGCCCGGACGCCCACCAGCGCCGCGTCGCGCTCCGCCCGCGCCGCCTCGGCCTCGGCCCGCGCCTCCGACGCCCGGTGCAGGGAGCTCTCGATGGCGGCCAAGGTCCGTTCCGCGCCGCGCTGGACCGCCCGAGCCCGGCGGGCCTGCTCCGCGCGGCCCAGCGCGCGCTGGGCGGCCAGCTCACGGGCCTGCCGTTCGGCCCCCGCGGCACGCTCGAGCGACTCGGCGCGGCCGGCCAACGCCCGGGCCCGCTCCTCCAGGGTGCGCAGGGCGAGCCTTGCCTCGGTCTCCGCCGTCCGGGCCTGCGCCGCCTGCTCCGCCGCCGCGTCGCGCTCCGCCACGGCGTGCTCGGTCTGCTGCCCGGACTCCACCGGGTCGGCCTCCGCCCGGCCGAGCCGGTCGCTCAGCTCGGTCAGGGCCGCCTGCTCCGCCGCCAGCCGCTCCACCGCGGCGTCCAGCGCGGTCTGGGCGCGGTCGACCTCGGCCCGCGCGCCCCTGGCCGCGGATCCCAGGTGCCCCAGCTGCTCGGCGACGGCTGCGAGCGCGGCGTCGGACTCGTGCAGCCGCTCGAGGGCGGCGTCGTGCCGCTCCGTTGCCTCCGCCTCGACCCGTTCGGCAGTCGCGATCTGGAACCGGGTCCGCTCGGCGCGGGCCGTGGCGTCGTCGACCCGTCCCCGCGCGTCATCCAGCGCCCGCTGCAGCTCGAGGACGCCGGGTGCACTCGCCGATCCGCCGGCGGCGCGGAGGCTCCCGAGCAGGTCCCCACCGCGCGTCACCGCGGTCAGCTCGGGACGAGCGGCGACCAGGGCACGGGCACGGGCCAGATCGGGCACGACGACGATGCCCGCCAGCAACCGCTCCACCGCACCGCGGATCCCCGCGGGCGCCTGGACGAGGTCGGCCGCGGGCACCGCCTCGTCGGGCAGCCCGGTGGGACGCTCGGGTCCCGGCTCGTCCGAGCCCACCAGGAGGTTCGCGCGGCCGGCGTCGTCGTCCCGGAGCCAGCGCAGGGCGTCGACCGCCGTGTCCACCGACGCGACCGCGACCGCGTCGGCGACGCCACCCAGGGCCGCGGTGAGCGCGTCCTCGTAGCCGGGCTCGACGGCGAGCAGGGCGGCCACCGTGCCGAGCACGCCGCCCACGCCGTCCGCCGCGAGCAGCGCACCGGCGCCGTCCTTGCGGACCAGGCTCATCTCCAGGGCCTCGACCCGCGCCTGCCAGGTCGCCCGGTCGCTCGCGGCCGACCGTTCGGCCTCGCGGAGCTCGGTCAGGGCCGCCGTCGCCTGCTCGAGGGCCTGGACCGCCGCCTCGTGCTCGGCGTCGAGTCCCTCCTCGCCCTCCTCGGCCCCCGCGACCTGGGACTCCAGCGCCGCGAACTGCATCGCTGCCTCGTGACCGCGCCGCTGCGCCTCGGCGACCGTCTGACGCATCCGGCCGATCTCGGCCTCGATCGCCTCGGTCCGGCTGCGCTTGGCCGAGACCTGACCGGCCAGCTGGGCGAGACCCTCGCGACGGTCGGCGACCGCGCGGTGCAGGTCGGCCAGGTGGCGCTCGGCCTCGCGGACCCGCTCCTCGGTCCGGTCGCGCTCGGCGGTGGCCGTCTCGACGGCGGCTCGGGCCAGCCCCACCTCGGCGAGCAGCTCGGTCTCGGCCGCGCGCGCGCGCTCGGCCTGTGCGGCCAGGTCGTCGGGGTCTGGTCCGGCCGGGGCGGCGTCGTCGTCGGCCGAGCCGAGCAGCCGCAGCCGTTCGGCGGCGAGCGTCGCGGTGCCCAGCAGCCGCTCCCGGGTCGCCGACAGGCGGTACCAGACCTCGCCCGCGGCGGACAGCTCCGGCGCGGCCGTCGCGGCCTCGGCCTCCAGCCGGGTGAGCCTGCTGCGAGCGGCCCCGAGTGCCGTCTCCACCTCGGTGCGTCGGCGTCGCAGCTCGGTCTCGTCCGCGATCTCCTGGTGCAGGGTCGTGGTGAGGTCGGCCAGGTCGTCGGCGAGCAGCCGCGCCTTGGCGTCGCGCAGGTCGGACTGGATGGTCTGCGCGCGACGGGCCACCTCCGCCTGGCGACCCAGCGGCCCGAGCTGGCGGCGCAGCTCGGCGATGAGGTCCGTCAGCCGGGTCAGGTTGGCCTGCATCGCGTCGAGCTTGCGCTGCGCCTTCTCCTTGCGCTTGCGGTGCTTGAGGATCCCCGCGGCCTCCTCGATGAAGCCGCGGCGCTCCTCGGGCGTCGCGCGCAGGATGGTGTCGAGCTGCCCCTGCCCGACCACCACGTGCATCTCCCGGCCCATGCCGGTGTCCGAGAGCAGCTCGGTGATGTCCAGCAGCCGGCAGGACGACCCGTTGATCGCGTACTCCGACCCGCCGCTGCGGAACAGGGTGCGCGAGATCGTCACCTCGCTGTACTCGATGGGCAGCAGGCCGTCGGTGTTGTCGATGGTCAGCGACACCTCGGCGCGGCCGAGCGGAGGGCGCCCCGACGTCCCGGCGAAGATGACGTCCTCCATGCTCCCGCCGCGCAACGACTTGGCGCCCTGCTCGCCCATCACCCAGGCGAGGGCGTCGACGACGTTGGACTTGCCCGAGCCGTTGGGCCCGACGACGCAGGTGATCCCCGGCTCGAAGTTCAGCGTCGTCGCCGAGGCGAACGACTTGAACCCCCGCAGGGTCAGCGTCTTCAGGTGCACGGACCGAGCCTAGGAGGTCGCCGCGCGCGGAAGGTGCAGGCGCTCGGTCACAGGCCCGGGAACCACAGAGCGATCTCGCGCCCGGCCGAGTCGACGGAGTCCGAGCCGTGCACGATGTTCTGGGTCACGGGCGTCCCCCAGTCGCGACCCAGGTCCCCGCGGATGGTCCCGGGGGCCGCTGCCGTGGGGTCGGTCGCCCCGGCCAGCGTGCGGAACGCCTCGATGACCCGCTCACCCTCGACCACCGCAGCCACCACCGGTCCCGACGCCATGAAGTCCACAAGGGGTCGGAAGAAGGGCTTGCCCTCGTGCTCGGCGTAGTGCGCGTGCAGCAGGTCGAGATCGGGAATGCGCAGGTCCAGCGCGAGGAGCACATACCCCTTGCTCTCGACCCGGCGCAGCACCTCCCCGACCAGGCCGCGGCGCACGCCGTCGGGCTTGACCAGGACAAGGGTGCGTTCGGTTGCAGGCATGGCCGACACCCTAGCCGCCGCCCCCGGTGACCGGCCCGTCGGTCTCGCGTGCCGCCCGCTCCCGGTCGATCCGTCCGCCGAGCCGCAGCGCGACCACCCAGAGCAGCACGAAGATCCCGCCGACGACGAACATCATGGGCACGAGAAGGCCGATCACCAGCACGGGGACCTGCAGCACGGATCCGAGGACGTAGCCCGCCCGCGTACGGAGCAGGCCGGCCGTGACGAGCAGAGCGACTCCGAGCCCGGCCCCAGCCCCCCAGACGACCCCGGAGGGTGCCAGACGCAGCCCGAACGCCACCAGCGCGGCGAACCCGACGACGAAGGCCTCGAGGACGAGGATCGTCGCGGCGAACTGCCGCTTGGCGGACCGGGGGGCCGCGGTCGTGTCCATGGCGGCCAAGGCTACCCAGGGTGGACGTCGGCGCCTGCCATGCCTTCGGCGATGATTCGGACCAGCGCAGCGACCGCCTCGGGCGCTCCGGGCCCGCGAGCGGCCACCTCGAGCCGCTGCCCGGGCATGGCGCCGAGCCGCATCAGGGCCAGGACGCTGGCCGCATCGGCGCCGTCCACCGTGACCTGCGCCGAGTGGTTCCCCACCTCTCGGGCCAGGAGCGCCGCGGGGCGGGCGTGGAGCATGACCGTGAGCATCACCTTGGCCGAGGCGGTCTCGGGCGCCCGGCCCGTGGCCGCGGCGTCGGTCATCGCACCGTCCCGGTCCGGCGCAGACGGCATGTCCGGCACCTCAACGCCTGCCCAGCAGCATGCGCGCCTCGGCCACCAGGGTGATCGAGCCGGTGACGAGCACACCCGCGCCCGACGCGTGCCTGCTGTCGGCGGACTCGGCCAGGTCGACGGCACGCGCGATCGCATCGTCCAGGCGGTCCGCCGCGTACACCCGGTCCGCGCCGAACACCTCGACCGCCGCCGCCTTCAGGTCGTCCACGTCGGCCGAGCGCGGCGAGCCCGACCTGGTGATCACGATCTCGTCGAGCAGGGGCTCGAGCCCGGCGAGCATCTGCTCAGCGTCCTTGTCCGCCAAGATCCCCACCACCCCGACCATCCGGGTGAAGGTGAACGCCTCCTCGACCGCCGCGACGAGCGCCTCGACGCCGGCCGGGTTGTGGGCCGCGTCGACGAGGATCGACGGTGACGTCCTCACCAGCTCCAGGCGTCCGGGGGCCTGTGCATCGCCGAAGGCGATCTCGACCGCGTCGCCGGCCAGCGCGGCCCCGCCGCGCAGCAGCAGCTCGACCGTCGAGAGCGCGAGGAGCGCGTTGTGCGCCTGGTGACCGCCATGCAGGGGCAGGAAGATGTCCGTGTACAGGCCGCCGGTGGTCCGCAACGCGAGCACCTGGCCGCCGACGGCCACCTCCCGGGTCGAGACCTCCAGGTCGACGCCCTCGCGCAGCACCCGCACGCCCCGTTCTGCGGCGGCCGCCAGGACCACGCCGTCCACCTCGGACCGCTGCTCGGCGAGCACCAGCTCGCTCCGCTCCTTGATGATGCCCGCCTTCTCCCCGGCGATGTCCACCAGGTCGTGGCCGAGCCAGCGCTCGTGGTCCCGTGAGATCGGGGTGATCACCGCGATGTCGGCGTCGGCGACGTTCGTCGCATCCCACACGCCGCCCATGCCCACCTCGATCACGGCGACGTCGACCGGCGCGTCGGCGAACGCCGCGAAGGCCATGACGGTGAGCACTTCGAAGAAGCTCATCCGCGGCCCGCCATCGGCCTGGGACCGCTGGTCGACCATGTGGATGTACGGCACGACGTCCTGCCACAGGGCGACGAACCGCTCGGGCGAGAGCGGCTCGCCGTCGACGGCGATGCGTTCGGTGACGCTGGACAGGTGCGGGCTGGTGAACAGCCCGGTCCGCAGTCCGTGCTCCCGGATGAGGCGCTCGATCATCCGGGCGGTGGACGTCTTGCCGTTCGTCCCGGTGATGTGCACCACCCGGAACGCCCGCTGCGGGTCGCCGAGCAGGTCGCAGACCTCGCGCACGCGGTCCAGCGTGGGGTCGAAGTCGTGCTCCGGGGCCCGGTCGAGGATCGCCGCGTACACCTCCCGCAGGGCGTCGTCCTCGCCCAGACCGAGCCGCCTCTCCTCGCTCATGCGCGGCTCACATCCACCTGCGGGGCGCGGCCGATTCCGGCGTTCACCGTCATCGACGTCGCCAGGGTCTCCGCCGCGATCATCTCCTGGTGCGCGCGCACGGCCGCGACGTGATCGGCCGGGACGGTGACCGCCAGCGCGATCCGGTCCGACACCTGCAGCCCGGCCGCCTTGCGCTCATCCTGCACCTGCCGGACCAGGTCGCGCGCGTATCCCTCGGCGAGCAGCTCGTCGTCCAGCTGGGTGTCGAGCAGGACGACGCCGTCGTCGCCGAGCACCGCGGCGACCTGGCCCTCCGGCGCGTCGTCGGCCACGACGGTGGTCAGCTCGTACTCCCCGTCGAGCAGGGGGACCCCCCCGGCCTCCGTCTGCACCACCACGTCGTCGCCGTCCTGGGCCCAGCGACCCGCCTTGGCGGAACGGATGACGTCCTGCACCTGCCGGCCGAGCCGGGGCCCGACGGCGCGGGCGTTGACCGCCAGGCGCGTGGTGACGCCCAGCTCGGCGAGGGTCACCTCCGACAGGTCGATCAGGGTGATCTGCTTGACGTTCAGCTCGGCCCGCATGAGCGGGAGGTAGGGCTCGAGCACCCCTGGTGCACGCACCGCGACGGCCAGCTCACGCAGCGGCTGACGCACGCGGAGGCTGTGGGACTTGCGCAGGCCGAGCGTCGCCGAGACCACCTCGCGCACCTGGTCCATCGCGACGACGAGGTCGGCGTCGGCCGGCACGCCGGCGTCCGGCTCCGGCCAGTCGGTCAGGTGGACGCTGCGCCCGCCGGTAAGCCCGCGCCAGATCTCCTCGCCCACGAGCGGGGCGAGCGGCGCGATGAGGCGCAGCAGCCGCTCGAGGGCGGTCCAGAGCGTGTCGAACGCGTCGGGGTCCTCGTCCCAGAAACGCTGGCGCTGGGTCCGCACGTACCAGTTGGTGAGCAGGTCCAGGTGCTCCCGGACGGACTCGCAGGCGCCGGCGATGTCGTAGCCGTCCATCTGGCCGGTGACCCGCTCGATCAGGTCCCGGGTCCTGGCCAGCAGGTACCTGTCCATCGGCGAGAGCCCGGCCACGCGCTCGGCCGCCACGGGCTGGGCCCGGTACCCCGAACCGCCGTCGGCCGCGCCCGCGTAGAGCGACAGGAAGTAGTAGGTGCTCCACAGCGGGAGGAGCACCTGGCGCACGGCCTCGCGAATCCCCTCCTCGACCACCACGAGGTTGCCGCCGCGAAGGATGGGCGAGGACATCAGGAACCACCGCACGGCGTCCGAGCCGTACACGTCCCACATCGCAACCGGGTCGGGGAAGTTGCGCAGCGACTTGCTCGCCTTGCGCCCGTCGTCGCCGAGCACGATCCCGTGGCACATCACGTTGCGGAAGGCCGGGCGGTCGAAGATCGCGGTGGCCAGCACGTGCAGGGTGTAGAACCAGCCGCGGGTCTGGCCGATGTACTCCACGATGAAGTCGCCCGGGTAGTGGTTCTCGAACCAGTCGGTGTTCTCGAACGGGTAGTGCACCTGCGCGAACGGCATGGATCCGGAGTCGAACCACACGTCGAGCACGTCGGGGATGCGCCGCATGGTGCTGGCGCCGGTGGGGTCGTCCGGGTTGGGCCGGGTCAGGTTGTCGATGAACGGCCGGTGCAGGTCGGTGACCGGCACGCCGAAGTCGGCCTCCAGCTCCGCCACCGAGCCGTACACGTCCATCCTCGGGTGGGCTGGGTCGTCGCTCACCCACACCGGGATGGGCGTGCCCCAGTATCGGTTGCGCGAGATGGACCAGTCGCGGGCCCCCTCGAGCCACTTGCCGAACTGTCCGTCCTTGATGTGCTCGGGGATCCAGGTGATCTCCCCGTTGAGCTCGACCATGCGATCGCGGAACTGGGTCACACGGACGAACCAGCTGCCGACCGCCTTGTAGATCAACGGGTTACGGCACCGCCAGCAGTGCGGGTAGGCGTGCTCGTAGGTCTCGTGCCGCACGAGCACAGTGCGCTGCGCGGGCGGGACGTTCTTCATGGGGCCGGTGCCGGCCTTGAGATCCGCCACGATCCGCGGGTTCGCCTCGAAGACCTGCATCCCGGCGTAGTCCGCGACCTCGGACGTGAAGCGTCCCTTGCTGTCCACCGGGACAACGGGCGTGATGCCCGCCGCGTCGCAGGCCACCATGTCGTCCTCACCGAAGGCGGGCGCCAGGTGGACCACGCCGGTGCCGTCCTCGGTGGTCACGAAGTCGGCGAGGAGCAGCCGGTGCGCGCCCGGGTGGCCCTCGAAGTACCCGAACGGGGGGGTGTAGCGACGCCCCGCGAGAGCCGTGCCGGTCAGGGTCTCCAGGAGCGTGCCCTGCTCGCCGGCCTCGGCGCACCCCTCGGCGTCGTCCGCCGCCTGCGCGGGCCCGAACGCGCCGAGCTCCCGCTCGTAGGCGGCCAGCCGGGACGCCGCCACGATCACGACCTCGCCGTGCAGCGGCGAACCGGACCCCGGGCACACCCGCACGTACTCGATGTCCGGACCGACGGCCACTGCCAGGTTGGACGGCAACGTCCACGGCGTGGTGGTCCACAGCAGCAGCAGCTCACCGGACTCCAGCCGCACCCCGATGGTGACGGCGGGGTCCTGGCGCGACGCGTAGACGTCGTCGTCCATCCGCAGCTCGTGGTTGGACAGCGGGGTCTCGTCGCGCCAGCAGTAGGGCAGCACCCGGTACCCCTCGTATGCCAGGCCCTTGTCGTACAGCTGCTTGAACCCCCAGATCACCGACTCCATGAACGTCAGGTCGAGGGTCTTGTAGTCGTTCTCGAAGTCCACCCACCGTGCCTGACGGGTGACGTAGTCCTCCCACTCGTCGGCGTAGCGGAGCACAGACTCCTTGCACGCGGTGTTGAAGGCCTCGATCCCCATCTGCTCGATCTGCGCCTTGTCGGTGATCCCCAGGATCCGCTCGGCCTCGAGCTCGGCGGGCAGCCCGTGGGTGTCCCAGCCGAAGCGACGCTCGACGCGTCGCCCCCGCATCGTCCGGTATCGCGGGACGACGTCCTTGGCGTACCCGGTGAGCAGGTGGCCGTAGTGCGGCAGGCCGTTGGCGAACGGGGGGCCGTCGTAGAAGACGAACTCGTTGCTGCCGTCGGGTCCGGCCGGCCTGGCGTCCACGGAGGCGGCGAACGTGCCGTCAGCCGCCCAGTACTCCAGCACCTCCCGCTCGAGGGCGGGCAGGTCCGGTGCGGCGGGCACGGCCGAGCCGTCGGCACGGTGCAGGGGATAGACCATCGGCGAGGCTCCTGGTTCGTCACGGCGTCGATCATGCGAGGACGACGCCCCACCGACCGGTGGGTCACCGCGGTACCACCTCGCTTGCCGGCGCACCGGGAAGGCCCGGACGACGACCGCTCGTGCAGGCTGTGACGGGCCCACCCGTCCGGTTCTACTAGGGGGACCGAGGCGCGTGGGCGCTGGGGTTCCCGGTTCTTCCGGAGGCTCGCCGGTGATGGCCGGGTCGTCGCCTGTGCGTCCGATGCTACCCGGGCCCCCGGGGTGCTGAGGCCCGCGCACCGCCACCGCGGGTGGGCGCGTCGGACCGCCGAGGCGACTTGCAGTTGACGCAACGTCAACGTCTAGCGTCTCCTGAGTCCGACAGGGAGGTGAAGGGAATGGGTGACCACTCGATCCGCGAGGTGGCGCGCGTCAGCGGCACGACGAGCCGCACGCTCCGCCACTACGAGGCGGTCGGAGTGCTCGAGCCCACCTGGGTGGGAGCGGGGGGCGTCCGGTTCTACGACGACGACGCCCTCGTCCGCCTGCAGGAGGCGCTGGTGCTGCGCAGTCTTGGCATGCCGCTCGCCCAGATCCGCGACGTGCTCGACGGCGACCGTGACCGGCTGGCCGCCCTGCGCCTTCATCTCGCTGAACTGCGCAGGGAGCAGCACCGAATGGCGCGGATGGCCGCGTCGGTCGAGCGGACGATCGACACACTGACCGAAGGAGGCCCTCTCGTGGCCGAGAAGATGTTCGACGGGTTCGACCACACGCAGTACGAGCAGGAGGTCACCGAACGCTGGGGCACGGACGCGTACGCGTCCGGCGACGCCTGGTGGCGGGGCATGAGCGACGCGGAGAAGGCCGCGTGGAAGGACCGTGCGGACCGGCTCGGCGACGACTGGGCTGCCGCGGCAGAGTCCGGGGTGACGGCCGAGTCCGCCGAGGCCCAGGACCTGGCTCGCCGGCACGCCGACTGGCTGGCCGACATCCCGGGGACGCCGGGGCACGGCACGGGGGCCCCTGCGAAGGAGTACCTGGCGGGCCTGGGTGACATGTACGTCGCCGATCCCCGGTTCGCCGCCAACTACGGCGGCGTCGAGGGCGCGACGCTCGTCCGGGATGCGCTGCGCATCTACGCCGAGCGTGCCCTCTAGCCCCTCCCCTCCCCGGTGATCATGCAGGGCGTGCACGCCCGGGCGGCCGCGCCCTGCATGATCACGCACGGGGGGTGGGGGCGGTCACTCCAGGGGGGTGCGGGCCACCTGGGTGTTGGACACCTGTGCCCGCGGTCGGATCACCATCGAGTCGATGTTCACGTGGTGCGGCCTGGTCAGGCACCAGACGATCGCGTCGGCCACGTCGTCGGCGACCAGCGGGCCCTCGACGCCGGCGTAGACGGCCTCGGCACGGGCGGCGTCGCCGCCGAACCGGTTGAGCGAGAACTCCTCGGTGTGCACCATGCCGGGGGCGATCTCGATCACCCGCACCGGCTCCCCCATCAGCTCGAGCCGCATGGTGGAGACGAGCCCCCGCTCGGCGTGCTTGGCCGCCACGTAGCCGCCTCCCCCGGGGTACGTCCCGTGCGCGGCGGTCGAGGTCACGACGACGACGTCGCCGCGGCCCGAGGCGCGCAGGTCCGGCAGCAGGGCCTGGGTCACCCGGAGTGTGCCCAGCACGTTGACCTCGTACATCGCCCGCCAGTCCTCGACCGATCCGGTCGCGACCGCGTCCATCCCGACGGCTCCACCGGCGTTGTTCACCAGGGCGTGGACCGGCCCTGCCGACCGGACCTGCTCCGCCAGCCGGGCGACGTCGTCGTCGGACGTGATGTCCGCCACCACCGCGACCGCGCCGGTCCGCGCCGCGAGGGCCTCCAGCCGCTCGGCGCGGCGGGCCACCGCCACGACGTCCCACCCGCTCGCGCGCAGCAGGCGCACGGTCGCGGCCCCGATGCCCGACGACGCCCCCGTCACCACGGCGCGCAACGTCACGATGCCCTCCCCTTCGACAAGCCCACCCGACCTACCGTGATCATGCAAGGTCTGACCAACCGCGGGCAAACCTTGCATGATCACCCATCGGGGATGAGCGACCGACGATCGCGACTAGTCTGGATGGCGGATCCCGGGCCGCCCCTTGGCCCGGTCCCCCGGCCGCGCCCTTGGTCGCGATCCGCAGGTCGGCAGCTGGACCGACCGAGACCCGTTCTGCGCCTCTGCCGCGCACCCCGACGCCTCCATGGAGCGCCCTGTGGCTCATCCTCCAGCACGGCCCGGCGCGCGACCGGTGCGCCCCGACCCGGCGCCCCGGGCCGCCCGGCCGATCCGGCGCCGCCGAGCCCTCGCGGCCGCCGCCGCCCTCGCCGCCCTCGGGCTGGGCGCATGCGGCTCGCCGGACCCCGCCACGCCCGGCGACGCACCGAACCCGCAGGCCGCCCCGGTCAGGGCCTCGTTCCCGATGACCATCGACAACTGCGGGTTCGAGGTCACCGTGGACCGGCCACCCGCGCGGGTCGTGACGATCAAGTCGTCCGCCACCGAGATGCTGCTCGCCCTCGGTCTGGCCGACCGCATCGTGGGCGTCGGGTTCCCCGACGGTCCCGTGGCCGAGCAGCACGCCGACGCGGCCGCCGGCCTGAGGGTCCTGGCCGACCGCGTTCCGTCGGTCGAGGTAGTGCTCGAGGTCGAGCCGGACCTGGTCTACGCGGGGTGGGAGTCCAACCTCACCGGAGAGGGCGCCGGCGAGCGCGCCACGCTCGCCGATCTCGGGGTGGCGAGCTACGTGTCCCCCGCCGCGTGCAAGGACCCGGCGTACCAGCCCGACCGGCTGACCCTCGAGCACGTGCTCGCCGAGATCACCCAGGTCGGCGAGCTCCTCGGCGCAGCCGAGGCTGCCGCGGACCTGGTCGCGGCCCAGCGTGCCGCGCTGCGGACCGTCGAGCCGGACGACCGCGGCCTGACGGCCCTGTGGTACTCGTCGGGCACCGACATCCCGTACGTGGGAGCGGGGATCGGGGCCCCCCAGCTGATCATGGAGAGCGTCGGCCTGACGAACATCGCCGGAGGCGTGGCCGACACGTGGGCGTCGTTCAGCTGGGAGCAGGTCGTGGCCGACGACCCGGACGTGATCATCCTGGTGGACGCCTCGTGGAACACCGCCGAGGCCAAGCGCGAGCTCCTCGCCACGAACCCGGCGACGGCGAATCTCACCGCGGTGGTCCACGAGCGGTACCTCGTGGTGCCGTTCGCGGGCAGCGAGGCGGGGGTCCGGACCGTCCCCACCATCGTCGACCTCGCCGCCGGCCTCGCGGAGCTGCGGACCGGATGAGCGACCCCTCGCGCCGGCTCCCCTCGGCGGTGGCCCTCGCCACGACCGTCGTCGTGTTGCTGGCGTCTATCACCGCGGCGGTGACGGTCGGGCCGGCCGACATCGCGGCGACGGACGTGTGGCGCTCGATCGGCGACCACCTGCTCGGACCGGTCGACGACCCGACGCTCGGTGTGCTCCGGGACGGGATCGTGTGGCAGCTGCGGCTGCCGAGGGTGCTCACCGCCGCGGCCGTGGGGGCCGGGCTGGGCGTGGCCGGCGCCGTCATGCAGTCCCTGACCCGCAACCCGCTTGCCGACCCGTACCTGCTCGGGCTGTCGTCGGGTGCCTCGCTCGGGGCGGTCGCAGTCCTGGTGCTGGGGGCCGGCCTGCTCCTTCCGGTCGCCGCGTTCGGCGGCGCCGTGCTGGCGATGGTCGCCGCCCTCACGCTGGCCGGATCGCTGGGCACCATCACGCCGGGTCGTACCGTCCTGGCGGGCCTCGCGGTGGCCCACCTCGCCGCGGCGGGCACCTCCTTCATCATCTTCTGGTCCGCCACCGGCGACTCCTACCGGGAGATCCTCTCCTGGCTGATGGGCTCGCTCGCGGGCGCCGAGTGGCCGTCCGTCGCGATCGCGGCCGGGGCCGTCCTGGTGCTCGGCACCACCCTGGCGATGCAGGGCCGCACGCTGGACGCCTTCGCCTTCGGCGACACGGCCGCGGCCGCGCTCGGCATCGACGTCAACCGGACCCGCTGGGTGCTGCTCACGGTGGTGGCGCTGCTCACCGGTGCCATGGTCTCGGTCAGCGGGGCGATCGGGTTCGTCGGGCTGGTGATGCCGCACGCCGTGCGCCTGCTCGTGGGTCCCGCGCACCGCCGGCTGCTGCCCCTGACGGCCCTGGCCGGGGCCTCGTTCCTGGTCTGGGCCGACACCGCGGCCCGTGCCGTCTTCGAGCCCCGCGAGCTCCCGGTCGGGATCGTGACCGCCTTCCTCGGGGCTCCGGTGTTCGCGTTGCTGCTCTGGCGACGACGCAGCGCCGTCGGGGACGTCGCATGAGCGCGCCCGATCGCCTCGAGCCCGCCGACCTGCGGGTCACCGACCTGCGCTGGTCGGTCGACGGGACGGACATCCTCACCGGCGTCGGCTGCACCGCGCCGGGAGGGGCGCTCACCGGCCTGCTCGGCCCGAACGGCGCCGGGAAGTCCTCCCTGCTCCGGGTCGTCAGCGGGGTGCTGGCCCCGAGCACCGGGCAGGTGCTCCTCGACGGCGACGACCTGCTGGCCATGCCCCGCCGCGAGCGCGCCCGACGGGTGGCCCTGGTCGAGCAGGACTCGACGTCCCTCGTGCCGCTGACCACCCGGGAGGCCGTGCTGGTGGGCCGGACGCCGCACGGCTCCCGGTGGGGCGGCGTGACCGCCCAGGACCGCACCATGGTCGAGTCGGCCATCATCGAGGCGGGGGTCGAGGAGTTCACCGACCGACTGCTCGGCACCCTCTCCGGAGGCGAGCGCCAGCGGGTGCACCTGGCCCGGGCGCTCGCCCAGCAGCCCAACCTGCTGCTCCTGGACGAGCCGACCAACCACCTGGACGTGCATGCCCAGCTCGACGTGCTGGGCGTCGTCGGGCGCCTGACCGCCCGCGGGGTGACGGTGGTCGCCGCACTGCACGACCTGAACGTGGCGGCGGCTGCCTGCGACCACGTGGTGTTGATGGACCACGGGCGGGTGGTTGCCGAGGGCGACGTCGGCCGGGTCCTGCGCCCCGAGGTGCTGGAGCCCGTCTACCGCGTCCGCTGCGACGTGCTCACCCATCCGACGACGGGCCGCCCGGTGCTCACCTTCTCCTAGGCCGGCCCCTGGCGGGCCCGGTGCGGCGCGCCCTGGCACGATGGCCCGATGGGACTGTGGATCACGGGCGACCCGGACGCCGACCGCCTGCTCACCGACGACCCGTTCGCCCTGCTGATCGGGATGCTCCTGGATCAGCAGGTCCCGATGGAGACCGCCTTCGCCGGCCCGCACAGGATCGCCGAGCGGATGGGCGGGCTCGACGTGCGGCGGATCGCGGAGGCGGACCCGGACGAGTTCGCCGCGCTGTGCACCACCCCACCGGCGGTGCACCGGTACCCCGGCTCGATGGCCGGACGCATCCAGGCCGTGGCGCGCACCCTCGTCGACGAGCACGACGGCGACGTCACCCGGCTCTGGCGCGACGGCGACCCGGACGGCCGTGAGGTGCTCCGCCGCCTGAAGGCCCTGCCCGGGTTCGGCGAGCAGAAGGCCCGGATCTTCCTCGCCCTGCTCGGCAAGCAGCGCGACGTCCGGCCGCCCGGCTGGCGAGAGGCCGCCGGTGAGTATGCCGACGACGGCGCACGCCGGTCGATCGCCGACGTCACCGACGCGGAGTCCCTCGCGCAGGTCCGCGAGACGAAGAAGGCCGCCAAGGCGGCCGCGAAGCGAACGGGCTGACCGGCCCTCAGCCGCTCGGGGGGCGCCCGGCGCTCCCGTCCGCATGGCCGCGGGCGTAGGCCTCCGCGGTGCCCTCGCGGAACATGTCATCCGCGGCGGCGCGGACCAGGGCCCGGGCGCCCGGGCCGTCCTCGTCGGTCACGTACCGACTCAGGCCACGGACGACGGCGACCGGCCGTCCCGCCGTCTTCCCCCGGACCAGCTCCGCGGCCGCGGCGACTTCGTCGGCGATCGCGGTGAGGGTCACCGTCAGGGCCCGGCCGTGTGAGTCCGTGGACCCGCGCAGGTCCTCCAGCACGTCGAGCCCCGCGGCCCCGATCGCGATGTCGGTCAGGCCCTCGCGCCAGGCGCGCCCCGACGTGTCGGTCACCAGCACGGCCAGCCGGACCCCGAAGCGGGCCTGCAGCGCCGCGCGCAGCGACCGCGCCGACGCGTCGGGGTCGACCGGCAGCAGCAGGACCGTCCCGTCGGGGGTGTTGCTGGAATCGACGCCCGCTGCCGCCATCACCAGGCCCAGGCGGTTCTCGACGATGCGCAGCACCCCCGTCTCGTGCGCCCGGGTGGCCACCACGCGCACCGTCTGGTCGGTGATCGCCTGCTCCCGGTCCGCCGCGGCCACCACCCGCCCCTCGGCCTTCGAGACCACCTTGCTGGTGACCACGACGATGTCGTCGGGCAGCACCCCCCCGGCGCGGGCCAGCGCGTCAGCGATGGCGCGGTCCAGGTCGTCACCCGGGCTGATCTCGCCGATGCCGCCGGGCGCCCAGGCCTCCAGCCGGTCGGTCATCGGTGCAGCTTCGGCAGCACCTCGCGGCCGAAGACCTCGATCCACTCCCGTTGGTTGCGCCCCACGTTGTGCAGGTAGACCCGGTCGAAGCCGAGGTCGAGGTAGCGCTGGATCGCGGCGCGGTGGACGTCCGGGTCGGCCGAGATCGCCATCCGGCCCTCGAAGTCCTCCGGCCGGACCAGCTTCGCCATCTGCTCGAAGTCGTGCGGGGACCTGATGTCGGCCTTGGGGAACTTCATGCCGCCGTTGGGCCACTCGGTCATGGCGTTCGTCATCGCCTGCGCGTCGGTGTCCGCCCACGACATGTGCACCTGGAGCACCTTGGGCATGGTCTCGGGGTCCTTGCCCGCCTCACGCGCGCCGGTGTCGAACCTGTCGAACAGCCCGGAGATCTTCTCCAGCGGTGCCCCGACGGTGATCAGCCCGTCGGCGTGCTTGCCCGCCCGCTTGGCCGTCACCGGGCCGGCCGTGGCCACCAGGATCTCCGGGGCCACCTCGGGCATGGTCCACAGGCGGGTGGACTCGAGGGTGTAGTACTGCCCGGAGTGCTTGGTGTCCTTGCCGGCGGCCGAGGCGGTGAGCAGCTTCCTGATGATCTCGATCGCCTCGAACATCCGGTTGATCCGCTCGGGCGCCTCGGGCCAGTAGCCGCCGACCACGTGCTCGTTCAGCGCCTCGCCGGAGCCGAGCCCGAGCCAGTGCCGGCCCGGGTACATCGCGGCGAGCGTCGCCGATGCCTGGGCGACCATCGCGGGGTGCCAGCGGAAGGTCGGCGCGGTCACGCCCGGGCCGAAGTCGCCAGTCGTCCGCTCCCCCAGCACCGCCAGCACGTTCCAGACGAAGGCCGACTGGCCCTGCGCCGGCACCCACGGCTGGAAGTGGTCGGCGGCCATCACCCCGGAGAACCCGTGGGCCTCCGCATGCACCGAGAGCTCGACGGCCTCCGTGGGGTGGAACTGCTCGAGCATCGCCGCGTACCCGACGGTCAGCCCGTCACCCATGTGCCCTCCAGCGTCGGTCGTCGTCGTCGGCGGGCCCTGGCACCCGCTGACGACGACGACCCTACGCGTCACTCGTAGGAGATGGCCTCGAGGACGTCCATCCGGGCGGCACGGACCGCCGGCCACACGGCCGCCACCGCTCCGACCACGACCGCCAGCGCGAGCAGCACGCCGAGCGGGCCCCACGGGACGACCAGGGCCGTGAAGCCCTCGTCGGCGAACACCGTGGGCATTGTCGCGGCCAGCCCAGCTCCCACCCCGATGCCGAGCACGGTGCCGAACACCGCGGTCAGCACCGCCTCGATGGTGATGACCGAGGCGAGCTGAAGCCGGCCCAGCCCGACCGCTCGGAGCAGTCCGATCTCCCGCGTCCGCTCGGAGATCGACAGGGCGAGGGTGTTCACGATGCCGAGCACGGCGATGATGATCGACAGCCCGAGCAGGGCGTACAGGATGACGAGCACCTGGTTGACCTGCTCCGCGATCGCGTCACCGAACTCCTCGCCGTCCATCACCGAGACCACCACGTATGGCGCGGCGAGCGAGACGATCTGCTCGCGGAGCACCTCGACGTCGGTGCCGGACGCTGCCAGGACGAACACCGTGTCGATGACGCTCGTCGTCTGGTCGGCGACCAGCTCGTACTGGCCGACCGGGAGGACCATCGGCATCCCCAGCGCGCGGGAGTCGACGATCGCCCCGATCTCCACCTCGACCGAACCCGCCATGCCGGAGACCGTGATCACGTCGCCGACAGACCAGCCCTTGTCCTCGGCCGTACGCATCTGGACCACCGCCCGCCCGTCTGCCAGGGCATCGGTCGAGCCGTCGATCACCGGGACCGTCAGCACCTCGTCGAAGAACCCCACGGGCACCCCGATGATCGGCATCGCATCGCCCTCGACCGCGGTGGTGTACGCCACCTGCAGCGCATCGACGCGGGCTGCCCCGTCGAGGGCCGCGACATCGGTGACGATCTGCGCCGGGACGTTCCAGGTCGCGGACTGCAGCAGCAGGTCCGCGTGGGACTCGTTGTCCACGACGTCCCGGACCGACGCCTGGGCCGAGGCGGCGAGCACCGAGGCGGCACCGACCAGGGCCATGCCGATCATCAGCGCCCCGGCCGTGCTGGCCGTGCGCTTGGGGTGCCGGGTGACGTTCCCCCGGGCGAGGCCACCGAGCGGCCGCAGCCCGTGCACCGCCGGGGCGGCCAGGGCGCCGAGCACCGCGGGGACGATCGTCGGCGCGAGCATCAGCACCGAGACCACGATCGCCGCGGCACCGACACCCAGCAGCGGGCCGCCGTCGTCCACCCAGCCGGCGGTCGCAGCGGAGACGGCCGCAACCCCTCCGGCAAGAAGGACGGCGCCCACGGCTGTCCGCCACGTCGAGGCGCGGTCGTGGGTCGCGACGTCGTCGCGCATGGCCTCGACGGGCGCGGTCAGGGCGGCGCGGCGCGCCGGCACGACGGCAGCCACCAGGCTGACCAGCGTCCCGATGACCACCGAGACCGCGATGGTGAACCCGTCGAGCGGGATCCGCCCGGACATCTCCATCCCCATCCCGGCGAACACCTGCTTCAGGACGGCGACCAGACCCACGCCGGCCCCGATGCCCAGCAGCGACCCGATCACACCGATCACCGCGGCCTGCCCGAGCACTGACCCGAAGACCTGGGTGGACGACGCGCCGACGGCACGCAGCATCGCGAACTCGCGCTGACGCTGCCGCACCACCATGGCGAAGGTGTTGCTGATGATGAACGTGCCGACGAACAGCGCGATGCCGGCGAACACCAGCAGGAACGTCGAGATGAACCCGAGCATGGACGACCACAGCTCGCGCGTCTCGGCCCGCATCTGGTCGCCGGTCACCACCTCGGCGGAGTGTGCTTCGGCGACGCCTGACAGCGCGGCCTCGACGCTCCGCGCGAGCTCGGTCTGGCTCACCCCGTCCTCGGCGTAGACCGCGACGATGCTCACCATCCCGTCCGGTGCGTACGCGGCTGCCGCCGTCTCGGCGTCGAGACCGACCATGATCGCGCCGGCCATCGGCGCGGCGAAGCCAAGCTCACCGACGACCTCGACCGGGCGGATCTCGCCCGAGATCACGACCGTCGTCGCGTCGCCGACGGCCAGGCCGGAGCGCTCCAGCGCGGCGGTCTCCAGGGCGATCTCGCCCGGGCCGGTCGGCTCGCGGCCGTCGGCGATCCAGACCGCTCGCTCGTCGGGGTTGAGGGCGATGCCGAAGCTCGGCGGTCCGTTGCTCATCACCGCCGTGCCGTCGGCGCCCACCAGCACGATCGGCCCCTGGACGTTCGGGACGGCGCCCGCGACCTCCGGGACGTCCGCGATCGTCTCGGCGAGGTCGATCGGGAACTTCTCGGAGGCTCCGAAGCCGGCGACGCTGGCTCCCTCGCCGCTGACGATGTCGTGGCCCTTGACGTAGGTGTCTGCGTCGGTCCCGGACTCGACGATGTCGTCGAAGGTCGCCGCCATCATCGACCGCAGCGAGAAGGTGCCGGCGACGAAGGCGACGCCGAGCAGAACGGCCAGGATCGAGAGGAGGAACCGGCCCAGGTGGCTGCGGATGCCCCGCAGCGCCACCCGGGTCACCGCAGACCGCCGAGGGGGGCCACTCCGTTGCCGGCCACCGGCCCGGCAGGCGTGCCGGGGGCGGCTGCACCGACGAGCTCCCCGCGCTCGCGGCGGCCCGCACCCAGCTCACGCAGGGCGTCCAGGACCGACTCGGCGGTCGGCTCGACCAGCTCGCCCACCAGCATGCCGTCGTTCAGGAAGAGCACCCGGTGCGCGTACGAGGCGGCGGTCGGGTCGTGGGTCACCATGACGACCGCCTGACCCAGCTCGTCGACGGACCGGCGCAGGAAGTCCAGGACCTCGCCCGACGAGCGGGAGTCGAGGTTGCCGGTCGGCTCGTCGGCGAAGACCACTGCCGGGCGAGACACCAGGGCCCGTGCGCACGCGACCCGCTGCTGCTGCCCACCGGACAGCTCGCTGGGCCGGTGGTCCAGCCGGTCACGGAGGCCGATCGAGTCGACCACCATGTCGAACCACGCGCGATCGACCGGGCGTCGTGCGATGTCCAGCGGGAGCGTGATGTTCTCCTCGGCGGTCAGGGTCGGGATGAGGTTGAACGCCTGGAAGATGAAGCCGAGCCGGTCGCGGCGGAGCTTGGTCAGCCCCCGCTGGTTCATCCGGCCGACGTCCTCGCCATCCACCACGACGGTCCCGGAGGTGAGCGTGTCGAGGCCGGCCATGCAGTGCATGAGCGTCGACTTGCCGGAGCCGGACGGGCCCATGATCGCGGTGAGCTCGCCCCGGGCGAAGTCGACGTCCACGCCGTCGAGGGCGCGCACCGCCGTCTCCCCGGTGCCGTACACCTTCACGAGGCCTCGCGCTGACGCGATGGCCCCTTCACCTCTGGGATAGATCGTCACTGCACGCACGTGGGGGGTCCTTCCTTGGTCATGTTGGTGCACCCATCGTCGTGCCTCGGTGGGCCCGGCGGATCCGGGACGCCCCGGAATGGCACCCTGAGCCGCGCTCGGGCGCTCTCAGGGCTGCACTCAGGGGTGCCCTGAGAGGCCCCCGGTCGCCCCGGCCCGGCGTCGCCGTCGGTCCGGTCGGCGATGCCGCCCGGTGACGGTGCCGGTCGACCCGCCCGCGTCTGGAACAATCGGCGACCATGAGCGACCACTCCCGATCCGCGCCCCCGACCGCACCGTCCCGCACGACGGCGTCGCGGGTACCGGAGAAGGTCAGCCTGGACGGCCTGGAGGAGCGGTGGACCACGGCCTGGCGCGAGCAGGGAACCTACGCCTTCGACCGGACCGCCACCCGCGACCAGGTGTTCTCGATCGACACCCCGCCGCCCACCGTCTCCGGCTCGCTGCACGTCGGCCACGTCTTCAGCTACACGCACACCGACGTGCTCGCCCGCTTCCAGCGGATGCGCGGGCGCGAGGTCTTCTACCCGATGGGCTGGGACGACAACGGCCTGCCCACCGAGCGCCGGGTGCAGAACTACTACGGGGTCCGCTGCGACCCCTCGCTGCCCTACGACGCCGCCTTCACCCCCCCGCACGAGGGCGGGGAGGGCAAGAGCATCAAGTCGGGCGACCAGGTGCCGATCTCGCGCCGCAACTTCGTCGAGCTGTGCGGACGGTTGAGCGTCGAGGACGAGCAGCAGTTCGAGGCGCTGTGGCGCCGGCTCGGGCTCTCGGTGGACTGGTCGCACAGCTACCAGACCATCGACGAGCGCGCCCGCGCCGTCGCGCAGCGCGCCTTCCTGCGCAACCTGGCCCGGGGCGAGGCGTACCAGGCCGAGGCGCCCGGGCTGTGGGACATCACGTTCCAGACGGCGGTTGCCCAGGCGGAGCTCGAGGCACGCGAGTACCCGGGGCACTTCTACCGGGTGGCGTTCCACGGACCTGACGGGGACGTCCACATCGAGACCACCCGCCCGGAGCTGCTGCCGGCCTGCGTCGCGCTCATCGCCCACCCCGACGACGAGCGGTACCAGCCGCTGTTCGGGAGCACGGTCCGTTCGCCGCTGTTCGACGTCGACCTTCCGGTGCTCCCCCACCCCCTCGCGGAGCCCGACAAGGGCGCCGGCATCGCCATGTGCTGCACCTTCGGCGACCTCACCGACGTGCAGTGGTGGCGGGAGCTCCAGCTGCCGACCCGCTCCGTGATCGCCCGGGACGGGCGGCTCCTGCACGAGATCCCGGAGTGGATCACCACGGACGGCGGGCGCGCGAGCTACGCCGACCTGGCGGGCAAGACGACGTACTCGGCGCGCAACGCCGTCGCGGAGCAACTGCGCGCCTCGGGCGATCTCGACGGCGAGCCCAGCCCGACGCAGCGGATGACGAACTTCTACGAGCGCGGTGAGAAGCCGCTCGAGATCGTCACGTCACGCCAGTGGTACATCCGCAACGGCGGGCGGGACTGGGCGGAGCGCGACCTGCGCGCCGAGCTGCTCGCCCGCGGCGACGAGCTCGCGTTCCATCCCGACTTCATGCAGGTGCGATACGAGAACTGGGTCAACGGCCTCAACGGCGACTGGCTGATCTCCCGCCAGCGGTTCTTCGGGGTCTCGATCCCCCTGTGGTACCCCGTGACCGACGAGGGCGCGGTGGACCACGACCACCCGATGGTCCCCGACGAGTCGGCCCTGCCCGTGGACCCGAGCAGCGACGTCCCGGCGGGGTACACCGCCGACCAGCGCGGTGTGGCCGGCGGGTTCGTCGGCGAGGCGGACGTCATGGACACCTGGGCGACGTCGTCCCTCACCCCGCAGATCGCCGGCGGCTGGGAGTGGGACCCCGACCTGTTCGCCCGTGTGTTCCCCATGGACGTGCGTCCTCAGGGCCAGGACATCATCCGGACCTGGCTGTTCTCCACGGTCGTCCGCTCCCACCTCGAGCACGGCACGCTGCCGTGGAAGCACGCCGCGATCTCCGGCTGGATCCTGGACCCGGACCGCAAGAAGATGTCGAAGTCGAAGGGCAACGTCGTCACGCCGATGGGGCTGCTCACCGAGCACGGCTCGGACGCCGTCCGGTACTGGGCCGCCTCGGCCCGCCTCGGTACCGACGCCGCCTTCGAGGTCGGCCAGATGAAGATCGGCCGACGGCTGGCGATCAAGGTGCTCAACGCCAGCAGGTTCGCCCTCGGGCTGACCGAGGGCGCCGCGGACGATCTCGACGGTGCGGTGACCGACGTGCTGGACCGGGCCATGCTGGCCGGCCTCGCCGACGTCGTCGACACCGCGACCCAGGCGCTGGAGGCCTACGACCACACCCGGGCCCTCGACGTCACCGAGACGTTCTTCTGGACCTTCTGCGACGACTACGTCGAGCTGGTGAAGGACCGGGCGTACGGGCACGACGACGACGCCGCGCCGGACGCGGGCACGGTCTCGGCACGCACGGCGCTCGCCCTGGCCCTGGACACCCTCCTGCGGCTGCTCGCGCCGGTGCTGCCCTTCGCCACGGAGGAGGTCTGGTCCTGGTGGCGCAAGGGCTCCGTGCACCGGGCCGCCTGGCCGCAATCGGCCCCCCTGCGGGCCGCCGCAGGCGGGGCCGACCCGCAGGCGCTCGACGCGGCCGGCGACGCGCTCGCCGCGCTGCGCAAGGTCAAGTCCGAGGCGAAGGTCTCCATGCGCACGGCCATCCGCAGCGCCGACCTGGCGGTCCCGACCGCGCGCCTGGCGCTCGTCGCGTCCGTGGTCGCCGACGTGCGCGCCGCCGGCCGCGCGCTTGACCTCCGCCTGGTCGGGGAGGAGGGTCTGGACACCGCCGTCGTACGCAGTCACGACTTCGCGGACGCCTGAGACCACCCTCCTCGGGCGCCCGATGGGGACCTTCGTCCAGGGTCCGGCGCTGGCTGCATACATATCTTCTTCGTTGTATAGTCATGCGCCTTGTCCATTGTCCGGAGAGGACCCACCCCCATGCGCACCCGGCCCTTCCACCTCGCGGTCCCCGTGGCCGTCACCGCCCTGCTCCTGACCGCCTGCAGCTCGACGGCCGGCGGCGGCAACGCCGACGAGATCGACCTGATCAACGAGGGCGCACTGACCGTGTGCACCAACCCGCCGTACGAGCCGTTCGAGTACGAGGAGGACGGCGAGATCGTCGGGCTGGACATGGACATCGTCGCCGAGGTGGCCGACGACCTGGGCGTCGACCTCGAGGTGAAGGTCACGCCCTTCGAGGGCATCCAGTCGGGTGCCGACGTGAGCTCCAACAACTGCGACCTCGTGGCCTCGGGCATCACCATCACCGAGGAGCGCGAGGAGAACATGGACTTCTCCGAGCCGTACTTCGACGCCGACCAGGGTCTGCTCGTGCCCGCGGGCTCCGGGCTCGACTCCGCCGAGGACCTCGAGGGGCTCCGCGTGGGCGTCCAGCAGGCGACGACGGGGCTGGACTGGGCCGAGGAGCAGGGACTGACCACCGTGGAGTTCGAGGACCTCGGGCTCCAGGTCCAGGCGCTGCGCAACGGCGACGTCGACGCGATCATCAACGACATCGCGGTGCTCGGCCCGTTCACCGACGACGAGCTCGAGATCGGGACGGTGTTCCCGACGGGTGAGCAGTACGGGTTCGGGGTCGAGACGGGCAACACCGCCCTGCTGCGCGCGGTGAACGACACGCTCGCCCGGATCCTCACCGACGGCACCTACGACGAGATCTACGAGAAGTACATCGGCACCGCGCCGATCGAGGGCTGATGACCGACGCATCCTCCGACGCCCGGCCCGCCCTCCCGGCGGGCCGGGCGCGGATGAGCCCACGCAAACGGGCTCGAGTGATCCGCGGGATCCAGTACGGACTCCTGCTCGTGGCCGTCATCCTGCTGGCGGCGACCGCGGACTGGGCGCAGATGCGCGCGGCCTTCTTCGACACCGACGCCATCCGGACGCTCGCGCCGCGCCTGCCACGCGCGGCACTCAACACCGTCATCTACACCGCCGCGGCGTTCTCCTTCGGCCTGGCACTGGGCACGCTGCTCGCGCTGATGAAGCTGTCGACCGTGCGCCCGTACCGGGTCATCGCCACCGCATACACCGAGTTCTTCCGGGGTATCCCCGCCCTGCTTGTCGTCTTCGCGTTCGGTTACGGGGTCCCCGCCGCGTTCGAGATCCGGTTCGACTCCATCATCGTGACGATCGCCATCGCCCTCGGGGCGGTCTCCGCCGCCTACATCTCCGAGACGCTCCGGGCCGGGATCCAGGCGGTGCCGAAGGGACAGGTCGAGGCCGCGCGGTCGCTCGGCATGTCGTCGAGCCGCACCCTCGTCCACGTGGTCATCCCCCAGGCCTTCAGAATCGTGCTCCCCCCGCTGACCAACGAGATCGTGCTGCTGCTGAAGGACACCTCACTCGTCTTCGCCCTCGGGCTCTCCCTCAGCGACTTCGAGCTCACCCGGCTCGGGCGGGATGGGATCAACCGGGCCGGGGGCGGGTTGACGCCCGTCGTCATCGTCGGCCTGTGCTACCTGCTCATCACGATCCCGCTCAGCAGCGTCACGCGCTGGCTCGAGCGCACCACCGGCTACAAGGGGCACGTATGACCGCGCCAGGCGCCGCACTCGCACCCGTGGTCCAGATCACCGGTCTGCACAAGTCCTTCGGTGAACGTGAGGTGCTCCGCGGCATCGACCTCACGGTCGACCAGGGCGAGGTCGTCTGCATCATCGGCGCCTCCGGCTCGGGGAAGTCCACGCTGCTGCGCTGCACGAACCTGCTCGAGCGGCCGACGGCGGGCGTGGTGAAGGTGCTCGGCGTCGAGGTGACCGACCCCGACGTGGACATCGACCGGGTGCGCACCCACGTCGGCATGGTCTTCCAGCAGTTCAACCTCTTCCCGCACCGCAGCGTGCTGGAGAACTGCACGCTCGCCCAGCGCCAGGTGCTGCGCCGGTCCAAGGCCGAGGCCGAGGCCGTCGCGATGAAGAACCTGGATCACGTCGGGCTCGCCGACCGCGCCCACTCCGTCCCGTCCCAGCTCTCGGGCGGGCAGCAGCAGCGGGTGGCCATCGCGAGGGCGCTGTCCATGGACCCCGCGCTCATGCTCTTCGACGAGCCCACCTCGGCGCTGGACCCCGAGCTGGTCGGCGAGGTGCTCTCGGTCATGCGCGAGCTGGCGGAAGAGGGCATGACCATGCTCGTGGTGACCCACGAGATGATCTTCGCCCGGGAGGTGGGCGACCGGGTGATCTTCCTCGACGACGGGATCATCCTCGAGGAGGGCCCGCCGGAGCAGGTGCTCGGCTCACCCCGTGAGGAGCGCACCCAGGAGTTCCTGCGCCGGGTGCTCGACCCCACCCACGTGGACCCGACCGCCACCGGCTGACGGGCTCCCTGCACGGCCACCCGCACGCTATCGTCGGGGCGTCGGCCCACTCCCCCGGGCCGTTCCCCGTCGATGGAGACGCCGTGCGCGAGTCCAGCAGTCCCAGCCTCATCACCCTCGACCCCACGATGTCGATCCCACGGATCCTCGCCGACCGGGTCGCGACCGATCCCGGCAGCACCTACGTCGAGCTCAAGGCGGGCCTCGGCGCCACCTGGCGGCCCATGAGCGTCCAGACGTTCTCCGACGAGGTGACCACGATGGCGAAGGGCCTCGTGGCGCTCGGCGTCGAGCCCGGCGACCGGGTCTCGATCATGAGCCGCACCCGGTACGAGTGGACGCTGCTCGACTTCGCGGTCTGGGCCGCGGGGGCCGTGCCGGTGCCGGTGTACGAGACGTCGTCGGCCGACCAGGTGCAGTGGATCCTGTCGGATGCCGCCGTGAAGGTCGCGCTCGTCGAGTCGGGTGCCCACGCGACGGTCACCGAGTCGGTCCGCGGACAGCTGCCGGACCTCGGCCCGGTCCTGGTCATCGAGGACGGCGGGCTGCAGAAGCTCACCGAGGCGGGCGCCAAGGTGACGGACGCGGAGATCGAGCGCCGGAGCATGCTCGCCACGACCGACGACCTGGCCACGATCATCTACACGTCCGGGACCACCGGGCGACCCAAGGGAGTCGAGCTCACCCACGGCAACTTCGTCTCCCTGACGCAGGAGGGCGCCATCGGTCTGTACGACGTCTGTGCCGCCCCGGGTTCCCGCACCCTGCTGTTCATGCCCCTGGCGCACGTCTTCGCCCGGTTCATCGAGGTGCTGTGCCTGACGACCGGCGCTGCGATCGGGCACACGCCGGACACCAAGAACCTGTTGGCCGACCTGGGAACGTTCAAGCCCACGTTCATCCTCTCGGTGCCCCGCGTCTTCGAGAAGGTGTACAACTCCTCCGAGCAGAAGGCCGGCAGCGGCGCCAAGCTCAAGCTCTTCCGGTGGGCCGCGAAGACGTCGATCGTGTACTCCCGCGCCCTGGACGCTCCGGACGGCCCCAACGCCCGCCTCAAGGCCCAGCACGCCCTGGCGGACAAGCTGGTGCTGCACAAGATCCGCAACGCGCTCGGCGGGCAGGCGAAGTACGCCGTCTCGGGCGGCGCTCCCCTGGGTGAACGGCTCGGCCACTTCTACCGGGGCCTCGGGCTCACGGTGCTCGAGGGGTACGGCCTCACCGAGACGACCGCGCCGTGCGCCGTCAACCTGCCGGACAAGAGCAAGATCGGTACGGTCGGCCCGGCATTCCCCGGCACGACGATCCGGATCGCCGACGACGGCGAGATCCAGGTCTCCAGCGCCGCGGTGTTCCGTGGCTACCACAACAACCCGGCCGCGACCGAGGATGCCTTCGCCGACGGCTTCTTCCGCACCGGGGACCTGGGGACGCTGGACGACGACGACTACCTCACCATCACCGGCCGCATCAAGGAGATCATCGTCACGGCAGGCGGCAAGAACGTCGCGCCGGCGATGCTCGAGGACCGCCTGCGCGGCCACCCGCTGATCAGCCAGGTCGTCGCGGTGGGTGATGGCAAGCCGTTCATCGGCGCGCTCGTGACGCTGGACGCCGAGATGCTGCCGGGCTGGCTGGCCAGCCATGGCCTGCCGTCCATGGACGTCACCACTGCCGCGAAGAGCCACGCCGTGCTCGCCGCGATCGAGCGGGCGGTCAACCGGGCGAACGAGGCGGTGTCCCGCGCGGAGTCGATCCGCAAGTTCGCGGTGCTGAGCACCGAGTTCTCCGAGGTGAACGACTACCTGACCCCCTCGCTGAAGGTCAAGCGTGCCCGGGTGCTCGCCGACTTCGCCGACGACGTCGAACGCCTCTACAGCTGAGCCGGGCCGTCAGCGCCGGTCGCGGCGCTGACGGTTGTTCCGGCCGTAGGCCGGTGCGGTCTCGTGGGGCGTGGCGGCATCGGTCCAGCGGAGCAGCGCCCCCAGGCCGTCCACGAGGGAGATGCTGCCCTCCAGGGCGAAGGTGAAGCCGGCGTCCTGGGCGAGCGCCGCCCGGAGCACCGCGATGTCTGCCCTGAGCTCCTGCGCGTCGCCGTCCTCGACCCCGAGGGATGCGAGATCGCTCCGGCTGGTCGCGACCTGCATCGGGTCCGGGCCGACCCACAGGCTGCGTTCGTTCAGGTGGGCCACCGAGTCCCCGGCGGCGTTGCGCAGGATGATCAGCTCGTCGACCTGACCCCGACGGAGCACGTCCACCACGTCGCTCAGCTCGGTGACCGCTCCGTCACCCCGGCCGAGGGCCTCGCGCATCCGGTCGACGACGGCCTCGCGCCGGCGGGCCCGGAAGGCCTCGAGCACCTCCGCCAGCTTGGCCGCGAACACCTCTTCCTTCACCCCGTCGGCCCGGGACCCCCCGGGCACCTCGACGAGGAGGTCGGCCGTGGAGTGCCCCACCACGTCCCGGAGCAGGGCGACCGCGCGGACGTCCCCGGTGACCATCACCAGCTCGGGTCGGTGCTCGTTCACGGCGCGCTCCAGCTCTGCGGCCACGGCCTCGGCGTTGCGCTCCCAGGAGTCCTCCACCCGCGACTGCATCCGCCGATGCGACCATCCACCCGCCCTGACCTTGTGCAGCACGTCATGGCCGCCCTCGACCTGGCCGGCGTCGGCGTCGGGGGTGTGCGAGTCGGTTCCCGACCAGCTCAGGTCAGCGCCCTGGCGGTCGACCTCCACCAGCAGGTAGCGCACCGCCTCGTCGGCCGCGCGGACCGCGGGGAGCAGGGAGGGAGAGGAGTCGTGGAACGCCTCGTCCCGAACGGGCGCGTCGGCGAGCACCCGGTCGAAGAGGATCCGCTCTCCCGAGGCGACGACGTAACGTCCGTGCCGACCCGGGACGTGCGTGGGCCGGAGCACGACCTCCTCGATCGCGTCGAGCGTGCGGCCCGGGGCGCCCTTGCTCTCGAGCTCGCGCCGAAGACCGTTCCACCTGCCCCGCAGCTCACGGTCGCCCGCCTCGTCGGCACGGGTGACGTCCAGGCTCACCGTGGTCAGCGGGCCCTGGTGGTGGAGCAGCGGCTTGAGTGAATCGAGCTTCATCGCACACCTCTCGACTGGTCGGAACGGTCGGCGCGGGCACAAGGATCTGCTTCCTCCACCCTGGGCCACCGCACGGCGCGGCGCCAGCCCGGTCGGGCATACGCGTCGGTCCGGTCGCGGGGTCGGCGAGCGGACTCAGGCCGACTTCTCCCGTGCTGCCCGCTTCGTGGTTCGAGGCACGATCGTCGGGTTGACGTTCTCCAGGACCGCCTCCCGGGTGATCACCACGCGGGCGACGTCGTCGCGGCTGGGGACGTCGAACATGACCTGCTGGAGCACCTCTTCGAGGATGGCGCGCAGGCCCCGCGCACCGGTGCCCCGGAGCAGCGCCTGATCCGCGACCGCCCCGATCGCCTCATCGGTGAACTCGAGCTCCACGCCGTCGATCTCGAACATGCGCTGGTACTGCTTGACGAGCGCGTTGCGCGGCTCGGTCAGGATGCGGACCAAGGCGTCCCGGTCCAGCGGCGACACCGTCGAGATGACCGGCACGCGGCCGATGAACTCCGGGATCAGTCCGAACTTGAGCAGGTCCTCCGGCATGACCTCGCCGAACACGTCCGTGTCGTCCAGCGACCGGATCGCGGCGCCGAAGCCGATCCCCCGTCGTCCGGCACGCGAGGTGATGATGTCTTCCAGCCCGGCGAACGCGCCGGCGACGATGAAGAGCACGTTCGTGGTGTCGATCTGGATGAACTCCTGGTGCGGGTGCTTGCGCCCACCCTGGGGCGGCACCGACGCCGTCGTGCCCTCGAGGATCTTCAGCAGGGCCTGCTGCACGCCCTCGCCGGACACGTCACGGGTGATCGAGGGGTTCTCGGCCTTCCGGGCGATCTTGTCGATCTCGTCGATGTAGATGATCCCGGTCTCGGCCTTCTTGACGTCGTAGTCGGCCGCCTGGATCAGCTTGAGCAGGATGTTCTCGACGTCCTCACCGACATAGCCGGCCTCGGTGAGTGCCGTGGCGTCGGCGATCGCGAACGGAACGTTGAGCATCTTGGCCAGGGTCTGCGCCAGGTACGTCTTGCCGCAGCCCGTGGGCCCGATCAGCAGGATGTTGGACTTGGCGAGCTCGACGTCCTCGTCCTCGCCGCGAGCGGTCTCCTCGGCCTGGACCCGCTTGTAGTGGTTGTACACCGCCACCGCGAGCGCGCGCTTGGCCGGTTCCTGACCGACGATGTACTGCTCGAGGAAGTCGAAGATCTCCCGGGGCTTGGGCAGGGAGACCATGCCGACCTCGGCGGCCTCGGCGAGCTCCTCCTCGAGGATCTCGTTGCACAGGTCGATGCACTCGTCGCAGATGTAGACGCCGGGTCCGGCGATCAGCTTCTTGACCTGCTTCTGGCTCTTGCCGCAGAAGGAGCACTTGAGCAGGTCCGCGCCGTCACCGATGCGAGCCACAGCGTCCTCCTCCCTGTCGGGCGTCCCGAGGCGTCCGACCCTCTCCCACCATTGCACACCACGACGGCCCCGGTGTCAGTACCGCCACGGCCGTCGGGCGTGTCCTTTCACCCGTCGGAGCTGCTCGGGGTGGGGATCACGGCCCCCTTGCGGCTGGCCAGCACCTGATCGACCAGGCCGTACTCCATGGCCTGCTGCGCGGTGAGGATCTTGTCCCGCTCGATGTCGGTCCTCACCTGCTCCTCGGTCTGCCCGGTGTGGTGGGCGATGGTCGCCTCGAGCCACTCCCGCATCCGGATCAGCTCGTTGGCGTGGATCTCGATGTCCGAGGCCTGCGCGTAGCCGCCTCCCTCGATGGCGGGCTGATGGATGAGCACGCGGGCGTTGGGCAGCGCGAGGCGCTTGCCCGGTGCTCCGGCCGCGAGCAGCACCGCGGCGGCCGAGGCCGCCTGGCCGAGGCAGACGGTCTGGATCTGCGGCTTGATGTACAGCATCGTGTCGTAGATCGCGGTCAGCGCCGTGAAGGAGCCGCCCGGGGAGTTGATGTACAGGATGATGTCCCGGTCCGGGTCCTGGCTCTCCAGCACCAGCAGCTGGGCCATGACGTCGTCCGCCGAGGCGTCGTCCACCTGGACCCCGAGGAAGATGATCCGGTCCTCGAAGAGCTTGGTGTACGGGTCCTGCCGCTTGAAGCCGTAGGCGGTCCGCTCCTCGAACTGCGGCAGCACGTAGCGCGACGACGGCGCGCCGTACGGCAGCGCGACCCCGCCGGCCAGGGCGGCTGCTCGGGAGGTGAAGGTCTGGTCTGTCACGGTGCTCCTCAGGTGTGTTGGGGTGTCGGCGTGGCGTGACGGGGCTCGGCTCAGGAGCCCGCGGTGCCGCCACCTCCGCTGACCGAGCGGGCGTGGGTGACGACGTTGTCGACGAACCCGTACTCCTTGGCCTCTTCGGCGGTGAACCACCGGTCCCGGTCGGAGTCCGACGTCACCTGCTCGATCGACTTGCCGGTCTGCTCAGCGGTCAGCTCGGCGAGCACCCTCTTCATGTGCAGGATGAGCTGGGCGTTGATGCGCACGTCCGTGGCGGTCCCCCCGATGCCGCCGGACGGCTGATGCATCATCACCCGCGCGTGCGGCGTGGCGTAGCGCTTGCCCTTGGCGCCCGACGACAGCAGGAACTGACCCATCGACGCGGCCATGCCGACCGCGACGGTGGCGACGTCCGGCTGGATGAACTGCATCGTGTCGTAGATCGCCATTCCCGCGGTGATCGAGCCGCCCGGGGAGTTGATGTAGAGGTAGATGTCCTTGCCGGGGTCCTCTGCGGCCAGGAGCATCATCTGGGCACAGATGGCGTTGGCGTTCTCGTCGCGCACCTCGGTGCCCAGCCAGATGATCCGCTCGCGGAGCAGCCGGTTGTAGATGTGATCGTTCAGACCCATGTTGGGCGCGTCGCCGCGGGCGGCGGTCGGCGCTGACAGTGCGTGGCTCGTGTCGTTCACAGCTCTCCTCGTCGTGCCTGCGGGACGTCGCCCGGTGGCCTCAGGTGTCTGTGACACTAACGCGGAGCACCGTCGCGCCACGCCCGGCTCACGCCGCTTTTCGCTGTCGGCGCAGCACGGCGCGGGGCGTGCGCGGCCCCGCGAAGTGGTCAGGCGTCGTCGTCCGCGGCGCCGGTCTGAACCTCGGTGACCTTGACGTCGTCGTCGCTGCCGATGTACTCCGACAGGTCGACCGCCTGCCCGCCGGCGTCCACCACGGTGACCCGCCGCAGGGCGAGTGCGATGGCCTTCGACCGCGCCACCTCGGTCACCATCGCGGAGATCTGGCCGCGCTCGTCGATGGTCTTGATGAACTCGTTCGGGTCCATCCCGTACTGCCGGGAGGCGTTCACCAGGTACTCCAGCAGCTCGTCCTGGCTCACCTGCACGTCGAGGCGCTCGGCGAGCACGTCCACCAGGATCTGCTCCGCCACCGACTGCCGGGCCTCGGCCTCGACCTCCGCCCGGTGCTCGTCGTCGGCCAGGCGACCCTCGGACTCCAGGTGCTGGGTCACCTCGGCCTCGATCACCCGGGCGGGGACGGGCACCTCGACGCCCTCCTTCAGGCGGGTGAGCAGCACCTCACGTGCCTGGACCGCCCGGTTCTGCCCCTTGACCCGCGCCACCTGCTCCCGCAGGTCGGCGCGCAGCTCCTCGAGGGTGTCGAACTCGCTGGCGAGCTCGGCGAAGTCGTCGTCGGCCGGGGGGAGGTCGCGCTCCTTGACCGAGGTGGCGGTGACCGTCACGTGGGCCGACTTGCCGGCGTGCTCGCCCCCGGCAAGCGGCGCGGTGAAGGTCGTCGTCTCCCCCGCCGACAGACCGGTGAGCGCCTCGTCGAGGCCGACGAGGAGGTCGCCCGACCCGATCCGGTAGGAGATCCCGATGACCGAGTCGATCTCCTCGTCGTCGATGGTCGCGCGCAGGTCGAGGACCACGAAGTCGCCCTCGGCGGCGGGGCGGTCGACGCCCACGAGGGTGCCGAACCGCTCGCGCAACGCGTCCAGGCGCTCGGCGACGTCGTCGTCCGACACCGTGATCTCGTCGACGGTCAGCTCGAGGCCGTCCAGGTCGGGGAGGTCGATGTCGGGGCGGACCTCGACGGTGGCGGTGAAGTTCAGCCCGCCGGCCGGGTCCTCCATCACGGGAAGGTCCGTCACCTCGATCTCGGGCTGGCCGAGCGGGCGAAGGTCGGCCTCGGTCACGGCCTGGCGGTAGAACGTGGGGACGGCGTCGTTGACCGCGTGCTCGATGATTGCGGCGCGCCCCACCCTCTGGTCGAGGATCCGGGGCGGGACCTTGCCCTTGCGGAAGCCGGGGATGACCACCTGGGAGCCGATGTGCTCATAGGCATGGTCGATGCTCGGCTTCAGCTCGTCGTGGGACACCTCGACGGTCAGCTTCACCGTTGTGGCGTCAAGGGTCTCGACGGCGCTCTTCACAGCAGTGGTCTCCAACGCTTGGGGATGGGTTCGGTCGGCTCCCGCGGGGCCAAGGCTCTCACCGGGACTGCGCAACACCCGCCTGCGGGCCCGACGATCGTACCGGCACCGGTGCGCGGACGCGCACGCCGCGAGGCGGGCACCCGGACCACCGAGCCGAGTCGGGATGGCGGGATTCGAACCCACGACCTTCCGCTCCCAAAGCGGACGCGCTACCAAGCTGCGCCACATCCCGTGCGCGGCAAGCGTACCGGCGCCGGGCCGACCGGGATCTCGGAGCGGGTGTCTCCCCGTGCGGCACGCCCGCCGGCGGGCGGCTCCGCGCGCGCTGAGGGGCGGGGTCGATCCTTGATACAGTCCCCAGCGCCGGGAAAACCGGCGTCGCGGGCGTAGCTCAATGGTAGAGCCCCAGTCTTCCAAACTGGCTACGCGGGTTCGATTCCCGTCGCCCGCTCTCCTGCGACTCCCCCGATCATGGCGGGCCGCACGATTGCGCCACCGCGCGGCCACCGGGTACCGTCACGCCGACGGCCCCGAGCGGAAGGACACGGCGATGAGCGAGCAGCTCGCCCCCCGGTCCGCTCGCGTGTGCAACCGTCCGACGCCCTGCTGCGTCGCCTGTCACTGTCTGTAGAGCGCCGGCACCGTCCGTCCCGTCGACCGGGAGACCCGCCGCCAGCGCTCATGCCCCGGTCCCGATGAACGGGCCCCCGGAATGTCGCCGGGCGGCAGACGGTTCACGGGACAGCGCCCACCCCACACCTGTCCCGAGACGAGGATTCCCATGGCCCGCATTCACGACGACGTCACGAAGCTGATCGGCAACACCCCGTTGGTCCGGCTCAACCGGGTGACCGAAGGCGCCGCGGCGACGGTCGTCGCCAAGCTCGAGTTCTACAACCCCGCCAGCTCCGTCAAGGACCGGATCGGGGTCTCCATCATCGACGCCGCCGAGGCGTCCGGTGAGCTCCCCCCCGGCGGGACCGTCGTCGAGGCGACGTCTGGCAACACGGGCATCGCGCTGGCCATGGTCGGTGCCGCCCGCGGCTACGACGTCGTCCTCACCATGCCGGAGACGATGTCGAAGGAGCGACGGGCCCTGCTGCGCGCCTTCGGCGCCGAGCTGGTGCTCACCCCGGGCTCGGAGGGGATGAAGGGTGCTGTCACCCGGGCCGAGCAGATCGCCGCCGAGCGCCCCGGTGCCGTGCTGGCCCGTCAGTTCGCCAACGAGGCCAACCCGGCGATCCACCGCACCACGACGGCGGAGGAGATCTGGGCCGACACAGACGGCGGCGTGGACATCGTGGTGGCCGGCATCGGGACCGGCGGCACGATCACCGGCGTCGGGCAGGTGCTCAAGGAGCGCAAGCCGGGAGTCCAGATCATCGCCGTCGAGCCGGCCGAGTCGCCGATCCTCAACGGTGGCGCCCCGGGACCCCACAAGATCCAGGGCATCGGGGCGAACTTCGTGCCGGAGATCCTGGACACGACCATCTACGACGAGGTCATCGACGTGGACGCGGAGACCTCCGTCCGGGTCGCCCGGGACACCGCCAAGCGGGAGGGACTGCTCGTCGGGATCTCCTCCGGCGCTGCCATCCACGCGGCCGTCGAGGTCGCCAAGCGCCCGGAGAACGCGGGCAAGCTCATCGTGGTGATCGTGCCGTCGTTCGGGGAGCGCTACCTGTCCTCGATCCTCTACTCCGACCTGATGGACTGATCATGGACAGGATGGTGCGCTTCCTCGCGCTGCTGCGTGAGGACCTCGACACGGCCCGACGGCGAGATCCGGCCGCGCGCAGCGCCGCCGAGGTCGCGCTCGGGTACCCGGGCGTCCATGCCGTGTGGGCGCACCGCGTCGCCCACCGGATGTGGCGGGAGCCGGGGCTGCGGCTCCCGGCACGGCTGCTCTCCCAGCTCGCTCGCTTCCTGACCGGGATCGAGATCCACCCGGGTGCCCAGATCGGTCGTCGGCTCTTCATCGACCACGGGATGGGCGTCGTCGTCGGCGAGACCACGATGGTCGGCGACGACGTCGTCCTCTTCCACGGCTCGACGCTCGGTGGCAAGACGATGCGCCGGGGCAAGCGTCACCCCACCCTCGGCGACAACATCGTCGTGGGCGCCGGCGCGAAGGTGCTCGGCCCGGTGTGGATCGGCAACGGCGCCCTGATCGGCGCGAACGCCGTGGTGACCAAGGACGTGCCGGCGGGCTGCACCGCGATCGGCGTGCCGGCAACAATCCGGCCGCGGACCCGGACCGCTGCGCACCCGCTGGAGGACCCCGCCATCTACATCTGAGGGCACCGGGCGCCGTCGGACGGAGGCCCCGAGCCTCGCCCCCGCCGGAGCATGTCGGGTCTGGGCCCAAAGGCCTTGTTCTAGTTGTCATCAAACAAGTATCGTCGAAGCGTGCTCTTCCGGATCGACCCCACCGCCCCTGAGCCACTGTTCGCCCAGATGGCCGGGCAGGTGCGCACGGCCGCGATCCGGGGTGAGCTCTCGCCCGGTCAACGCCTCCCCGCCGCGCGCGACCTCGCCGAGTCGCTCGACGTCAACCTGCACACGGTGCTGCGCGCATACCAGGACCTCCGCGACGAGGGACTGATCGAGCTGCGCCGGGGCCGGGGCGCGGTCGTGACCGCCCGCGCGGCCCAGGACCTCGAGCCCCTCCGGGAGGCCGTCGCGCAGGTTGCCGCACAGGCCCGATCCGCGGGGATCTCCCCCGACACCACCCTCGCCCTCGTCAAGGAGGCCCTTCGATGACCGTCGCTGCGTCACGCACCCGTGTCCCGGTTCCGCACCGACGCTCGACGACGGCGATCACCCTCGGGATCCCGGCGGCGATGGTCGTCCTGGTGGTCGCCGTGGCGCTGTCCTGGCGCCCCGAGCTGCCCGACCCGATCGCGATCCACTGGGGCCCCGGGGGCGAGGCCGACCGGTTCGGCCCGTTCGGCCCGCACGTGATCGCCCACGCCGTCATCGTCACGCTCTTCGCCGCAGGCATGTGGGCCGTCGGCTGGTTCTGGGGCCGGGAGGCCCTCACCCGCCGATTCGCCGCAGGCGCCGCCGTCTGGTTCGCGGGCGTGCTGTCCGGGGTGCTGCTCGGGAACCTGCAAATCCAACGCGGGCTGAGCGACGCGACCGAGGTCGGTACGGCCGGCGGGCCCCTGGCGTTCGCCTTCGGGACCGCGACCGTCGCCGCACTCCTCGCCGCCTGGGCAGTCCCTGGCGATGCCCGGCATCCCACCAGCGAACCGCTGCCCGAGGGTGCACCGAGGCTGGAACTGGGCAGCGGCGAGCACGCGACGTGGGTCCAGGAGGTGGGGCAGGCCGGCCTCATCGTGGTCATCGGCGGGATCCTCACGTTCGCCGTGGTGATGGGACTGCTGACCCGGCAGTGGGCGTTCGTCGCGGGCATCACCGCGGCGCTCAGCATCCTGCTGGCCGGGATCTTCCGGTGGACCGTCACCGTCGACCACAGCGGCCTGACCGCCCGTTCGGCGCTCCGTCGCCCGCGCGTGCGGGTGCCGCTCGACGAGGTGGTCGTGGCCGAGGTGGTTCACGTCGACCCGATCCGGGAGTTCGGCGGCTGGGGGCTGCGCACCGGTCGGGGCGGCCGCACCGGCGTCGTCGTCCGCAAGGGAGACTCCATCCAGGTCCAGCGGACGGGTGGCCGGGTCCTGGTGGTGACGGTGGATGACGCGCCGACCGGGGCCGCTCTGCTCAACACCCTGGCCGCCCGCGCGCGCCGGACCTGAGGCGGCCGACGTCTCGCCATGTGACCAGTTCGCGGGCGCCTGCTTGCCACCCGGTGCCGACCGGGTCTAATCTCCGAGCCTAGGTTCCCGACATTCGAGAGCCGCCGTCTCGCTAAGCGAGACGCTCGCCCCGGGAGGAGGCAGCGCCATGGACCGTCCCGACCGCGTCGTGGCCCTGCCGATGATGCCCGCCGGTGACGGCATGCGTCTGTGCATGCCGTGCGCTGGCGCCTGAGGCTGAGCCACTCCCCGGAGTGACCAGCGGGTCCCACCGGGACCCGGGTCGCCAGCGCTAGAACCCCGAGCCCCACCCGTTCGCGCCGGCGACAGGCACTCCCCACGAAGGCTGCCGCCGCACCGGCGCTCGCCCCCGAGGAACCCATGGCACTGACCACGGTCACCCCCGTCCGCGCCCACCCGGCTCATCCGGTCTCGCTGCGCGGGGTCGGCAGGACCTTCACCAACCGCGGCCGCGCGCACCCGGTGCTGGCGGACGTCGACCTCGAGGTCGGGGCCGGCGAGATCGTCGCGCTGCTCGGGACCTCGGGCTGCGGCAAGTCGACCCTGCTGCGCGAGGTGTGCGGGCTCGACACCCCCACCTCCGGCCAGATCCTGATCGACCACACGACCGTCGCCGGGGTGGACATGCGCTGCGCCGTCGCGTTCCAGGAGCCGCGCCTGCTCCCCTGGCGCACCCTGGCGCAGAACGTCGCGCTGGGCCTCCCCCGTGGGACCGGTCGCCCCTCCGGCACCCGGCGGGTGGGCGAGCTGGTCGACCTGGTGGGGCTGGGCGGCCACGCCGACCTGCGCCCGCGACAGGTGTCCGGCGGGATGGCGCAGCGCGCGTCCCTCGCCCGGGCGCTCGCACGCAACCCCGGCGTGCTGGTGCTCGACGAGCCGTTCGGCGCGCTCGACGCCCTCACCCGGCTGCGCATGCAGGACCTGCTGCTCGACGTCCACGCCGTCGAACCGGCCACCGTTCTGCTCGTGACGCACGACGTGGACGAGGCCCTCTACCTCGCCGACCGCGTCGTCCTCCTGGGCCGCGACAGCGGTGCGCCCGACCGGCCGAGCAGCGTCCGCACGGTGCTCACCGTTCCGGGGAGCCGTCCCCGCGACCGCGGCGACGCTGCCCTCGCACTGCTCCGCGCCCGGCTCCTCGAGGGCCTCGGCGTGCCGAGCCACCACCACGATCCGGATCGCCACCACACCATCTGACCCCCGGCACGTCGCCCGATGCCGCCGGCACCGCACCACGAGAGGCACCTCATGAAGATCCGCATCCTGCCCGTCACCGCGACCGCAGCCGTCGTCGCCCTGATGCTGAGCGGCTGCGTCGCTGGTGAGGGCACGGCAACGGCGAACGACGCCTCGGGCACCACGACCACTGAGGGTGGGTGGACCAGCGACACGCTGAACCTCGACTTCGCCACCTACAACCCGCTCAGCCTGATCATCAAGGAGCAGGGCTGGCTGGAGGAGACCCTGGGCGACGACGTCGCGGTCACCTGGGTGCAGTCGGCGGGGTCCAACAAGGCGAACGAGGCGCTGCGCGCCGGCGCGATCGACGTCGGCTCGACCGCCGGGTCCGCCGCCCTGCTCGCCCGCGCCAACGGGTCCCCGATCCAGACCGTCGGGATCTACACCCAGCCCGAGTGGTCGGCGATCGTCGTCCCGGCCGACTCGGACATCACGTCCGTCGAGGACCTGGCCGGGCGGTCGATCGCGGCCACGAAGGGCACGGACCCGTACTTCTTCCTGCTGCAGTCGCTGGAGGAGCACGGGATCGCGCTCGCCGACGTCGAGGTGCAGAACCTCCAGCACGCCGACGGGCGGGTCGCCTTGGAGAACGGTTCCGTCGACGCCTGGGCCGGCCTCGATCCGATCATGGCCGACAGCGAGGTGAATGCCGGCTCACGGCTGGTGTACCGGAACATCGACTTCAACACCTACGGGTTCCTCAACGCCACCGAGGGCTTCCTCGCGGATTCCCCCGACCTGGCCCAGCTGGTGCTCGACGCCTACGAGCGGGCCCGGCAGTGGGCGCTGGACAACCCGGAGGAGACGGCGGCGATCCTGGCCGAGGCCGCGGGGATCGACCTGCCCATCGCGGAGAAGGTGATCATCGAGCGCACGGTCATCGACCTCGACGTCGTGCCCGGTGAGCAGCAACGGGCCGTGCTGGCCGTCGTCGGGCCGATCTTCGTCGACTCCGGGGACGTCTCGTCCCAGGACCTCATCGACGACGCCCTCGACACCCTGTTCAACGGGACGTTCGCCGCCGCGGCCGACCCGGCGAACGTCGGGAGCTGACCATGCCGACCTGGGTCATCGGCACGCGGCCCGGCGTCACCGCCCGGCCCGCCGAGGATCGCGCGCATCCGCACGGGGGGCGGACGACCGATGTGCACGATGCCGGGACGAGCGCGCCGACGGGGGGCGGAGCGTCGGTCGCCGGCCCGCCCCCCGGTGGGGCGACCGCCACCGGGGTGAGAGCGGGGCGACGCGGGCCTGCCCCGCTCTCTCGGCGGGCGGTCCGGATCCTCGGGGCGGCGACCGTTCCGGCGGTCCTCCTCGGGCTCTGGCACTGGCTCACTGCGGTCACCGGTGCCTTCGCCTCCTACCAGCTGCCGTCGCCGACGGCGGTCTGGCTGGCTGGCGTCGAGCTCGCCACCCGGGAGACGGGCCCGACCCTGTGGACCCACCTGGCGATCTCCACCCAGCGCGTGCTCCTCGGGTTCGCGCTCGGGGCACTCGTGGGACTGGCGCTCGGCGCCGTGGTGGGGCTGTCCCGGCTGGCCGACATGCTCCTGGCCGGGACGGCCGGCGGGATGCGCGCCGTCCCCTCGCTGGCCTGGGTGCCGCTGCTCATCCTCTGGATGGGCATCAACGAGGACTCCAAGGTCACCCTGATCGCCATCGGCGCCTTCTTCCCCGTCTACACGACCGTCGCCTCGGCGCTTCGGCACGTCGACCCCCACCTGGTCGAGGCCGGGCGGGCGTACGGTCTGCGCGGTCCGGCCCTGCTGCTGCGGGTCCAGCTCCCGGCGGCCACCCCGGGCGTGATCGCCGGGCTCCGGCTGGCCCTGGCCCAGTCCTGGCTGTTCCTGGTGGCTGCCGAGCTCATCGCCTCCTCCATGGGGCTCGGCTTCCTCCTGATGGACTCGGCGAACAACGGGCGGGTGGATCGGATCCTGCTGGCCATCGTGTCCCTCGCGCTGCTCGGCACGTTCACCGACGCGCTCATCGGGGTCGGCGAGCGCCGGCTGCTGCGCCGGTGGTGACCGCGCCGGGGTCCGGACGCCCACGCAGCCGGTGCGCTGTCGGGCCGCGCCCGCTCGCCGATCTTGTCGCCGGGAGGCGGCTCGGCGACGTACCGTCACCTCAGGACCCGACAGCGGTGCCCCGGACCACCGACGTCCTCGCCGCGCGACGAGGCGTGCTCCCGCGCACCACCGACCACCCGACGAGGGAGGGCACATGACCGACCGCACCTGGGGCTTCCGGACCCGAGCGCTGCACGCCGGCGGGGTCCCGGACTCCGCGACCGGAGCGCGCGCGGTGCCGATCTACCAGACCACCAGCTTCGTCTTCGACGACACCGCCGACGCCGCGAACCTGTTCGCGCTACAGAAGTACGGCAACATCTACTCGCGCATCGGCAACCCGACGGTGGCGGCGCTCGAGGAGCGCATCGCCTCCCTCGAGGGCGGCATCGGAGCCGTCGCGACGGCGTCCGGCATGGCCGCGGAGTTCATCACCTTCGCGGCCTTCGTCGGAGCCGGGGACCACGTCGTGGCGTCGGCCGCCCTCTACGGCGGCACCGTCACCCAGCTCGACGTCACCCTGCGGCGCTTCGGGGTGGAGACCACGTTCGTGCCGGGCACCGACCCCGCGGACTACGCGGCGGCCATCGGGCCGCACACCAAGGTGGTGTACGCCGAGGTGATCGCCAACCCGTCGGGAGAGATCACCGACATCGCCGGCCTGGCCGAGGTGGCACATGCAGCCGGCCTGCCGCTGGTGATCGACTCGACCCTGGCCACGCCCTACCTGTGCCGACCGATCGAGCACGGCGCCGACATCGTCATCCACTCGATGACGAAGTTCCTCGGCGGGCACGGGACGACGCTCGGCGGCGTCGTCGTGGAGAGCGGGCGGTTCGACTGGGGGAACGGGAACTTCCCCACGATGACGGAGCCCGTGCCGTCCTACGGCGGGGTGCGCTGGTGGGAGAACTTCGGGGAGTACGGGTTCCTCACCAAGCTGCGCAGCGAACAGCTGCGGGATATCGGGCCGGCGCTGTCGCCACAGTCCGCGTTCCAGCTGCTCCAGGGCGTGGAGACCCTGGCCCACCGGATGGACGCCCACCTGGCCAACGCCCGCGCGGTGGCGCAGTGGCTGGAGGACGACCCGCGGGTCGGCTACGTCAACTGGGCCGGCCTGCCCTCGCACGTGCATCACGAGCGCGCGCGGCGGTATGTGCCGGCCGGCCCGGGAGCAGTCTTCGCCTTCGGGGTCCGCGGAACCGCTGAGGTCCCCGGTCGCCAGGCGGGCCGGAGGTTCATCGAGTCCGTGGAGCTGGCCAGCCACCTCGCGAACGTGGGCGACGCCCGGACCCTGGTCATCCACCCCGCGTCCACCACCCACCAGCAGCTGTCGGCCGAGCAGCTGGCGGCCGCGGGAGTCCCGGAGGACCTGGTGCGGATCAGCGTCGGGCTGGAGGACGTCGACGACATCCTGTGGGACCTCGACCAGGCGTTGACGACCGCGGTAGGACCGGCGAGCGCTCCCACGGACCGGACGACGACGGACACGACGACGGAGGTGGCCCGATGAGCGTCATCCCACCCGTGGAGATCCCCGGCGGGGCGGAGGCGTGCGCCGTCCCCGAGCAGCCCCATCCGGCGAAGGCCACCCGCACGTGGTCCGGCCCGGGCGCCGTGGAGCGGCTGGCGATCCTGCGCCGCACCCGCTCGATCGCGATCGTGGGGGCGTCGGCCAACCCCGCACGGGCGAGCTTCTTCGTCGCCACCTACCTGCTGTCCAGCTCCCCGTACGACGTGTACTTCGTCAACCCGCGCGCCACGGAGATCCTCGGCCGCCCGGTGTACCCGTCCCTTGCCGAGCTGCCGGTGGTACCGGACATGGTGGACGTGTTCCGCAGGCACGACGACCTTCCCGAGGTGCTCGACCAGACCCTGGCCGTCGGTGCGCGCACCCTGTGGCTGCAGCTCGGCTCCTGGCACGAGGACGTCGCCCGACGCGGGGAGGCAGCCGGGCTGGCGGTCGTCATGGACCGGTGCGTCAAGATCGAGCACGCCCGGTTCCACGGCGGGCTGCACCTGGCCGGGTTCGACACCGGGGTGATCAGCTCGCGGCGGGCCCTGCGCTGAGGTCCGGCCACCACAGGGCGCGGCGCAACGCCACCCGCGCCCCCGCTCCACCGGGACCGCCGCCGTCGAGCGGGCAGCCCTCGCTCCGCAGGGCGGCCAGCGCGCGCGTCCGGTAGGGCGCGGGCGGCTGACCCGAGGCGTTGACCACGCGCCACCACGGCACGTCCCCGCCCGCGCGGGAGAGCACCTGACCGACCTGTCGGGGTCCGCCACGGCCCAACCGGTCGTGCAGCACCTCGGCGATGGACCCGTAGGTCATCACCCGCCCGGCCGGGATCGCGGTCACCAGGTCCAGGACGGCCTCGAGGTACTCCTCATCCATCGCGTCGCTCAGCCCCGGTGCACCAGGATCAGCGCCCGATCGTCCCTGTCCCCCGCCCGCACGCCGGCGATCACCGCCTCCGCGCCGCCGCTGCCGGTGGCGATGAACCGTTCGGCCTCACCCATGAGCCGGTCGATCCCGAGGTCGAGGTCGGTCCCCGGCGCCTCCACCAGTCCGTCCGTGTACAGCATCACCGTGTCGCCCGGCTCGATGACGCCGCTGTGGGAGACGAAGACGGGGTCGGGGACGATCCCGAGCGCCGGCCCGCCCGAGGTGTGGATCGTCTCGATGCGCCCCGAACCGGAACGCATGTGCACGGCGGGCGGGTGACCGGCGGTGGAGACCCAGAACGCGCCCGAGTCCAGCCACACGCACAGATGCACGGCGGTGGCGAAACCCTCCGGCCAGTCCTGGCCCAGGAGATAGTCGTTGGCCGCGGGCAGGAAGTCCTCCGGACGCATCGCGCCGAGCAGGCCGCCGAAGGCACCGGAGAGCAGCAGCGACCGGACACCCGCCTCCTGGCCCTTGCCCGACACGTCGACCAGCACGATCTCGAGCAGGGTGCCTCCCCGGCTCCGGGATGCCACGACGAAGTCCCCTGAGAACGCCTCGGCGTAGGCGGACCGCACCACGCTGTCCACGTGCCAGGGCGCTGGGAGCGGTGGGATCCGGCCGTGCGCCACAAGCCGGTCACGCAGGTCGACGAGCATCAGGTCGCTCGCGGCCCCCTGGAGCCCCAGCCGGTCACGCGTCCGCACGAAGACAACGGCCGCGAACAGCCCGACCCCCTGCACGATCAGTCCCCCCGGTTCGAACGCCGCCAAGCCGGTGAGGTGCAGGACGACGACCTCGACGAGCACCACCGACGCGAGAACGACCATGGCGGTGAGACGGAGGACGAAGACCCCGAGCAGGACAATGAGGAGCGTGCTGGCCGGGGTCACCCATTGCGGCCAGAGCATCATGCCGATTCCGGCCAGCACCGACAGCCCGATCAGCACCGCGCTCGCGGCCAGCTGACGGGCGGCGATCTTCCGGCGGCGCACGGGGTCTGCCCACCCGAGGCGACCGCCACCGAAGCGCTGCGCCGGCAGAGTCGATCGGGGGACTGTCACGGGGTGAGGCTATCTCGGGTCCATTCTGAGCGAGACCGCGACCACGGGACCCGGATGCGAAATGGCCTGCCCATGCGGGCCCTCGACCGGGCACGATGTGCACCATGACCTCGCACCCCGCCGGCTACCGCACCATCGACGTCCCCGAGTCGCGTCACCTCGAGATGCTCGCGGTCGACACCTGGGCGTTCCCGTCCTCGGCATCCGATGAGCAGCTCGCGGCCCTGCCCGTCTCCCTGACCTGGGACCGGGCCCGCGGGGTCGAGACCTCCGACGGGGAGCTCGTCGCCTTCCACGGCTCCTACCCCTACGGCGACTTCCCGGTGCCCGGCGCCCGTACCGCCGTCTCGGGTCTCACCTGGGTGGCGGTGCACCCGGCGCACCGGCGACGCGGGCTGCTTCGTTCCATGATCATGGATCACTTCGAGCGCAGCCTGGACCGGGGCGAGGCCATCTCGGCGCTCTTCGCCTCCGAGCCGGCGATCTACGGACGCTTCGGCTACGGCCTCGCCGCCGTCGACGTGAGGATGAAGATCTCCCGCGGGGCTGCGCTGCGGGACGTGCCCGGTGCCGATCAGCTGCGGGTACGCCTGGAACGCCTGGACCCGGACCGGCACGGACCGCTCATGAAGCGGGTCCACTCGCGGATCGATCGGCCGGGCTGGGTCACCCGGCACACCGCGGAACAGCTCGCCGCGTACGTGGCCGACCCCGACTACTGGCGCGAGGGGGCCGAGTCCATGCGGATCGCCGTCGTCTCCGTCGACGGCACGGACGCCACGGCGCTCGGATACGCGCTGTTCCGCCGGAAGAACTCCTGGCAGGACGCCGGCCCGCGCGGTTCGGTCTGGGTCAAGGAGGCAGTCGCGCAGGACGCCGCGACGTCCCGTGCGCTGTGGGGCGTGCTCCTCGACCTGGACCTGATGGCGACCGTCGACACGTGGCTCCTGGCCACCGACGACCCGCTGATGCACCTGCTGGTCGACGTGCGTGCGGCCGTTCCCCGGATCTCCGACAACCTCTGGATCCGCCTGCTCGACGTGCCGACGGCCCTCGCGGCGCGCCGGTACCCGACCCCGGTCGACCTCGTCATCGAGGTGCGGGACGAGCGGCTGCCCGCCAACGCCGGCCGCTGGCACCTGGTCGGCGGCCCCGACGGGGCCGACGCCACCCGCGTGGCGAGGGAACCCCACCTGTCGTTGGACGTGCGCGAGCTGGGCTCGGCCTACCTGGGCGGGATCTCGCTCTCCGGACTGGCCGCCGCCGGCCTGGTCACCGAGCACGCCCCGGGAAGCCTCCTGGCGGCGAGCACGGCTTTCGGCTGGCCGGTCGCGCCGGTCTGCTCCTGGATCTGGTGATCGTCAGCGGTTCTCGTAGCCGGCGATCTGGTCGATCCGCCGCTGGTGGCGGGGGTCGCCGCTGAACGGCTCGGCGAGGAAGGCCTCGACGATGGCGGTCACGTCGTCGACCGAGTGCTGGCGCGCGCCGATAGCGATCACGTTGGCATCGTTGTGCGCCCGGCCCAGCACGGCGGTCTCGGTGCTCCAGGCCAGAGCCGCCCGGACTCCGCGCACCTTGTTGGCCGCGATCTGCTCCCCGTTCCCGGAACCACCGATCACGACGCCGATGCTCCCCGGCTCGCCCACGACGGCCTCGGCCGCGGCGAAGCACACCGGGGGGTAGTCGTCCTGCGCGTCATAGACGTGCGCGCCGTGGTCGACCACGTCGTGCCCTCCCGCCTGGAGGTGCTCGACGAGGTGGACCTTCAGCTCGAACCCGGCATGGTCGGCGGCGATGTGGATGCGCATGGGCCCATCCTGCCGTAGCGCCGGCGTCAGACCGATTCGCGCCTGCTGAGCCGCGCCGGGAGGACCCGCTGCACCGGTGCGGCCCCCGGGTCGGCGATCAGCTCGAGAAGCACCTCGACCATGAGCTGCCCCATCTCCTCCAGGGGCTGGTGCACGGAGGTGAGCGGCGGGTTCGAGGTCCGCGCAAGGATGGAGTCGTCATAGCCGATCACGGAGACGTCGCTCGGGACGCGCCGCCCGCTGGCGGACAGCACCCGTAGTGCCCCGGTCGCCATCAGGTCTGAGGCGACGAACAACCCGTCGAGGTCCGGCTCGGCGGCGAGCAGCCGCGCCATGGCGTTCGCCCCGCCGTCGGCGGTGAAGTCGGCATAGGCCACCGGCGGGACCCGGTGGCCGCCTTCGGTGAGCACGTCGCGCCACCCCGCCAACCGGTCGACCGCCACACCCATGTCTGACGGACCGGCGATGGTCCCGATCACGGTACGACCGGCCGCGACCAGCTCCGCCGTGGCCAGGCGGGCGCCGCCGTAGTTGTCCACGTCGACGTAGGAGTGCACCAAGGGGTCGGAGTCCACGGGGCGACCGAGGTAGACGACGGGCACCCCGGTGCTGCCGAGCACCCGCGGCAGGTGGGTGCTGTGCGCCTCGAGGATCACCAGTGCGCCGTCCACGTGGCTGCCGTCGAGGTACCGGCGTAGCACCGCGTCGTCGTGCTCCGGGCCGGCCAGGAGAAGGACCATCTGCAGCGAACGGCGAGCGACCTCGGCGGTCGCCCCCCGCAGGGGTTGGGCAAAGAAGGAGTTCGGCATCTCGGCGAGATCCTGCTCGGTGAGCAGCAGGGCGATGGAGTCGTGCCGACCTCGTGCCAGCGACCGCGCGGCGGGGTTGGGGCGGTACCCGAGCGCGTCCGCCGCGCGCCGAACCGCATCGACGGACCCGGCGCGAACCGTCGGGACGCCGTTGATCACCCGCGACGCGGTGGCCCGGGAGACCCCGGCCGCGGCCGCGACGTCGTCGAGCGTCGCGGGATGGTCGGACCGGCCGGGTTGCACGCCTCACATCCTGGCAGACGTGATCGCAGTTTCGGCCTCTTCGCGAAAGCGCTCTCGCCTCTCTGGCCGCACGACCTGGGCTCCGGAATGGGACCTGAAGCCCGTGGCGCAACGGTCGAACGGTCCCGTATCGTCGCACCAGGACGTCAGTCGCCGGGCATGCCGCAAGAAAGCGCTTCCTCGGCCTCGGTCCCGGGAGTGCACGGCACGGCCGCCGCCTCCCCACGTTGGCAGCGGCGGCAACGCCTCACGCGAAAGGCACTCCCATGGCCCCGACCACCGACACGTCCCGTGTCGATGCCCTCCTGGGCCGGATGTCCCGGACGGACAAGCTCGCACAGCTCGTCGGCGCCTGGATCGGCATCGACTCCACGACGGGCGCCGTCGCACCCGCGCAGAACGAGAACATGCCGACCAGTCCCGACTGGCCCACCATCGCGGCACACGGCCTCGGCCACCTCACCCGTCTCTACGGCACCCGGCCCGTCGACCCGCAGGAGGCCAGGGACACCCTCCGCCGGCTCCAGGCGGACCTGCGCGCGTCCACCGGCATCGGCGCCATCGCGCACGAGGAGTGCCTCACCGGTGTGGCGACGTGGAAGGCCACGACCTTCCCCTCCCCTCCGGCCTACGGGGCGACATGGGACCCCGCACTCATCGAGCAGGTGGCCGCCGCCATCGGCTCGAGTATGCGGTCCCTCGAGGTCCACCAAGGCCTCGCTCCGCTGCTCGACGTCGTCCAGGACGCGCGATGGGGCCGGGTGGAGGAGTGCTTCGGCGAGGACCCCTACCTGGTCGGGACGCTCGGCGCGGCGTTCGTCAAGGGGCTCGAGGGCTCCGGGATCGTCGCCACGCTCAAGCACTTCGTCGGGTACCCCGCCTCCCAGGGGGGACGGAACCTCGGCCCGGTGCACATGGGGCCGCGGGAGCTGTCCGAGGTGCTGGTCTATCCCTTCGAGATCGCCCTGCGCGAGGGTGGGGCCCGAGCGGTGATGCCCTCCTACTCCGAGATCGACCAGGTGCCGGTCCACGGCGACCCCGCGATCCTCACCGACCTGCTCCGCGGCCGGTTCGGGTTCGCCGGCACCGTCGTGGCCGACTACTTCGGGGTGAACTTCCTCCAGACGCTGCACGGCGTGAGCGACTCCAAGCGGGGGTCTGCCGAGCGCGCCCTGCTCGCGGGCGTCGACGTCGAGCTGCCCAACGCCGACTGCTACCCCGCCCTCGACACCGACGAGATCGGCGAGGAGGTCGCCGCGGCGATCGATGCGGCCGTCCGCCGCGTCCTGACCCTCAAGGCCGAGCTCGGACTGCTCGGGGAGCCCGAGCCACCGACCGACGCACCGATCGACCTCAACCCGCCCGCCCACGCCGCGCTCGCCCGCCGCGTGGCCGAGGAGTCGATCATCCTGCTCGCGAACGACGGGGCACTCCCCCTGCGCTCCCCCGCGTCCGTGGCAGTCATCGGGCCCAACGCCGACGACGCCCACGCGCTGCTCGGCGACTACTCGTTCCTCAACCACGTCGAGGTGCACCACCCCGAGGTGGAGCCCGGGCTGACCATCCCCACCGTCCTCGAGGCGCTGCGGGCCGAGCTCCCCGGCGCGACCCTCCACTACGCGGAGGGCTGCGACGTGCGCGAGCCCGGGCGGGACGGCTTCGAGGCCGCGGTGTCGCTCGCTGCGGACGCCGACGTCGCGGTCCTGGTGATGGGCGACCGAGCCGGGCTCTTCGGGCGCGGCACCGTCGGCGAGGGGTGCGACACCGACACCCTCGACCTGCCCGGGGAGCAGCGCGCGCTCGCCGAGGCGGTCGCCGCCACGGGTACACCCGTGGTGCTCGTGCTGATCACCGGTCGGCCCTATGCCCTGGACTGGACCACCGGGACGTGCGCAGCGGTCGTCCAGGCGTGGTTCCCGGGCCAGGAGGGTGCGGGCGCGATCGCCGGCGTGCTCGGCGGTCGGGTGAACCCCTCCGGGCGCACCACCCTGTCGTTCCCGCGCTCGGCGGGCATGCAGCCGATGACCTACCGGCACGTCCGGCTTGCCGGACCCGGCGGCGTCACCAACCTCGACCCCTCGGCGGTCTTCGGGTTCGGTCACGGGCTCACCTACACCACGTTCAGCCACACCGACCTGCGGCTCAGCACCGAGCAGATGCCGACCGACGGGAGCGTCGAGGTGAGCGTCCGGGTGACCAACACCGGTGACCGCGCGGGCGCCGACGTCCCCCAGCTGTACCTGCACGACGTCGTCGCGCCCGTCACCCGGCCGACGGTCGCCCTCCTGGGGTACGCACGGGTGCAGCTCGAGCCCGGGGAGTCGGCCGACGTGACGTGGCGGGTGCACGCCGACCGGCTCGGCTGGGTCGGCTCCGACAACGCGTGGACGGTCGCGGCGCACACCGCCGCGCTCTCCGTCGGCACGTCGTGCACGGACCTGCGCACCGCTGGTCGGCTGCGGGTGACCGGTCCGCAGCGCGCGCTCGGGGCCGACCGGGTCCTGACCACCCCGGTGACCGTCGCCTGACCGTCGCCTGACCGTCGGGGCAGCGGGAGCGTCGGGGCGAGCACCTAGCCTGAGGGGATGACGACCTCTACCACCGCCCCTAGAAGCGGCATCGACACCTCGGCCCTCGACCCCGGGGTCCGCCCGCAGGACGACCTGTTCCGCTACGTGAACGGGCGCTGGCTCGCCGAGCACGAGATCCCCGCGGACCGCGCGACGGACGGGGCCTTCCGGGCTCTCGTGGACCAGGCCGAGGAGCACGTGCGCGAGATCATCACCGAGCTGGGCGCCCAGCCCGTCTCCGGCGCCACGGACGACACCGCCGCGCAGGTGGGCGCCCTCTACGCGAGCTTCATGGACACCGCGACCGTCGAGCGCCTCGGCCTGGAGCCGATCCGCGAGGAGCTGGACCGCATCACCGCGGCCACGACCCGCGAGGACCTGGTCGCGACACTCGGGGAGCTCCAGCGCACGGGCGGGGCGGGCGCCGCCGCGTTCTGGGTCGACAACGACGACAAGGACCCCGAGCGCTACACCGTGTTCCTCCACCAGGGCGGGCTGGGCCTCCCCGACGAGGCGTACTACCGCGAGGACGCCTACGCGCAGATCCGGGACGCATACCGCCCGCACCTCGTCCGCATGCTCGGGCTCACCGGCCTGGACGACGCCGCCGCCGAGTCGCAGGCTGACCTGGTCATGGACCTGGAGACCCGGCTGGCCGCGAGCCACTGGGACGTCGTGCGGGACCGGGACGCCGACCTCACCTACAACCCGATGACGCTGGCCGAGCTGGTGGAGCGGGCCCCGGGCTTCGACTGGGCTGGCTGGGCCCGCGCGCTCGGTGCCCCCGACGGCGCCATGGACCGGCTCGTGGTCCGCGAACCGGACTTCGCCGTCGGCTTCGCCCGGCTGTGGTCCAGCGCACCGGTCACGCAGTGGCAGGCGTGGCTGCGATACCGGCTCATCAGCGCCCGCGCTCCGTACCTGCACGACGCCGTCGTGCAGGCGAACTTCGACTTCTACGGACGTACCCTCACCGGCGCCCGCGAGCTGCGGGAACGATGGAAGCGGGGGGTGGGCCTGGTCCAGGGAGCGCTCGGCGAGGCCGTCGGCCAGGTGTACGTCGACCGGCACTTCCCCCCGGGCCACAAGGCGCGCATGGTCGAGCTGGTGGGCAACCTGGTGCAGGCCTACCGCGAGTCGATCGGCTCACTGGACTGGATGGGCGAGGAGACGAGGGTCAAGGCGCTGGCCAAGCTGGACGCCTTCACGCCCAAGATCGGGTACCCCGACCGGTGGAAGTCCTACGCCGGGCTCGAGATCCGGGCCGACGACCTGGTGGGGAACGTGCGCCGCTCGAACGCCTACGAGACCGATCGCGAGCTGCGCAAGATCGGCAGGCCCGTCGACCGCGACGAGTGGTTCATGACCCCCCAGACGGTGAACGCGTACTACAACCCGGGGATGAACGAGATCGTCTTCCCGGCGGCGATCCTGCAGCCGCCCTTCTTCGACCCCGACGCCGACGACGCCGTCAACTACGGCGGGATCGGGGCGGTGATCGGCCACGAGATCGGGCACGGGTTCGACGACCAGGGATCCAAGTACGACGGTGCCGGCCGCCTCGAGGACTGGTGGACCGAGGCAGACCGCGCGGAGTTCGAGCGGCGCACCAGCGCGCTCATCGAGCAGTACTCCGCCTTCTCCCCGCTCCAGCTCGACGGCTCCCATCGCGTCAACGGTGCGCTCACCATCGGGGAGAACATCGGCGACCTCGGCGGGCTGTCCATCGCGCTCCGGGCCTACCGGATCGCGCTCGGCCGTCCGCTCGACGAGGCGCCGGCGATCGACGGCATGACGGGCGTGCAGCGAGTGCTGGTCGGCTGGGCGCACGCCTGGCAGACGAAGGGGCGCGACGAGGAGGTCATCCGCCGGCTGGCCACGGACCCGCACTCCCCCGACGAGTTCCGCTGCAACGGGGTGGTCCGCAACCTGCCCGAGTTCCACGAGGCGTTCGGCGTCGCGCCGGGCGACCAGCTGTACCTGCCACCCGAGCAGCGGGTTCGCATTTGGTGACTCAGATCTGGTGACTCAGATCTGGTGACTCAGAAGAACGTGTAGCCCGCCCGGGCGACCGAGAACCCCTCGCCGGTCGGGTTGTGCCGGCACGTGGCCCCGTTGCGCGAGCTGTGGCAGGTCATGTCACCGATGGTCGATGCCTGCCCGTAGTCGAGCACGGTGGCCCCCTCGGGCCGCGGCGGGACCGTCTCGACGCACGGCATCGAGGGCGACTCCCCCGCGCTGAGGGTGAGCACGGGGCCGATCGTCCCGGTGCACTCCGGATCCTCCGGCGGGGGGTAGCTGAAGGTCCCGATGGTGCACGTGGCCGACTCCTCGGTCATGGAGCACCAGATGTTGCCGCTGGGCAGCACGAACTCCGTCAGCCCCTCGTTCTGCTCCGGGTCCGCCGGCTGCGAGGGCTCCGGGGTGGTCTCCGGCTCGACGGACGGAGAGGGGCTCGCATCGGGCGCGCTCACCGGGGCCCCGGACGGTCCGTTCGCCAGGGTCATCACCAGGAGCACAAGGAAGGTGAGCACCAAGACGGCGTCGACGACGGCGAACGTGCGCTCGCCGGGGGTCATGGCGGAGAAGAAGCCCGGGCCCGAGCGTGCCGCCGGGTGCCCGGTCATCTCCTGCTCCCCACCGCTAGCCCATCTGAAGTCCGCCACGGCAGCATGACACGGCGGGGATGCCGCCGCGAACTCGGTGCGGCACGTCTCCCGGGTGATCGAATCAGGTGGGGGCACGCCCCGCCCCGTGGCAGGATCACAGAACACCCACCACACAGAAGGGCCGCCACGTGCCTGCCGAGAACCTCACCCGAGCCGAGGCCCGCGACCGCGCCGCCGTCGTCACCGTCGACTCCTACGACGTCGCGCTCGACCTGACGACCGGATCGCGCACGTTCGGATCGACCACGACCGTCCGGTTCTCCGCCGTCGCCGGCAGCAGCACCTTCATCGACCTGATCGCCCCGACGGTGCATCGGGTGGTGCTCAACGGGGCCGAGCTCGACCCCGCGCAGGTCCACGCCGACTCACGCATCGGGCTGGACGGGCTGAGCGAGCGGAACGAGCTGGTGGTCGTCGCGGAGTGCGCCTACATGACCACCGGGGAGGGGCTGCACCGCTTCGTCGACCCGGTGGACGGCGAGGTCTACCTGTACTCCCAGTTCGAGGTGGCCGACTCCCGCCGGGTGTTCGCGGTGTTCGAGCAGCCGGACCTCAAGGCGGCCTTCAGGTTCGCCGTCACCGCCCCCGCCCACTGGACGGTGATCTCCAACGACGCCACCCCCGTCCCGGCCCCGGTCCCCGGTGGGGTGAACCGCAACGGCGGGCGGGACGCCGGCACGGCCACCTGGTCCTTCGAGCCGACGCCGCGCATCTCCAGCTACATCGCGGCCGTCGTGGCCGGGCCGTACCACCGGGAGACCGGGCAGCTGACCAGCACCGACGGGCGGGTCATCCCGCTGGCGGTCCTCTGCCGCGCCTCACTCGCGCAGTACCTGGACACCGATCGCATCCTGGACATCACCCGGGCCGGCTTCGGGTTCTACGAGCAGCTGTTCGCCACGCCCTACCCGTTCGCCACCTACGACCAGATCTTCGTGCCGGAGTTCAACGCCGGCGCCATGGAGAACGCCGGTGCCGTGACGTTCGTGGAGAGCTACGTCTTCCGGTCGAAGGTGCCGGACGCAATGGTGGAACGGCGCACCGTGACGATCCTGCACGAGCTGGCGCACATGTGGTTCGGCGACCTGGTGACCATGCGGTGGTGGGACGACCTGTGGCTGAACGAGTCCTTCGCGGAGTACATCTCGACCCTCGCCACCGTCGAGGCCACCGAGTGGACGCATGCCTGGACCACCTTCTCCTCGATGGAGAAGTCGTGGGCCTACCGCCAGGACCAGCTGCCGACCACCCACCCGATCGTCGCCGACATCCGTGACCTGGAGGACGTCGAGGTCAACTTCGACGGGATCACCTATGCCAAGGGCGCCTCGGTGCTCAAGCAGCTCGTCGCGTGGGTCGGCAGGGACGAGTTCATGACCGGGGTGCAGGCGTACTTCGCCAAGCACGCCTGGGGCAACACCGAGCTCGGCGACCTGCTCACCGAGCTCGAGGCCACCAGCGGACGGGACCTGCGCGCCTGGTCCGCGCTCTGGCTCGAGCAGGCGGGCGTCACCCTGCTGCGCCCGGAGATCACCACCGACGACGACGGCGTGATCACCGCGTTCGACGTGCTCCAGGAGGTTCCGGAGACCAACCCCGTGCACCGACCGCACCGACTGGTCGTCGGCGGGTACGACGTCGTCGTCGGGCCGGACGGGGGCTCCCGGCTCGAGCGGACGGTCGTCGTCGAGCTCGACGTCGACGGTCCCCGCACGCCCGTGCCGCCGATGGTCGGCCGAGCCCGCCCGGCGCTGGTGCTGGTCAACGACGACGACCTGGCCTACGCGAAGATCCGGCTCGACGACGACTCCCTCGCAGTGGCGACGGAGCACCTGCACGGCTTCGGCGACTCGCTTCCCCGGACCCTGGTGTGGAGCGCCGCCTGGGACATGACGCGGGACGGCGAGTGGCCCGCCCGGCGCTTCGTCGACCTGACGCTCCGCAACATCGCGCACGAGACCGACTCCTCCGTCGTGCTGGTCCTGCTGCGCCAGCTGGCGACGGCGATCGACCTCTACGTGGCACCCGAGCACCGCGCCGCGGTCGGGCAGGCGGCGGCCAGTCGGCTGCTCGAGCTCGCCCGCACCTCCGAGCCCGGCAGCGACGCGCAGCTGCAGATGGTGCGTGCCTTCGCCTCCCGCGCCTCGGCCGCCGAGCACCTCGACGTCGTCGCGGGGCTGCTGGAGGGCAGCGAGCCGCTGCCGGGCCTGGTCGTGGACACCGATCTGCGCTGGGACCTGCTCATCTCGCTCGTCGCGGGGGGCCGTGCCGGGGAGGCCGAGATCACGGCGGAGCTGGCCAGGGATGCGACGGCCACCGGGGAACGGGCAGCGGCGGCCGCCCGGGCAGCCATGCCGACGGCGGAGGCGAAGCGGTCCGCATGGTCCGCTGTGGTCGAGGCCGACGCACTGACCAACGCCCTGCAGACGTCCACCATCAGCGGCTTCACCCGGGTGCACGACCCCGCGCTGCTTGCGGACTACGTCGAGCCGTACTTCGCAACCCTCGAGACGATCTGGACCACCCGGACGAACGAGATGGCCCAGAACATCGTGATCGGCCTGTACCCGACCCGGCTCACCGGGAGCGTGGAGCTGCTCGATCGCACCGATGCCTGGCTGGACCAGCTCGGGGACCGGCTCCCGGCTCTGCGCCGGCTCGTGCTGGAGAACCGGGACGGCGTGCGCCGAGCGCTGGCTGCCCAGGAGCGCGACCGCGGTTGACTTCGGTCGCCGGCACCGTGGCCGGCACCTCAGCCGAGCGCGCCGCGCAGCGCAAGGGCGACGTCGTCGGCGTCGCGCGGGTGGATGCCGGCGAAGGACAGGACCAACCCGGGCCCGGGTGCGTGCAGCGGGCCGGACGCGACCACCTGGGCGGCGACGCCTCGGGCGCGCAGGGCCGCACACGCCCGGTCCGCGCCCGGCAGGTCGGCGAGGTACACGTGCAGCCCCGCCGAGATGCCCATGACGCGGACTCCGGGCACGCGCCGAGCCAGGGCGGCCAGCAGCGCGTCCCGCCGTGCCCGGTAGACGGTCCTCACCCGGCGCACATGCCTGTCGTAGGCTCCGGAGGAGATCATCCGTGCCAGAGCGGCCTGCTCGAGCACCGGGCTCCCTAGGTCCGCTGCGGCCTTGGCCGCGATGACTGACGCACGCAGGTGTCGGGGCGGGACCATCCACCCAAGACGCAGAGCCGGGGAGAGCGACTTGGACACCGAGCCGGCCAGCACCACCACGTCCGGGGCGAGCGCCTGCACGACGCCGACCGGTTCCCTGTCGTAGCGCAGCTCGGCGTCGTAGTCGTCCTCCAGCACCAGGTAGCCGCCCTCGCGCGCACCGACGACCAGCTCGGCACGCCGGGAACCCGCCAGGACGCACCCGGTGGGGTACTGGTGTGCCGGGGTGACGGCGACCGCGTCGAGCGACCCGTTCGGGGTTGGGACCACCACCCCGTCGCCGTCGACGGGCATCGCCGTCACGGTGGCACCGAGGGACCGCAGTTGATCGCCCTGGCCCGGAGACCCCGGCTGCTCCACCGCCCACCGACGCAGCCCGCAGGCCACCAGCAGTGCGCCCACCTGGGCGACTCCCGCGACGACCACCACGTCGGCGCCGGTGACCTCGGCACCCCGGCTGCGCCGAAGGTGCCCGGCGAGCGCCTCCCGCAGCATCGGATGGCCGGCGGGTGCCGGGTAACCGAGCTCGGCGGCCGGTGTGGCGGCCAGGGCGCCGCGCAGGTGCCGGGCCCATTGACCTCGGGGGAACAGACCGAGGTCGGGGACACCGGGACTGTGCTCGCGAACCGGCGGAGCGGGCACGACTGACCCGGCAGGGCCGGGCGCCCGGACCACGACGACGCCTGACCGGGGGTTCGCGCGCAGGTATCCCTCGTCGACAAGCTGTTGCACCGCCTCTACAACCGTGCCGCGGGCCAGGCCGAGCGCCGAACCGACGCTGCGTGCACCCGGGAGCCAGGAGCCGGGCGGCAGCACTCCGTCGTGGATCGCCGACCGCAGGCCTGCTCGTAGCCACGCGGTCCGTCCGCGCTCTGGGACGCGTCCCAGGTGCAGGGCGAGCACCTCCGGCGGAACTCTCACTGGACCAGTGAATCGGGTCGGAACTGGCCCTGTCCAGCAGTCCAGAACCCTCCTAGCGTTCGGACATGATCTCCTCGCGGTCGGCGACCGTCTCGTGCCTCCTGGCGGCGACCGCCGTCGGCGTCAGCATCGCGGTCACGCCGATGATCGCCGACTTCCCGGTCCATGCGGGCCAGGCGGGGCGCTACGGGCTCGCTGCCGTCGTCCTCGCACTCCTGCTCCCCGTCTTGGACCGCCCGCACCGGGGGCTACAGCCCGACAGGCGCGCGCTGGTTCGCCTGCTCGTCGCGGCCGCGACGGGCAGCGCAGGCTTCAACGTGCTGCTCGTGCTCGCCACCCGGCACGCCGATCCCGCTTCGATCGGCGCCGTCGTCGGCGCATCCCCGGTGGTGCTCGCGGTACTCGGCGCGCCTCGGAGGGACAGGCTCCCACGACCGCGAAAGGCCGTCGTGGTCGGCGCGGTGCTGGCCTCCCTCGGGGTGGGCGCCCTGCACGGAACGGGTCACAGTTCGACCACCGGGCTGCTCCTCGCCGTCGGGGTCCTCGGCTGTGAGGTCGCCTTCACTCTCGTCGCCGCCCCCCTGCTCCCCGTCCTCGGGCCGGTCCGGGTGTCGGTCTGGAGCTGTACCCTGGCCGCCGCACTGCTCAGCCTCGCCGCCGCTGTCTCGCCCGTCCCGCCCCGGCCGCCCACGTCCACCGAGGCCGCGACCCTGCTCTACCAGGGGCTGATCATGACCGCCCTCGCGTTCGTGCTGTGGTACCGGGGGGTCGCCCGGCTGGGGCCGGACCGGGCCGGCGTCACCATGGCGGCCGCGCCGGTGGCCGCAGCCGTCGTCGCCGCGATGGTCGGGACGGGGCGGCTCAGCCTGACCACGGCACTGGGTGCCGGCGCGGTGGGCGTCGGCGTCGGCCTGGCCGCGCGCGCCCGGCCCTCGGCGTCGTCCGGCGAGGTCTCACCCCCGCAGCGCAGCGACCAGCGAGCGAAGGCGGGGGTTGTCGAAGAGGTTCTCGACGGTGACCAGTCGCTGCGCTGAGTCCGCGAGGGGAACCTTCCAGTTCGGGTACTCCGTGTCCGTGCCGGGCTGGTTCTGCGCCCGGCGCTCCCCCACCGCGTCGGCGAGCGAGACGCCCAGCAGGACGGACGGGGTGCTGAGCAGCAACCGGTGCATCGCCTCGATGACCTGCCGCTCCGAGGGGTCGGCGCCGACCAGCCCGCGCCGACCGAGCAGCGCGCGGAGCTCGCCTCGTTCGCGGGCCGCCGCCGCGCGCACGTCCTCCACCGGCTCGTTGAGCAACCCGAGCCGCTGCCGTAGCTCGACGTGCTCGCCGGCCAGGTACCCCGCCGTCGGCGGGAGGTCGTGCGTGGTGATGGTCGCGAGCGCGAGCCGGCGGTACTGCTCGGGCGGCAGCAGGCCACCGGAGTCCCGCTCGAACCAGAGCACCGAGGTCCCGAGCACTCCCCGATCCGCGAGGTAGTCACGCACCCACGGCTCGAGGGTGCCCAGGTCCTCGCCGATCACGATGGCGCCGGCACGGTGCGCCTCGAGACAGAGGATGCCGATGAGCGCCTCGTGGTCGTAGCGGACGTAGGCGCCGCCCTGGGCCCCCATGCCTTCGGGGATCCACCACAGCCGGAAGAGGCCGATCACGTGGTCGATCCGGATGGCGCCGGCATGGCGGAGCACCGTCCGCAGCATGTCCCGGAAGGGCCGGTAGGCCGACCGTGCGAGGGCGTCGGGTCGCAGCGGCGGCTGGGACCAGTCCTGCCCCTGCTGGTTGTACATGTCCGGCGGGGCTCCGACCGACACTCCTGTGGCGAGGACCTCGGGCATCGCCCAGGTGTCGGCGCCCTCGGGGTGCACGCCCACGGCCAGGTCGTGCATGATCCCGACTCGCATCCCGCCCTCGAGCGCCGCGCGCTGCGCGGCGGCCAGCTGCTCGTCGGCCACCCACTGCAGCCAGCAGAAGAAGGTGATCCGGTCGGCCAGCTCTGCGCGCAGGGCCCGGACGGCGTCGGACCCGGGGTCCTGCGGGACGGGCCTCTCCTCGGGAGCGAGATGCTCGGTGAGCGCGCACCATGCGGCGAAGTCCTCGAGCCCCTGTCCCTGCTCGGCACGGAACTCGTCGAAGGCCAGCTGACGCGCCGGCGTCCGGCCGGCGGCGTAGACCACCTCGAGCGCGACCCGCTTGGCGGCCCAGACCGCGTCGCGGTCGATCGGGCCGGGATCGGTGCTCAACGGGCGGGCGACCTCCGCCTGCCACTCCACGAGCGTCCGCTCCGCCGCCGTGAGGTACCCGGTCTCCGGGATGTCCTCCACCCGGAGGTAGATCGGGTTGACGAAACGACGCGTGCTCGGCAGGTACGGCGACGGGGTCAGGGAGCCGACCGCCTCCGAGGCATGCAGGGGGTTGACGAGCACGAAGTCGCTGCCGCACCGGCGGGCGGCGAGCCAGGCGATGTCCCGCAGGTCGGCGAAGTCCCCGATGCCCCACGACTGCTCGGACCGGACGGAGTACAGCTGGGCCATGAAGCCCCAGCCCCTCCGCTCCTCGAGGCCATGGCCGACCTCGAGCCGCGCGGGTGTCACGACGAGGGTGCAGGTTGCGGAGGTCTCACCGGTCTGCGCCGTCAGGGCGTGCCACCCCAGCGGAAGGTCGGCGGGGATCTCGAACGTCGCCCTGCCGACCAGCCGACCGTCGACGGTCCTCGGCTCGACGTAGACGTCGACCTGCCGCAGCGCGCGGCGCCCTCCGCCGACCTCCTCGTCGAGGTCGATCCAGGTGGTCACCGGTTCGCCGTGATCGACATGCACCGGGACCTGCGTGGTGGCTCCCTCGCGAAGCACGACCACCGGCGGGACGACGTGCCGCCAGGGGTCCTCGTCGGCGTTCGTCAGCTCGACCTGGACCCGTTCGGGGCTGCTCGCGTCGACGCCCAGGGCGCCGAGAACGGCTATCAGCGACGTCGAGGAGACGAAGCGGTGCCCGCCGTGATAGTCCCAGAAGTCGGGGACGACGCCGTAGCTCTCCGCCAGCGCGAGCAGGGGCTGGGGGGGAGTGTCGTCGGTGTCTGGAGCGGCCACGGCTCCGATCCTGCCAGAGCCGGTCCCCTGCACGCCCACGCCGTCCCGGCCGCGCCGCACGAGGATGACCGAGGTGTGACGGTTGCGGGCACGGACCAGTAGCCTGCCGGGATGCAGCCCCACCTGGAGAGAGCCGACACGGTGGACGAGGTGGCCGACTCTGCGGTCCGCTGGTTCGACTGGTTGCTCGGCGCACCCCTACAGACCACGGTGGCCATCGTCGCCGGGATGCTCGCGATCGTGATCGCGCGCTGGGCGATCACCCGCGGTGTGCGCTCGGTGGTGGCCGGCGGCTCCAGCGTGCGCCGCGGTGCCCGCCGGCTGGTCGGCCGGACGAGGGTGGCGTCGGTGATCCCGGAGTCGGACATGCTTGCCGTCGCCCGCCGGGTGCAGCGGGCGGAGACGATCGGTTCCGTGCTGCGTTCCAGCGCTGCCCTGGTCATCGGGATCGTCGTGCTCACCGTCATCGCCAACATCTACAGCTGGAACCTCGGGCCACTCCTCGCCTCGGCGGGCGTCGCCGGTGTCGCCCTCGGATTCGGCGCACAGACCCTGGTCAAGGACGTCATCTCCGGCCTCTTCCTCCTCGTGGAGGACCAGTACGGGGTGGGGGACGTGATCGATGTCGGCGAGGCCACCGGGTCCGTGGAGGCCGTCGGGCTGCGCGTCACCCAGATCCGCGACCTCTCCGGCACCCTGTGGTACGTGCGCAACGGCGAGGTGCTCCGGGTCGGCAACATGACCCAGGGGTGGTCCAAGGCCTTCGTGGAGGTCCTCGTGGGACCGGACGAGGACGTCGCCCGGGCGGTCGATCTGGTCCGGGCCGCGGCGGCGGATCTCGCGGACGACCCCGACCTCGGGCCGTTGCTGCTCGCCGAGGCGGAGGTCACGGGCTTCGAGGACCTGAGCGCGGAGTCCGTCAGGCTCCGGGCGATGATCAAGGTCGTACCCGCCAAGCAGTGGCTCGTGCAGCGCGAGCTGCGGGCACGGATCGTCCAGCGGTTCCGGGACGACGGCGTGGGGCTGGCCCTCCCCCGCCGCGAGGTCCTGGTGGAACGCCCCGTGCCGGACGGCGGCGCACCCTCAGCCGACGAGTCCCGCTAGGCCCAGGACAGCAGCACCTGTCCCTCGGCCACCTGCTGACCCGGGACGACCATGACCGCCACGTCCACCGCGTCAGCCTGGAGCGCCACGATGGGGCACAGGGTGGAACGGCCCTCCCTGCGAACGCACTCCGGCGACCAGGCCAGCAGCGGCTGCCCCGACTCGACCGTGTCTCCCTCGACGACGGCGACGTCGAAGCAGGCGGGCGCGAGGTCCTCGGTGTCGACACCGAGATGGACGAGGACCGCCCGCTCGCTGTCGACGCCCACCACCACCGCATGGGGATAGACGCTGAGCAGCCGACCCGTGCAGGGGGAGACCACGACCACGCGCGTCGACGCCTCGTGGGTGTCGGGCTCGTCCGGGAGGATCGCCAGGCCCGGGCCGATGACCGCACCGGAGAAGACCGGGTCGGGCACGTCCGCGAGCGCGACGACCGTGCCGGCGAGCGGTGCCACCACCTGCCTCGTCGTGCGACTCTGACGGCCCCGTACGGTCACACCGGCTCCCCCCGCTGCCTTGCCTCAACCCTAGTTGGGCGACGCGCGCCGCCCTAGGGCCCGCTGCCGTCCGTCGCCGGCGTGTCCGACCACTCCCCGAGCGGGTCGCCCGCGCTCACCCGCGCACCGGCCGTGACCAGCCACCGGATGCTCCCGGGGGGTGCCTGCACCGCCACCACCGGGCACACGGCGGACCTCCCAGAACCGACGACCGACGTCGGATCCCACCGGACGACGGGATCGCCGACCGCCACCGGGTCCCCCGCCCTCAGGGAGCTCGAGAAGCCGGCCCCGCCCAGCTCGACGGTGTCGATACCCAGATGCACGAGGACGCCCCGGGTGTCCGACTGCACGACGAAGGCGTGGGGCAGGGATGCCGCGAGCACACCGGCCACCGGCGCGTGCGCCACCGAGGAGTCCTGATCGGGGTCGATGCCCAGACCGGGGCCCACCATGTCGGTCGCGAACACCTCGTCGCCGACGTCGGTCAGTGCCACCACCGTGCCGGTCAGCGGCGCCCGGATCGTCAGCGCCCCGGCCACGGCCGCAGCGCGTCGATGTCCGCCGCGAGGGTGTCCGCCTCCGGGCCGACGACCACCTGGATGATGCGACCCGAACGGATCACCCCGAGCGCACCAGCGGCCCGAAGGGCGTCGTCGTCCAGATGCTCCACCTCGGTGACCTTGACCCGCAGTCGGGTGATGCACGGCTCGAGCTCTTCGACGTTCTCCGCACCGCCGAGGGCGGCCAGGATGTCTGCTGCCTTGTTCATCGGATTCCCCTCGCGCACCCCACAGACCTCCAGCGTAGCGACCGGTGCGCAACAATGACGGCGGGCGGCCACCGACCGGTCGGCCCGTCTCGGACACCGACCGAACGGACGCGGATGGCAGGGAGCAGCACGCTGACCGGCGTCGGCGTGAGTCCGGGGCGCGGCGTGGGACCCGTCGTCGTCGTCCTGCCCCCCGCGCCCCCGGGTGCCGGGACCGCCACTGAGCCGCTGGACGCCGCCGAGCAACGGATCGCCGCGGCTGGCGCCACGGTGCGGGCACAGCTGGAGCGGGTGGCCGGCGCCGCGACCGGGCCCGCCCGGGACGTGCTCGAGGCGAGCGCGCTGATGGCCACCGACCCCTCGTTGCTGGGCTCGGCGCGTGCCCTCGTGCACGACGGCGTAGGGGCGGCCCGCGCGGTCTGGGAGGCCGCGGCGCGGATCGTGGACGACCTGCGGGCCCTGGGCGGCCCGATGGCCGAGCGCGCTCGCGACGTCGAGGACGTCCGGGACCGCATCGTCGCGGTGCTCCAGGACCTGCCGGGTCCGGACCTGCCCGAGCAGGGGCATCCGTTCGTCCTGGTCGCGACCGACCTGGCGCCGGCGGACGTCGCGATGCTGCAGACGCGTCCGGTGCGGGCCCTGGTGACCGCTCGCGGCGGACCGATGTCCCACGCGGCGATCCTCGCCCGCGCGCTCGGGCTGCCGGCCGTGGTCGGCGTCCACGGGGCGACGGCCATCCCGAACGGCACGATGGTCGCGGTCGACGGCGTCGCGGGGACGGTCACCGTCGACGCGTCGCCCGCGGAGGTGTCCGACGTCCCCGCGGTGCCCCGACGACGCCGGCTGGAGGGGCGCGGGATCACCGCGGACGGGCATCACATCCCCCTGATGGCCAACGTCAGCGGTCCCGACGAGGCGGCCGCCGCCGTCGAGGCCGGGGCGGAGGGGGTGGGCCTCCTGCGTACGGAGTTCTGCTTCGTGGGTCGCCGCCGGGCGCCCGGGCGAGCCGAGCAGGCGGAGACGTACCGCCGCATCCTCGACACGTTCCCGGGCAGAACGGTCGTGATCCGCACCCTCGACGCGGGGAGCGACGTCGCCCTGCCCTTCCTCTCCCACTCCGACGAGGAGAACCCCGCCCTCGGCGTCCGCGGCTACCGGGCGTTCACCACCGACCCCGGGGTGCTCGACACCCAACTCTCGGCCATCTCTGACGCCGCCGCCGGCTCCCCCGCCCAGGTATGGGTGATGGCCCCCATGATCACGACCGTCGAGGAGGCCGAGCAGTTCGTGGCCCGGTGCTCCGCCCACGGTCTCGCCACGGCCGGAGCGATGATCGAGGTGCCGGGTGCCGCGCTGCTGGCGGGGCCGATCCTGGACCGCACCGCCTTTGCCAGCGTGGGCACGAACGACCTCACCCAGTACACGATGGCGGCCGACCGGCTCGCACCCGAGCTGGCCCACCTGTGCACCCCGTGGCAGCCAGCCGTGCTCGCGCTGGTGCGGACGGCCTGCCAGGGGGGCCTCGACCGCGCCCGTCCGGTGGGGGTGTGCGGGGAGGCCGCCGCCGACCCCGCCCTCGCGCCGGTCCTCGTCGGCCTCGGCGCGGCGAGCCTGTCGATGAGCTCGCGAGCGCTCGGGGACGTGGCGGCCGTCCTCGCCTCGGTGACCCGCGCCGAGTGCGCGGAGCTCGCAACGATCGCCGTCGGGGCGTCCGGGGCGCAGTCCGCCCGCTCCCAGGTCCGCGCCCGCCTGCCCATCCTGGCCGAGCTCGACCTGTGAGGAGACGCGTGAGATCACCCGACCCGCTGCGCACCGTCCTGGACGTGCTCGACCTGGACCAGACCGACGTCGACACCTTCACCGGCGGCAACCTGCACCAGCCGGGGGGACGGGTGTTCGGTGGCCAGGTGCTGGCGCAGTCCCTGCTCGCGGCGGCCCGCACCGTCGACGAGCCGGACCGGTCGCCGCACTCGGTGCACGGGTACTTCCTCCGGGCGGGCGACGTCGACCAGCCGATCACGTTCGTGGTCGAGCGGATGCGGGACGGACGGTCGTTCAGCGCCCGCCGCACCCACGCCCTCCAGGCCGGGGCGCCCATCCTCGCGATGACCACGTCGTTCCAGGCCAGGCAACCCGGCCTGGAGCATGCCGACTCCCCGCCCACCGCCGCACCGCGACCGGAGTCGGTCCCCAGCGCCGTGGACGTGCTCGGCGCGGTGGAGCACCCCGTGGCCGACTTCTGGACGCAGACGAACGCCTTCGACCTGCGGCACGTCGAGGAGTCGATCTACCTCGACCCGCCCGCGGTGGCGACCGACCGGCAGATGGTCTGGATGCGGGCCCGGGGCCCGGTCCCCGACACCCAGGTGCTGCATCGGGCCTTGCTCGCCTACGCCTGCGACCAGGTGATGCTCGAACCCCTGCTGCGCCGCCACGGACTGAGCTGGGCGAGCGACGGACTGTCCATCGCCAGCCTCGACCACGCCATGTGGTGGCACCGGGACCTGCGGGTCGACGAGTGGCTGCTGTACGTCCAGTCGGCACCCAGCGCCCAGGGCGGGCGCGGCCTGGGCGCCGCGCGGGTGTACACCGAGGGCGGCACCCTGGTGGCAAGCATCGCTCAGGAGGGCATGCTGCGCGTCCCCGAGGTGTAGTCCGTTCGCCGGGCGGCGGGGGCGGGCAGATCGCACACTGGCCGGATGCCGCGACTGCGCCGGGTGCGCCCCAGCGACCCGGGATGGTCCCGGGTCCGGCGTGGCCGTGGCTGGACGTACCTCGACGAGACCGGTGCCCGGATCAGTGACCCCGAGGCCATCGCGCGGTGCACCGGCCTGGCGATCCCGCCTGCGTGGCGCGACGTGTGGATCTGCCCGCACGCGAACGGGCACATCCAGGCGCTCGGGACCGACGACGCCGGGCGGCGCCAGTACCTCTACCACCCGCAGTGGCGCGCCCGCCGCGACCGGGCCAAGCACGAGCACGTGGTGCAGCTCGCGCGGCACCTCCCCCGGGCGCGACGCCAGGTCCGCGCTGACCTGCGCCTGCCGGGTCTCGGGCGCCGGCGGGTGCTGGCGCTGGCGTTCCGCCTGCTCGACGACGCGTACTTCCGCGCCGGGGGCGAGTCGTACGCACGGGACAACGGGAGCTTCGGCCTGGCGACGCTGCGCCGCGACCACGTCACGGTGACCGACGACGGCGTGTGGTTCGGCTACCCGGCCAAGTCCGGTCAGTGGCGCGAGACCCAGGTGACCGATCCCGCCGTCGTCGACGTGGTCGTCGAGCTCCTCGCCCGGGACGACCCCGACCCGGACCTGCTCGCCTGGCAGGACGACGACGGGGCATGGCACGACGTGACCGCGACCGAGATCGGCGAGGAGGTCAGGGCCCGGCTCGGGACGCAGGCGCGACCGAAGGACTTCCGCACGTGGCACGCCACCGTGCTGGCCGCCGCGGCGCTCGCCGCCGAGCCGGTGCCTCGGTCCGCGCGTGCCCGACGACGCGTCGTCGCCCAGGTGGTCCGTGAGGTGGCCGACGAGATCGGCAACACCCCTGCCGTGGCCCGGGGCTCCTACATCGACCCCCGCCTGATCGACCTGTGGGAGCGGGACACCACCATCGGCCGCCACCGCAGCCGATCCGCTGCGGAACGCGCCGTCATCGAGCTGCTCTCCTGACGCTCGGAGACGGCAGGGCGATTAGGGTCAGGCGATGAGTCCACTCGTTGCCGTGACCGGGGTCACCGGGTATGTCGGGGGCCGCCTGGTCGGCGAGCTCCTGGAGGCGGGTTACCGGGTCCGCGCGCTCGCGCGCAACCCCGCCCGCCTGAAGGACCGCCCCTGGGCTCAGGACGTCGACGCCGTCCAGGCCGACGTCTCGGACCTGGAGCAGACCAGGGCCGCACTCCAGGGCGTCGACGTCGCGTACTACCTGGTGCACTCCCTCGGGTCCGGCCCACGGTACGCGGCCCGGGACCGACGCACCGCCCTGACCTTCTCCCAGGCGGCGCGAGAGGCCGGCGTCGGGCGCATCGTCTACCTCGGGGGGCTCTTCCCCCAGGGCCAGGACCTCTCGGATCACCTGGAGTCCCGCAAGGAGGTCGGGGAGATCTTGCTCGCCTCGGGCGTCCCGACGACCGTCCTTCGGGCCGCGGTGATCATCGGCTCCGGGTCGGCGTCGTTCGAGATGATGCGCTATCTCACCGAGCGCCTGCCCGCGATGACCACGCCCCGATGGGTGGACAACCGGATCCAGCCGATCGCCATCCGCGACGTGCTGAGGTACCTGGTCGGGAGCGCGACCATGCCGCCGGAGGTCAACCGGGCCTTCGACATCGGCGGACCGGAGGTGCTGACCTACCGCGAGATGATGCACCGCTACGCGGCCGTGTCGGGGCTGCGCCGGCGGATCATCGTGGGCGTCGGGGTGCTGACGCCTCGGTTGTCCAGCCTGTGGGTCTCCCTGGTCACCCCCGTGCCCGGAGGGCTGGCTCGGCCGCTGGTCGAGTCGCTGATCCACGAGGTGGTCTGCGACGAGCACGACATCGCCCAGTACGTCCCCGACCCCCCGGAGGGTCTGCTGCCCTTCGACGCCTCCGTGCGCCTCTCCCTGCAGCGGATCCAGGACGCCGAGGTGGCGACCCGGTGGTCGTCGGCGTCGGTCCCCGGAGCGGCCAGCGACCCCCTGCCGACGGACCCGGAGTGGGCCGGCGGCTCGCTCTACCGCGACGAGCGCCGGACCACCGTGGCGGCCCCGCCCGAGGTGGTGTGGCGGGTGCTGGAGGAGGTCGGGGGGGAGCGCGGCTGGTACTCCTGGCCGTTCGCCTGGCAGATCCGCGGACTCCTGGACCGGATCTCCGGCGGCCCGGGGTTGCGGCGTGGACGACGGCACCCGACGCGGCTGCTGGTCGACGACGCCGTCGACTTCTGGCGGGTCGAGGAGGTGGTGCCCGGGCGCATGCTCAGGCTCCGTGCGGAGATGCGTCTACCCGGCCTCGCCTGGCTCGAGCTCGCGGTGCGTGGCGAGCCCGACGGGACCTCCACCCTGCGACAGGTGGCGACCTTCCATCCGCACGGCCTGGCGGGTCAGCTCTACTGGTGGGCCGTGTCGCCCTTCCACGGGATCGTTTTCGGCGGCATGCAGCGCGGGATGAGGACCGAGGCCGAGCGCCTGGCGGGCCTCGACTGAACGCTCAACGCCCCTGGGGCCGCTGCCAGGTGACGGGCGCGTCAAGGTAGGGCTCCCAGGCGGCCCGTTCGGAGTCGCTGATCCGCCGGGGCCGGCCGCTGGCGGCGTCGAGCAGCACGACGGTCGTCTGGGCCCGGACGGCGACGATCCGCTGCCCGAGCTCCGGCGGCTCGACGACGATCTCGTAGCAGATGTCGATGCTGGCTCCGCCCATCCGGCCGATCCACAGCTCGACGGTCACCGGGTCCCGCCGGTACCCGATGGGCTGCAGGTACTCGATCTCGTTGCGGCCCACCACCGTGTGGGTGGCCGCCCCGGGCCCTGCGTCGAGGACCGCCGTGGGCCAGCTCCCGGCGTCGGCCGCCTCGGGGTGCCGCCAGAACACGGCGATCCGGGCCTCCTCGAGGAGCCGGAGCACCGCCACGTTGTTCACGTGCCCGTAGGCGTCCATGTCCGCCCAGCGCAACGGGACGGGGACGTGCAAGCGGCTCATCTGCCACCCCTTCTGTGTCGCCGGCCGCCCGCGGCGAGCGCAGCGGCCTCCCGAGTGCGGACCAGGTCGCCGAGCACGGCCTCGACCGGCCCGACCACCAGGCGGTCGGCGACCTGCGCCACGGCAGCGCGCATCCGGGCGGTCGCCGCACGCGCCTGCCTGCGCGCGCCGATCCCGGCGAGGCCCCGCGCGATCCCGGCGACCACCAACCCCAGCAGCAGACCGACCACCAGGGCGAGCGTGGGTATCGGGACGTCGCCCCAGGCCGGCGGGTCGGGGGCGGGTATCCGGAGGTATCCGGCCCCGGCCAGCAGCGTCAGCCACAGCCCCCCGGCCGCCGCGGCGGCGAGCAGCACCCACTGCAGCACGCCCACGGCCCGCCACCACCGGGGCGGCCGGGCGGGCAGCACGGCCGTGCTGGCGACGACGGCGTCCAGGGCGTCGGCCATCGCCTCCTCGGGGACGTCCGTGCGTCGGCGCGCGGCGAGCACCCACTCCGCAGGCGCGCCGGAGGTGGCGTGGTCGACGTAGCCCCGCACCGCGCTGCGAGCCCGGGCGAGCTGCGCGGGTCCGGCCCTGGGCAGGGAGGTCCGCGAGTCCGGCTGCTCCAGATGGAGCCGCCGCACCGGGTCGGGTCGGAACCGGCCCAACCAGCGCGTCGGGGGCCACCCGGTGGCCTGCCGTGCGCGCCACACCCGTGCCTGGCGGACAGCCTCGGCCACGACCGGCACCCCGGCGGCCTCGGCCATCGCGTCGACGAGCGCGTCGTAGGGGCCGCGACCGGCACGGACCGGCGGCCCGCAGGCGGCAAGGACCTTGCCCGCCACGCCGGCGACGTCGGCAGTCACCCGGGCCTGGGTGGCCACCCGTCGGCGCGCGGCTTCGGCGAGCAGGGCCCGGAACTGGTCGGTCCCCTCCCCCGTCCGGGCGGAGACCTCCAGCACCGGGACGCCGGTGAGGCCGTCCTCGCCCAGCAGGTGCTCCAGGTCCCGGCGGCACGCCCGACGCTCCGCCTCGGTGAGCCGGTCCACCTGGTTGAGCACCACGACCAGCACGTCCCGATGGCCTGCAAGGCCGCGCAGGTACTGCTCGTGGACGCTCGCGTCGGCGTACTTCTGCGGGTCCAGGACCCACACCATCAGGTCGACCAGGGCGACCAGGCGTTCCGCCTCGAGGCGGTGGTTGGTGGCCACCGAGTCGTGATCGGGCAGGTCGAGCACGACGAGTCCACCCGTCTCGGCCTCGTTCGAATCGACCGGGAGGTGGTGTCGGCGGCGCACGCCCAGCCAGTCGAGCAGCGGACCGGCACCGTCACCACGGACGACTGCCTGCGCCTCGCTCGTGGTGGGTCGTGTGGCGGCGACCTGGGCCACCGGGTGCCCGGCAAGGGCGTTCAGCAGCGAGGACTTGCCCGATCCGGTGGGACCGGCGAGCGCGACGACCGTGTGGTCGGGCAGCCGCAGCCGGTCGCCGGCGCGGGCCAGCACCCGTTCGGCGTCGGCCTGGAGGTCGGGCGCGAGCACGTCGCGGCCTGCCTCGACCGCGACGGCGAGCGCGTCGAGCCGGTCCGTGAGGCTCAGCGTCGCCATGGACACCACCCACGTGTCATGCGAGCCGTCCGAGATGCACCGCGGTCAGGTAGTCGAACCTGGCCCTGCCGCCGTGGTCGGCGACGAGGGCGCTCAGCTCGGCGAGCATCGGCTCGTGGTCGGGGTGGCCCGGCGCCGGGGCGTAGGACGCCGACAGGAGACGGTCGCGCGCGCCGTCGGCGTCGAGCACCTGACTGTGCTCGAAGCCGTGGTGCTGCGAAGCGCCCGGCGCGAAGAACCGCTCGACGGTCGCCGCGTCGATCTCGTGGTCGACCGCGCGGTGTTCCGGCGCCCACCGGTCGAGCAGGCGCTGGTAGCCGGCCATGAACGACGAGTCCACGCGTCGCGTGTTCCAGATCAGCGCGATGGCCCCCGTGGGACGCAGGATCCTGCGGAACTCGGCTCGGGCCGCCGGCAGGTCGAACCAATGGAACGCCTGTGCGACGGTGACCAGGTCGACGCTCGCGGTGGTCAGGTTCGTCGCCTCGGCCGGCCGCCGGTGCGTGCGGACGGGACTCGAGGTGCCGAGGCTGTCGATCAGCGCAGCCAGCATCTCGCCGTTCGGCTCGACGGCATGCACGGTGGCGCCCGTATCCGCCAGCATCCGCGTGAGGATCCCGGTTCCGGCACCGACATCGGCCACCACCGCCCCGGGACCCAGGCCGGCCCGGGTCCGGAGGAGGTCGACGACGGCCGACGGGTAGCCCGGGCGCCCGCGCACGTAGGCGTCCACGCGGTCGGAGAATCGCGTCGCCGCGTCCTCGGGCGGCCGGTGCTCCACTACGACGCCCACAGCTTCCGCCACCACCGCCGCAGCGCCCCACCGGTCTCCTCCGGCCCCGCCCATCCTCGCGTCGACGGGGCCGGGGCAGGTGGGGGCGGGGCGGGCGGCGGTGCACCGAGCTCGACCATCACCACGCCCAGGGCTGCGGTCGCGGCGCGGATCCGGTCGGCGGCCTCCGGTCGCACGTCGGCCGCGGCGAGGAGGGTCAGGAAGCGATCGGACTCCTCGGAGAGCAGCCGATCCACCCTGGCCTGGAGATCCTCGTGGGCGACCTTGGTCAACCGTCGCACCGCGTCGTCGCCGAACACGGCCTCGAGGAGCCGCTGGGCGAGGAGCGCCGTCCCGCCGGCGACGCCGACCTCCGCGGTGGTCAGCCCCCCGGTCGAGGCGAAGATGGCGACCATCAGGGCGGCCCCCAGCCCGTTGACCCCGAACGACAGCGCCCGGGCGGTGGTCCGGCGCTCGGCGCCCTCCGTGGCGACCAGGTCGAGCACGCCCGCCTGCCAGGCGCGCACCTGGTGCGCCGTCCGTTCGGGCAGGTCGGCCGAGGCTCGCGACAGGCGCAGGTCGACGAGCAGCTCCTTGCCGGCGGGGTCGCCGTGCCAGGCCTCGTGAGCACGCTCGGCGGCGCGGTCCGCGGCGTCCGTCACCAGGTCGACCAGGCCCTGGCCGACCGCCTGCACGACCCGCTCCGGCGCCGGCCGACCGCGCAGCGCGGCACCGAGCCGGTCCCGCCAGGTGCCGACGCGTTCCTCGATGGCCCGGAGCAGCTCACCCGTCCCGACGAACTCCTGCCAGCGCGCCAGCACCTCGCCGCGCAGCATGGTCCCGTCGGCGGTCGCCGCGGCCACCTCCCGGCCCGCGGCCGCGTAGGCGTCGTTCACCGCATCGGCCAGCCGGTCGGCGTGCTTGCGCTGGGTGTCGACGGCGGCCGCCAGCTGCGGAGCGGCGACCAGCAGGTCCTCGGCGGCCCCCCGCACCGTCCGCTGCACCACCCCGTCCCGGGTCGCGGCGTCGCCCACGACACTGCGCAGCCACCCGCTGAGCTCGCTCACCGCGGCGGGTGCCAGGAGCGCACCCTCGACCCGGCTCTCCGGGACGACGACGACGTGCGCGTCCAGCCCGTGCTCGTCGAGCATCCTGCGCAGGTGCGCCGTCACGGCATCCCGCGATGCGGGCTCCACCCGGTTGAGCACGACGACGACGACCACCCGGCGGCGGGCCGCCTCGTTCAACAGCTCCCAGGGAACCGCGTCGGCGTACCGGGCGGCCGTGGTGACGAACACCCACAGGTCGGCCGCCCCGAGCAGCTCCTCGCCGAGCCGACGGTTCTCCACCACCACCGAGTCGATGTCGGGTGCGTCGAGCAGGCCCAGCCCCCGTGGCACGCCTCCGTGGGCGACCAGCCGGAGCGCTCCGTCGGCGGCGGGACCCTCCGCCCGGGGCAACCGGGGCAGGATGCGGTCGGAAGTGAACCACACCGCCTCGTCGGGGTGGTGGACCAGCACCGGCGAGCGCGTGGTGGGGCGCAGCACGCCGGCCGCGGTCACCTCGTCGCCGACCAGGCTGTTCACCAGGGTGGACTTGCCCGCACCGGTCGAGCCGCCGACGACGGCGAGCAGCGGCGCACCGAGCTGACGGACCCTCGGGAGCAGATGGTCGTCGAGCTGGTCGCGCAACCGGACGGCGAGCTGCCGTTCCTCCCCGACACCCGCCACGTCGAGGGGCAGCCGGAGATCGGCGACCGCCGTGCGCAGGTCGGTGAGCGCGGCGAGCAGCCGGCGCCCCGCCCGGGCGGCCTCGTCCATCAGTCCCGGGTGAGCTTGCGGTAGGTCACCCGGTGCGGGCGGGCCGCCTCCACACCCATCCGCTCCACCTTGTTGTCCTCGTACGAGGCGAAGTTCCCCTCGAACCAGTACCACTCGGCGGGGTTCTCGTCGGTCCCCTCCCAGGCGAGGATGTGCGTCACGACCCGGTCGAGGAACCACCTGTCGTGGGAGACGACGACGGCGCACCCGGGGAACTCCAGCAGCGCGTTCTCCAGAGAGCCCAGCGTCTCGACGTCCAGGTCGTTGGTCGGCTCGTCGAGCAGGAGGACGTTCCCGCCCTGCTTGAGGGTCAGGGCGAGGTTGAGCCGGTTCCGCTCCCCACCCGAGAGCACCCCGGCCGGCTTCTGCTGGTCGGGGCCCTTGAAGCCGAACGACGCCACGTACGCCCGCGACGGCATCTCGATGTTGCCGACCTTGATGTAGTCCAGCCCGTCGGAGACGACCTCCCAGAGGGTCTTCTTGGGGTCGAGGCCGCCGCGGGACTGGTCGACGTACGACAGCTTGACCGTCTCGCCGATCTTGAGGGCCCCGTCGTCGAGCGGCTCGAGCCCGACGATCGTCTTGAACAGGGTGGTCTTGCCGACCCCGTTCGGTCCGATCACGCCCACGATGCCGTTGCGCGGCAGGGAGAAGGACAACCCGTCGATGAGCAGGCGGTCCCCGAAGCCCTTGCGCAGGTCCTTCGCCTCGAGCACGACCGTGCCGAGGCGCGGGCCGGGCGGGATCTGGATCTCCTCGAAGTCCAGCTTCCTGGTCCGCTCCGCCTCGGACGCCATCTCCTCGTAGCGCTGGAGCCGGGCCCGGGACTTGGTCTGGCGTCCCTTCGCCGACGACCGGACCCACTCCAGCTCGTCAGCGAGGCGCTTGGCGAGCTTGACGTCCTTGCGGCCCTGGACCTCCAGGCGTGCCTGCTTCTTCTCCAGGTAGGCCGAGTAGTTGCCCTCGTACCCGTACAGGCGACCCCGGTCGATCTCGGCGATCCACTGGGCGACGTGATCCAGGAAGTACCGGTCGTGGGTCACCGCGATCACCGCACCCGCGTAACCGGCCAGGTGCTGCTCGAGCCACTCCACGCTCTCCGCGTCGAGGTGGTTGGTCGGCTCGTCCAGGAGCAGCAGGTCCGGCTTCTCCAGCAGCAGTCGGCACAGGGCCACCCGCCGACGCTCACCCCCCGACAGCACCGAGACGTCCGCGTCCGGCGGCGGGCACCGCAGCGCGTCCATCGCCTGGTCGAGCTGCGAGTCGAGGTCCCACGCATCCGCGTGGTCCAGGGCCTCTTGGAGCTCGCCCATCTCGGCGAGCAGGGCGTCGTAGTCGGCGTCCGGCTCCGCCATCAGCTGGGAGATCTCGTTGAACCGGTCCAGCTTGCCCTTGATCTCGGCCACGCCCTCCTCGACGTTCCCGAGCACGGTCTTGGACTCGTTCAGCGGGGGCTCCTGGAGGAGGATCCCGACGGAGTACCCCGGCGACAGGCGAGCCTCGCCGTTGGACGGCTGGTCCAGCCCCGCCATGATCTTCAGGATGGTCGACTTGCCCGCGCCGTTGGGCCCGACCATCCCGATCTTGGCGCCGGGGTAGAAACTCATGGTGACGTCGTCGAGGATCAGCTTGTCGCCATGCGCCTTACGCGCCTTGTACATGGTGTAGATGAACTCGGCCACGTGGGTGTCTGCTCCTGGGGGGTGAGGGGTGGGCGCCTGCGAGCGCCGGGCAGGGCAAGCCTACGGCGTCGCGGCCCCCTGGTCCTGACCTGCCCCCTGCTCGGTCGACGTCTCCGCGGCAACCCCCACCGATTCCGCCGCCCACGGGTCCACCGGGTCGGCGGGCGCCGGCTCCGCGGAGTCCTCCGTCTGGCCGGGGCTCACCCGGACCCGGCGCGCGAACTTGGCGGTGCCCCGGCTGAGGTCGTGACCGATCGCGCTCGCCTCCAGCACGAGGGTGGTGCGGGGACCGTTCTCCCCCACCCAGTCCTCGGTCTGGAGCCGACCGTGGATGAGCACGGGATCGCTCTTGCTGATCGACGCAGCCACATTGAAGGCGGCGTCGCGGAATGCCTTCACCGTGATCCACTCGGTGCGCCCGTCCGCCCACGCCCCCTTGCGTCCGTCGAAGTACCTGGGGGTCGTCGCCACCCGGAAGCTGGTGAACGGCACACCGTCCCCCACCACCTCCCGCGGCGTCGTCGCCGCCCAGCCCACGACCGTCACCATCAGTGCGTTGGTAGTCATCCGCGCTCCTCCACCGGGGGCCGGCCGCTCCGGCCCTGGGGTGAGGATCGCGTCGGCGCGCGCGACCGCCCGTCCGCGACCGCTCAGGCTGTGGAGCGGTCAGGACCGGCGTTGCCTGTGGACATCCGTTCGCGTCGTTGGTCGTCGTCTGGTCCCGTGGCTGCGTCGCCCGTGACGTCGACGGTCACGTGCACGACGGCGTCGTCGTCGTCACGGTTCACGGCGACGGGCGACGCGTCCTGGGACACGTCGCCCCGGGCTTCCCGCGCCGGCGGCTCGTCCTGGGGTGCCCACCCCAGGGGCGCCTCGTCCGCCCCGGGCCCCGACGTCGGTCGGTCGAGGATCGGCCGTGGCTCCGCCGCCTCCCGGACCGCGCGGTGGTCCTCGAGCACCCGGACAGTGGGCTGGACCAGAAGATCGTCCACGACCGTGGCAAGGACCCGTCGGGCCGACGCGTCCACCGCTCGACCGCGTCGCCGAGCCGCGACCCGGCGGGCGAGGGAGGCGAGCAGCAGCAGCACGACCGCGAGCAACGCGGCGCCGCCCGCGGCGAGGGCCAGCACCTGCGAACGCTCGTTCCACGCCTGGTCGCTGACCAGCACTCCGGCGGTCAGTCCCACCAGCACCAGGGCCGCCACCCCCGCCACCAGAGCGAGGAGCCGCAGCGCCGTCGCCACGAGGGGCCGCCGGACGCTGACCGTGAGCTCGGACAACCGCTCGTCGGCGGCCGCGGTGACCGACGACGCGGCGGCGACGGTGTGCGCCACGGACGCGCGCCACTCACGCGGCAGGCCGTCCCCCGCCCGGTCGGACCATCGCCGGCACACCTCGGAGACCCTGTCGGCCTGGACCGGGCCCACCCTGGGAGCGCGCCCGCGCGCGCGCACCGCCTGACCCACCGCAGCGACGGTCTCCGGGATCCCGGCGGCGGCGACCAGCCCGTCCACCGCCTCCTCGGCGGCGGCCGCCACGTCGGGCTCCGCGGGGGCGACGGTCGCCCCGAGCGCCCGGACGGCATCATCGATCTCGGCCGCGGCGTGGCGCTCGGCGACGCCGCGGCCCGCCACCGCGCGGGCGAGCACGTCGCGCACCACCGGGAGCCCCTCCCCGGTGCGTGCCGACACTGCGTACACGGGGACCCCGGTCAACCCGTCCTCACGGAGCAGGCGGTCCATGTCCCGCAGCACGCTGACCTGCCCGGACACGGGCACCGTGTCGATCTGGTTGAGCAGGACGAGCATCGCGGCCTCATGACCGATGAGCCGGCTCAGGTACTCGCGGTGCAGCACGTCGTCGGCGTACTTCTGCGGATCGAGCACCCAGACGAGCAGGTCCACCTGGGGCAGCACACGGTCCACCACGGCACGGTGCTCCGGCTCGACCGAGTCGTGGTCGGGCATGTCTAGGAGTACCAGACCGCGCAGGTCGGCCTGGCTCTCGCCGTCGAGCTCGCTCTCCCGTTCGATGCGCCTGTCGTGCGGCACGCCGAGCCAGTCCAGGATCTCGGTCGCCCCGTGCGCCCACACGCACGCGGTGACCTGCGAGGTGGTGGGCCGCCTGACCCCGACGTCGGCGAACTGGAGCCCGGACAGCGCGTTGAACACGCTCGACTTGCCCGAACCGGTGCCGCCCGCGAGCGCGACCAGGGTGTGGTCCACCCCGAGCTCGAGGCGTCCCCGGACGGACTCCAGGGTCTCGAGCACCGTGTGCGCGGTGAGCCACGGGATCCGGTCCCCGCCGCGCTCCAGCGCCTCCTCCAGCTCGGTGACGCGGCGCAGAAGCCCCGCGGTGCGCGGTCCTCGACCGATGAGGCGCTCGTCGCTCATCTCAGCAGCCCCTTGAGGACGGCGAGGCGCAACCGGAGCCGGGACGCCGCGTCGTCGGCCAGGTCGGGCACGTCGAGCACGGCAAGCGGCGGGACCGTGGCGGCCCTGACCTGCTCGGCGACCCGGGTGGCCAGGTCGGTCCGTGTCCGCCCGACGACGTCGTCGGTGGTCTGTCTCCCCAGTGCGACGTCCAGGCGCGCGGACACCCCGCCCAGCCCGGCCGCAGCCAGGGCGACCAGCGTGCCCGCGCCGTCCTCGCCCACCCCCGCGAGCAGACGACGCGCCCGACGAGCGACCCGCTTGTCGGCGTCGTTGGTCAGCACGCGCATCCGCTGACCGGCCGCGCGGAGCCAGTCGGCCGCGGACTGGTCGGGGGTGTCGACCGCGCCCGCGGCCTCGCGTGCGTCGATGCCGGCCATGGCGTCGAGCACCGCAGCGGCGCCCGCTTCGGGCCCACGGAGGGCCGTGTCCAGCGCCGTCTCGCCGGCCCGACGCCCGGCGGCGAACGTGACGGAGGCGGCGGCGTGCAGCGCGTCGCCCAGCTCGACGAGGGCGCGGGACCGGTGGGCGCGACCGCGCCGGGTGGTCCATCGCCTGGACAGTGCGCCCGAGCGGCTCGACGCCCCGGCCCAGCGCGCCCGGACGGGGCCGCTCACCACCGCGCCGCCGCTCACCTCCGCCTCGGCGCGGGTGGCCGGCTCGACCACGGCGTTCCGGATCAGCTTCTCCAGCCTCTTGCGCGCGTCGACCTGGGCCTGGACCGCCTCGGCGAGCTCGTCCACCCAGGGACGCAGCGAGCGCAGGGCGCCGCGTTGCGTCCGTGCGATGACCGACCGGGCGCGGTCCGGTCCGGCCACCATCGCCAGCCACCGCTTGATCGGGGCCACCGCGGCCGGGGCGAGCATGCCCTCGTGCGGACCCAGGTCGGGGATGAGGAACAGCGGGACGGAGGTCAGCCCCCGTTCGCGGAGGCGGGTCGTGAGATCCCCCCTGACGATCACGGACGCCTCGTCGGGGACACGGTTCAGCACCATCGCCATCGCCGTGCCGCGTTCGGCGGCGCGATCCAGCATCTCCCAGGGAACGGCGTCGCCGTACCTGGCGGCGGTCGTCACGAAGAGCCACAGGTCCGCGGCCTCGAGCAGCCGATGGGCGATGGCACGGTTGGTCACCAGCAGCGAGTCGAGGTCCGGGGCGTCCACCAACGTCAGCCCGCGCGGGACGGCCTCATGCCCCACCACGTCCACGATCTCCAGCAGCGGGTGGTCACCGAGCAGGTCGGCGTCGGCCGGGTGGTGGGCCAGCACGGGCTGTCGGGTGGTCGGCCGGATCACGCCCGCGGCGCTGATCTCCGTGCCGAGCAGGGAGTTGATCAGGGTCGACTTGCCCGCACCGGTGGACCCGGCGATCACGACGATCCCCGGCGTGGACAGGAACCGGAGTCTCGGGAGCAGGTGGTCGTCGAGCTGGTCGATCACGCGCCGACGCATCAGCAGGGCGTGGTCGACGCCGTCCAGCGGCAGCGGCAGGCGGGTGGCCTCGACGTCCCGGCGCAGGTCCGTCACGGCATCGAGCAACGAGGCGGGTGCCGCAACCGGTTCCGCCTCCTCCTCAGGTTGCGGTCCACGGGCAGCGCTGCTCCACGCGCCGACGACGTCGGCGGTCGCGGTACCGTCCCGGGGCGTCACGGATCAATCCTCACTGGCGTGACTCTTCCGGACAAACGGCCGCGCCGCTCCCCGAGGCGATCGGCCACGGACCTGCCTCCTGGCGCCCCTTCGTCGGGGCGGCCGGCGCACCCGGGACCACCCGATGACGCCAACTCGGCTTCGCCGGGTGATGATCGATGGGTGACAGCCACCACCGGACCGGTTCGGCGGCCCCTCGACGCGGTGACGCACGCGCGGCGTCGGGCTGGCATGGCCGTCTTCGAGCGCGTGGCCGGGGCCGACGGCCAAGCCAACCGCGAGCGGATCCACCTGACCCCGGGCCCGCGATGGTTCGAGGCCGACTCGCCGATCGCCGTGGTGCACGGGGACGCGTCGATGTTCGTCGGCGGGCTCCGCGCGCTCCTGCTCCAGTCGCTGCACCCCGCGGCCATGGCGGCGGTCGCGGGACACTCCGGCTACAAGAGCGACCCGTGGGGCCGGCTGGCGCGCACCAGCACGTTCCTCGCATTCACCACCTTCGGCACCGCCGACGACGCCGCGGCGGCCGTCGCGCGGGTGCGCGGCATCCACGACCGCGTGCGCGGCACGACGGCGGAGGGCATCCGGTACTTCGCCGGGGACCCCGAGCTCCTGGCGTGGGTGCACGTCGCGGAGGTGGAGAGCTTCCTGGCCGCGCACCGGCGGTACGGCGCCCGGCCGTTGGGGCCCGACGACGCCGACCGGTACGTCGCGCAGACCGCGGAGGTCGGGCGGGCGCTCGGGGCCGCGGACGTGCCGGGGTCCGTGGCGGAGCTGCGGGCGCGGCTGGTGGGGTTCCGGACCGAGCTGCGCGCGACGCAGGCGGCCCTCGACACGGCGGCGTTCATCCTGCGCGAGCCGCCGCTGCCACGCGCCGTCCGGCCGGTGTACTCCGGACTGGCGGCGGCCGCCGTCGAGCTGCTCCCCGCGTGGGCGCGGGCGGAGCTGGGCCTGCGCGCGGCGGCAGGTCCTTCGGCGGCCGCGGTGCGGGTGGGCGGGGCGACGGTGACCCGGCTCATCCGCTGGGCGATGGCGGCCAACCCGCCGCCCCACCCGGACGACGCGGCGGGCGCCGGCGAACGCGCCCCCGTCACGCCCTGATCCGGGATTACGCTGGTGCGGCCCCGCCCCCGTAGCTCAGTGGATAGAGCATCGGACTTCTAATCCGCAGGTCGCAGGTTCGAATCCTGCCGGGGGCGCTCCGTGTCCGACCAGCCACGCTCCGGCGCACCGGGGGATCCTGTCGGTATGGCCGCATCGACCTGGGCGAGGCTGACCGCGGGGCTCGACGCCGAGGACCTCGCGAAGCTCGCCGCGTTCCGCGACTTCTGCCGGTCGCTGCCGGGCGTGGAGGAACGCATCCACTCAGCGGACATCACCTTCGCCCGTGCGCGTAGCTTCGCCTCCGCCTACATCAAGAACCACTACCTGGAGCTCGGGATCGAGCTGACCCGCGAGGTGACCGACCCGGCCCCGCGCACGGCATTCCCCACGACGAAGACCGTGATCATGCACCGCTACAGCCTCCGCGAGCTCTCGGCGTTCGACGACCGCCTCCGCGACCTGATCCGCGAGGCCGCCGACACGGTCGGGCCGGGCGCCCGGGTGCCGCGGACCCGGCGCTGAGCGCCGCTGCCCCTCCTTCGAGCCCCGCCGCGGACGGGATGCGCGACAGACCTGTCATCCTCGGCCGTACGAGCGTACAGTGCTGTACATGCGTACAGCCTCCCCCCGCCCGGTCGTTGGCGACGACGAGTGGCCGCCCGGCAAGCTCCAGATCCGCGACGCAGCGCTGGCGCTCTTCTCCGAGCACGGGCCCGATGCCGTCTCGATGCGCGACATCGCCTCGGCGGCGAACGTGTCGCTCGGGCTCCTCGTGCACCACTTCGGCACCAAGGAGCGGCTGCGGCGGGCGGTCGACGACCATGTCGCGGCTGTCTTCGACGGGATGATCGGGAGCCTCGTCGAGGATCCGGCAGCCACCCTCGCCGCAGCGGAGGGGATGGCGGGCGGCATCGCCGAGATCATGCTCACGCACCTGCCGCCCAACTCCCCGATGCCCGCCTATCTGCGTCGCCTGGTCGTGTCCGGTGACGCCGCGGGGCACGCGCTCTTCCGGCGCTGGTTCGACCTGACGATGGAGGCCTTCGGTCTCCTCGAGGCGGCGGGCCTCGTGCGACCGAGCGACGACCCGGCGGCGCGCGCGGCGTTCCTGCTGGCCAACGACCTCGCGGTGCTCATGCTCCGCTGGCACATCGCAGCGGTGCTCGATGTCGACCCGCTGTCGCCCGAGGGCGTGCAGCGATGGTCGGGCACCGCCATGGACGTGTATCTCCGGGGCGTGATGGCACAGGGCCCCGACGACGAAGGAGCGATGGACGAATGATCGACGGACGTGGCGGGGTGCGCCTGCGCGGGGTCACCAAGGAGTACGGGACCGGGGAGGCCACCGTGCGGGCGCTCGACGGGATCGACCTCGAGATCCCACCGGGCGAGCTGGTGGTCGTCCTGGGGCCCAGCGGCTCCGGCAAGACGACGCTGCTGAACGTCATCGGCGGCATCGAGGCGGCAACCTCCGGAGAGGTCGAGGTCGCGGGTCGGCGGATCTCGGACGAACGCCCTGCCGGGCTGGCGGACTTCCGGCGCCACCACGTCGCCTTCGTCTTCCAGTTCTTCAACCTCGTGCCCACGCTGACGGCGCGGGAGAACGTGGAGGTGATCCTGGAGCTGACCGGCCAGGGCAGCCGCGCCGCCGTCCCCGGCCTGCTCGACGAGGTCGGCCTTGCCGACCGCGCCGACCACTTCCCGGCTCAGCTCTCCGGCGGCCAGCAGCAACGCGTCTCGCTCGCCCGGGCCGTGGCGACCGAGCCGGACGTGCTCCTCGCCGACGAGCCCACCGGCGCCCTGGACCTGGCAACCGGACGGCAGATCCTCGAGCTCATGCAGCGCCAGAACGCCGCGGGCCGCACCGTCGTCATCGTCACGCACAACGTGTCGATCGCCCAGATCGCGCACCGCGTGGTCACGGTCGTCGACGGTCGCGTGCAGTCCGTCCGGGTCAACGAGACCCCCGCCGCGGCCGACGACGTGGCGTGGTGACCGCGGTGCGTATCCTCACCCGCAAGGCTGCACGCGACATCGGGCGTCAGCGCAGCCAGGCCATCGCCGTGGGCCTGACCATCGCCCTCGGCGTCGCGCTCTACGTGGCGAGCGCCGGCGCGTTCCGCAACCTCTCGGCCTCGTACGAGTTCACCTATGCCGACCTGGGCCTCGCCGACCTCGTCGCGACGGGCGGTGAGCCGACGCAGGTCGCCGAGGCCGCCCGATCGGCGGGGGCCACGGCCGTCGACCAGCGGACCGTGGCGGACGTCCCCCTCACGATCGACGGCACCCGGCTGCTGGGCCGCGTCGCCGGCCTGCCCGAGGAGGGCACGCTGAACCGGGTCCGGGTGATCGAGGGCACCGACCTGCCGACGGGGGCGGCGGCCGCGGGACACGTGCTGCTCGAGAGGCACGCGGCTGAGGCGTTCGACGTGGCTCCGGGCGATCACCTGCAGGTCTGGACCCCGGCCGGGTGGGACCGCGTGACGATCGACGGTGTGGTCGTCTCGGCGGAGTACCTGTGGCCGGCCCGCAGCCGCCAGGAGGTCTTCGGCGACCCGCACGCCTTCGCCGTGGTGTTCGCCCGCGAGTCCGCGCTGGACCCCTGGACCGACGGCGTACCGCAGCAGGTCCTTGTCGCCCTGCCCGACGACGAGGCGCCGGGCGGTGTGGAGACGGCCGTCGCCGAGGCGATGCGCCAGGCGGGTGCCGCCGACGTCATGCCGCGCAGCGATCAGCCGTCCCATGCGACCCTGCAGGAGGACCTCGACGCGTTCGCCGAGATCTCGATCGCCTTCCCGCTCATGTTCCTCACCGCGGCCGGCGTCGCCGCATACGTCGCGCTCACCCGCCGGGTACGCGTCGAGCGCCCCACCATCGGGACGTTCATGGCCGCCGGTGCCCGGCGCTCGCTGCTGGTGCGGCACTACGTGCAGCAGGGGGTCCTCGTCGGCACCGCGGGTTCGGCTGTCGGCGCCGGCGTCGGGGTTCTGCTGACGGCCGTGATCACCCGCGCGTACACCGGCGCCCTCGGCATCCCCGACACCGTCGTCCATCTGCGCCCGACGCTCATCCTGATCGGGGTCGTCCTCGGGCCGGTGGTGGGCGCCCTGGGCGCCCTGGCGCCCGCCGTCGGGGCCGCCCGCACCGATCCGGCCGAGGCGATGCGGCAGCAGGGCGAGTCCTCCAGACCAGGACGCTGGAGCCGCGCCGTCTCCCGTTTCCGGGTTGTGCCGGTGACGGTCCGCCTGGCGCTGCGCGACGTCGCCCGGGGCCCGCGCCGCACGTTCGCCACCGCGCTCGGCGCGACGCTGTCGCTCGTCCTGGTGGTCTCCTCCGTCGGGATGATGACCTCCATGACGGCGGCCCTGGACGTCCAGTTCAGGCAGGTGCAGCGGGAGGACGCCACGGTGGTTGCCGATCCGTCCGTCGGCGATGTGGGCGCCACGCTCGCGGACCTTCCTGGGGTGCGGTCTGTCGAGGCCGCGACCACGGTTCGGGTCACCTCCGCCCACGACGGATCCACCTACACGACCACGCTGATGGGCTTTGCGCCCGGCACGCAGATGCACGGGTTCCGGGCGACCGACGGCTCGTGGGTGGACCTGCCCACCTCCGGCCTGCTGGGGGGAAGCGCGCTCGCCGACCGGCTCGACGTCGCGGTCGGTGACCGCATCGAGGTGCGCTCCGCCGGCGGCACGGGCGGCACCGGCGAGCTCGCCGGGCTGATCGACGAACCTCTCGGCACGTCGCTGTACGGCACGCTCGCCACGGTGACGGCCCTGGTCGGCGAGCCGCGCGTCGACACGTGGCTCGTCCGGCTGGAGGAGGGCGTGAACCGCGACACGATGCGTGAGCGGATCACAAACCTCGACGGGGTGGTCGCCTACACCGACGCGGAGGCGGCCGTCGCCGTCCTGGAGGACTACCTCGGCCTCTTCTGGGCGTTCGTGGCCGTGATGGTCGCGCTCGGGTCGGCGCTGGCGCTGGCGGTCATCCACGTCACCATGGCCGTGAGCATCGCCGAACGCACCGGGGAGATCGCCACGCTTCGGGCGGCGGGCGTGCCGGTACCGGCGATCGCGAGGTCGCTGGCCGCCAGCAACGTCGTCGCCACCACTGTCGGGATCCCGGTCGGACTGGCCGCCGGCTTCCTCGCCGGTTCGTGGTTCATGGGCTCGTTCTCGAGCGACCTGTTCCACATCCCCTTCGTCCTGCCGTGGTGGGTGAGCGTCCTGGCCGCCCTCGCAGTGCTCGCGGGTGCGGGCGCCTCACAGTGGACGGCCGCGCGGGCGGTGCGCCGCGTGGACGTCGCTCGCGTGGTCCGAGAACGCGCGCTGTGAGACGCCCCGGACGCCGTCTGCGACGATGAGGTTCATGGCCGTCGGGGCAGATCGCTGATGGGCCGGCACGCCGACGCGCCGGGCGCCGACGACGCGGCCACCACCACCGGGCTGAGTGTGCGCGCCCGGGTGATCCTCGCCGGCACGGCGGCCGTGGCCACGGTGCTGGCCATGTCGTGGTCGGGCGCGCCGTGGTGGGTGGCCCTCACGGCCGGCGGCGGCGTGGCGGTCGTCGTCGTGCTCGCCGCCTGGGTGGCGGGCACCCTCCCGGGGCCGCCTCCCGGTTCCTCGGACCCCGTACAGTGACGGGCGTGAGCGCGCCCTCTGCCACCAATGACCGGATCGTCTGGATCGACTGCGAGATGACCGGTCTTGACCTGACCGCTGATGCGCTGATCGAGGTGGCGGCGGTGGTCACGGACTCCGAGCTGACGGTCCTCGGCGAGGGCGTGGACATCGTGATCACCCCACCGGTCGAGGCCCTCGAGCAGATGGACCCGTTCGTCCGCGACATGCACACCACGTCCGAGCTGCTCACGGCGCTGCCGGGTGGCGTGACACTCGCCGAGGCTCAGGAGGCGGTCCTCGCCTACGTGCGGCAGTGGGTTCCCGAGCCGGGCAAGGCTCCATTGGCCGGCAACTCCATCGGCACCGACAGGGTGTTCCTCGAGCGCGACATGCCTGAGCTCGTCGGCCACCTGCACTACCGGGTGATCGACGTCTCCTCGATCAAGGAGCTCGCCCGGCGCTGGTACCCCCGGATCTACTTCGCATCGCCCGAGAAGAACGGCGGTCATCGAGCGCTCGCGGACATCCTGGAGAGCATCGACGAGCTGCGGTACTACCGAGCAGCGATGCTGGTGCCGCCGCCGGGGCCGGACTCCGCCGAGGCGCGTGAGATCGCCGCCCAGGTCATGGCCACGTCGGTTCGCCCGGGACGAGCAGCCCAGTTGCGGGGGGACGCGCCCGAGGGTGTCGCCGCAGACCTGCGGGACGACGCCGCGACATCCGATGGGGTGGCTAACGGGACTTGAAAACGTGTTCCGCTAGGGCGTGTCCCGTGTCCCTGACCAGCAAGTTAGCAGGTCAGCCCGCCCAAGTGGGCCCGTCAGCCCTGTCGAGATCCTGGGGGATTCTCGCCGCCTCGCGTGTCCGTGGACACGGGTCCTGCGCGCTTACCTCCCACCCAACGCGCGCCGACATAGGCACTATGACAGCGCCCGACTTGCCCCATGACCCCTTCGACCTCATCCGCAGGCTAGGAACGAACGCGTTCGAGGTCGAGGGACTGCCGGTCCCGGTCCTGTACGTGCGGGACCGGGACCTCGCCTTCATCCGCGCGGGGCTCACCCCGGAGGCTCGGACACGTGCTGCGGATTGGCTACTGTCGACGGTTGCGGCTCAGGTGCCTCAGACGTAGGGGAGACCACGTGCTCCCCCACGTCGGCGTCCCTGGTGGCGCTCGCTGCATAGCGGTGCATCCTCTCTCGTAGTACGTCGATCAGTTGGTCGTCGGTCAGGTGCTCGACGTTGGGCGGTGCGGCCGGCGCACCGGCGAGGGGCGTTGGGTCGCCGCCGTCGAACGCGCGGCGAGCGGACCCGGGCTCCCACTCAAGGGCCTTGTCGAGCTTGCGGAACGTGGACGGCGACGGCGTGCCCGTCCCGGCCTCGATCGCAGTCAGCGTGGAGTTCGACGGGCCGCCCCGCTGCCACACGTCTATCTGTGTGAGGTCGAGATCTTCCCGGCGGGCCGTGACGATCTGCCCGAAGCGCTTGGCTGACATGCCTTGAGTCTCCCCAAAACCTTTGGCAAACCCAAGCGGCGCGCGGCAAACGCCATGAAGGTAGTTTCACCTGCCCGTCTGTGGATAACCCAAGATCAGCGCTGGTCAGGAACGTTTGCCCGTGTCGCTCCTTGCGTCTGCCTTCGGTTTGCCTTAGAGTCAAGGCATGCCGAAGACGACCCGCTATGACAGGCAACGGCCACGAGTCACCCCCCCACACGTCACCCTCGGTGACCTGCGCGCAGCGGTCGGACTCACCCTCGACGCCCTCGCCGACCGGGTGGCAGAGCTTGAAGGAGAGGAGAACCGGCCCACGAAGGGCGCGCTGTCCGCCATAGAGAACGGACACCGGGGCGCATCTGAGTCGATGCTCAAGGCCCTAGCCCTCGCATACGGACTCCGCGAGGACGCGATCAGCACCGACTACGAGCCCCGCACCCGACGTTCTCCGGGCAGTGCAGCATGACGCGCACCGACCGCCGCCGCTTCAACGGGCGGACGCCACGGGGTCTCACCGCCGAACAGCGCTTCTGGAGCAAAGTGCAGGGCGGTCCCCCATCTGAGTGTTGGCTCTGGACGGCATCTACCGACCCGTCTGGGTACGGCATGTTCCACGTCGGCGGTCAGCGCAGGCTGATCCGAGCCCACGCGTGGGCGTTCGAGGCCGCGCGGGGTCCAGTCCCCATGGGGCTCCACCTGGACCACTTGTGCGAGGTCAAGCGGTGTGTCAACCCGTGGCACCTCGAGCCCGTGACGTGTCTTGAGAACGTGCGCCGTGGCCCACGGTCCCGTGTGCCGCGCGAACGGGGAGCCTGCCTCTACGGCCACCCCTACGCCGAGTTCTCTCGGGTGTACCCGGCCAAGGACGGCAGTGACCGGCGCCAGTGCGCCGAGTGCAACCGCGAGTACGGCAGGGCATACAGGAATCTCTCACCGATCGAGCGTGAGCGCCGGAAGGCCGCCGGCATCCCCGTCGTCGACCTCGCCGCCGTCTTTGCCGCCACCGAGCTTAGGAGCGCAGCCGCATGAGCACCCTCACTCCCCGCGAGATCGCGGCAGACCTGAACATCGCACTCACCACGGTGGGCGACTACCTGCGCGCGGGTCGCATCCCCGGGGCCTTCCGCACCTACGAGGACGGGCCCTGGCGGGTCGACGCCGAACAGTACGCACAGTGGAAGGCCGACCGGCAGGCCGCGGTCGACCCGAACCGCATCGCCCAGCGCTCCGAGCGCTCGAAGGCGGCACAGTCACGGAGGCGGACAGCGTGACCCCGTGCGTCGCTCGTCCGGGTCGTCGCCTGGTGCATGTGGATGGCCCGTGTGCGTGTTTCCGTGGTGGTCCTGCCCCCGAGTTCGCCCCGGCACTTCACGCGGGCGAAACGGACGACACCGTGTATGCGCCGAGGGCCGCCTCGTGATCCCCGGCCCGTACATCCCCACGGCGTCCCTGACCCCGTTTGAGGCGTTCCGGCTCGGTGCGGCTGAGGGTCGCGCGCAGGTCTTGTTGGACGTGTCGCGGGCGTTGTGCGTGGAGGGTCACCGTGTGGCCGGGGACATGCTCGGCGGTGCCAAGTGAGCCGCGAACGCATCGACGGTCACTGGCTGGTCGAAGAGGCATCCGAGTGCACGTGCGCGGGCGTGGACCAGTTCGGCCACGCAGCGCACGAACGCGGATGCGGACTCGTGCCGCTCGTGGACCTCACCACCCTGCCCGGCTGGGAGTCGCTAACGGCGCTCATCGCAGACGCCATTGAGGCGTCGCTTCACGAGCCTGGCCGCGCAACGTCCCACGCCGTCGCTTATGGCTTCCGGTGCGCCGCGAAGGTCGCCCGCGAGTGGAGTCCCCGATGAGTCGCCCGTGGGAGTGGTCGTGCCCACCGTTGCGTGCCGTGTTGTCGCAGATGGAAGCGCAGGAAGTGCGCGTCGCGGGTGCTGGCCTGTCCTCGACCGTCCTGGGCGGGCGTGACCTCGCCGCAGCACTCCACCTCCCCGACGAAGGGCACACACCCCCACGCCGGCACACCAACCAACCCACCCATAGAGAGGCATGAACCGTGAGCACCGAAATCAAGGACGTGTCCCGAGAGTTCCCCACGCACGAACTGAGGGGGGACGGTCGCAGCGCAACCTTCATTGTCGGCACTCCCAGTGGCGCCCGGTGGGTTGCCATCGTCCCCCGCGCTGACTTCCTTGCTGCTGTGGCCGTCGAGTGCGACGCCATCGTGATCCCCCGCACTGACTTGCCAGAGGTCGCGCAGAAGTACGGGGAGTACCACGCCGGGACGCTCGTGGTGGAGGGCGGCACGACCGCCGAGGAAGCGCTTGCCGCAGCCCGTGAGTGGCTCGCCCTAGCCGAGCACCTGACCGCGCACCCGCCCCTGTCGGACCTCGGCACAGCGCTCGTTGAGAGAGCCGGCATGGACCGGGAGAAGGCCGAGCATGTCGCGCGCCTCCTTACCGAGGACGGGTGGTCGCGATGAGCGCCACTGTCGCTTCGCCGATCGAGGCGGGCGCGATTGTCGCCAGCCGTTTCGAGGCGAAGGTGGGAGATCCGACCGCTACGGGATGCCTGCCGTGGATGGGCGATCACTCACCCCGCGGATACGGCCGGTTCCGGGTGGCTGGCAGGCAACGGCCCGCACACAGGGTCGCCTACATCCTCGCGCACGGCGAGCTCGACTCCGGACTAGTCATCGACCACCTGTGTCGCAACCCCTCGTGCGTGAACCCTGACCACCTCGAGGCGGTCACGACACAAGAGAACACGGCCAGGGGCAACGCCGGGGCGAACACTCGATCCCGCACCCACTGTCCCCGAGGCCACGCCTACGACGACGAAAACACCGTCGTCTACAGCGGGCGTCGGCACTGCCGCACATGCCGCGGGGCATCCCTCCGCGCCGCGTCCAAGCGCCTCTACTGGCGCAAGCGTGGCGTCCGCGTTGAGGACGGTGCCTGATGACGACCCCCGCTGGTATTGAGCGCTTCTTGGACGCTGGCCCGGATGACCCGCGTGATTACGAGGACGAGCAGGCTGCGCGGGATGACGCACGGGAGGCACGTGCGGAGGCTGCCGCTGACCCGATCTTCGCGGCCGTGGACTTGGCCCCGTACATGGCACAGATGCGGCACGCGGCGCAGGAGTTGGCCGATCTGGCCGAGCTGAGCCGTCCCCGTCCGCGTGATGACACGGCGGACGCGTTGGACCGGATCGCCGCCCTCTGCTCCCTCCACCTCCCCCGGGCCGCGTGGCGCGACTGGGCCGACTCCACCGGCAGGCACATCCGCATCGACATGGAGGTGGAGGCATGAGCGACATCGACCTGGGTTGGTGGGCCATCTCCGGGCAGGCGCTCTTGGCCGCCCTGCGCCGCGTCAGTGACGGCGAGGACCCGGATCTGACCTACGCCGAGTTGTACGCCAACAGCGAGGTCGAGCGACAGGACGGTCCCTCATGATCCCCGTTGATCGTCCCCCGTGGGTTCCGTTGCACGCGGTTGAGGTGCCGTCCATGTCGGTGCGCCCGGGTGACGTCCTGATCTACGCGGACGGGGCACACGAAGTGACCGAGGTCATCCCGTACACGGGGCCCACGCGCGGCATCGACGCGATCATCCGCGCCACTGATGACTGGCAGATCGTCGCCGCCGACGGCATGAACCTCCACATCGAACCCAGGGAGCAGTGATGAGTATCGACCTGAGCGCGGCCATCGAGGCGGCGGCGCGTGTGGCATGGCGAGCGTGGAACCCGGACGGTCCCGCATGGCACGAGACCAACGACCGCACTCGCTCCGACGCGCGCAATGAGGCCGGGGCGATGGTGACCGCTGCTGCCCCGTTGATCGAGGCCGCCGTCCGGGAACAAGTCGCACGGGACATCGAAGCCGAGCACCGCGTTCACTCGTCCGCATGTGGTGAGTCGCCGGCCGAGCCAAGCACGTGGCACGCAGGAAACGATCGTGGCATCAGTTTCGGTCTCCTCCGTGCCGCCACCATCGCCCGGGGTGAGTCATGACCGCCCCTGCCCCGTCCCGTGAGGTTGCGTGGCATGAGGCCCGGGAGGAAGCCGCAGCATCCGCACGGGGCCTGCGACTCGCCTTCGCGTGGGCACTCGTACTAGTTGCCGCCGTGGTCGCGTACTGCGCTGCCGGGTGGTTGTTCCTCGCAGCCATAGTCGCGTTGTGGATCGGCGTCGCACTCGTCCGCGGAGCTGTTGACGGAAACGGGTGGGTGGGATGAGCGGGCGTCACGCGCACATCCCGCGCTGTTCCGCCCACGGCACCATCAACTGCGCGTGGTGCTCCCTCATCCGATCGGCCGACCTTGCGCGCGGCCAAGGGGAATGCCCCTCGTGCGAGTCCTGGGGCGCCACCGGAATGCACTGGGACACCTGCGGCCGACGTATCCGCGGACCCGTCGACCTCGGACGCGCGAGGGCCGTCCGATGACCGGCCCTGCCTCGTCTCGACCACGCGCCGACCTCACAGTTTGGTTCACGACACACCCGCGCACCGGGACACTCGCCGCGGCCCTGGTGCTCACCACCCCCATCTGGGCCGGGCTACTCATCGGCGGTGCGAGATGAGCCTCATGGGTGCGTTCCTCGGGCTGGGCGACTCCCGCCTGATCGTCGGCATAGAGGACGACACGGACGGGTCGCTGCGGGTCTATGTCGGCGCGCGCTGGAAGAACATCCACACGCACGTCGAGGATGAGGGCACCAAGCGCGAGGTCCGCAACGCCTGGGGCGGCGCGCACGGGCACGTCGTGGCCGACATTCCCGCCGACGCGCTGTGCGACTGCCCGCCACCCGCGAGCCCAACCGAGGCCGACCGATGACCGCCCACGGTGGTGCCCGTTACGACGACCAGCGGGCTGACGTCATCGACGCCGAATTCTGGGCCGCCATCGAGCACATGTCCAGGGCCGCAGCACGCAGCCACCGGATAGCGCGGTTCTTCGCAGGGGCACGAAGGGGCGGGCGATGAACGAGGTAAGCGCGCACGAGGCGGGGCTTGAGCGCATCCCGTGGCACTACGGCATCGGGTACGTCTCGGACTTCCGGTGGCAGGGCACATGTAGGTGCGGCTATCGGACCAAGTACCACATGTCCCCCGGATACGCAGAGTCCGCTGTCAACGAGCACGTCCGCGCCATGCAGAAGCGCGAGGCCCGCCCGTGACCCCCGTCGAGTGGGCCATCACCCTCACCGCTACAGCCCTCGTCGCGCTCTACGCCGCCTGGGACGACCAAAGGAGCAAGGACCAGTGAGCACCGCACCAGTACCAGGGTCGGCCGAGTGGAACCGGTACATGACCGCATCGAAGATCGCCGCCGTTGTGGGCACGTCCCCGTATGAGTCCCGGTTCTCCCTGTGGCACAAGATGGCCGGCAACGTCCCGACCGGTCACGTCACCGACAACCCGATCTTCAACTACGGGCACTATCTCGAGCCCGTGCTGCTCAAGTGGTTCGGAGACCAGCACCCGGAGCTGACGGTCTCGCCCGGCGAATGGGTCGAGAAGGACGGTTGGGCGGGCGCAACCCCGGACGGCAACGCGTACGGGCAGACGAAGCGGGACCGCGCCCTCATCGAGTGCAAGACGGGGCGCTTGTCGTGGGAGTGGGACGACGGGGTACCGCCCGGGTACGTGGACCAGTGCCAGTGGGCGTTGTGGGTCACGGGCGAACGCGTCTGCTACGTCGTTGCCGATGTGGCGATGGAGTTCCGGGAGTACCGGGTTGACCGGGACGACGACCGGATCGCGCACCTTGTGGCCGAGGGGCGGGCGTTCATGGATTCCCTGGCCGCAGGCGACGCGCCGCCCCTGGACGGTTCCATGCACACGTACGTGGCCGTCCGACAGTTGCACCCGGACATCTCCCCCGAGGACGCAGAGATCCCACCCGTCATGGCGTGGGCGTGGCTGACCGCACGCGAAGCCCTCGCGACCACCACTGAGACCGAGCAGGCCGCGAAGAACGCGATCGCGGACTTCATGGGTGACGCCCGACGCGCCACCTGGGACGGGCATGTCCTGTTCACCCGCCAAGCACGCAAGGACGGCACCCCGTACCTCGTGGCAGGGCGGAACCTACCCACCAACCTCGAAGGGACAGCAGCGTGAGCACCGACATGGTGAAGGCCAGCCCAACCCAGATGGTCCAGGGGTACAAGGACGAGTTCGCGCTCGTCCTCCCGTCCCACTTGAAGCCTGAGACGTGGACACGTCTCGCCGTGGGTGCGTTGCGCCGGGACAAGAACCTCGCCCAAGCCGCAGCGAACGACCCCGCCGCACTCATGGGCGCCCTGCTCGACGCCGCCCGGCTCGGCCTCGAACCCGGTACCGAGCAGTATTACCTCACCGTCAGGTCCGGGAAGGTCCTCGGGATCCCCGGGTACCAGGGCGAGATCGAACTCATGTACCGGGCCGGGGCCGTGTCCTCCGTCATCGTCGAAGCCGTCCACGAACACGACAAGTTCACCTACCGGCCCGGCATCGACGACAGGCCCGTCCACGAAATCGACTGGGACGCCGACGACCGCGGGGCAATCCGCCTCGCCTACGCATACGCCGTCATGAAAGACGGGGCCACGTCCAAGGTCGTCGTCGTCAACAAGGCCCGCATCAAGCGCGCCAAAGACGCCAGCTCCACCGCCGGCAAGTCGTTCTCCCCCTGGGCGTCCGACGAAGTTGCCATGTGGCTCAAGACCGCCGCGCACGACCTCACCAAGTGGGTGCCAACGTCCGCCGAGTACATCCGCGAACAGTTGCGGGCGATCCGGGACGTGTCTGCTGAGCCCGCCCAACCCAAGCCCCCGACCACGCCCGTGGACGTGACCGCACTCCCCGAACAAGGCGACGTCATCGACGCTGAGGTCATCCCCGACCCCGACGTTGAGGCGGCATGGGGACTCGCTGACAGTGGCGACCCAGCATGAACGCGTCCCCGCTCCCACCATCCCTGACCGCCCTCGACTTCACACCCGTCATGTCGTGCAACTGGCAGGGAGGGTGCGCCACGGAGGCCACTGAAGCCCTCGTGTCCGTGCACCGGTCCGACGCCACCGAGTGCACGCGCGTGTCCTTCTGCACCGGGCACGCCAGCGTGATCCAACGGGCACTCGCCCCCGTCGCCTATGACCTCGTATGCCACGCCCACAACATCCCCGCCACATGGTCCTGGGATCTCATCGAGGTGGACGCATGAGGCCCCGGCTGCTCGACCTGTTCAGTGGCGAGGGTGGCGCGTCCGAGGGGTACCGGCGCGCCGGGTTCGACGTGTACGGCGTGGACCTGTTCAAGCACGCGGACGACAAGGGGCGGACGGTCGGCCCTTCCCGTGGCCGCTACCCGTTCCCGTCCGTGCAGGGCGACGTTATCGACGTGCTGAACCTGCTCCTGGCCGGGGAAGTCATCGAGTTCCTAAGCCCCGAGGGCGCCAATTATGCCGAGTCCCTGGGGCTGTGGGACTTCGCGGCGGCCGCGGCATCACCCCCGTGCCAGGCGTACAGCATCACGAAGCACACGCACAACAACGAACACCCCGAGCTCATCGAACCCGTGCGCGAACTGCTCATCCGAACCGGCCTCCCCTACGTCATAGAGAACGTCGTCGGGGCACCACTCATCGACCCGCTCATGCTCTGCGGGTCCGAGTTCGGCCTCACCGCATGGGACCCCGCGATCGGGGAGACCGTGCGCCTCGAACGTCACCGCCTGTTCGAGTCCAACGTGTTCCTCGTCGGCAACGGCGGGTGCCGCCACGACAGGTCCGTGCAAGTCGCCGGCGTGTACGGCGGCGGGTCCTCTGACCGGGGCCACGCCAAGAACGTCCGCCGCGGCGGATACACGCCAGCCAAGGCCGTCCGCCGCGGCGGATACACGCCAGCCAAGGCCGTCCGCAGCGAACTGCTCGGATGCGACTGGATGACCATGTGGGGCCAAGCGCAGTCCCTTCCGCCCGCATTTACACAGTGGATAGGCGAGCAGCTTCTCGACGCGCTGCGTAGCGACGCTTCGACGCCGCCCGGTTCTTCAACCGAACACACTCGCGGCACTTCCGCTTCCCCTGGTCATAGAACAGATTCTCGCCCGAGTACGGGTGGCCCTGGGGGCAATGCGTCTTCCGAATGTTCGCTCCCGTCAGAGTCCGCGGCGAACGTCGCGTGTTCTCCTGCGTCGAACAGGGGTCAAGATGTTCCGGCTTAACGCACAGCCTGTTCATGCAGAGGTGGTCGATCGTCGCCCCCGGCGGGATCGGTCCGACGAGGAACTCGTAAGCGAGTCGATGGGCGTACTTCTGCACCCAGATGCCGTCGTCGCGCTTCACCGAGAGCACGCCATATCCGCTCTTCGCAACCACCCCGGTCCACGTCCAACAATGCTCTTCGCGGACGACTCGTTGCTCGAATCGCAGTCGCGGATCGGTTGGCGGCCGTTGCGTGAGCCTTACTCCTCTACGTCCCATGTGCCCAACTATACCACCCAATACACGGAGCACATCGGCGCCCAACTGCTCGACCACCTGCGCATTGGAGCCGTCGCATGACCGCCCACTCTCTCCCGCCGATCGCCCATGAGATGGCGTTCCAGGCGACCCGTCTGCCCGTCCCCGAGCAGGTCCCGGCGTTGCGTCGTGTCCTCGCATGCCTGGGCTTGGTCGATTACGGGGACGTGTTCGAACCGTTGCCGACCACGTGCGGGCACCCGTCGTCGTTGCTCGTCCGGTCGGTGGAGTACACGGGGACACGGTGCTCACTGTGCGCGCAGCACAGGCAGGCACGGAAGAACGCGGCACGACGGGCGGTGACCGCATGAACGACTGGCGTGATCTTGCGTTGTGTCAGTGGGAGCCCCCGGACGACTGGTTCCCGCACCCGTCCGATGAGGCGGGGATCCGGTACGCGAAGGCTGCGTGTCGTGCGTGCCCGGTGATCCGCGACTGTGCCTCGTGGTCTCTCGAGTTCCGTCCCCGGCTGACGGATGGCGTGTTCGGTGGCATGTCCGAGGCCGACCGGTTGCGGATCTGGCGGGCACAGTCACGACAGTCAGCCAGGGACGGTGCGGCATGACCCGGGCCCGGTTCGCCACCCCACCAACAGTCGCGGACTACGGGCGCATGACCCAACGCGCACGACTCGCAGCCGCCGAAGCCCTCGCAGAACGCCTCGACGCCATCAACCACGCACGCACCCAAGGCCGCCCACCCCTACGCACACCCAACGACTGGACACCCGAAGAAACGTGGATGACAGCCCACGCACTCCACCCCATCATCACCGCCCTACACGCAGACCCACCCCACATCATCGACGCCCGACGCGCCGAACTCCGCGCCGCCGACATCGCATGGAACGCACACAGAAGGGCGGGCGCATGACCACGCGGCAAGTGCTCGACCCGGCGTCAGGGTCACGCATGTTCTGGTTCGACAAGACCGACCCGCGGGCCATCTTCGGAGACATCCGCACCGAAGACCACACCCTCTGCGACGGCCGCGAACTCCACATCGCACCCGACCTCGAGATGGACTTCCGCAACCTCCCCTTCGCGGCCGCCACCTTCCGGCTCGTCGTACTCGACCCACCCCACCTCGAGCGCGTCGGTGCCGCGTCATGGACCGCAGCCAAGTACGGGGCCCTCCTGCCCACCTGGCGCGACGACCTTCGCGCCGGATTCACCGAGTGCTTCCGGGTCCTCAAGCCCGGCGGCGTCCTCATCTTCAAGTGGAACGAGGACCAGATTCCCGTGCGCGACATCCTCGAGTTGACCCCCGAACGCCCACTGTTCGGACACCGGTCCGGGCGCGCATCAAAGACCCACTGGATCGCCTTCATCAAGGCCGAGGAGGCCCGCGCATGACCACCCGCCCCAAAGACATTGGCACGCGCGCTGAAAGTGCCATCGTGCGAGCTGCACGCACCCGCGGTTTCCCCGGCGCCGACCGACGCACACAAACCGGCCGATACGACCGCGGCGACATCCTCCTATGCCCCGGGATCATCATCGAAGCCAAGGGCGGCGACATGGCGAAACGCGCATCCGACACGCTCATCGACGACTGGCTCGACGAAACGCAAACGGAACGCATGAACGCCGGCGCTGAGGTTGCTTTCCTCGTCACTCAACGCGCCGGACACGGGCCACAGAACGCACACAACTGGTGGGCACACTGGCGCCTCGGATGGCTCATGGGACTCGACGACCTATTCGCCCCGCCCGCCGGCCTCGACATTCACACACCCATCCGACTCACCCTCGGAAACACACTCCTAATCCTCCGCGCATGGGGCTGGGGAACACCATTAGGCATGGCTGACGGTGGTATCATAAAGGGGACAAAGAACGGCCCCCCGCTGGTGCGTCAACACCACAAGGCGGAGGGCCTGACCCCTAGTAAGGAGGGGCTGGTATGAGCGTACCAAAGCCACGGGCGATCCACACCACCAGTGCGACCCAAGCGCTGACGCGCGAGACGTTGCTCGCCGCGATCCCGGAGCCACACCTGGCCTGGCTCGAAGGCGCGAAGCCCGGCAGCCGCCTCGTCTACGACGACGAGCGCACAGAGTTCGGACACCTCTACCCGGACGTCAAGCACGTCCCGCTCAACTGGGCCGTCATCGCAATCAAGGGCGGTGCCAAGTGAGCGTCTACTACTCCGACGAACTGGTCACCCTGTATCACGGGGACTGCCTCGAGCTGTCCGACTGGCTCGAGGCTGACGTACTCGTGACCGATCCGCCATACGGTCGAGACTGGCGCTCTGGCTCGGGCATGACGAACGCCTTTGGTCGTGGCCGTGGCAGCAAACCCCACGGTGGCATCGTGGGCGACAAGGACACGATGACTCGCGATCTCGCCCTAGGTGCATGGGGCAACAGGCCCGCCGTCGTGTTCGGTGACCTGCTCGTCCAGCAGCCTTCCGGCGCGGTCCAAGCCCTCATCTACGCCAAGCCCGAGGACGCAGGGATCAAGGGTGCCCGGGCAGGGTTCCGCCGCGACGCCGAAGCAATCTACCTCGTCGGCCCCTGGCCCGTGGGTGTCGGAGGACTGTCGTCCATCATCCACACGAACGGCCTCGTCGCAGGCCCCCGGGGTGTGGCAACACGTGCCGGACATCCGCACGCCAAGCCGCTCGACGTGCTCGAGCAGATCCTCGCCACCTGCCCCCCTGGTGTCGTCGCCGACCCGTTCGCCGGTAGCGGTCAGACGCTCATCGCCGCAAAGGCCCTCGGGCGCCGTGCTATCGGCGTGGAGATCGACGAACGCTACTGCGAGCTAATCGCTAAGCGGATCGCGCAGGATGCGCTCAACTTCGGGGGGGTCGCCTGATGGCCCGAATCCCGGGCGAGTTCGTGCCCCTCGACGTGAACTACTCACACGACCGCGCCATCCGCCAAGCCGGATACCAAGCCGAAATCCTCTTCATCCGCGGACTCACCTACGCCCGGAAAATGTACAAGGTCACCAACGGGCTCATCCCCGACTACGACCTCCCCTCCATCGCCGCCGGCATCCCCAACTACAAGAAGCACGCCGCCACACTCGTCCAAGAACGCCTCTGGATGACAGCTAAGGGCGGGTGGCACATCCGCTCATTCGCCAAGTGGAATCCCGAGATCGACCGTGCCGCACAATCCACCGGGGGCGCACTCGGAAACCACAACAGGTGGCACGTGGACGGCAAGTGGTCCCCCGACTGCGTGTTCTGCGGTGCACCACCCGACGACCGTGACCCCATCGGAAGCGACTCGGAGGGTGATCGGTATACCGATGACCACCGATCCGGAAGCGATCGGTCCCCCGGATCGCTTACCGATCGCTTCCCATCGCAGAGGGAGAGGGAGAGGGAAGAGGGAGAGAAAGACAAGCGATCCAAGCCTTCATCATCCTCGTCACTTACGTACCGCGAGGGAGGCGACGAGACATGATGCAAGCGAACGCATCCCGTGACGACTGGGCACAACCACTCGCTGCGCTCGTGGCGTGCATCCGCCGCGACTGGGACACCCCCGGCATCCGCGCCGCCATCTCCAAGGCCCGGCACCGTGGCACACCCCTCGAGATCGCACGCGCACTACTCACCCTCACCGAGAACAAGGCGCTGAGGACACCAGCACTGCTCGTCGAGGACGGAGCCCATTGGGGGCCGACCGCACCGGGCGCACCCGTGTCCTCGAGGGCCAAGTGCAGGGTCGACGGCCACGACTATTACCGGCTGCCCTGCGCGGCGTGCAAAGCCGACGAGCTTGCAGCACTTGCCGGCGCTGTGGACATCGCGGACCCGCCCACGTTGACACCGGAGCAGGCGGCACGGAACCAGGCCGGGGCGCACGAAGCCCTGGCGCGCATGAGCAGACCACTGGACGGGCGCGAACGAGCGGCCGGGGAACACGAAGGAGACGAGTGATGGCGCATCCGTACCCGTATCAGTCAGTCGGGCACGACGCATCGATCAGTGCCGAGCGCGGCGAGGACGACGACACCGTGACCGTGGAGATCGTCATCGGTGACCGCGCTGAGATGCGGATCACCATGTGGGCCGAGGAGTTTGAGCGCATGGCCCGTGCCGCCCTCCGCAACGAAGGGAACGACGATGAGTGAGCTGGACGTGGCCGCGATCCGGGCGCGAGCGGAGGCGGCGACACCGGGGCCGTGGACCTACACGGAGGATGAGCCGACACGATCTGCCGTAGCCAACGTGGACGGTCGATGGATCATGTCGGACGTCCGGCCTAGTGATGACACCGAAGAGGATGCCGACTTCATCGCCCACGCACCCGCAGACATCGCTGCCCTCCTGGACGCTCTCGCCGCCGCCCGTGCCGAGGTGGAGCGGTTGACCGAGTGGTGGTGCAACGCCGAGACAGCCAGCAACGCCGCCCGCGCCCGTGAGGCCGCGCTACGGGAGGCGGTCGAGGGACTGGCGGATGAACACGAGGCCGCGTGGCGGAACTCCTGGTATCGCCCCCAAGAAGACGAGGAGCCGCCACCTCTCGTAAAGGGCCTCCGCGCCGTCCTCGCTGCCCCCACCGGGACGGAGACGGGGACATGACCTGGGTTTGCGTGTGCGGTCACGACCAACCGAACCACGCCCACGCGATCGGTGGTTGCGGGCTCTGTGATTGCGCCTACTTCCGCCGCCCCGCCCCCACCGACCTCACGCCGGACGAACTTGCCGCCCATGACCGGCAGGTGGCCGAGCGGGCATGGGACGAGGGGTACGCGCTGGCCATCGCCAACCACAAGCCGTTCCCCGGGTTCTGCACCTGGGGACGCGCCGGCAACCCCTACCGCGCCGACGCCGTGACCCGACAGGCCGACACCCCGGCCGCTGACGACGAGGGAGGGCGGGGGTGATGGGCGGCATCAACGAGTACGCCGTGACGGCCACTGCGGTGCTGATCTGCGGGCAGTGCCGAGCACGGTGGGAATCGCCGGTCTACAACGTGACGGGATGGAAGTCCTACGTCGAAGCCGCCCGGCCCGCGTTCGCGCGCGGCTGGCGGGTCTTTGTCGGCGCCCGCACCCAGCACACCTACTGCCCAGGACACGGGCCGACCGTGCCGATGCGGCAGGTCTACCCCCAGGACGGTGCCCGATGACCACGCCCGCGCACACGAGGGCCGTGGCTGAGGTGCTAGTGCAGCACCCGTCGATCCCTGGGCGGGTGTTCGAGTGGCAGTGCCCGACCTGCCGCTCACGTCTCGACGGAGGCCCAAACAGCCCGGTCCACGCCCAGCACCAGGCCGACGCCCTCGCCGCCGCCGGTCTGCTGGCCGACCCTGACGCCCTGGCTGCCGCAGAAGCGGAGGTCGAGCGGCTGCGGGCGGTAATCCCGCGCGAGGACGGCGGTCCACAGGGGTGCAGCCTGCGCTACGGGCACGACGCCGACTGCATCACCAGCGGCGGTGTGACGTGCGACGTGGCGAACGCGCTCCCGTTCGTGCCCGCATGGAAGCACGACGCCCTCGCGGCCCGGAACACCGCGCTACGGGAAGCCGTCGAGGCCCGGTGCGCACAAATCGAAGCCATGCCCATCCCCGCAGACCCCGGCATGTCCCAGACCGAGATCACCGGCCGGATCGTCGCCACCATCGTCAAGGTGATCCGCGCCGCCTTGGCTGTGGACGGGGCCGGGCAAGAGGGGCGGCACGGATGAGGCCACCTCCCGGGATCAGCATCCGCAAGGAGCCATACACGGCCGACGACCTCGCCCGAAACGTGGCCCGCTTCACGGTCACCCTGACGCACCGGTGTATCGCGTGTGGGCGTGGGCCTGGGGATGGTGCACGCGTGGACGTGCACGGCTGGTGCGAACAGTGCAGGCCAAGCGAACGGGGACGGGCATGAGCGGACGACGCGGATGGTTCGCAGACGTTGACGGGGAAGCGCCCACCGGCTTCCCGTGGCAACCCTGCCTCGAAACGGGCCTAGGTCTCGTCCCGTGCTTCGAGTTGTGGTTCAAGACCGAGGCTGAGTGTGAGGCGTGGATCCGGGACAACGTGCTCGGCGTAGGCATGTTCGACGACACGGAGGCCCGACCATGAGCGACGACCGACCATCGGTGCTGAATGCACGTGACGACCTTCGTGAGCTGGCGGAACGTTACGAGACCGTTGCCGCACTCGACCTCACCCCGGTCACGGTTGGGGCTGGTCGCACACCACCCGGGTCACGGCTTCCACCTGGCATGCAAGAGATCCTTGACGCCGACGAAATCCGGCGTGTGCTGACCGCCGTGGACGACTGGGCCCGGTTCCTAGTCGATGTCCTCGTGGACGAGTGCCAGGCAACCGCCCCGGAACCGACACCGGCACGGCTCAGGCTCGCATCCGTGCACGCCGAACACCTGTCCCACCACGACGACGTGATGTTCGCTGTTGCGTTCGACGACGACCTACACGACCACCTCCGGGCCATCCGCCGGCTCGCCAACAGGAACATTCGGCACATCCCCACCAAGCACCACTGCGTCCGATCCGTGTGCGCCGGGCACCTCGTCTCCACGCTCGGTGAAGGGGCAGACGCCGCACTCAGGTGTGACACGTGCGGTGATCTCGTGCCGTTCATCGTGTGGTCAGCTTGGCCGAAACTGCGGGCCACGTACATCACCCCCGACCACGCCGCGAAGATGCTCCACACGACCGTGCAGGCGGTGCACCAGCGTGCCCGGCGTGGGAAGTGGCACCGCGTGGGGACGGGTCGGGATGTTCGCTACAGCGTCGAGGATGTGCGGAATGCGACGGGGTGACGACACGCCGGGTTGTTCGCCTTGACGTAGAACAACCGTCGCGCATAGCATGTCAGCCATAGAGGGCGTTCTACGCCCTAACGACAGGGCCCCGCATAGTCGGGGCCTTCGTCATGCCCGCCCCGGTAAGCGCCGGGCGGGTCACAATCTCCACCGGATCAGGGGCGCGCTTGCCACGTGCTAGCCGGTGGAACCTGCGGGGACAACCGGCCCGGCCCTGGGCGTGGCGGTCCATTCCCAACCGGCTCCCCGCAGGCACCTTCTCCCGGTCGTCGCGCGACCCAGCCCGTGACCCACACGCGGACTGCTGCGCCCACGACGACCGGTGACAGACCACCCAACCCGAGTCACTACCTCACCGGAGGCTGACATGAGCGACCCGCAGGTCGGAGATAGCATCAAGGCGCTAGCGGCATGTGACCGCCTGCCCGAAGGCACCATCGTCGGGTTCGCACACCCCATCTACCAGGGCCCATCGGCGGCCGTCCGCGTGGCACTCCACGACGGCACACTACTCTGGGCGACGACCGGGTATGGGAAGCCGCAGAAGACTCGCACCATCAAGCAGGCGTTCGGCTGGGCCCCTTTCGTAATCCTCCACCTGCCCGACTGCGCACCACTCAACACCGAGGCTCGCATCGGATACAGGACCTACGGACACGCCCCCGTTCCAGCCTGACGCAACACCCACAAGCTTCCCTCGGCGTCGACCGCCACGCGGCGACCAACAACACCCTCTCCAAGGGCGACCGGCCGTGAGTGCCGGAATGCTAAGCGAGTGGTGAGCGCGCCGAGGGAGTAAACCAAACCCGGGGGGGTGCTCGAGAGCAAGATGCCCCGCGCACCCAAAGAATGCGCCCACCCCGGCTGCAACACCCGGGGGGCAGGAACACACTGCCCCGCCCACCAACCCAGGGGATGGTCCCAAACAACCCGGGGGGGATCCACCAGGGCATCCCGCAGACTCCGCGCCCTCATCCTCGAACGCGACCCCATCTGCACATGCACAGGGTGCCCAGCTTGCACCCCGGGGGGGTGTTCCAGGGAAAGCGTCGAGGACGACCACCTGGTCAACGTTGCGGCAGGTGGCACAGACGACGCGACCAACCATCGTGGAATCTGCGTCCCATGTCACAAGCGCAAGACGGCACGTGAAGCAAGGGGGTAGGGGGGAGCCCCTCCCCCGCCCCGCGCGGACACCGAAGAGGTGCTGCAGATTTTGTTCCCTACGTTTGCCCCGACTTGGCGCCCTGGGGCGTCTGGGGCGAGCTGGGCGGCATGGGCGGCCCGCGGGTGGCATGCGTGCCCCGCTTGCCGTCCTCAAGTGGTCTACGTGGATCGATTCTTGCGAGTGGGCGTCCCCGCAGGTCATAGACCTGTATCTGTTACATCGGGTAGACTGGCGTCGTGCGTAGTTGCAGGTGGTGTGGGGTCCGACTGGACGTGTTGGTGCGTTCGGATGCCCGGTTCTGTTCGACGCGGTGTCGTGTGGCGTCGCATCGTGCGGGGCGGTCGTTGCCGTTGGATCTGACCGATAGGCGGGCGTGGTCGCGTCGGGATGGGAAGCGTCCGATTCGGGTGAATGGGTTGCCGGCGTCGTCGACGAACCCTGCGACGTGGTGCACCTACGCCGAGGCTGTGGCGTCGACCGCGGGTGATGGGCTGGGCATCATGCTCGGCGGCGGGCTTGGGTGCTATGACCTGGATCACTGCCTGTCGGGTGACGTTGTGGCCCCGTGGGCGCGTGAGGCCCTTGAGGGGATTCCGGAGCGTGTGGTGTGGGTGGAGCGGTCAATGTCTGGGACCGGCCTGCACGTGTTCGTGGAGGCTCCGGAGGTTCGCGGTTACCGGCGTCGCGGTGTTGAGCGTTACACCCGTGACCGGTTCATCGCTGTGACTGGCGTGAGGTTCGTTCTGTAGGGCGTCCGACCGGGGCGCCTCGTCCCGCTGTGATCGGAGGCCCCCAATGGCACGTCCACCTCGCCTAAACCGTGACCCTGGCGGCTACAAGCGTGAAGCGCAGTCGGCGCGGAAGAACGATCTCGCGGCGGCGGCGTCAAAGCGTCGTCGTGGGACGTTCGAGCTTGGCACGAAGTCTCGTTCGAGCAGCAATGCCGGCGTGAAGAAGGGTGGCGGCTCGGGTCAGCGCCGTGACCGTAAGGGCCGTTTCGCCTAATCCGTCGCACCATAAGGCCGACCCGACACGGGGCGGTCCATCCGTCCCGACACGGGAGGTCATCATGCCGCAGCCGAAGAAGCACGCGTCCGTTCGTGCACGGGCGAACAAGGCGTCCACGGCGGCGACCCTCGTGCGCGCGGGTGAGCAGGTTCCGTCTGTGCCGGTGATGCCGTCGGGGCCTGACTGGCATTCGGAGACGGTGGCGTGGTGGGCGGCTGTGTGGGCGTCTCCGATGTCGCCGGAGTGGGACGAGTCGGACGTGCACAACGTGGTCATCTGTGCCCTGTTGTACAACGACATTTGGCGTGCGGAGACCGCGAAGGAACGCAAGGACGCGGCTGGCGAGTTCCGGTTGCAGCGGCGTGACCTTGGTTTGACCCCGTACGACCGTCGGCGGCTCGAGTGGACGATCGAGACGGTCGATGCCGCAAAGGCGCAGGGTGACGCGCGTCGTCAACGGCAGGCGTCGGCGCAGCCGAGCCCTGGTGAGGATCCTCGCCTCGCTCTAGTGAACTAGTCCCACCGTGGCGACACTGATCGTCCCCCAACTTGACCTGTCGTTCCCGACATTGGGTCCAGCGTTGGCGGACTTCATCACTGAGCGGTGCGTGTTCGGGCCGGGGTCGTTGGCTGGTCAGCCGGCACGCTTGGACGCGGAGAAGCGCGCGGCCCTGTACCGGTTGTACGAGGTGTTCCCGAAGGGGCACCGCCAGGCGGGTCGGCGCAGGTTTCAGCGTGGCGCGCTTGAGTGGCGCAAGGGTTTGGCTAAGACGGAGTTTGCGGCGTGGGTGGCGTTCTGCGAGTTGCACCCTGAGGCGCCGGTGCGGTGTGACGGGTTCAACGCTGCGGGTGAACCGGTGGGGCGCCCGGTGTCGTTCCCGTATATCCCGATGATGGCCGTGACGGAGGAGCAGGTCTCCGAGCTTGCTTACGGGGTGCTGAAGTACGTGGTCGAGGAAGGCCCTGACGCGGCGTTGTTTGATGCGTCCCTGGACAGGATCATCCGCCTTGGTCCGGGCGGTAAGGCTGAGGGTCGCGCGGTGCCGGTGTCGAATGCGCCGGGTGCGCGTGATGGTGCGTTGACGTCGTTTCAGCACTTTGATGAGCCGCACCGGTTGTACTTGCCGTCTCAGCGGAACGCACACGAGACGATGCTGCAGAACTTGCACAAGCGTCCCCTTGAGGATCCGTGGGTGTTCTACACGTCCACGGCGGGGCAGCCCGGGCAGAACTCCATCGAGGAGGATGTGCGCGCTGAGGCTGAGTCGATTGCCCGCGGTGACCAGGATGACCCGTCCTTGTTCTTCTTCGCACGGTGGGCCGGGCCCGACCGTGATGACTTGTCGACGGTTGATCTGCGCATTGAGGCGGTGTCTGAGGCGACGGGTCCGGCTGGTGAGTATGGGCCGGGTCAGTTTGAGCGGATCGCCAAGGACTATGACCGGAAGGGTGTGGACCGCGCCTATTGGGAGCGGGTCTACCTGAACCGGTGGCGTAAGGCCGGGTCGCAGTTCTTCGACTTGAAGAGGATTGAGCCGCTGTTGCGGCCGGGGCACCGGATACCCGATGACGGGTTCGTGACACTCGGTTTTGACGGCGCCCGGTTTCGTGATGCGACTGCGCTTGTTGCGACGGAGATTGACACGGGGTTGCAGGAGCTTGTCGGGTTGTGGGAACGGCCTGAGGGTGTTGAGGAGTGGGAAGTTCCTGAGGATGAGGTCACGGACTTGCTCGCGGATACGTTGCGGCGCCTTGAGGTGTGGGTGCTGTATGGGGATCCGCCGCATTGGACGGAGACGATGGGGTCGTGGTCGGCGAAGTGGCCGGGGCAGGTCGTTGAGTGGTGGACGGCTCGCCCTAAGACGATGGCGTACACGTTGCGTGAGTACGTGGAGGCGATTGACGCCGGCTTGGTGTCGTTCGGTGGTGTGGACGTTGATGGTGCGGTGTTCCGCCCGCATGACGACCTGGTGCGGCATTTGGGTAACGCGGGCCGCAAGGAACTCCGGTTGAAGGATGACGAGGGTCAACCGTTGTACGTGATGGCTAAGCAGGACGGCCAGCAGATGCTCAAGTTTGACGCGGCGATGGCTGCGGTTCTGTCGTGGAAGGCGTGCCTTGATGCGCGCAAGGTCGGCGCGCGTCCGCGTCGAGGGAACAGGCGGGCACCACGCCGCATCTACTGATCAGAGGGTGGTGATGGCGCGTGGCTCCTACCACCCCGGATGAGTGGCTTCCCGTCTTGGCGAAGCGGCAGGATGACAGGTTTGCGCGGATCACGTTGCTGCGTGATTATGCGAATGGGCGCGCCCCGTTGCCTGAGATGGGTGAGAACCTGAAGGCGTCGTGGTTGGCGTTCCAGAAGAAGTCCCGGACGGATTATGGGGGCCTGTGTGTTGGGTCGTTGGCTGATCGGATCCGCCCGAATGGGATTCTGATCGGTGATGCCCCGGACACGCCGGAATCTGTGCAGGCTCGCCGGATTTGGCGGGACAACCGCATGGACGTGCAGCTCTCCGATGCGGTTGACGACTACTTGACGACCTCGGTCGGGTACTTGGTTGTTGGTCGTGGCGTGGATGGTCGTGCGGTGATTACCCGCGAGGCCCCGGAGCAGTTCATTGCGGCGACTGACCCGTTGCGGCCGTGGAAGGCTCGCGCGGCGTTGAAGGTGTGGCGGGACCTGGACGCGAAGATGGATTACGCCCTGGTGTGGGCGTCGGGTTCCCGGCAGTTGTACCAGCGGTCGTCTTGGAACGATGAGCGGCGCCTGTTGCAGCGCGTCCAGGGCGGTTGGGGCAAGGTTGAGTCCGGGCTCGAGACGTATGAGGGTGACCCGCCCGTTGTCGTGTTCGAGCGGAAGTCCGGGCTGGGCCTGTTTGAGCCGCACACGGACGTAATCGACCGGATCAACCTGGGCAAGTTGCAGCGCCTGGTGATCGCGGCGATGCAGGCGTTCCGTCAGCGCGCGTTGAAGGCGCAGCCGGGCACTGGTGGGCTGCCGGAGAAGGATGAGAACGGGCACCCGATCGAGTGGGACAAGATTCTCGCGCCCGCCCCCGGTGCCTTGTGGGAGCTGCCTGAGGGCATCGACATTTGGGAGTCCCAGCAGACCGACATCCGCCCGTTGCTTGAGGGTGAGAAGTCGGACGCCAGGGACTTCGCCGCGGTGACACGCACCCCGATCAGTGTGTTCATCCCTGATGGGGCGAACCAGTCCGCTGAGGGTGCGGCGAACTCGACGGCGGGTCAGGTGGCGCAGGCCGAGCAGGAGATCGCCCGGTTGAAGCCCGCCCTGGCCGTGGTGCTCGTGTACTCGTTGCGGGTTGAGGGCACGGACCTGGGTGAGTCGCAGACGGTCGAGGTGTCGTTTGAGCCGCCGGCTTACGTGTCCCTGTCGGAGAAGTATGCGGCGGCGGCGCAGGCGAAGGCTGCGGGTGAGCCGTGGAAGTCGATCGCCCGGAACATCCTCGGGTACTCGCCGGAGAAGATCGCGCAGGCGGAGTTGGATCGGGCTGAGGAGCAGTTGTCGGCGGCGACGTTGATCCAGGCGGCGACACCACCGCCGGCACCGGTCCCGCAGGAGCCTGTGAGGCAGCGTCGTGCCCCCGCTAACGCCTGAACGGGTCATTGGGGGGTATCAGTCTGCGGTGACGCAGGTTCGTGCCCGTGTGGTGGCTTATTCGCGGGCGGCGTGGTTGGCGCAGGGGTCGTACCGGGACGCTGACGTGGACCGCCTGGTCGGGTTGATTGTCCCGCGAGTGCAGGCGGGGCAGGTGCAGGTCGCGAACCTGACGTCGGCGTACCTGGCATCTCTAGCGTCGTTGCGCGAGGGAACGCCTGTGACACCGGTTCCCGTGGACAGGGGTGCGGTGATTTCGGGGCGCGGTGTGCCCGCTACTGAGGTGTACCGCCGCCCGGCGGCGTCGATGTACACGGCGTTGTCGGGTGGTGCGTCGTTCGCGGTTGCGCTTAACCAGGGGTTGACCCGGTTGGAGTCGATCGTTGGCACTGACGTGCAGATGGCGAAGGTCCGCCAGTCGCGGTCGTCGATGAGGTCGCACGGGTGGCGGTTCTTCCGTCGCACGTTGACGGGTAACGAGAACTGCGGCCTGTGTGTGATTGCGTCGACGCAGCGTTACCGCACGGAGTCACTGTCCCCGATCCACCCCGGTTGCGACTGCGGGGTCGCACCCATTGAGCAGGACTATGACCCGGGGCAGGTCATCAACCGTGAACTCCTTGAGGGCACACAGAGCGCGATCGGTGATTTCGCGGGCACGGCCGAGCGTGGCGCCCGAGACCTGGGCCTAGGTAGGTCCACGGCCACGGGTAAGCGCGCGTCGGACTACACGGACGTGATGATCCGTGACCACGGCGAATACGGCCCCACGTTGACGTGGCGGGCCGACAAGTTCACGAGGGCCGCCGACCTCGCCTGATTCTTCCCGCCCCGACAGGGGGCGGGCCAACCCGACACGGGAGATATTGCCATGCCTGAACCGCAGCCGACCGAGCCCACCGCCGTCGCCGCCACGGAGACCCCGGAGCCGATCGAAGCAACACCCGAACCCCCAGCAAAGGACCCCGCCGCAGACGCGGAGAAGTGGAAGGCACTGGCCCGCAAGCACGAGGCACAGGCGAAGGCGAACGCCGACAAGGCAAAGCGCTTCGACGAACTCGAAGAGGCCAGCAAGTCCGAGTTGGAGAAGGCCATTGCGCGTGCGGAGGCCGCCGAGAAGGCGGTCCAGTCACGTGAGGCCGAAGCCCTGAGAGCGTCGATCGCGCTCGAGAAGGGTCTGACCGTTTCGCAGGCGAAGCGGTTGGTGGGTTCCACGCGTGAGGAACTGGAAGCCGACGCCGTTGAGCTTCTAGCTGACCTCAAGGCAGCGACGCCTAAGGCGCCGTCAGCGGATGGGCAGGGCAAGAACGGCAACCCCATTGGTGGTCCGGAGCAGTTGACCCGGGCTGACCTTGAGGGGATGTCCGCCGACGACATCGTTAGGGCCAAGGCCGAGGGCCGCCTTGACGTTGCGCTCGGGATCAAGACGCCCACTTCGTAACAAACAAGGAGGCCAATCATGGCCGTTACCAACTTCATCCCGGAGGTCTGGGCCGCTGAGCTTCAGTCCTCGCTCAAGAAGTCTCTCGTGTTCGCTGGCCCGCAGGCCGTGAACCGCAACTACGAGGGTGAGATCTCCAACTTCGGCGACACCGTGCACATCGTGTCGATCACCCGCCCGACCATCGCGAGTTACGTCGCGGGTACCACGTCGATCACGCCTGAGGCGCTGACGGACGCGGACCGGACCCTCGTCGTGGACCAGGCGAAGTACTTCGCGTTCGAGGTCGATGACGTGGATCTGCGTCAGGCGCGTTCCGGTGGGGCGCTGCTGTCGGAGGCCGCTCAGGAGGCTGCTTACGGTCTGGCCGACACGGCTGACCTGTACGTGGCGGGCCTGTACACGAACGCTGCTGCGGCGAACAAGATCACGACCACGGCGATCACGTCTGCCGCGCTTGCGGTGACCGGCCTGGTGAACCTGAAGATCAAGCTCGACAACGCGAACGTCCCCAACCAAGGCCGTTACGTGATCATCCCGCCCTGGTACCACGGTCTGCTGTTGCAGTCCGACACGTTCGTTCGTGTGGACGCTTCGGGCACGTCTGAGGCGCTGCGGAACGGCCTGGTCGGTCGGGCGTTCGGGTTCGACGTCCTCATGTCGAACAACGTGACCCTCGTGACCGGTGACGACTACCTCGTCTGCGCCGGGTACAACGGTGCGATCACCTACGCCGAGCAGATCAACAAGGTCGAGGCGTACCGCCCGCAGGACGCGTTCTCGGACGCGATCAAGGGCCTGCACCTGTACGGCGCGAAGGTTGCCCGCCCCGAGGGCATCGCGACCCTCACGGCGTCGATCACCTGATCCGGTTGAGACGGCCGGGGGCTCCTGTTCCCGGCCGTCTCCCCCGGTCACCCACACTCTGACGCCCCAGGAGGCACAGCATGGCAACCACAGTCGTTCCGATTACCCCGCTCACCGCGGGTACGGCAGTGGCCGATGTCGCCGGTACGGCGATCGTCGCTGCTAACACGCATGTCATCACTCCGACCAAGCCGTTCTCCAAGCTCGTGCTGCGGATCGTGAACACGGGCGCGGAGAAGGTCATCACCATCAAGGCTGGGGATTCCCCGCCTGCCGACGCGGCCGGTCTGGGTGACCTTGCGACCACGTTCGCGATCGGTAGCTCGACCCCTGTCGTGAAGTGGTTTGCGGGTCTTGAGTCGGCCCGGTTCTCCCAGGACGACGGGTCGATCGAGATCACGGTCGCCGCGTCGACCACAGGGTTCATCACCGCGTTCGAGGTGGCGTGATGGCCGCCCAGTACCCGCGTCAGCCGGCGCGGCGCACGGAGCTGGGGCGCGGGTTCACTGCTTCCACGGCTGACCTGTTCCCGTCGGGTTCTCTGGCGAACGTTGTGGACCCGACCGACCTTGCGACCGCCCTGGTGGCGATCATCGCGATCCGTGACGGTCTCATTGCCCTTGGGCTGATGGACGCGGCCGAGTAGCACCTAGGAGGTTCTGATGCTTGCTGCTTTGGCGACCACGGCGAACGCTACGGCGTTCGGGCTGACGGTGACGGACGCGGCACTGTTGCGTGCGTCTACTCGGGTTCGGGGGTTCGTTGGGCAGGACATCAGTGCTGGTACGTCGACGGTGACGGTGCGGGGGCCCCGTTCGCGGCTCCCGCAGCGTCCCGTGACGGCGATCACGTCAATCACCGATGAGGATTCGGTGGTGCTCGAAGCGGACGACTACGTGTTGTCCCCCGGTGGCGTGTTGGATCTACCGTCGACGAAGTTGTTCACAGTTGTGTACGCGCACGGGTGGGCGACGATCCCGGACGCGGTGATCGAGGTTGTGTGCACGGTTGCGGCTCGCCTGGGTGCGACGGATGCCACGGTGGCGTCGGGTGTGACCCAGGAGCAGTCCGGCAGCGCGTCTCAGACGTTCGGTTGGGATGCGTGGCGCGCGACGGGTGGGCTCGCGGCCGAGGAGAAGGCCGTGCTTACCCGGTTGTTCCCGAAGTTGCCGAAGACCCTGGTGTTGTCGCCGTGAAGTACCCGGAGACGATCGTCCGTCGTCGCGCGCCCTTGGTGACGGACACATACGGGGACAGTGTGCGGGACTGGGCGAACGCCGTGTCCCTGTCGATCGTGGGTGTGCAGGTGCAACCGTCTGAGTCGACCGAGCTCACGGAGGTTGGTCGGTCCCCGGTGGTCACGCACATGCGCGTCATCTCCCCCATTGGCACGGATCTGGACCTGCTGGTCACGGATCGGGTGGAGTGGGATTCGGTGGAGTGGCAGGTGGAGGGTGAGGTTGCCCATCACAAGCGCCCGTCCACGGGTCTGATCCACCACGGGGAAGCGACCCTAAAGAGGGTCAAGGGCTGACCCGTGGTGTTCATCCGCACGAACCGGTCCGAGATTGCCCGGTTGCTCAGGTCTGACCAGTTCCGCCCCGCCCTGCGGCAGATCGCGGAGGAGAAGGCTGACCGGGCACGCTCGACCGCCCCCGTCGACTCGGGTGAGTACAAGGGATCCATCGACGTTGAGTCTGACACGACCGACCGTGCCGCTGAGCGGGTCGTTGCACACGCCCGCCACGCCGCCGTCGTCGAGGCCAAGACGGGCAACCTGAAGCGAGCCCTGGGAGGCTGACGTGCAGAAGAAACCCCCTGTCGTGTTCCCCGACGAGGCACTGTGGGCTGTCGGGTACGTGCGCACGGCACTCGCAGCCCGCCCCGTTGGTGAGACGTTCGCCGACGACGTGACAGTGGGCAACGAAGCCCCCGAAACACTCCCCACCCGGCTCGTCACGATCCGCAACGACGGTGGCAGGCGCCTCGAGGACGTCCGCAAGGTCGTGTCCCTTGGTGTGAACGTGTGGGCCGCGTCGAAAGCTGACGCCGCGAACCTCGCACACCTCGTCGCGGCCATTCTCGAGGACGCTCCCGGGTCCGGTGCTGTTGTCGGTCACGCCGGCACGTCCGGCCCCTACCCGGTGCCCGAACAGTCGTCCAAGCCGCACTGGTTCATGTCCGTGGACCTGTTGGTCCGCGGCACGGCTCTCTGATTTCCCGTCGCGCGCACGTCGGGTTGCTCTAACCCCACCCATGGGCGGTCTCGTGCCGTCACGTCGACCCCTCTGAAAGGGGAGCATTATGACTCTCACAGCAGCCAACGTGCGCGTCGCCGTCACCGGCGTGGTGATGGTCGGAGCGACCACCGCCACCGCGCCCACACTCACCACGTCCACGACCACCGGGTTCACCGACCTCGGGTTCGTCGGAGAAGAGGGCGTCACCGAGTCGCCCACCAAGACCACCAAGGCGATCAAGGCATGGCAGGCCGGTGCCACCGTCCGCCGCGTGGTCACTGACGGTGAGTACATGCTGAAGCTCACCCTCATCGAGTCGTCCAAGGCCGTGATTGAGGCGTACTACGGGGCGACCGCGACGTCGGCGGCGACCGAGGGTTCCATTGCCGTTGTGCCGACGGCGACCGGTGGGCAGAAGTCGTTCATCATCGACGTGGTGGACGGGTCGGAGAAGAAGCGGATCTACGTGGCGACGGGTGAGATCACGGAGACCGGTGACCTCGTTTACAAGAACGGTGAGGCGATCGGTTACCCGATCACGATCACCTGTTACCCGACGGCGACGGGCGAGTCGGCAACGGTGTTCTCCACCGCCCTGAAGTCGTAACGGTTCACCGGCCTGGGGTGCTCTGCGCGGACGCCCCGGGCCGGTGTTCGACCTATCCGCGCGCATCCGCGCAGCAGAAAGGGTAACGGTCGTGACTAACATCGGTAACATCACTATCCCCGTCTATGCCGACCTGGACGGCACCCCCATTGCGATGGGAACGCTTACCGTTCCGGTCGTCGCACACCTCGTCGGGTCGAGCGCGGATGGCACCCTCAACATCCGGCTTTCCATCGCCGAGATGGGGGGCGAGTGACCGTGTTCAACTGGGATGTTGTGCAGCATGAGACCGTGGGTGAGCCGTGGCGTTTCGACGCTGACGGGAAGACGTGGCGCGTCCCGCACATCAGCGACCTGACCGTCGGGCAACAGTTGTCCGCCGATGCGGGTCACCTGGCCGCGGTGCTCGGCGACGTGTGCGAAGTGTTGGACTCCAAAACCGGCGAGTGGTCAAAGGCCGGGAACGCCGCAAAGAAGCTCGTCCTCGGGAAGCATTCGGATCAGGTGGGTGCGTTCACTGCCGCGTGGTTGGCGCACGCGGGGTTGAAGCCGGGGGAATCTCAGGCCTCGTCGCCCTCCTAGAACGTGACGGCGAGGCCATTGACGCTGAACTGCAATCCCGGTACGGACTGTCCCTGAACGATGTGGCGGCGGGGCGATTGTCGTTCCGCAGGTTGCGCGGGTTGTTGGAGTGGTTGCCGGGTGATGGGACGGCGTTGTGGCGTAAGTCGCGGCGTGACCTTGAGGGGTCGCAGGAGTACAAGTCGACACCGCCGCCGGATGAGTATTGGACCCCGGAACGGCACATGCTCGCGGACCTCATCGACATTGGTGCGCAGTTGTTGTGGGCCAAGACGGAGGATGCGCGCCGCGGTATCAACCGGCCGCAACCGATCCCCCGCCCCGGTGTTACCGGGGAGAAGCGTTACGGGACGCCGATGACCGCTACCGAGGTCTTGGCGATCCTGCGGCCGTCACCAGGTGGAGATCCACACGGCGACGCTGAGGATGACACCGAGGGCACCGATCACAGCCCCGGCGACGGCGATACCCCGCCCGTACTTCTGCCCACCGCGGGTGTCGATGATCCCGCCGATGGACAGGGCCAGTCCGATGAAGGACAGGAACCCCATACCCCACAGCAGTGAGAACACGAGCCCGGTGACGGCCATTGCCGACGTCCGGGTGCGGGGGCGCACGGGTAGGGGCGCGTACTGGGGCTGGTAGTAGGCCATTCACACATGATCGCACAACTGTGACCGGGGGTGAATGGTGGCCGGTTACGAGGTTGGTTCTGCGTATCTGACGATTCTGCCGTCGATGCAGGGGTTTGCTGCGTCGTTGGGTGCGGCTACTACTGGGCCGTTCATGGCGGCGGGTCGTGCCGGTGGGGCGACCATGGGCGCGGGTGTCGCCGCCGGTGGGCGCCCATCGTTCCTTGCGGGTGGTGGCGCACTGGGCAAGGTGTTCATTGGTGCGTTCGCTGCGATCGGCGCGGCGGGCATCATCGACTCGGTCGTGGGATTCTTCGGTGACGCGGTTGAGGCCGCGACGGACCTGTTCGAGACGCAGAACAAGGCATCGGAGATCTTCGGGGACGGCACCGCGGCGATCCTTGAATACTCCAAGACTGCGGCGTCCGAGCTGGGCCAGACGCGGCAGACGTTCTTGGATGGTGCGTCAACGTTCGGAATCTTCGGGTCGTCCGCCGGCCTGGCGGGCGAGGACCTCTCTGCGTTCTCCGTTGAGATGGTCACCCTGGCGACGGACTTGGCGTCGTTCAACAACACATCCCCCGAGGACGCGATCCTGGCGATAGGTGCGGCGTTGCGGGGTGAGTCTGAGCCGATCCGCCGTTACGGGGTGTTGCTCGACGATGCCACGTTGAAGGCGCAGGCGTTCACACAGGGCATCTATGACGGTACGGGTGCGTTGACCCCGCAGCAGCGGGTGTTGGCGGCTCACGCGGAGATCCTGGCGCAGACGTCCACCCAGCAGGGTGACTTCGCTCGCACGTCCGACGGGCTCGCGAACTCGCAACGGATCGCTACCGCCGAGATGGAGAACATGAAGGCGGAGATCGGGACCGCCCTTCTCCCGGTGGTGACGGAACTGTTCGCGTTGTTCAAAGACACCGCCCTTCCTGTTTTGCAGCAGGTCGCGCAGTGGTTCACGGACAACCCAGAGGCGGTCCGCGCGTTCGTCATCGGGCTCGTGAATGGAATCCTGCTGATCATCGACGGGTTCCTAGCGTGGCAGGTCATCCAGTCAAGCTTCAACGACTTCTTCATCACAGTCCTGACGAACATGATCCAGGCGTTCCTCAACTTCGTTGAAGTGTTCGTTGACGGGTCGGCAAACGCGTTCGGGTGGCTCCCGGGTGTGGGTGACGACCTAACTAAGGCCCGGGAAGACTTCGAGGCGTTCCGCGAAGACGCAGACCGGAACTTCACCGCACTGAGGGCTGGTGCCGATTTCGCGACGCAGGGGTTTAACACGGCGCGTGACGGGGTCCACGATTTGCAGGACGCGGTGCGTGCCCTGGACGGTTCGACGGCGACCGTGCACATCCTCATGGACGAACTGGTCATTGGTCGTGACGTGGCCCGGTCGGGGTATTACGAGAACCGGCACACGGGTGGGCCTGTGGTCGCTGGTCGCCCGTACGTGGTGGGTGAGACCGAGCCGGAACTGTTCGTCCCGGACCGGTCGGGGATGATCTACAACCAATCCCAACTCGCCGCGATGGCTGGCGTCGGCGCGGGCAGTGGTGTGACGAACAACTGGACCATCAACGAAGTCACAGACCCGGTTGGCACGGCTCGGACCGTCCTGCGGTACGCGGCAGAGAGGGCGGTGTGACGTGGCATTGACCCCGTACCCGGTGCTCGGGGATCTCACTCTCGACGGCGTTGAGGCGTCCGGGGTGGAGTGGCGGTCGAACCCTGTGTTGGGTTGGGCTGGTCCGCCGACGACGATCGCTCAGGGCAAGAAGCCCCGCGGGCATGGTGCGTGGGTTGGCACGTCCTACTTTGACCCGCGACACGTTGTGTTGTCGGGGTCGGTGTGGGCGCCGACGGAGGAACTGCTTGAGGATGCGATTGACCGCCTGAACGTTGCTGCGGCGTTGACTGACACGATGCTGACGGTGCACACGGCCGCGGGGTCGAAGTGGGCGACGGTGCGCCGTGAGGGTGAGGTTCTGGCGCCGTTGACGACGCCCACGTTCGCGGAGTGGTCGGTGCAACTGTTCGCCCCGGATCCGCGCAAGTTTGGTGCGGAGTTGACGGCTACCACGTCGCTGCCGTCGTCTACGGGTGGTTTGACGGTGCCGTTTACGGTGCCGTTTACGATTGATGCGGTGACGGCTTCGGGTCAGGTGTCGTTGACGAATCCGGGGAATGTGACTGGTCCGGTGCGGTTGCGGATTGATGGGCCTGTGGTGGGTCCGGTTGTGACGCATGTGGGGTCGGGTTTGGCGTTGGTGTTCTCAACGTCCCTGGATTTGGCTGCGGGTGAGTTTGTGACTGTGGATTTGGAGCGGCATGAGGTGTTGGCGCAGGGGCAGACGTCGCGTAATGGGTGGGTGACTGGTCGGGGCTGGTTCGGGTTTGAGGCTGGGGTGAACACGTTCAGCTTCTCGGCCGTGTCAGGTTCGGGGACGTTGCAGGTGTGGGGGACCGAATCGTGGGAGTGATCCTGTGACCCTTGAGTGGGTGGCGACGGCGGCTCGTACGGGCCGTGTGATCGCGGACCTTCCCCTGTTGTCGGTGCCGCAGGTTGGTGCCGTCCTGGGCGGGTACACGACGGCCCAGGGCACACTCCCGGTTGGTGGGACGGGTGTGGGTGCACCACCGGAGGCGTGGCTTGAGGCGACGTTGCACGGTGGGGCGACCCTGGTCCTGCTTGATGATGGGGTGCCTGTGTGGGGTGGGTTGGTGAAGGCTCGACGCCGGAACTCTGGGGACGTGATCACGTTGTCTTTGGCGACGTTGGAGGCGTACTTCGATGGTCGGTTCGTTGGTGACAAGACGTACACGGCCACGGGTCAGAATGCGATTGTCGCTGATCTGATCGCGTCGTACGTGGTTGATGGTGTCACGCCTGGTCTGCCGATCCGCGTGGATGGTGGGACTGGTGGGACGGCACGGGATCGCGCGTACACGGATGAGCAGGACAAGACGGTGCTGTCGGTGTTGACGGAGTTGTCCAGTGTGACGGGTGGCCCGGAGTGGACGATTGGGTGGGAGCACCAGTCGTCTCCGGAGCGGTACACGCCTGTCCTGTTCGTGGGTGACCGGATTGGGGTGTCCCCGTCCCTGGGCTTGGCGCCGGCGGCGATGTTCGATTTGCCGGGGTGTGTGTCGTTCGCTGAGCTGGTTGAGGATTTCTCGGCGGGTAAGGGTGCGACGGACGTTATGGCGACGTCGACTGCGGTTGCGGATGTGCGCCCACAGTCCCCGCACCAGTTGTCGGGTGACAGTGTGCGCCCGTCGGTGGAGTTCCGCTTCACCCCTTCGACGTCGATCACTGTGGTGGATACGTTGACGGCGCACGCGGCCCGGGTGGTTGCTGCGATGGGCGAGGGTGCCCGTGCGTTGTCGTTGACAGCGGACCTTGGTTCGGCGCCGCGGTTGGGCCGCGACTGGGCGATGGGTGATGACGTGGGGTATGCGATTGGTGGGGTTGAGGATGACCCGACGCGGATCCGTACCGATGACGGGTACTCGGACACCTATGACGACGTGTACGGGGAGACATTCTGGACTAAGGCGAACCCTGCCGGCCGGGAGTCGGTGCCAGCGTTCCCGGGTGGCCTGGTGGGTGTGGGTCGTGCGGTTGGGTGGTCGATGACGTTGCCTGAGGCTGGTGTGGTCGGGAAAGTGTCCCCGGTGTTGGTGCTATCTGGTGGGAGTGTCTGACGATGCCTTTTCAGCCGGGAACGCCCGCAACGCAGATGCCAGATGACGGTGATGCCCTGATCCGCAGGGTGCAAGAGTTGGAGCGGACCGTCCGCGAGCTGAGCGCATCGGTCGCCGGCCCGGTGACGTTCGACACGGACGTGGCATGGTCGAGTGGGGACGCAGTCCTTACAACGAAGATCGTGATGGCAACGGCCACACTGCAGGTTCCGGCGGGATACTCGACGGCGCTGGTCCGGGCATTTGCGATGGGAATGGCGATAAACTCCACCGCATCCGCGGACTACCTGTCTGTGCAGGCCGAGGTGGCGGGCTTGAGTGGTGGCGAGACGTACCAAGTCGCATCTTCGGGTCAGGGCGTAAGCGTCACGACATTCTCACAGAGGACCCTTACGGGACTCTCTGCCGGTGCATCGATCGTCGTGACTGTCAAGGCGCGCACCGACTTCGCGGGCTGGGCGGCCAATGTCGCCAATCAGTTTAATATCCACGCAGAGGCGACATTCCTGCGCTAGTCGGTGTACGGGTCCGGGGGCGACGGGTTCGGCTGCAATATCACAACCCCCGGCTCGACGGTCGGTTCGGGTGCGGGCTTCGGTGCCACAGGTTCCTCCACGGGCTCAGGTTCGACAACGGGCACGGGCACGGGTTCGACGGTCGGCTCGGGGGACGGCTCAGGTTCGGGTGCGACCCACTCGATGGGGTCCTGGGACTCGATCGTGGAGTAGTACCCCACGGGAGCAACAGTCGGCTCGGGTTCACCGTCCTGCGCATTCGACGCAGCGACCGCAGCGAAAACGGAACCTGCGACCACAACGGTGCCAACCACGCCTACAAACGCCGACTTGATCTCCATGCCCTGATCGTACTCCTACCCCTGACTCAAGTCACGGGATCCTTGACCGCTTCACCCCCGACCGTGGAGGCATCCCATGACCGTCGTCGTTTTCCCCGTGAACGCTGTCACTGGTGCCCCTGAGTACAACGGCCGGGATATCCGCGTGGCGCAGTCCGTGATGCTTCCGGGTGCGACGTCTGCACGTCCCCTCGGTGCGACGTCCGGTGTTCGCAAGGGCACACCCTCGACGACGGTCACGGCGACGTCGCTGCTGTGGACGGTGAACCCGCACGCTGGGGTCCTTGATGAGCAGGCGTCGGCTCTTGCTGGCCCGTACACGTATGCGGTGACGGTGGCGGAGACGGGTGCTGTGACGGCAGCGCATGCGACGTACCCGCGTAAGGACATTGTGTGGGTGCGGATTGATGACCCGGCTGAGGCGGACGGGTCGAGTGTCCCGGCCGTGGTGGTCGGGTACACGGCGGGGACTGCCGCGGCGTCACCCGCGGCGCCCGCAACCCCGGCCCGGTCCATGCGGTTGGCGACGTTGACGGTTCCCGCGTCGGGTGGTGGTGCACCCACGGTTGACTTTGACGCCCCGGTCCTCGACGGCCCGCTCGGGGAGCTCGTGGAGTCTGTGGCTGTGACGGCCACGGGGTACACGGCGTCTGCGGTGCTGGGGACGGCCACGTTGATCGCGGCGGCCACGTATGACCGGGTGGTTGAGGTGTACGCGATGCTCAACTATTCGGTCAGTGCGGCGTCGTCGTGGCAGGCCGTTGTCACGTCGTCCGGGTCTGTGGTGACAACCAACGTGGTCGGCAAGGCCATTGCCCCGTGGTCCCCCACTGCTGACGTGGGTGGTTCTGCGACGGTTGCCGTCACGTTCGACCTCGCAGCGGGCGCCACGGCGCAACCGAAGTTGTGGGCACAGGAACTCTCTGGGACGGGCACGTTCACCAGTACGTCGTCCGTGTTCCAGGTTCGCGTCCGCCCGGCCCTCTGACCACCGCCCACTAGGAGGCCCCCCGTGCCGTACACCCCTGGCACCATTCCCGCGTCGGACAACACTGCTGGCACGTCGACCGGGCTCACGACCGACCTCAACACCGCCTACAACGCGATGCGGGCGATGGACGCAGGCCTCACGTCAACGGTCCCCCGCACGGCTACTCGTGCCGTGGGTCAGGACGAGCTGGTCGTGAACGTCAAGGACCGCGGCGCCATTGGTGACGGCACGACAGACGACACCACGGCAATCCAAGGTGCCCTGACGGCTGCCGCGTCATCTGGCATGCCCGTGATGTGGCCCGCGGGCACGTACCTCACGACCGCCACCCTGACCGACCTGCACACGGTGCGCCACGTCGGCCCCGGTGCGATCAAGCGCGGCACCGACACTTTCTACCCCGACCCGCGCGGATCCCAGACAAGCATCCTGTACGTGGCCACCACGGGGGCGGACACCAACGACGGACTCTCGGCGACGCAACCGTTCCTCACGTTCGGGACAGCGTTCACAGCGCTCAAGAACTACGGTCCCGTGTTGGACGGCCTCTGGGAGATCGTCGCCGCCGCCGGTACGTACCCGCACGAGGGCACTGGGGCGTCAATGACCACCCGCTCCGTGAACAGGGTGGTCATCCGGGGCCCGGTCGCTGGTCACCCCAACGTGCCGACCGCGATCATCGACGGGACAGGCGGTGCCGCCTACGAGCATGGTCTCCGTGTCGGTGGCGTGGGCGTGCGTGTCGAACTCCGCGACCTCAAGGCCACCAACTTCACAGCTGGTGGGGGTGACCTCACAAGGATTGGGTTCGTGGCCGAGAACGAGGTTGACGCGTACTTCAACAACGTTCACGCGACCGGGGCGACGTGGTGCGGGGCCTACGCGTTCAACACTGTGCGGGCCAGGGTGGCGGGTGGCATTTTCGACGGGTGCCGGTCCGGGTTCATCGCCAACGACACCCAGTGCACCGTTGACGGGTCCATTGTGAGGAACTCCACAGCGTCCGGTGTCTACTGGTCTCGGGGTTCACAGGGTCATGTCGACAACGTGGCCTTCGAGGACAACGTGATCGGTTTGCGCGTCGCGGAGAACTCGCGTGTCGACACCGTGGCGAACAACTTCAAGCGCAACACCTACGGCATCCAGACCCAGACCGGTGGCCTGTTCGGCGAGGGTGGCACCCCGAACATCTTCAACGACGGGACCGCGGACGCCCAGGTGCAGGCCAACATTCAACGGTTCGCCGGGTCGGGCGACTCGATTGAACGAGAGACGGTCACCGACTACGTGCGGGTCGGCCACGACCGGACAACGCGCACCCTCACCGGGACCACCACGCAAACGACCCTCTCAACGGTCTACACCCTGCCCGCCCGTCGCCTCGCCGTCGCAGGCTCGCAGATGCGCGTCCACGTCCTCGGGATCTTCACGGCCACAACAGCCGGGTCGGTGCTGACGGTCACCATCGGTGGGATGTCGACAAACTTCACCGTGCCCGGTGCGACGACCAATGCGGCGTTCGAGATCGACCTGACACTCCTTGAGGTCACTGGTGGTTGGCGTGCGATCGGGCGACTGTCGCAGGGACTGAATCAGCAGAGGTTCGCTACGGCGGCGTCGGGGTTTGACCCGACCGTCGCTAACGCCGTGGTGATCAAGGCCACCCCTGCGGCGTCCGGTGACTCGCTGGCGGTCTACCGCACCGACGTTTACGTGCTCGGCTGATTCCCCCGCCCAACCGCACCACCCGCCCACCTACCGCGCCCGCGACCCACCACGGGAGGCCACGTCATGCCCGAAACACGCCACGACGAACCGGTTGTCCGGGTCACCCTCACGACGATCTACGAGAAGTTGCTCGACGTCGACAAGAAGGTTGACCCGATACCGGCCGCAATCATCGACTTGCAACGGCGTGTCCGAATGTTGGAGATCAGCGACGCTGCCACGCCACCACCTCCGGCCCCGACCGTGCCCGTGTCTGGGTGGAAGGTCGCGGGGGTCGTCATCGCTGGGATGGCGATGCTCGGTGTGATGCTCGGTGGGGCGCTCCAGCTCATCCAAGCGCTGGCAGTCGGCGGCTGACGTGTCGTGGACCTGGCCGACCGCAACCCCGTACGTCACTGACCACTACAACACGACCCGGGTGCACCCCATTTACGGGCGGGTCATCCCTCACACGGGCACGGACTTCCGGGCCCCCACTGGTACCCCGATTCTCGCCGCATCGGCCGGCGTGGTGTCCCGGTCGGCTTATGACCCGCCACGGTCTGCGGGTGGCACGGGCGCGGGTAACCACGTGCGCATCGACCACGCGAACGGTGTCACCACCCGCTACTACCACCTCAGCGCCCGGCACGTGTCCGTGGGGCAACGGGTCAGCACCGGGCAACGCATCGGACTCGCAGGCAGCACGGGGGACTCGTCCGGGGCGCACCTCCACTTCGAGACCCGCGTCTCCAACATCCCCACCAACCCCATCACCTTCTACGCCGCACGCGGCCTACGACTCGACACCGCCCTGACCGTCCTAGGCGAATCCATCATCAAACGGAGGCCCACCATGTTCGTCACCCGCTACGGCCGCAGCGCCTACTACCTGTGCGCAGGTGACCGCATGGTCCCCGTCTCCCAGACGACGTTCGACAAGCTCGCTGAGGCGGGAATCCCTGACGTGGCCCTGGACAACACCGAGGTTGAACGGTTGCGGGACGTGCTCACCACGGAGACCTCCCAGACGGGTGCGGTGACTGTGGACGCTGCTGCGATCGGCCGTGCCATCGCCACAGAACTTCTCGGCGCCCTCCGCGCGTGACCATGCACCACCACCCGCTCCGTGAAGTGGGGCACGCGTGGTGGCTCATCCCCCTGACCGTTGCCCTCATCACCGTTGCCGGTGTCGCCGGCACGACCGTTCACTAACAGGAAGGCAGTCCCGTGCCCAAGCGCGCACTCCCCGCCCCCGTCGAATCCACGCGCCGTGCCCTCCGCACAGCACTCCAAGGCGTGATGACCTTCGCAACACTCCTGATCGCCGTGGCAATCCCTCCGGTCGGCGACGCCATCAACTCCGTCCTTGAACTCGTCGGCGTTGACTACTCGGTCACTCCGGCCCTGATCGTCGCCCTTGGTGTCGTGGGCACGACCCTCCTGGCCGTGGCCGCGAAGGTCCAGAACCTCATCGAAGGCCGCGACAGCGAGGGCACCCCCGCAGAGTGGGCCGAGTGGGTCGAGGAACTGGCGGACGAACTCTGGGAACTCAAGGCGGCTGCACGCGACGTGGTGACCAACCTCGAGGCTGAGGCTGACGCGCAGGCCGCCGACAACGACTTTGACGCGTTCCCCTACGTCGACTGACTGGCGATGAGTCGGCAGGCACCACCGGGCGCGGGCCCCATCTGCCCACGGTGCGGGTACGACTACACCGAAGAGGGCGGGGTCACAGCGGCCATGTTCTGTGACTGCCAGGACGCGGCGTGAACGACTGCCAGGAGTGTGCCCGGTTACGCGACGAGAACGAACGGTACCTCGCTGAGATCGCACTCCTACGCGGAACCTCAGTGGCCGTGCAACGCGTCGCCCACAAGACGGTCGGTCCGCAAGACGTCGATGCGCTGGGGCCCGCTCGCCCCGGACCTCGGTAGCACTCCGAGCGGACCGACCTTAAACCGACTGACCACGACCCGCCCCCGGTAAGCGCGGGGGCGGGTCACAGCCGAAGGGAACACCCCCATGAGCCTCGCAACGGCTCACAAGCAAGGACCCCGCCCCAACGACTACTACCGTCGCGGGTGCGGGTTCGGACGATGGGTCGCATCACTCCCAGCAACCGAACGGGAAGCGGTCGACGGGATGCTCGCGGACCCGGACTGGGAACATGCGGCCATTGCAGCGGCCATCGACGATGACCCGGACTACCCGGGGGTGTCGTTCCGTCCCGACATGGTGTCCTACCACCGTCGCGGGGAGTGCTCCTGTGATCGCTGACGGTGCACAGGCAGGCCCGCCAAGCCGGCGGGCCAGGATCCTCACCATCGACATTGAGACCGCCCCACACCTCGGGTACTTCTTCGACCCCAAGACCCGGTACATCACCCCCGACAAGATGGTGCAACGCGGCGGCATGATCTCGTTTGCCGCCAAGTGGTACGGCGAACCCGCCATCGTGTTCCACTCCACTCACGCGGACGGGTACGAGGGCATGGTCCGCGCAGCCCACGCCATGCTCACCGAAGCCGACATTGTGATCTCGTACAACGGTGACCGGTTCGACTTCAAGAAGATGAACACCGAGTTCGTGCGCCTCGGCATGACCCGCCCGCGGCCGTTCCGCAGCGTCGACCTCATCAAAGTGGTGCGCTCCAACTTCGCGTTCCCCTACAACCGTCTCGACGAGGTGTGCCGCGAGCTCGGCCTACCGGCGAAGGTCACGCACCAGGGGTTCCGGCTCTGGACCGGGTGCCTGGCTGGTGACGAGGCGGCGTGGCGGACGATGGAACGGTACAACCGTGGCGACATTCGCATCACGGAACGGCTGTACATCCGCCTTCTGCCGTGGATCACGTCGCACCCGAACCTGAACCTGTGGGCCAAGTCGGACGGGTCGTGCCCCAACTGCCTGTCTAAGAAGGTGACGCAGGACGGGTCCGTGTTCACCCCGCAGACGGAGTACGGGTTGTACCAGTGCGGCAAATGTGGTGCGTGGATCCGGAACAACTACATCAAGAACCGGTCCCTCGTCCGCGGCGTCCGGTAAGGCATCCCTTCCCCCGTGCTCTGAGTTATGCGACGCATCGCATACCGGTCGCATAACTGCGCATAGCCCGTCCGCCGAACCGGTCGACTCGCACCCTGCGAACCGGTCAACCCGCCGCCCCCGTGTGCAGAACCTTGACGTTCTGTAGTGGTTTTGCACACACCTGTAGCGGCACCGCACCACTTGTGTCCGGCGAAAAAGGCAGTTCGCACCCCGCGAATCATGCAACTCGCATGAAGCGTTGACGACTCACACACCACCGCCCCTCTGCGCTTGGCTCACAAGGCCGGGTGCAGGGGGGCGGTTCTTTGTCGTCCGGGGTCAGGCGAGTCGGCGGGTCAGCCAGTCCAGTAGTTGCGGGATGTGCGCTGCCTTGGTGAGCGCGGCGACGAACCCGTGCCACGCCTGGTGTGCGTCACGTGCAGCCTCATCCCCGACGTAGAAGGTGCCGCCCGGGAAGTACGGCCCGTGCTCGTTGCAGCGCGCGCACCCGTCCGTCGTCGTCCAGTCCACGTCACGCGTCCTCTCGGATCCACGCGCGCACCGCGTCAGCCTGGTGGCCCAAGTGGCCTAGTCCGATCCACCCACAGGTGCAGCCCGGTAGCGGGAGCGGGTCGCACCATAGGCGCGGTTGGTGCTTGACCAACACACCCAGCAGCCCGTCCGTGCGCTCGGTCAGCTCCACGTCACGCGTCCTCTCGGGCCAGCGCTGCGACCTGCTGCCGGGCCTGGTGCGCGGCCATCCCATTCCACGTGGGGAACCTGGCCGCCTCGCACGCCATGCACCCGTAGCCACCATTGGTCAGCGGGTAGGGCTGGTGCTGTTGCAGCACCTCTACCAGCACGATCAGGACGCCCTCACTCATCGCTTTCCCCCTTCACGTAGTCTTCCAGCGCGGCCACGATGACCGCCGTCAGTGTCGTGCGCTCACGGGCCGCCTTAGCCTGGGCGCGGGCCTTGAGTGCGGGCGGGATACGCAGTGTCGTCGTCTTCGTACCACGAGACGGGCTCATGCGCGGATCGAGTCGTACTCGACGACGACCCCCAGTCGCTCGGCCATGCGCGTGGCACCGTTGAGCATGATCCGAGACGACTCGGGCAACTGGTGCTGCCACGTCACGTCGTTGGCCTGCACCTCGGCGCGAATCGTCTCGACGAGCGCGTTGCGCACGTCATCGAGGCTCAGGATGGGCGACGACATGAACGCCTTGCCGAACTCGCGCATCGCAGTCCCCGCGCTCTCGGCCGCCTCGCGGAACTCGTGACCAATCTGCTGGAGCGCAACCATTTGCTCGTCGTGCGTGGTGACCATCGGCCCGTCCTCTCGCTAGGTGTAACGACACCATACGCCCGTGTAACGACACCCCGCAACCCGCGCACAACCCCGGCGGCTAGTAGACGCGGGAACAAGGGCGCGGGATCGTCACGCCTCGATCTGCGGGAAAGCGCCGCCCTCGACCTCAGGGAAGGCGCCGGCCATCGCGCGATCCGCAGCCTCCGCCGCGCCCGCATGCGAGTCGGGCAACAGGTGCCCATACACGTCATAGGTGGTCTTGATCGACTCATGCCCCAAACGACGCTGCAACACCTCCGGCCGGATCCCCGCAGCGATCTGCCACGACGCATGGGCATGCCTCAGATCGTGCACTCGCGGACGCTTACCCAGCCCCGCACGATCCAGCGCCGGGCTCCACACCCGCGTGTGGAAGTGCTGGGACTGGACCCGCTTACCTTGTGTGGTCGTGAACACGAGGCCGTCTCCCGCCTCGACCAGTGGGCGCACAGCGTCGACCACGATCCGACCGAGGGTGATCGTCCGCACACCACGCCGAGACTTCGGCGCACCGAGGTACACCCCGGCCGCCCCCTTCTTCCACGCCCGCGAGATCCGCACCGTGGGCGCATCTCCGTCGAGGTCGAAGTCTCCCGCAACCAGCGCGGTCGCCTCACCGAACCGACACCCTGTGCCCGCAAGGAACGCTACGAACGCGTGCCATTGAGCGGGGATGGCCTGCACGAGGGTCGCGTACTCGTTGTGCGTCAGGAGCACCATCTCGTGCCGCTCCTGGTCTGAGGGGATCGGGAGGCGTGCGGCAGGGTTGCGGGCGATGAGCTCGGCCTCAACCGCGGAGCGCATCACCGACGACAGCAGCCGGGCGGCGTTGGAGATTGACTTGGCAGAGTAGGGCTTGCCGCGCACTGTGGTCTGCTGGCGTTGCCACGCAACCCAGGCCACGCACGCGTCCCGGGTGATCGCGTCTACAGGCAGCGCGCCGAGCCTGGGGAGCCATGTGCGGGCTGCCATGCGCCGGTACTCCGCGACGGTGCCCTCGGTTCGGGCGGCGGAGACCTGATCGAGGTGGCGCTCGAGCCATGTTGCCAGGGTGGGTACGTGAGCGGCCGACGCTTCGGAGCTGACCCTGGTGGCCCGCGCTGTTGCCCCGCCGACGCGCTCGACGAGTTTGGCGAACCTGTCGGCGTCTGCGTGGGCGTTCGGGCCTTCGAACGTGTCCTTGACCGGGTTGGGGTGTCCCTTGATCCGGTAGCGCACGTGCCAGGTGATGTCACCGTTCTTGGTCCGGTATGCCTGTGGTTTGGGCGCCATTTGGCACTTCCTGTCACGTCTTGTGTGTCCCTGTACCGTGTCCACGGTCACACTCGGCTTGTCTCGGCGGGTGTTTCCGCAGGTCAGGGACAGTTTAGCATGGGGTGGCTAACGGGACTTGAAAACGTGTTCCGCTAGGGCGTGTCCCGTGTCCCTGACCAGCAAGTTAGCAGGTCAGCCCGCCCAAGTGGGCCCGTCAGCCCTGTCGAGATCCTGGGGGATTCTCGCCGCCTCGCGTGTCCGTGGACACGGGTCCTGCGCGCTTACCTCCCACCCAACGCGCGCCGACATAGGCACTATGACAGCGCCCGACTTGCCCCATGACCCCTTCGACCTCATCCGCAGGCTAGGAACGAACGCGTTCGAGGTCGAGGGACTGCCGGTCCCGGTCCTGTACGTGCGGGACCGGGACCTCGCCTTCATCCGCGCGGGGCTCACCCCGGAGGCTCGGACACGTGCTGCGGATTGGCTACTGTCGACGGTTGCGGCTCAGGTGCCTCAGACGTAGGGGAGACCACGTGCTCCCCCACGTCGGCGTCCCTGGTGGCGCTCGCTGCATAGCGGTGCATCCTCTCTCGTAGTACGTCGATCAGTTGGTCGTCGGTCAGGTGCTCGACGTTGGGCGGTGCGGCCGGCGCACCGGCGAGGGGCGTTGGGTCGCCGCCGTCGAACGCGCGGCGAGCGGACCCGGGCTCCCACTCAAGGGCCTTGTCGAGCTTGCGGAACGTGGACGGCGACGGCGTGCCCGTCCCGGCCTCGATCGCAGTCAGCGTGGAGTTCGACGGGCCGCCCCGCTGCCACACGTCTATCTGTGTGAGGTCGAGATCTTCCCGGCGGGCCGTGACGATCTGCCCGAAGCGCTTGGCTGACATGCCTTGAGTCTCCCCAAAACCTTTGGCAAACCCAAGCGGCGCGCGGCAAACGCCATGAAGGTAGTTTCACCTGCCCGTCTGTGGATAACCCAAGATCAGCGCTGGTCAGGAACGTTTGCCCGTGTCGCTCCTTGCGTCTGCCTTCGGTTTGCCTTAGAGTCAAGGCATGCCGAAGACGACCCGCTATGACAGGCAACGGCCACGAGTCACCCCCCCACACGTCACCCTCGGTGACCTGCGCGCAGCGGTCGGACTCACCCTCGACGCCCTCGCCGACCGGGTGGCAGAGCTTGAAGGAGAGGAGAACCGGCCCACGAAGGGCGCGCTGTCCGCCATAGAGAACGGACACCGGGGCGCATCTGAGTCGATGCTCAAGGCCCTAGCCCTCGCATACGGACTCCGCGAGGACGCGATCAGCACCGACTACGAGCCCCGCACCCGACGTTCTCCGGGCAGTGCAGCATGACGCGCACCGACCGCCGCCGCTTCAACGGGCGGACGCCACGGGGTCTCACCGCCGAACAGCGCTTCTGGAGCAAAGTGCAGGGCGGTCCCCCATCTGAGTGTTGGCTCTGGACGGCATCTACCGACCCGTCTGGGTACGGCATGTTCCACGTCGGCGGTCAGCGCAGGCTGATCCGAGCCCACGCGTGGGCGTTCGAGGCCGCGCGGGGTCCAGTCCCCATGGGGCTCCACCTGGACCACTTGTGCGAGGTCAAGCGGTGTGTCAACCCGTGGCACCTCGAGCCCGTGACGTGTCTTGAGAACGTGCGCCGTGGCCCACGGTCCCGTGTGCCGCGCGAACGGGGAGCCTGCCTCTACGGCCACCCCTACGCCGAGTTCTCTCGGGTGTACCCGGCCAAGGACGGCAGTGACCGGCGCCAGTGCGCCGAGTGCAACCGCGAGTACGGCAGGGCATACAGGAATCTCTCACCGATCGAGCGTGAGCGCCGGAAGGCCGCCGGCATCCCCGTCGTCGACCTCGCCGCCGTCTTTGCCGCCACCGAGCTTAGGAGCGCAGCCGCATGAGCACCCTCACTCCCCGCGAGATCGCGGCAGACCTGAACATCGCACTCACCACGGTGGGCGACTACCTGCGCGCGGGTCGCATCCCCGGGGCCTTCCGCACCTACGAGGACGGGCCCTGGCGGGTCGACGCCGAACAGTACGCACAGTGGAAGGCCGACCGGCAGGCCGCGGTCGACCCGAACCGCATCGCCCAGCGCTCCGAGCGCTCGAAGGCGGCACAGTCACGGAGGCGGACAGCGTGACCCCGTGCGTCGCTCGTCCGGGTCGTCGCCTGGTGCATGTGGATGGCCCGTGTGCGTGTTTCCGTGGTGGTCCTGCCCCCGAGTTCGCCCCGGCACTTCACGCGGGCGAAACGGACGACACCGTGTATGCGCCGAGGGCCGCCTCGTGATCCCCGGCCCGTACATCCCCACGGCGTCCCTGACCCCGTTTGAGGCGTTCCGGCTCGGTGCGGCTGAGGGTCGCGCGCAGGTCTTGTTGGACGTGTCGCGGGCGTTGTGCGTGGAGGGTCACCGTGTGGCCGGGGACATGCTCGGCGGTGCCAAGTGAGCCGCGAACGCATCGACGGTCACTGGCTGGTCGAAGAGGCATCCGAGTGCACGTGCGCGGGCGTGGACCAGTTCGGCCACGCAGCGCACGAACGCGGATGCGGACTCGTGCCGCTCGTGGACCTCACCACCCTGCCCGGCTGGGAGTCGCTAACGGCGCTCATCGCAGACGCCATTGAGGCGTCGCTTCACGAGCCTGGCCGCGCAACGTCCCACGCCGTCGCTTATGGCTTCCGGTGCGCCGCGAAGGTCGCCCGCGAGTGGAGTCCCCGATGAGTCGCCCGTGGGAGTGGTCGTGCCCACCGTTGCGTGCCGTGTTGTCGCAGATGGAAGCGCAGGAAGTGCGCGTCGCGGGTGCTGGCCTGTCCTCGACCGTCCTGGGCGGGCGTGACCTCGCCGCAGCACTCCACCTCCCCGACGAAGGGCACACACCCCCACGCCGGCACACCAACCAACCCACCCATAGAGAGGCATGAACCGTGAGCACCGAAATCAAGGACGTGTCCCGAGAGTTCCCCACGCACGAACTGAGGGGGGACGGTCGCAGCGCAACCTTCATTGTCGGCACTCCCAGTGGCGCCCGGTGGGTTGCCATCGTCCCCCGCGCTGACTTCCTTGCTGCTGTGGCCGTCGAGTGCGACGCCATCGTGATCCCCCGCACTGACTTGCCAGAGGTCGCGCAGAAGTACGGGGAGTACCACGCCGGGACGCTCGTGGTGGAGGGCGGCACGACCGCCGAGGAAGCGCTTGCCGCAGCCCGTGAGTGGCTCGCCCTAGCCGAGCACCTGACCGCGCACCCGCCCCTGTCGGACCTCGGCACAGCGCTCGTTGAGAGAGCCGGCATGGACCGGGAGAAGGCCGAGCATGTCGCGCGCCTCCTTACCGAGGACGGGTGGTCGCGATGAGCGCCACTGTCGCTTCGCCGATCGAGGCGGGCGCGATTGTCGCCAGCCGTTTCGAGGCGAAGGTGGGAGATCCGACCGCTACGGGATGCCTGCCGTGGATGGGCGATCACTCACCCCGCGGATACGGCCGGTTCCGGGTGGCTGGCAGGCAACGGCCCGCACACAGGGTCGCCTACATCCTCGCGCACGGCGAGCTCGACTCCGGACTAGTCATCGACCACCTGTGTCGCAACCCCTCGTGCGTGAACCCTGACCACCTCGAGGCGGTCACGACACAAGAGAACACGGCCAGGGGCAACGCCGGGGCGAACACTCGATCCCGCACCCACTGTCCCCGAGGCCACGCCTACGACGACGAAAACACCGTCGTCTACAGCGGGCGTCGGCACTGCCGCACATGCCGCGGGGCATCCCTCCGCGCCGCGTCCAAGCGCCTCTACTGGCGCAAGCGTGGCGTCCGCGTTGAGGACGGTGCCTGATGACGACCCCCGCTGGTATTGAGCGCTTCTTGGACGCTGGCCCGGATGACCCGCGTGATTACGAGGACGAGCAGGCTGCGCGGGATGACGCACGGGAGGCACGTGCGGAGGCTGCCGCTGACCCGATCTTCGCGGCCGTGGACTTGGCCCCGTACATGGCACAGATGCGGCACGCGGCGCAGGAGTTGGCCGATCTGGCCGAGCTGAGCCGTCCCCGTCCGCGTGATGACACGGCGGACGCGTTGGACCGGATCGCCGCCCTCTGCTCCCTCCACCTCCCCCGGGCCGCGTGGCGCGACTGGGCCGACTCCACCGGCAGGCACATCCGCATCGACATGGAGGTGGAGGCATGAGCGACATCGACCTGGGTTGGTGGGCCATCTCCGGGCAGGCGCTCTTGGCCGCCCTGCGCCGCGTCAGTGACGGCGAGGACCCGGATCTGACCTACGCCGAGTTGTACGCCAACAGCGAGGTCGAGCGACAGGACGGTCCCTCATGATCCCCGTTGATCGTCCCCCGTGGGTTCCGTTGCACGCGGTTGAGGTGCCGTCCATGTCGGTGCGCCCGGGTGACGTCCTGATCTACGCGGACGGGGCACACGAAGTGACCGAGGTCATCCCGTACACGGGGCCCACGCGCGGCATCGACGCGATCATCCGCGCCACTGATGACTGGCAGATCGTCGCCGCCGACGGCATGAACCTCCACATCGAACCCAGGGAGCAGTGATGAGTATCGACCTGAGCGCGGCCATCGAGGCGGCGGCGCGTGTGGCATGGCGAGCGTGGAACCCGGACGGTCCCGCATGGCACGAGACCAACGACCGCACTCGCTCCGACGCGCGCAATGAGGCCGGGGCGATGGTGACCGCTGCTGCCCCGTTGATCGAGGCCGCCGTCCGGGAACAAGTCGCACGGGACATCGAAGCCGAGCACCGCGTTCACTCGTCCGCATGTGGTGAGTCGCCGGCCGAGCCAAGCACGTGGCACGCAGGAAACGATCGTGGCATCAGTTTCGGTCTCCTCCGTGCCGCCACCATCGCCCGGGGTGAGTCATGACCGCCCCTGCCCCGTCCCGTGAGGTTGCGTGGCATGAGGCCCGGGAGGAAGCCGCAGCATCCGCACGGGGCCTGCGACTCGCCTTCGCGTGGGCACTCGTACTAGTTGCCGCCGTGGTCGCGTACTGCGCTGCCGGGTGGTTGTTCCTCGCAGCCATAGTCGCGTTGTGGATCGGCGTCGCACTCGTCCGCGGAGCTGTTGACGGAAACGGGTGGGTGGGATGAGCGGGCGTCACGCGCACATCCCGCGCTGTTCCGCCCACGGCACCATCAACTGCGCGTGGTGCTCCCTCATCCGATCGGCCGACCTTGCGCGCGGCCAAGGGGAATGCCCCTCGTGCGAGTCCTGGGGCGCCACCGGAATGCACTGGGACACCTGCGGCCGACGTATCCGCGGACCCGTCGACCTCGGACGCGCGAGGGCCGTCCGATGACCGGCCCTGCCTCGTCTCGACCACGCGCCGACCTCACAGTTTGGTTCACGACACACCCGCGCACCGGGACACTCGCCGCGGCCCTGGTGCTCACCACCCCCATCTGGGCCGGGCTACTCATCGGCGGTGCGAGATGAGCCTCATGGGTGCGTTCCTCGGGCTGGGCGACTCCCGCCTGATCGTCGGCATAGAGGACGACACGGACGGGTCGCTGCGGGTCTATGTCGGCGCGCGCTGGAAGAACATCCACACGCACGTCGAGGATGAGGGCACCAAGCGCGAGGTCCGCAACGCCTGGGGCGGCGCGCACGGGCACGTCGTGGCCGACATTCCCGCCGACGCGCTGTGCGACTGCCCGCCACCCGCGAGCCCAACCGAGGCCGACCGATGACCGCCCACGGTGGTGCCCGTTACGACGACCAGCGGGCTGACGTCATCGACGCCGAATTCTGGGCCGCCATCGAGCACATGTCCAGGGCCGCAGCACGCAGCCACCGGATAGCGCGGTTCTTCGCAGGGGCACGAAGGGGCGGGCGATGAACGAGGTAAGCGCGCACGAGGCGGGGCTTGAGCGCATCCCGTGGCACTACGGCATCGGGTACGTCTCGGACTTCCGGTGGCAGGGCACATGTAGGTGCGGCTATCGGACCAAGTACCACATGTCCCCCGGATACGCAGAGTCCGCTGTCAACGAGCACGTCCGCGCCATGCAGAAGCGCGAGGCCCGCCCGTGACCCCCGTCGAGTGGGCCATCACCCTCACCGCTACAGCCCTCGTCGCGCTCTACGCCGCCTGGGACGACCAAAGGAGCAAGGACCAGTGAGCACCGCACCAGTACCAGGGTCGGCCGAGTGGAACCGGTACATGACCGCATCGAAGATCGCCGCCGTTGTGGGCACGTCCCCGTATGAGTCCCGGTTCTCCCTGTGGCACAAGATGGCCGGCAACGTCCCGACCGGTCACGTCACCGACAACCCGATCTTCAACTACGGGCACTATCTCGAGCCCGTGCTGCTCAAGTGGTTCGGAGACCAGCACCCGGAGCTGACGGTCTCGCCCGGCGAATGGGTCGAGAAGGACGGTTGGGCGGGCGCAACCCCGGACGGCAACGCGTACGGGCAGACGAAGCGGGACCGCGCCCTCATCGAGTGCAAGACGGGGCGCTTGTCGTGGGAGTGGGACGACGGGGTACCGCCCGGGTACGTGGACCAGTGCCAGTGGGCGTTGTGGGTCACGGGCGAACGCGTCTGCTACGTCGTTGCCGATGTGGCGATGGAGTTCCGGGAGTACCGGGTTGACCGGGACGACGACCGGATCGCGCACCTTGTGGCCGAGGGGCGGGCGTTCATGGATTCCCTGGCCGCAGGCGACGCGCCGCCCCTGGACGGTTCCATGCACACGTACGTGGCCGTCCGACAGTTGCACCCGGACATCTCCCCCGAGGACGCAGAGATCCCACCCGTCATGGCGTGGGCGTGGCTGACCGCACGCGAAGCCCTCGCGACCACCACTGAGACCGAGCAGGCCGCGAAGAACGCGATCGCGGACTTCATGGGTGACGCCCGACGCGCCACCTGGGACGGGCATGTCCTGTTCACCCGCCAAGCACGCAAGGACGGCACCCCGTACCTCGTGGCAGGGCGGAACCTACCCACCAACCTCGAAGGGACAGCAGCGTGAGCACCGACATGGTGAAGGCCAGCCCAACCCAGATGGTCCAGGGGTACAAGGACGAGTTCGCGCTCGTCCTCCCGTCCCACTTGAAGCCTGAGACGTGGACACGTCTCGCCGTGGGTGCGTTGCGCCGGGACAAGAACCTCGCCCAAGCCGCAGCGAACGACCCCGCCGCACTCATGGGCGCCCTGCTCGACGCCGCCCGGCTCGGCCTCGAACCCGGTACCGAGCAGTATTACCTCACCGTCAGGTCCGGGAAGGTCCTCGGGATCCCCGGGTACCAGGGCGAGATCGAACTCATGTACCGGGCCGGGGCCGTGTCCTCCGTCATCGTCGAAGCCGTCCACGAACACGACAAGTTCACCTACCGGCCCGGCATCGACGACAGGCCCGTCCACGAAATCGACTGGGACGCCGACGACCGCGGGGCAATCCGCCTCGCCTACGCATACGCCGTCATGAAAGACGGGGCCACGTCCAAGGTCGTCGTCGTCAACAAGGCCCGCATCAAGCGCGCCAAAGACGCCAGCTCCACCGCCGGCAAGTCGTTCTCCCCCTGGGCGTCCGACGAAGTTGCCATGTGGCTCAAGACCGCCGCGCACGACCTCACCAAGTGGGTGCCAACGTCCGCCGAGTACATCCGCGAACAGTTGCGGGCGATCCGGGACGTGTCTGCTGAGCCCGCCCAACCCAAGCCCCCGACCACGCCCGTGGACGTGACCGCACTCCCCGAACAAGGCGACGTCATCGACGCTGAGGTCATCCCCGACCCCGACGTTGAGGCGGCATGGGGACTCGCTGACAGTGGCGACCCAGCATGAACGCGTCCCCGCTCCCACCATCCCTGACCGCCCTCGACTTCACACCCGTCATGTCGTGCAACTGGCAGGGAGGGTGCGCCACGGAGGCCACTGAAGCCCTCGTGTCCGTGCACCGGTCCGACGCCACCGAGTGCACGCGCGTGTCCTTCTGCACCGGGCACGCCAGCGTGATCCAACGGGCACTCGCCCCCGTCGCCTATGACCTCGTATGCCACGCCCACAACATCCCCGCCACATGGTCCTGGGATCTCATCGAGGTGGACGCATGAGGCCCCGGCTGCTCGACCTGTTCAGTGGCGAGGGTGGCGCGTCCGAGGGGTACCGGCGCGCCGGGTTCGACGTGTACGGCGTGGACCTGTTCAAGCACGCGGACGACAAGGGGCGGACGGTCGGCCCTTCCCGTGGCCGCTACCCGTTCCCGTCCGTGCAGGGCGACGTTATCGACGTGCTGAACCTGCTCCTGGCCGGGGAAGTCATCGAGTTCCTAAGCCCCGAGGGCGCCAATTATGCCGAGTCCCTGGGGCTGTGGGACTTCGCGGCGGCCGCGGCATCACCCCCGTGCCAGGCGTACAGCATCACGAAGCACACGCACAACAACGAACACCCCGAGCTCATCGAACCCGTGCGCGAACTGCTCATCCGAACCGGCCTCCCCTACGTCATAGAGAACGTCGTCGGGGCACCACTCATCGACCCGCTCATGCTCTGCGGGTCCGAGTTCGGCCTCACCGCATGGGACCCCGCGATCGGGGAGACCGTGCGCCTCGAACGTCACCGCCTGTTCGAGTCCAACGTGTTCCTCGTCGGCAACGGCGGGTGCCGCCACGACAGGTCCGTGCAAGTCGCCGGCGTGTACGGCGGCGGGTCCTCTGACCGGGGCCACGCCAAGAACGTCCGCCGCGGCGGATACACGCCAGCCAAGGCCGTCCGCCGCGGCGGATACACGCCAGCCAAGGCCGTCCGCAGCGAACTGCTCGGATGCGACTGGATGACCATGTGGGGCCAAGCGCAGTCCCTTCCGCCCGCATTTACACAGTGGATAGGCGAGCAGCTTCTCGACGCGCTGCGTAGCGACGCTTCGACGCCGCCCGGTTCTTCAACCGAACACACTCGCGGCACTTCCGCTTCCCCTGGTCATAGAACAGATTCTCGCCCGAGTACGGGTGGCCCTGGGGGCAATGCGTCTTCCGAATGTTCGCTCCCGTCAGAGTCCGCGGCGAACGTCGCGTGTTCTCCTGCGTCGAACAGGGGTCAAGATGTTCCGGCTTAACGCACAGCCTGTTCATGCAGAGGTGGTCGATCGTCGCCCCCGGCGGGATCGGTCCGACGAGGAACTCGTAAGCGAGTCGATGGGCGTACTTCTGCACCCAGATGCCGTCGTCGCGCTTCACCGAGAGCACGCCATATCCGCTCTTCGCAACCACCCCGGTCCACGTCCAACAATGCTCTTCGCGGACGACTCGTTGCTCGAATCGCAGTCGCGGATCGGTTGGCGGCCGTTGCGTGAGCCTTACTCCTCTACGTCCCATGTGCCCAACTATACCACCCAATACACGGAGCACATCGGCGCCCAACTGCTCGACCACCTGCGCATTGGAGCCGTCGCATGACCGCCCACTCTCTCCCGCCGATCGCCCATGAGATGGCGTTCCAGGCGACCCGTCTGCCCGTCCCCGAGCAGGTCCCGGCGTTGCGTCGTGTCCTCGCATGCCTGGGCTTGGTCGATTACGGGGACGTGTTCGAACCGTTGCCGACCACGTGCGGGCACCCGTCGTCGTTGCTCGTCCGGTCGGTGGAGTACACGGGGACACGGTGCTCACTGTGCGCGCAGCACAGGCAGGCACGGAAGAACGCGGCACGACGGGCGGTGACCGCATGAACGACTGGCGTGATCTTGCGTTGTGTCAGTGGGAGCCCCCGGACGACTGGTTCCCGCACCCGTCCGATGAGGCGGGGATCCGGTACGCGAAGGCTGCGTGTCGTGCGTGCCCGGTGATCCGCGACTGTGCCTCGTGGTCTCTCGAGTTCCGTCCCCGGCTGACGGATGGCGTGTTCGGTGGCATGTCCGAGGCCGACCGGTTGCGGATCTGGCGGGCACAGTCACGACAGTCAGCCAGGGACGGTGCGGCATGACCCGGGCCCGGTTCGCCACCCCACCAACAGTCGCGGACTACGGGCGCATGACCCAACGCGCACGACTCGCAGCCGCCGAAGCCCTCGCAGAACGCCTCGACGCCATCAACCACGCACGCACCCAAGGCCGCCCACCCCTACGCACACCCAACGACTGGACACCCGAAGAAACGTGGATGACAGCCCACGCACTCCACCCCATCATCACCGCCCTACACGCAGACCCACCCCACATCATCGACGCCCGACGCGCCGAACTCCGCGCCGCCGACATCGCATGGAACGCACACAGAAGGGCGGGCGCATGACCACGCGGCAAGTGCTCGACCCGGCGTCAGGGTCACGCATGTTCTGGTTCGACAAGACCGACCCGCGGGCCATCTTCGGAGACATCCGCACCGAAGACCACACCCTCTGCGACGGCCGCGAACTCCACATCGCACCCGACCTCGAGATGGACTTCCGCAACCTCCCCTTCGCGGCCGCCACCTTCCGGCTCGTCGTACTCGACCCACCCCACCTCGAGCGCGTCGGTGCCGCGTCATGGACCGCAGCCAAGTACGGGGCCCTCCTGCCCACCTGGCGCGACGACCTTCGCGCCGGATTCACCGAGTGCTTCCGGGTCCTCAAGCCCGGCGGCGTCCTCATCTTCAAGTGGAACGAGGACCAGATTCCCGTGCGCGACATCCTCGAGTTGACCCCCGAACGCCCACTGTTCGGACACCGGTCCGGGCGCGCATCAAAGACCCACTGGATCGCCTTCATCAAGGCCGAGGAGGCCCGCGCATGACCACCCGCCCCAAAGACATTGGCACGCGCGCTGAAAGTGCCATCGTGCGAGCTGCACGCACCCGCGGTTTCCCCGGCGCCGACCGACGCACACAAACCGGCCGATACGACCGCGGCGACATCCTCCTATGCCCCGGGATCATCATCGAAGCCAAGGGCGGCGACATGGCGAAACGCGCATCCGACACGCTCATCGACGACTGGCTCGACGAAACGCAAACGGAACGCATGAACGCCGGCGCTGAGGTTGCTTTCCTCGTCACTCAACGCGCCGGACACGGGCCACAGAACGCACACAACTGGTGGGCACACTGGCGCCTCGGATGGCTCATGGGACTCGACGACCTATTCGCCCCGCCCGCCGGCCTCGACATTCACACACCCATCCGACTCACCCTCGGAAACACACTCCTAATCCTCCGCGCATGGGGCTGGGGAACACCATTAGGCATGGCTGACGGTGGTATCATAAAGGGGACAAAGAACGGCCCCCCGCTGGTGCGTCAACACCACAAGGCGGAGGGCCTGACCCCTAGTAAGGAGGGGCTGGTATGAGCGTACCAAAGCCACGGGCGATCCACACCACCAGTGCGACCCAAGCGCTGACGCGCGAGACGTTGCTCGCCGCGATCCCGGAGCCACACCTGGCCTGGCTCGAAGGCGCGAAGCCCGGCAGCCGCCTCGTCTACGACGACGAGCGCACAGAGTTCGGACACCTCTACCCGGACGTCAAGCACGTCCCGCTCAACTGGGCCGTCATCGCAATCAAGGGCGGTGCCAAGTGAGCGTCTACTACTCCGACGAACTGGTCACCCTGTATCACGGGGACTGCCTCGAGCTGTCCGACTGGCTCGAGGCTGACGTACTCGTGACCGATCCGCCATACGGTCGAGACTGGCGCTCTGGCTCGGGCATGACGAACGCCTTTGGTCGTGGCCGTGGCAGCAAACCCCACGGTGGCATCGTGGGCGACAAGGACACGATGACTCGCGATCTCGCCCTAGGTGCATGGGGCAACAGGCCCGCCGTCGTGTTCGGTGACCTGCTCGTCCAGCAGCCTTCCGGCGCGGTCCAAGCCCTCATCTACGCCAAGCCCGAGGACGCAGGGATCAAGGGTGCCCGGGCAGGGTTCCGCCGCGACGCCGAAGCAATCTACCTCGTCGGCCCCTGGCCCGTGGGTGTCGGAGGACTGTCGTCCATCATCCACACGAACGGCCTCGTCGCAGGCCCCCGGGGTGTGGCAACACGTGCCGGACATCCGCACGCCAAGCCGCTCGACGTGCTCGAGCAGATCCTCGCCACCTGCCCCCCTGGTGTCGTCGCCGACCCGTTCGCCGGTAGCGGTCAGACGCTCATCGCCGCAAAGGCCCTCGGGCGCCGTGCTATCGGCGTGGAGATCGACGAACGCTACTGCGAGCTAATCGCTAAGCGGATCGCGCAGGATGCGCTCAACTTCGGGGGGGTCGCCTGATGGCCCGAATCCCGGGCGAGTTCGTGCCCCTCGACGTGAACTACTCACACGACCGCGCCATCCGCCAAGCCGGATACCAAGCCGAAATCCTCTTCATCCGCGGACTCACCTACGCCCGGAAAATGTACAAGGTCACCAACGGGCTCATCCCCGACTACGACCTCCCCTCCATCGCCGCCGGCATCCCCAACTACAAGAAGCACGCCGCCACACTCGTCCAAGAACGCCTCTGGATGACAGCTAAGGGCGGGTGGCACATCCGCTCATTCGCCAAGTGGAATCCCGAGATCGACCGTGCCGCACAATCCACCGGGGGCGCACTCGGAAACCACAACAGGTGGCACGTGGACGGCAAGTGGTCCCCCGACTGCGTGTTCTGCGGTGCACCACCCGACGACCGTGACCCCATCGGAAGCGACTCGGAGGGTGATCGGTATACCGATGACCACCGATCCGGAAGCGATCGGTCCCCCGGATCGCTTACCGATCGCTTCCCATCGCAGAGGGAGAGGGAGAGGGAAGAGGGAGAGAAAGACAAGCGATCCAAGCCTTCATCATCCTCGTCACTTACGTACCGCGAGGGAGGCGACGAGACATGATGCAAGCGAACGCATCCCGTGACGACTGGGCACAACCACTCGCTGCGCTCGTGGCGTGCATCCGCCGCGACTGGGACACCCCCGGCATCCGCGCCGCCATCTCCAAGGCCCGGCACCGTGGCACACCCCTCGAGATCGCACGCGCACTACTCACCCTCACCGAGAACAAGGCGCTGAGGACACCAGCACTGCTCGTCGAGGACGGAGCCCATTGGGGGCCGACCGCACCGGGCGCACCCGTGTCCTCGAGGGCCAAGTGCAGGGTCGACGGCCACGACTATTACCGGCTGCCCTGCGCGGCGTGCAAAGCCGACGAGCTTGCAGCACTTGCCGGCGCTGTGGACATCGCGGACCCGCCCACGTTGACACCGGAGCAGGCGGCACGGAACCAGGCCGGGGCGCACGAAGCCCTGGCGCGCATGAGCAGACCACTGGACGGGCGCGAACGAGCGGCCGGGGAACACGAAGGAGACGAGTGATGGCGCATCCGTACCCGTATCAGTCAGTCGGGCACGACGCATCGATCAGTGCCGAGCGCGGCGAGGACGACGACACCGTGACCGTGGAGATCGTCATCGGTGACCGCGCTGAGATGCGGATCACCATGTGGGCCGAGGAGTTTGAGCGCATGGCCCGTGCCGCCCTCCGCAACGAAGGGAACGACGATGAGTGAGCTGGACGTGGCCGCGATCCGGGCGCGAGCGGAGGCGGCGACACCGGGGCCGTGGACCTACACGGAGGATGAGCCGACACGATCTGCCGTAGCCAACGTGGACGGTCGATGGATCATGTCGGACGTCCGGCCTAGTGATGACACCGAAGAGGATGCCGACTTCATCGCCCACGCACCCGCAGACATCGCTGCCCTCCTGGACGCTCTCGCCGCCGCCCGTGCCGAGGTGGAGCGGTTGACCGAGTGGTGGTGCAACGCCGAGACAGCCAGCAACGCCGCCCGCGCCCGTGAGGCCGCGCTACGGGAGGCGGTCGAGGGACTGGCGGATGAACACGAGGCCGCGTGGCGGAACTCCTGGTATCGCCCCCAAGAAGACGAGGAGCCGCCACCTCTCGTAAAGGGCCTCCGCGCCGTCCTCGCTGCCCCCACCGGGACGGAGACGGGGACATGACCTGGGTTTGCGTGTGCGGTCACGACCAACCGAACCACGCCCACGCGATCGGTGGTTGCGGGCTCTGTGATTGCGCCTACTTCCGCCGCCCCGCCCCCACCGACCTCACGCCGGACGAACTTGCCGCCCATGACCGGCAGGTGGCCGAGCGGGCATGGGACGAGGGGTACGCGCTGGCCATCGCCAACCACAAGCCGTTCCCCGGGTTCTGCACCTGGGGACGCGCCGGCAACCCCTACCGCGCCGACGCCGTGACCCGACAGGCCGACACCCCGGCCGCTGACGACGAGGGAGGGCGGGGGTGATGGGCGGCATCAACGAGTACGCCGTGACGGCCACTGCGGTGCTGATCTGCGGGCAGTGCCGAGCACGGTGGGAATCGCCGGTCTACAACGTGACGGGATGGAAGTCCTACGTCGAAGCCGCCCGGCCCGCGTTCGCGCGCGGCTGGCGGGTCTTTGTCGGCGCCCGCACCCAGCACACCTACTGCCCAGGACACGGGCCGACCGTGCCGATGCGGCAGGTCTACCCCCAGGACGGTGCCCGATGACCACGCCCGCGCACACGAGGGCCGTGGCTGAGGTGCTAGTGCAGCACCCGTCGATCCCTGGGCGGGTGTTCGAGTGGCAGTGCCCGACCTGCCGCTCACGTCTCGACGGAGGCCCAAACAGCCCGGTCCACGCCCAGCACCAGGCCGACGCCCTCGCCGCCGCCGGTCTGCTGGCCGACCCTGACGCCCTGGCTGCCGCAGAAGCGGAGGTCGAGCGGCTGCGGGCGGTAATCCCGCGCGAGGACGGCGGTCCACAGGGGTGCAGCCTGCGCTACGGGCACGACGCCGACTGCATCACCAGCGGCGGTGTGACGTGCGACGTGGCGAACGCGCTCCCGTTCGTGCCCGCATGGAAGCACGACGCCCTCGCGGCCCGGAACACCGCGCTACGGGAAGCCGTCGAGGCCCGGTGCGCACAAATCGAAGCCATGCCCATCCCCGCAGACCCCGGCATGTCCCAGACCGAGATCACCGGCCGGATCGTCGCCACCATCGTCAAGGTGATCCGCGCCGCCTTGGCTGTGGACGGGGCCGGGCAAGAGGGGCGGCACGGATGAGGCCACCTCCCGGGATCAGCATCCGCAAGGAGCCATACACGGCCGACGACCTCGCCCGAAACGTGGCCCGCTTCACGGTCACCCTGACGCACCGGTGTATCGCGTGTGGGCGTGGGCCTGGGGATGGTGCACGCGTGGACGTGCACGGCTGGTGCGAACAGTGCAGGCCAAGCGAACGGGGACGGGCATGAGCGGACGACGCGGATGGTTCGCAGACGTTGACGGGGAAGCGCCCACCGGCTTCCCGTGGCAACCCTGCCTCGAAACGGGCCTAGGTCTCGTCCCGTGCTTCGAGTTGTGGTTCAAGACCGAGGCTGAGTGTGAGGCGTGGATCCGGGACAACGTGCTCGGCGTAGGCATGTTCGACGACACGGAGGCCCGACCATGAGCGACGACCGACCATCGGTGCTGAATGCACGTGACGACCTTCGTGAGCTGGCGGAACGTTACGAGACCGTTGCCGCACTCGACCTCACCCCGGTCACGGTTGGGGCTGGTCGCACACCACCCGGGTCACGGCTTCCACCTGGCATGCAAGAGATCCTTGACGCCGACGAAATCCGGCGTGTGCTGACCGCCGTGGACGACTGGGCCCGGTTCCTAGTCGATGTCCTCGTGGACGAGTGCCAGGCAACCGCCCCGGAACCGACACCGGCACGGCTCAGGCTCGCATCCGTGCACGCCGAACACCTGTCCCACCACGACGACGTGATGTTCGCTGTTGCGTTCGACGACGACCTACACGACCACCTCCGGGCCATCCGCCGGCTCGCCAACAGGAACATTCGGCACATCCCCACCAAGCACCACTGCGTCCGATCCGTGTGCGCCGGGCACCTCGTCTCCACGCTCGGTGAAGGGGCAGACGCCGCACTCAGGTGTGACACGTGCGGTGATCTCGTGCCGTTCATCGTGTGGTCAGCTTGGCCGAAACTGCGGGCCACGTACATCACCCCCGACCACGCCGCGAAGATGCTCCACACGACCGTGCAGGCGGTGCACCAGCGTGCCCGGCGTGGGAAGTGGCACCGCGTGGGGACGGGTCGGGATGTTCGCTACAGCGTCGAGGATGTGCGGAATGCGACGGGGTGACGACACGCCGGGTTGTTCGCCTTGACGTAGAACAACCGTCGCGCATAGCATGTCAGCCATAGAGGGCGTTCTACGCCCTAACGACAGGGCCCCGCATAGTCGGGGCCTTCGTCATGCCCGCCCCGGTAAGCGCCGGGCGGGTCACAATCTCCACCGGATCAGGGGCGCGCTTGCCACGTGCTAGCCGGTGGAACCTGCGGGGACAACCGGCCCGGCCCTGGGCGTGGCGGTCCATTCCCAACCGGCTCCCCGCAGGCACCTTCTCCCGGTCGTCGCGCGACCCAGCCCGTGACCCACACGCGGACTGCTGCGCCCACGACGACCGGTGACAGACCACCCAACCCGAGTCACTACCTCACCGGAGGCTGACATGAGCGACCCGCAGGTCGGAGATAGCATCAAGGCGCTAGCGGCATGTGACCGCCTGCCCGAAGGCACCATCGTCGGGTTCGCACACCCCATCTACCAGGGCCCATCGGCGGCCGTCCGCGTGGCACTCCACGACGGCACACTACTCTGGGCGACGACCGGGTATGGGAAGCCGCAGAAGACTCGCACCATCAAGCAGGCGTTCGGCTGGGCCCCTTTCGTAATCCTCCACCTGCCCGACTGCGCACCACTCAACACCGAGGCTCGCATCGGATACAGGACCTACGGACACGCCCCCGTTCCAGCCTGACGCAACACCCACAAGCTTCCCTCGGCGTCGACCGCCACGCGGCGACCAACAACACCCTCTCCAAGGGCGACCGGCCGTGAGTGCCGGAATGCTAAGCGAGTGGTGAGCGCGCCGAGGGAGTAAACCAAACCCGGGGGGGTGCTCGAGAGCAAGATGCCCCGCGCACCCAAAGAATGCGCCCACCCCGGCTGCAACACCCGGGGGGCAGGAACACACTGCCCCGCCCACCAACCCAGGGGATGGTCCCAAACAACCCGGGGGGGATCCACCAGGGCATCCCGCAGACTCCGCGCCCTCATCCTCGAACGCGACCCCATCTGCACATGCACAGGGTGCCCAGCTTGCACCCCGGGGGGGTGTTCCAGGGAAAGCGTCGAGGACGACCACCTGGTCAACGTTGCGGCAGGTGGCACAGACGACGCGACCAACCATCGTGGAATCTGCGTCCCATGTCACAAGCGCAAGACGGCACGTGAAGCAAGGGGGTAGGGGGGAGCCCCTCCCCCGCCCCGCGCGGACACCGAAGAGGTGCTGCAGATTTTGTTCCCTACGTTTGCCCCGACTTGGCGCCCTGGGGCGTCTGGGGCGAGCTGGGCGGCATGGGCGGCCCGCGGGTGGCATGCGTGCCCCGCTTGCCGTCCTCAAGTGGTCTACGTGGATCGATTCTTGCGAGTGGGCGTCCCCGCAGGTCATAGACCTGTATCTGTTACATCGGGTAGACTGGCGTCGTGCGTAGTTGCAGGTGGTGTGGGGTCCGACTGGACGTGTTGGTGCGTTCGGATGCCCGGTTCTGTTCGACGCGGTGTCGTGTGGCGTCGCATCGTGCGGGGCGGTCGTTGCCGTTGGATCTGACCGATAGGCGGGCGTGGTCGCGTCGGGATGGGAAGCGTCCGATTCGGGTGAATGGGTTGCCGGCGTCGTCGACGAACCCTGCGACGTGGTGCACCTACGCCGAGGCTGTGGCGTCGACCGCGGGTGATGGGCTGGGCATCATGCTCGGCGGCGGGCTTGGGTGCTATGACCTGGATCACTGCCTGTCGGGTGACGTTGTGGCCCCGTGGGCGCGTGAGGCCCTTGAGGGGATTCCGGAGCGTGTGGTGTGGGTGGAGCGGTCAATGTCTGGGACCGGCCTGCACGTGTTCGTGGAGGCTCCGGAGGTTCGCGGTTACCGGCGTCGCGGTGTTGAGCGTTACACCCGTGACCGGTTCATCGCTGTGACTGGCGTGAGGTTCGTTCTGTAGGGCGTCCGACCGGGGCGCCTCGTCCCGCTGTGATCGGAGGCCCCCAATGGCACGTCCACCTCGCCTAAACCGTGACCCTGGCGGCTACAAGCGTGAAGCGCAGTCGGCGCGGAAGAACGATCTCGCGGCGGCGGCGTCAAAGCGTCGTCGTGGGACGTTCGAGCTTGGCACGAAGTCTCGTTCGAGCAGCAATGCCGGCGTGAAGAAGGGTGGCGGCTCGGGTCAGCGCCGTGACCGTAAGGGCCGTTTCGCCTAATCCGTCGCACCATAAGGCCGACCCGACACGGGGCGGTCCATCCGTCCCGACACGGGAGGTCATCATGCCGCAGCCGAAGAAGCACGCGTCCGTTCGTGCACGGGCGAACAAGGCGTCCACGGCGGCGACCCTCGTGCGCGCGGGTGAGCAGGTTCCGTCTGTGCCGGTGATGCCGTCGGGGCCTGACTGGCATTCGGAGACGGTGGCGTGGTGGGCGGCTGTGTGGGCGTCTCCGATGTCGCCGGAGTGGGACGAGTCGGACGTGCACAACGTGGTCATCTGTGCCCTGTTGTACAACGACATTTGGCGTGCGGAGACCGCGAAGGAACGCAAGGACGCGGCTGGCGAGTTCCGGTTGCAGCGGCGTGACCTTGGTTTGACCCCGTACGACCGTCGGCGGCTCGAGTGGACGATCGAGACGGTCGATGCCGCAAAGGCGCAGGGTGACGCGCGTCGTCAACGGCAGGCGTCGGCGCAGCCGAGCCCTGGTGAGGATCCTCGCCTCGCTCTAGTGAACTAGTCCCACCGTGGCGACACTGATCGTCCCCCAACTTGACCTGTCGTTCCCGACATTGGGTCCAGCGTTGGCGGACTTCATCACTGAGCGGTGCGTGTTCGGGCCGGGGTCGTTGGCTGGTCAGCCGGCACGCTTGGACGCGGAGAAGCGCGCGGCCCTGTACCGGTTGTACGAGGTGTTCCCGAAGGGGCACCGCCAGGCGGGTCGGCGCAGGTTTCAGCGTGGCGCGCTTGAGTGGCGCAAGGGTTTGGCTAAGACGGAGTTTGCGGCGTGGGTGGCGTTCTGCGAGTTGCACCCTGAGGCGCCGGTGCGGTGTGACGGGTTCAACGCTGCGGGTGAACCGGTGGGGCGCCCGGTGTCGTTCCCGTATATCCCGATGATGGCCGTGACGGAGGAGCAGGTCTCCGAGCTTGCTTACGGGGTGCTGAAGTACGTGGTCGAGGAAGGCCCTGACGCGGCGTTGTTTGATGCGTCCCTGGACAGGATCATCCGCCTTGGTCCGGGCGGTAAGGCTGAGGGTCGCGCGGTGCCGGTGTCGAATGCGCCGGGTGCGCGTGATGGTGCGTTGACGTCGTTTCAGCACTTTGATGAGCCGCACCGGTTGTACTTGCCGTCTCAGCGGAACGCACACGAGACGATGCTGCAGAACTTGCACAAGCGTCCCCTTGAGGATCCGTGGGTGTTCTACACGTCCACGGCGGGGCAGCCCGGGCAGAACTCCATCGAGGAGGATGTGCGCGCTGAGGCTGAGTCGATTGCCCGCGGTGACCAGGATGACCCGTCCTTGTTCTTCTTCGCACGGTGGGCCGGGCCCGACCGTGATGACTTGTCGACGGTTGATCTGCGCATTGAGGCGGTGTCTGAGGCGACGGGTCCGGCTGGTGAGTATGGGCCGGGTCAGTTTGAGCGGATCGCCAAGGACTATGACCGGAAGGGTGTGGACCGCGCCTATTGGGAGCGGGTCTACCTGAACCGGTGGCGTAAGGCCGGGTCGCAGTTCTTCGACTTGAAGAGGATTGAGCCGCTGTTGCGGCCGGGGCACCGGATACCCGATGACGGGTTCGTGACACTCGGTTTTGACGGCGCCCGGTTTCGTGATGCGACTGCGCTTGTTGCGACGGAGATTGACACGGGGTTGCAGGAGCTTGTCGGGTTGTGGGAACGGCCTGAGGGTGTTGAGGAGTGGGAAGTTCCTGAGGATGAGGTCACGGACTTGCTCGCGGATACGTTGCGGCGCCTTGAGGTGTGGGTGCTGTATGGGGATCCGCCGCATTGGACGGAGACGATGGGGTCGTGGTCGGCGAAGTGGCCGGGGCAGGTCGTTGAGTGGTGGACGGCTCGCCCTAAGACGATGGCGTACACGTTGCGTGAGTACGTGGAGGCGATTGACGCCGGCTTGGTGTCGTTCGGTGGTGTGGACGTTGATGGTGCGGTGTTCCGCCCGCATGACGACCTGGTGCGGCATTTGGGTAACGCGGGCCGCAAGGAACTCCGGTTGAAGGATGACGAGGGTCAACCGTTGTACGTGATGGCTAAGCAGGACGGCCAGCAGATGCTCAAGTTTGACGCGGCGATGGCTGCGGTTCTGTCGTGGAAGGCGTGCCTTGATGCGCGCAAGGTCGGCGCGCGTCCGCGTCGAGGGAACAGGCGGGCACCACGCCGCATCTACTGATCAGAGGGTGGTGATGGCGCGTGGCTCCTACCACCCCGGATGAGTGGCTTCCCGTCTTGGCGAAGCGGCAGGATGACAGGTTTGCGCGGATCACGTTGCTGCGTGATTATGCGAATGGGCGCGCCCCGTTGCCTGAGATGGGTGAGAACCTGAAGGCGTCGTGGTTGGCGTTCCAGAAGAAGTCCCGGACGGATTATGGGGGCCTGTGTGTTGGGTCGTTGGCTGATCGGATCCGCCCGAATGGGATTCTGATCGGTGATGCCCCGGACACGCCGGAATCTGTGCAGGCTCGCCGGATTTGGCGGGACAACCGCATGGACGTGCAGCTCTCCGATGCGGTTGACGACTACTTGACGACCTCGGTCGGGTACTTGGTTGTTGGTCGTGGCGTGGATGGTCGTGCGGTGATTACCCGCGAGGCCCCGGAGCAGTTCATTGCGGCGACTGACCCGTTGCGGCCGTGGAAGGCTCGCGCGGCGTTGAAGGTGTGGCGGGACCTGGACGCGAAGATGGATTACGCCCTGGTGTGGGCGTCGGGTTCCCGGCAGTTGTACCAGCGGTCGTCTTGGAACGATGAGCGGCGCCTGTTGCAGCGCGTCCAGGGCGGTTGGGGCAAGGTTGAGTCCGGGCTCGAGACGTATGAGGGTGACCCGCCCGTTGTCGTGTTCGAGCGGAAGTCCGGGCTGGGCCTGTTTGAGCCGCACACGGACGTAATCGACCGGATCAACCTGGGCAAGTTGCAGCGCCTGGTGATCGCGGCGATGCAGGCGTTCCGTCAGCGCGCGTTGAAGGCGCAGCCGGGCACTGGTGGGCTGCCGGAGAAGGATGAGAACGGGCACCCGATCGAGTGGGACAAGATTCTCGCGCCCGCCCCCGGTGCCTTGTGGGAGCTGCCTGAGGGCATCGACATTTGGGAGTCCCAGCAGACCGACATCCGCCCGTTGCTTGAGGGTGAGAAGTCGGACGCCAGGGACTTCGCCGCGGTGACACGCACCCCGATCAGTGTGTTCATCCCTGATGGGGCGAACCAGTCCGCTGAGGGTGCGGCGAACTCGACGGCGGGTCAGGTGGCGCAGGCCGAGCAGGAGATCGCCCGGTTGAAGCCCGCCCTGGCCGTGGTGCTCGTGTACTCGTTGCGGGTTGAGGGCACGGACCTGGGTGAGTCGCAGACGGTCGAGGTGTCGTTTGAGCCGCCGGCTTACGTGTCCCTGTCGGAGAAGTATGCGGCGGCGGCGCAGGCGAAGGCTGCGGGTGAGCCGTGGAAGTCGATCGCCCGGAACATCCTCGGGTACTCGCCGGAGAAGATCGCGCAGGCGGAGTTGGATCGGGCTGAGGAGCAGTTGTCGGCGGCGACGTTGATCCAGGCGGCGACACCACCGCCGGCACCGGTCCCGCAGGAGCCTGTGAGGCAGCGTCGTGCCCCCGCTAACGCCTGAACGGGTCATTGGGGGGTATCAGTCTGCGGTGACGCAGGTTCGTGCCCGTGTGGTGGCTTATTCGCGGGCGGCGTGGTTGGCGCAGGGGTCGTACCGGGACGCTGACGTGGACCGCCTGGTCGGGTTGATTGTCCCGCGAGTGCAGGCGGGGCAGGTGCAGGTCGCGAACCTGACGTCGGCGTACCTGGCATCTCTAGCGTCGTTGCGCGAGGGAACGCCTGTGACACCGGTTCCCGTGGACAGGGGTGCGGTGATTTCGGGGCGCGGTGTGCCCGCTACTGAGGTGTACCGCCGCCCGGCGGCGTCGATGTACACGGCGTTGTCGGGTGGTGCGTCGTTCGCGGTTGCGCTTAACCAGGGGTTGACCCGGTTGGAGTCGATCGTTGGCACTGACGTGCAGATGGCGAAGGTCCGCCAGTCGCGGTCGTCGATGAGGTCGCACGGGTGGCGGTTCTTCCGTCGCACGTTGACGGGTAACGAGAACTGCGGCCTGTGTGTGATTGCGTCGACGCAGCGTTACCGCACGGAGTCACTGTCCCCGATCCACCCCGGTTGCGACTGCGGGGTCGCACCCATTGAGCAGGACTATGACCCGGGGCAGGTCATCAACCGTGAACTCCTTGAGGGCACACAGAGCGCGATCGGTGATTTCGCGGGCACGGCCGAGCGTGGCGCCCGAGACCTGGGCCTAGGTAGGTCCACGGCCACGGGTAAGCGCGCGTCGGACTACACGGACGTGATGATCCGTGACCACGGCGAATACGGCCCCACGTTGACGTGGCGGGCCGACAAGTTCACGAGGGCCGCCGACCTCGCCTGATTCTTCCCGCCCCGACAGGGGGCGGGCCAACCCGACACGGGAGATATTGCCATGCCTGAACCGCAGCCGACCGAGCCCACCGCCGTCGCCGCCACGGAGACCCCGGAGCCGATCGAAGCAACACCCGAACCCCCAGCAAAGGACCCCGCCGCAGACGCGGAGAAGTGGAAGGCACTGGCCCGCAAGCACGAGGCACAGGCGAAGGCGAACGCCGACAAGGCAAAGCGCTTCGACGAACTCGAAGAGGCCAGCAAGTCCGAGTTGGAGAAGGCCATTGCGCGTGCGGAGGCCGCCGAGAAGGCGGTCCAGTCACGTGAGGCCGAAGCCCTGAGAGCGTCGATCGCGCTCGAGAAGGGTCTGACCGTTTCGCAGGCGAAGCGGTTGGTGGGTTCCACGCGTGAGGAACTGGAAGCCGACGCCGTTGAGCTTCTAGCTGACCTCAAGGCAGCGACGCCTAAGGCGCCGTCAGCGGATGGGCAGGGCAAGAACGGCAACCCCATTGGTGGTCCGGAGCAGTTGACCCGGGCTGACCTTGAGGGGATGTCCGCCGACGACATCGTTAGGGCCAAGGCCGAGGGCCGCCTTGACGTTGCGCTCGGGATCAAGACGCCCACTTCGTAACAAACAAGGAGGCCAATCATGGCCGTTACCAACTTCATCCCGGAGGTCTGGGCCGCTGAGCTTCAGTCCTCGCTCAAGAAGTCTCTCGTGTTCGCTGGCCCGCAGGCCGTGAACCGCAACTACGAGGGTGAGATCTCCAACTTCGGCGACACCGTGCACATCGTGTCGATCACCCGCCCGACCATCGCGAGTTACGTCGCGGGTACCACGTCGATCACGCCTGAGGCGCTGACGGACGCGGACCGGACCCTCGTCGTGGACCAGGCGAAGTACTTCGCGTTCGAGGTCGATGACGTGGATCTGCGTCAGGCGCGTTCCGGTGGGGCGCTGCTGTCGGAGGCCGCTCAGGAGGCTGCTTACGGTCTGGCCGACACGGCTGACCTGTACGTGGCGGGCCTGTACACGAACGCTGCTGCGGCGAACAAGATCACGACCACGGCGATCACGTCTGCCGCGCTTGCGGTGACCGGCCTGGTGAACCTGAAGATCAAGCTCGACAACGCGAACGTCCCCAACCAAGGCCGTTACGTGATCATCCCGCCCTGGTACCACGGTCTGCTGTTGCAGTCCGACACGTTCGTTCGTGTGGACGCTTCGGGCACGTCTGAGGCGCTGCGGAACGGCCTGGTCGGTCGGGCGTTCGGGTTCGACGTCCTCATGTCGAACAACGTGACCCTCGTGACCGGTGACGACTACCTCGTCTGCGCCGGGTACAACGGTGCGATCACCTACGCCGAGCAGATCAACAAGGTCGAGGCGTACCGCCCGCAGGACGCGTTCTCGGACGCGATCAAGGGCCTGCACCTGTACGGCGCGAAGGTTGCCCGCCCCGAGGGCATCGCGACCCTCACGGCGTCGATCACCTGATCCGGTTGAGACGGCCGGGGGCTCCTGTTCCCGGCCGTCTCCCCCGGTCACCCACACTCTGACGCCCCAGGAGGCACAGCATGGCAACCACAGTCGTTCCGATTACCCCGCTCACCGCGGGTACGGCAGTGGCCGATGTCGCCGGTACGGCGATCGTCGCTGCTAACACGCATGTCATCACTCCGACCAAGCCGTTCTCCAAGCTCGTGCTGCGGATCGTGAACACGGGCGCGGAGAAGGTCATCACCATCAAGGCTGGGGATTCCCCGCCTGCCGACGCGGCCGGTCTGGGTGACCTTGCGACCACGTTCGCGATCGGTAGCTCGACCCCTGTCGTGAAGTGGTTTGCGGGTCTTGAGTCGGCCCGGTTCTCCCAGGACGACGGGTCGATCGAGATCACGGTCGCCGCGTCGACCACAGGGTTCATCACCGCGTTCGAGGTGGCGTGATGGCCGCCCAGTACCCGCGTCAGCCGGCGCGGCGCACGGAGCTGGGGCGCGGGTTCACTGCTTCCACGGCTGACCTGTTCCCGTCGGGTTCTCTGGCGAACGTTGTGGACCCGACCGACCTTGCGACCGCCCTGGTGGCGATCATCGCGATCCGTGACGGTCTCATTGCCCTTGGGCTGATGGACGCGGCCGAGTAGCACCTAGGAGGTTCTGATGCTTGCTGCTTTGGCGACCACGGCGAACGCTACGGCGTTCGGGCTGACGGTGACGGACGCGGCACTGTTGCGTGCGTCTACTCGGGTTCGGGGGTTCGTTGGGCAGGACATCAGTGCTGGTACGTCGACGGTGACGGTGCGGGGGCCCCGTTCGCGGCTCCCGCAGCGTCCCGTGACGGCGATCACGTCAATCACCGATGAGGATTCGGTGGTGCTCGAAGCGGACGACTACGTGTTGTCCCCCGGTGGCGTGTTGGATCTACCGTCGACGAAGTTGTTCACAGTTGTGTACGCGCACGGGTGGGCGACGATCCCGGACGCGGTGATCGAGGTTGTGTGCACGGTTGCGGCTCGCCTGGGTGCGACGGATGCCACGGTGGCGTCGGGTGTGACCCAGGAGCAGTCCGGCAGCGCGTCTCAGACGTTCGGTTGGGATGCGTGGCGCGCGACGGGTGGGCTCGCGGCCGAGGAGAAGGCCGTGCTTACCCGGTTGTTCCCGAAGTTGCCGAAGACCCTGGTGTTGTCGCCGTGAAGTACCCGGAGACGATCGTCCGTCGTCGCGCGCCCTTGGTGACGGACACATACGGGGACAGTGTGCGGGACTGGGCGAACGCCGTGTCCCTGTCGATCGTGGGTGTGCAGGTGCAACCGTCTGAGTCGACCGAGCTCACGGAGGTTGGTCGGTCCCCGGTGGTCACGCACATGCGCGTCATCTCCCCCATTGGCACGGATCTGGACCTGCTGGTCACGGATCGGGTGGAGTGGGATTCGGTGGAGTGGCAGGTGGAGGGTGAGGTTGCCCATCACAAGCGCCCGTCCACGGGTCTGATCCACCACGGGGAAGCGACCCTAAAGAGGGTCAAGGGCTGACCCGTGGTGTTCATCCGCACGAACCGGTCCGAGATTGCCCGGTTGCTCAGGTCTGACCAGTTCCGCCCCGCCCTGCGGCAGATCGCGGAGGAGAAGGCTGACCGGGCACGCTCGACCGCCCCCGTCGACTCGGGTGAGTACAAGGGATCCATCGACGTTGAGTCTGACACGACCGACCGTGCCGCTGAGCGGGTCGTTGCACACGCCCGCCACGCCGCCGTCGTCGAGGCCAAGACGGGCAACCTGAAGCGAGCCCTGGGAGGCTGACGTGCAGAAGAAACCCCCTGTCGTGTTCCCCGACGAGGCACTGTGGGCTGTCGGGTACGTGCGCACGGCACTCGCAGCCCGCCCCGTTGGTGAGACGTTCGCCGACGACGTGACAGTGGGCAACGAAGCCCCCGAAACACTCCCCACCCGGCTCGTCACGATCCGCAACGACGGTGGCAGGCGCCTCGAGGACGTCCGCAAGGTCGTGTCCCTTGGTGTGAACGTGTGGGCCGCGTCGAAAGCTGACGCCGCGAACCTCGCACACCTCGTCGCGGCCATTCTCGAGGACGCTCCCGGGTCCGGTGCTGTTGTCGGTCACGCCGGCACGTCCGGCCCCTACCCGGTGCCCGAACAGTCGTCCAAGCCGCACTGGTTCATGTCCGTGGACCTGTTGGTCCGCGGCACGGCTCTCTGATTTCCCGTCGCGCGCACGTCGGGTTGCTCTAACCCCACCCATGGGCGGTCTCGTGCCGTCACGTCGACCCCTCTGAAAGGGGAGCATTATGACTCTCACAGCAGCCAACGTGCGCGTCGCCGTCACCGGCGTGGTGATGGTCGGAGCGACCACCGCCACCGCGCCCACACTCACCACGTCCACGACCACCGGGTTCACCGACCTCGGGTTCGTCGGAGAAGAGGGCGTCACCGAGTCGCCCACCAAGACCACCAAGGCGATCAAGGCATGGCAGGCCGGTGCCACCGTCCGCCGCGTGGTCACTGACGGTGAGTACATGCTGAAGCTCACCCTCATCGAGTCGTCCAAGGCCGTGATTGAGGCGTACTACGGGGCGACCGCGACGTCGGCGGCGACCGAGGGTTCCATTGCCGTTGTGCCGACGGCGACCGGTGGGCAGAAGTCGTTCATCATCGACGTGGTGGACGGGTCGGAGAAGAAGCGGATCTACGTGGCGACGGGTGAGATCACGGAGACCGGTGACCTCGTTTACAAGAACGGTGAGGCGATCGGTTACCCGATCACGATCACCTGTTACCCGACGGCGACGGGCGAGTCGGCAACGGTGTTCTCCACCGCCCTGAAGTCGTAACGGTTCACCGGCCTGGGGTGCTCTGCGCGGACGCCCCGGGCCGGTGTTCGACCTATCCGCGCGCATCCGCGCAGCAGAAAGGGTAACGGTCGTGACTAACATCGGTAACATCACTATCCCCGTCTATGCCGACCTGGACGGCACCCCCATTGCGATGGGAACGCTTACCGTTCCGGTCGTCGCACACCTCGTCGGGTCGAGCGCGGATGGCACCCTCAACATCCGGCTTTCCATCGCCGAGATGGGGGGCGAGTGACCGTGTTCAACTGGGATGTTGTGCAGCATGAGACCGTGGGTGAGCCGTGGCGTTTCGACGCTGACGGGAAGACGTGGCGCGTCCCGCACATCAGCGACCTGACCGTCGGGCAACAGTTGTCCGCCGATGCGGGTCACCTGGCCGCGGTGCTCGGCGACGTGTGCGAAGTGTTGGACTCCAAAACCGGCGAGTGGTCAAAGGCCGGGAACGCCGCAAAGAAGCTCGTCCTCGGGAAGCATTCGGATCAGGTGGGTGCGTTCACTGCCGCGTGGTTGGCGCACGCGGGGTTGAAGCCGGGGGAATCTCAGGCCTCGTCGCCCTCCTAGAACGTGACGGCGAGGCCATTGACGCTGAACTGCAATCCCGGTACGGACTGTCCCTGAACGATGTGGCGGCGGGGCGATTGTCGTTCCGCAGGTTGCGCGGGTTGTTGGAGTGGTTGCCGGGTGATGGGACGGCGTTGTGGCGTAAGTCGCGGCGTGACCTTGAGGGGTCGCAGGAGTACAAGTCGACACCGCCGCCGGATGAGTATTGGACCCCGGAACGGCACATGCTCGCGGACCTCATCGACATTGGTGCGCAGTTGTTGTGGGCCAAGACGGAGGATGCGCGCCGCGGTATCAACCGGCCGCAACCGATCCCCCGCCCCGGTGTTACCGGGGAGAAGCGTTACGGGACGCCGATGACCGCTACCGAGGTCTTGGCGATCCTGCGGCCGTCACCAGGTGGAGATCCACACGGCGACGCTGAGGATGACACCGAGGGCACCGATCACAGCCCCGGCGACGGCGATACCCCGCCCGTACTTCTGCCCACCGCGGGTGTCGATGATCCCGCCGATGGACAGGGCCAGTCCGATGAAGGACAGGAACCCCATACCCCACAGCAGTGAGAACACGAGCCCGGTGACGGCCATTGCCGACGTCCGGGTGCGGGGGCGCACGGGTAGGGGCGCGTACTGGGGCTGGTAGTAGGCCATTCACACATGATCGCACAACTGTGACCGGGGGTGAATGGTGGCCGGTTACGAGGTTGGTTCTGCGTATCTGACGATTCTGCCGTCGATGCAGGGGTTTGCTGCGTCGTTGGGTGCGGCTACTACTGGGCCGTTCATGGCGGCGGGTCGTGCCGGTGGGGCGACCATGGGCGCGGGTGTCGCCGCCGGTGGGCGCCCATCGTTCCTTGCGGGTGGTGGCGCACTGGGCAAGGTGTTCATTGGTGCGTTCGCTGCGATCGGCGCGGCGGGCATCATCGACTCGGTCGTGGGATTCTTCGGTGACGCGGTTGAGGCCGCGACGGACCTGTTCGAGACGCAGAACAAGGCATCGGAGATCTTCGGGGACGGCACCGCGGCGATCCTTGAATACTCCAAGACTGCGGCGTCCGAGCTGGGCCAGACGCGGCAGACGTTCTTGGATGGTGCGTCAACGTTCGGAATCTTCGGGTCGTCCGCCGGCCTGGCGGGCGAGGACCTCTCTGCGTTCTCCGTTGAGATGGTCACCCTGGCGACGGACTTGGCGTCGTTCAACAACACATCCCCCGAGGACGCGATCCTGGCGATAGGTGCGGCGTTGCGGGGTGAGTCTGAGCCGATCCGCCGTTACGGGGTGTTGCTCGACGATGCCACGTTGAAGGCGCAGGCGTTCACACAGGGCATCTATGACGGTACGGGTGCGTTGACCCCGCAGCAGCGGGTGTTGGCGGCTCACGCGGAGATCCTGGCGCAGACGTCCACCCAGCAGGGTGACTTCGCTCGCACGTCCGACGGGCTCGCGAACTCGCAACGGATCGCTACCGCCGAGATGGAGAACATGAAGGCGGAGATCGGGACCGCCCTTCTCCCGGTGGTGACGGAACTGTTCGCGTTGTTCAAAGACACCGCCCTTCCTGTTTTGCAGCAGGTCGCGCAGTGGTTCACGGACAACCCAGAGGCGGTCCGCGCGTTCGTCATCGGGCTCGTGAATGGAATCCTGCTGATCATCGACGGGTTCCTAGCGTGGCAGGTCATCCAGTCAAGCTTCAACGACTTCTTCATCACAGTCCTGACGAACATGATCCAGGCGTTCCTCAACTTCGTTGAAGTGTTCGTTGACGGGTCGGCAAACGCGTTCGGGTGGCTCCCGGGTGTGGGTGACGACCTAACTAAGGCCCGGGAAGACTTCGAGGCGTTCCGCGAAGACGCAGACCGGAACTTCACCGCACTGAGGGCTGGTGCCGATTTCGCGACGCAGGGGTTTAACACGGCGCGTGACGGGGTCCACGATTTGCAGGACGCGGTGCGTGCCCTGGACGGTTCGACGGCGACCGTGCACATCCTCATGGACGAACTGGTCATTGGTCGTGACGTGGCCCGGTCGGGGTATTACGAGAACCGGCACACGGGTGGGCCTGTGGTCGCTGGTCGCCCGTACGTGGTGGGTGAGACCGAGCCGGAACTGTTCGTCCCGGACCGGTCGGGGATGATCTACAACCAATCCCAACTCGCCGCGATGGCTGGCGTCGGCGCGGGCAGTGGTGTGACGAACAACTGGACCATCAACGAAGTCACAGACCCGGTTGGCACGGCTCGGACCGTCCTGCGGTACGCGGCAGAGAGGGCGGTGTGACGTGGCATTGACCCCGTACCCGGTGCTCGGGGATCTCACTCTCGACGGCGTTGAGGCGTCCGGGGTGGAGTGGCGGTCGAACCCTGTGTTGGGTTGGGCTGGTCCGCCGACGACGATCGCTCAGGGCAAGAAGCCCCGCGGGCATGGTGCGTGGGTTGGCACGTCCTACTTTGACCCGCGACACGTTGTGTTGTCGGGGTCGGTGTGGGCGCCGACGGAGGAACTGCTTGAGGATGCGATTGACCGCCTGAACGTTGCTGCGGCGTTGACTGACACGATGCTGACGGTGCACACGGCCGCGGGGTCGAAGTGGGCGACGGTGCGCCGTGAGGGTGAGGTTCTGGCGCCGTTGACGACGCCCACGTTCGCGGAGTGGTCGGTGCAACTGTTCGCCCCGGATCCGCGCAAGTTTGGTGCGGAGTTGACGGCTACCACGTCGCTGCCGTCGTCTACGGGTGGTTTGACGGTGCCGTTTACGGTGCCGTTTACGATTGATGCGGTGACGGCTTCGGGTCAGGTGTCGTTGACGAATCCGGGGAATGTGACTGGTCCGGTGCGGTTGCGGATTGATGGGCCTGTGGTGGGTCCGGTTGTGACGCATGTGGGGTCGGGTTTGGCGTTGGTGTTCTCAACGTCCCTGGATTTGGCTGCGGGTGAGTTTGTGACTGTGGATTTGGAGCGGCATGAGGTGTTGGCGCAGGGGCAGACGTCGCGTAATGGGTGGGTGACTGGTCGGGGCTGGTTCGGGTTTGAGGCTGGGGTGAACACGTTCAGCTTCTCGGCCGTGTCAGGTTCGGGGACGTTGCAGGTGTGGGGGACCGAATCGTGGGAGTGATCCTGTGACCCTTGAGTGGGTGGCGACGGCGGCTCGTACGGGCCGTGTGATCGCGGACCTTCCCCTGTTGTCGGTGCCGCAGGTTGGTGCCGTCCTGGGCGGGTACACGACGGCCCAGGGCACACTCCCGGTTGGTGGGACGGGTGTGGGTGCACCACCGGAGGCGTGGCTTGAGGCGACGTTGCACGGTGGGGCGACCCTGGTCCTGCTTGATGATGGGGTGCCTGTGTGGGGTGGGTTGGTGAAGGCTCGACGCCGGAACTCTGGGGACGTGATCACGTTGTCTTTGGCGACGTTGGAGGCGTACTTCGATGGTCGGTTCGTTGGTGACAAGACGTACACGGCCACGGGTCAGAATGCGATTGTCGCTGATCTGATCGCGTCGTACGTGGTTGATGGTGTCACGCCTGGTCTGCCGATCCGCGTGGATGGTGGGACTGGTGGGACGGCACGGGATCGCGCGTACACGGATGAGCAGGACAAGACGGTGCTGTCGGTGTTGACGGAGTTGTCCAGTGTGACGGGTGGCCCGGAGTGGACGATTGGGTGGGAGCACCAGTCGTCTCCGGAGCGGTACACGCCTGTCCTGTTCGTGGGTGACCGGATTGGGGTGTCCCCGTCCCTGGGCTTGGCGCCGGCGGCGATGTTCGATTTGCCGGGGTGTGTGTCGTTCGCTGAGCTGGTTGAGGATTTCTCGGCGGGTAAGGGTGCGACGGACGTTATGGCGACGTCGACTGCGGTTGCGGATGTGCGCCCACAGTCCCCGCACCAGTTGTCGGGTGACAGTGTGCGCCCGTCGGTGGAGTTCCGCTTCACCCCTTCGACGTCGATCACTGTGGTGGATACGTTGACGGCGCACGCGGCCCGGGTGGTTGCTGCGATGGGCGAGGGTGCCCGTGCGTTGTCGTTGACAGCGGACCTTGGTTCGGCGCCGCGGTTGGGCCGCGACTGGGCGATGGGTGATGACGTGGGGTATGCGATTGGTGGGGTTGAGGATGACCCGACGCGGATCCGTACCGATGACGGGTACTCGGACACCTATGACGACGTGTACGGGGAGACATTCTGGACTAAGGCGAACCCTGCCGGCCGGGAGTCGGTGCCAGCGTTCCCGGGTGGCCTGGTGGGTGTGGGTCGTGCGGTTGGGTGGTCGATGACGTTGCCTGAGGCTGGTGTGGTCGGGAAAGTGTCCCCGGTGTTGGTGCTATCTGGTGGGAGTGTCTGACGATGCCTTTTCAGCCGGGAACGCCCGCAACGCAGATGCCAGATGACGGTGATGCCCTGATCCGCAGGGTGCAAGAGTTGGAGCGGACCGTCCGCGAGCTGAGCGCATCGGTCGCCGGCCCGGTGACGTTCGACACGGACGTGGCATGGTCGAGTGGGGACGCAGTCCTTACAACGAAGATCGTGATGGCAACGGCCACACTGCAGGTTCCGGCGGGATACTCGACGGCGCTGGTCCGGGCATTTGCGATGGGAATGGCGATAAACTCCACCGCATCCGCGGACTACCTGTCTGTGCAGGCCGAGGTGGCGGGCTTGAGTGGTGGCGAGACGTACCAAGTCGCATCTTCGGGTCAGGGCGTAAGCGTCACGACATTCTCACAGAGGACCCTTACGGGACTCTCTGCCGGTGCATCGATCGTCGTGACTGTCAAGGCGCGCACCGACTTCGCGGGCTGGGCGGCCAATGTCGCCAATCAGTTTAATATCCACGCAGAGGCGACATTCCTGCGCTAGTCGGTGTACGGGTCCGGGGGCGACGGGTTCGGCTGCAATATCACAACCCCCGGCTCGACGGTCGGTTCGGGTGCGGGCTTCGGTGCCACAGGTTCCTCCACGGGCTCAGGTTCGACAACGGGCACGGGCACGGGTTCGACGGTCGGCTCGGGGGACGGCTCAGGTTCGGGTGCGACCCACTCGATGGGGTCCTGGGACTCGATCGTGGAGTAGTACCCCACGGGAGCAACAGTCGGCTCGGGTTCACCGTCCTGCGCATTCGACGCAGCGACCGCAGCGAAAACGGAACCTGCGACCACAACGGTGCCAACCACGCCTACAAACGCCGACTTGATCTCCATGCCCTGATCGTACTCCTACCCCTGACTCAAGTCACGGGATCCTTGACCGCTTCACCCCCGACCGTGGAGGCATCCCATGACCGTCGTCGTTTTCCCCGTGAACGCTGTCACTGGTGCCCCTGAGTACAACGGCCGGGATATCCGCGTGGCGCAGTCCGTGATGCTTCCGGGTGCGACGTCTGCACGTCCCCTCGGTGCGACGTCCGGTGTTCGCAAGGGCACACCCTCGACGACGGTCACGGCGACGTCGCTGCTGTGGACGGTGAACCCGCACGCTGGGGTCCTTGATGAGCAGGCGTCGGCTCTTGCTGGCCCGTACACGTATGCGGTGACGGTGGCGGAGACGGGTGCTGTGACGGCAGCGCATGCGACGTACCCGCGTAAGGACATTGTGTGGGTGCGGATTGATGACCCGGCTGAGGCGGACGGGTCGAGTGTCCCGGCCGTGGTGGTCGGGTACACGGCGGGGACTGCCGCGGCGTCACCCGCGGCGCCCGCAACCCCGGCCCGGTCCATGCGGTTGGCGACGTTGACGGTTCCCGCGTCGGGTGGTGGTGCACCCACGGTTGACTTTGACGCCCCGGTCCTCGACGGCCCGCTCGGGGAGCTCGTGGAGTCTGTGGCTGTGACGGCCACGGGGTACACGGCGTCTGCGGTGCTGGGGACGGCCACGTTGATCGCGGCGGCCACGTATGACCGGGTGGTTGAGGTGTACGCGATGCTCAACTATTCGGTCAGTGCGGCGTCGTCGTGGCAGGCCGTTGTCACGTCGTCCGGGTCTGTGGTGACAACCAACGTGGTCGGCAAGGCCATTGCCCCGTGGTCCCCCACTGCTGACGTGGGTGGTTCTGCGACGGTTGCCGTCACGTTCGACCTCGCAGCGGGCGCCACGGCGCAACCGAAGTTGTGGGCACAGGAACTCTCTGGGACGGGCACGTTCACCAGTACGTCGTCCGTGTTCCAGGTTCGCGTCCGCCCGGCCCTCTGACCACCGCCCACTAGGAGGCCCCCCGTGCCGTACACCCCTGGCACCATTCCCGCGTCGGACAACACTGCTGGCACGTCGACCGGGCTCACGACCGACCTCAACACCGCCTACAACGCGATGCGGGCGATGGACGCAGGCCTCACGTCAACGGTCCCCCGCACGGCTACTCGTGCCGTGGGTCAGGACGAGCTGGTCGTGAACGTCAAGGACCGCGGCGCCATTGGTGACGGCACGACAGACGACACCACGGCAATCCAAGGTGCCCTGACGGCTGCCGCGTCATCTGGCATGCCCGTGATGTGGCCCGCGGGCACGTACCTCACGACCGCCACCCTGACCGACCTGCACACGGTGCGCCACGTCGGCCCCGGTGCGATCAAGCGCGGCACCGACACTTTCTACCCCGACCCGCGCGGATCCCAGACAAGCATCCTGTACGTGGCCACCACGGGGGCGGACACCAACGACGGACTCTCGGCGACGCAACCGTTCCTCACGTTCGGGACAGCGTTCACAGCGCTCAAGAACTACGGTCCCGTGTTGGACGGCCTCTGGGAGATCGTCGCCGCCGCCGGTACGTACCCGCACGAGGGCACTGGGGCGTCAATGACCACCCGCTCCGTGAACAGGGTGGTCATCCGGGGCCCGGTCGCTGGTCACCCCAACGTGCCGACCGCGATCATCGACGGGACAGGCGGTGCCGCCTACGAGCATGGTCTCCGTGTCGGTGGCGTGGGCGTGCGTGTCGAACTCCGCGACCTCAAGGCCACCAACTTCACAGCTGGTGGGGGTGACCTCACAAGGATTGGGTTCGTGGCCGAGAACGAGGTTGACGCGTACTTCAACAACGTTCACGCGACCGGGGCGACGTGGTGCGGGGCCTACGCGTTCAACACTGTGCGGGCCAGGGTGGCGGGTGGCATTTTCGACGGGTGCCGGTCCGGGTTCATCGCCAACGACACCCAGTGCACCGTTGACGGGTCCATTGTGAGGAACTCCACAGCGTCCGGTGTCTACTGGTCTCGGGGTTCACAGGGTCATGTCGACAACGTGGCCTTCGAGGACAACGTGATCGGTTTGCGCGTCGCGGAGAACTCGCGTGTCGACACCGTGGCGAACAACTTCAAGCGCAACACCTACGGCATCCAGACCCAGACCGGTGGCCTGTTCGGCGAGGGTGGCACCCCGAACATCTTCAACGACGGGACCGCGGACGCCCAGGTGCAGGCCAACATTCAACGGTTCGCCGGGTCGGGCGACTCGATTGAACGAGAGACGGTCACCGACTACGTGCGGGTCGGCCACGACCGGACAACGCGCACCCTCACCGGGACCACCACGCAAACGACCCTCTCAACGGTCTACACCCTGCCCGCCCGTCGCCTCGCCGTCGCAGGCTCGCAGATGCGCGTCCACGTCCTCGGGATCTTCACGGCCACAACAGCCGGGTCGGTGCTGACGGTCACCATCGGTGGGATGTCGACAAACTTCACCGTGCCCGGTGCGACGACCAATGCGGCGTTCGAGATCGACCTGACACTCCTTGAGGTCACTGGTGGTTGGCGTGCGATCGGGCGACTGTCGCAGGGACTGAATCAGCAGAGGTTCGCTACGGCGGCGTCGGGGTTTGACCCGACCGTCGCTAACGCCGTGGTGATCAAGGCCACCCCTGCGGCGTCCGGTGACTCGCTGGCGGTCTACCGCACCGACGTTTACGTGCTCGGCTGATTCCCCCGCCCAACCGCACCACCCGCCCACCTACCGCGCCCGCGACCCACCACGGGAGGCCACGTCATGCCCGAAACACGCCACGACGAACCGGTTGTCCGGGTCACCCTCACGACGATCTACGAGAAGTTGCTCGACGTCGACAAGAAGGTTGACCCGATACCGGCCGCAATCATCGACTTGCAACGGCGTGTCCGAATGTTGGAGATCAGCGACGCTGCCACGCCACCACCTCCGGCCCCGACCGTGCCCGTGTCTGGGTGGAAGGTCGCGGGGGTCGTCATCGCTGGGATGGCGATGCTCGGTGTGATGCTCGGTGGGGCGCTCCAGCTCATCCAAGCGCTGGCAGTCGGCGGCTGACGTGTCGTGGACCTGGCCGACCGCAACCCCGTACGTCACTGACCACTACAACACGACCCGGGTGCACCCCATTTACGGGCGGGTCATCCCTCACACGGGCACGGACTTCCGGGCCCCCACTGGTACCCCGATTCTCGCCGCATCGGCCGGCGTGGTGTCCCGGTCGGCTTATGACCCGCCACGGTCTGCGGGTGGCACGGGCGCGGGTAACCACGTGCGCATCGACCACGCGAACGGTGTCACCACCCGCTACTACCACCTCAGCGCCCGGCACGTGTCCGTGGGGCAACGGGTCAGCACCGGGCAACGCATCGGACTCGCAGGCAGCACGGGGGACTCGTCCGGGGCGCACCTCCACTTCGAGACCCGCGTCTCCAACATCCCCACCAACCCCATCACCTTCTACGCCGCACGCGGCCTACGACTCGACACCGCCCTGACCGTCCTAGGCGAATCCATCATCAAACGGAGGCCCACCATGTTCGTCACCCGCTACGGCCGCAGCGCCTACTACCTGTGCGCAGGTGACCGCATGGTCCCCGTCTCCCAGACGACGTTCGACAAGCTCGCTGAGGCGGGAATCCCTGACGTGGCCCTGGACAACACCGAGGTTGAACGGTTGCGGGACGTGCTCACCACGGAGACCTCCCAGACGGGTGCGGTGACTGTGGACGCTGCTGCGATCGGCCGTGCCATCGCCACAGAACTTCTCGGCGCCCTCCGCGCGTGACCATGCACCACCACCCGCTCCGTGAAGTGGGGCACGCGTGGTGGCTCATCCCCCTGACCGTTGCCCTCATCACCGTTGCCGGTGTCGCCGGCACGACCGTTCACTAACAGGAAGGCAGTCCCGTGCCCAAGCGCGCACTCCCCGCCCCCGTCGAATCCACGCGCCGTGCCCTCCGCACAGCACTCCAAGGCGTGATGACCTTCGCAACACTCCTGATCGCCGTGGCAATCCCTCCGGTCGGCGACGCCATCAACTCCGTCCTTGAACTCGTCGGCGTTGACTACTCGGTCACTCCGGCCCTGATCGTCGCCCTTGGTGTCGTGGGCACGACCCTCCTGGCCGTGGCCGCGAAGGTCCAGAACCTCATCGAAGGCCGCGACAGCGAGGGCACCCCCGCAGAGTGGGCCGAGTGGGTCGAGGAACTGGCGGACGAACTCTGGGAACTCAAGGCGGCTGCACGCGACGTGGTGACCAACCTCGAGGCTGAGGCTGACGCGCAGGCCGCCGACAACGACTTTGACGCGTTCCCCTACGTCGACTGACTGGCGATGAGTCGGCAGGCACCACCGGGCGCGGGCCCCATCTGCCCACGGTGCGGGTACGACTACACCGAAGAGGGCGGGGTCACAGCGGCCATGTTCTGTGACTGCCAGGACGCGGCGTGAACGACTGCCAGGAGTGTGCCCGGTTACGCGACGAGAACGAACGGTACCTCGCTGAGATCGCACTCCTACGCGGAACCTCAGTGGCCGTGCAACGCGTCGCCCACAAGACGGTCGGTCCGCAAGACGTCGATGCGCTGGGGCCCGCTCGCCCCGGACCTCGGTAGCACTCCGAGCGGACCGACCTTAAACCGACTGACCACGACCCGCCCCCGGTAAGCGCGGGGGCGGGTCACAGCCGAAGGGAACACCCCCATGAGCCTCGCAACGGCTCACAAGCAAGGACCCCGCCCCAACGACTACTACCGTCGCGGGTGCGGGTTCGGACGATGGGTCGCATCACTCCCAGCAACCGAACGGGAAGCGGTCGACGGGATGCTCGCGGACCCGGACTGGGAACATGCGGCCATTGCAGCGGCCATCGACGATGACCCGGACTACCCGGGGGTGTCGTTCCGTCCCGACATGGTGTCCTACCACCGTCGCGGGGAGTGCTCCTGTGATCGCTGACGGTGCACAGGCAGGCCCGCCAAGCCGGCGGGCCAGGATCCTCACCATCGACATTGAGACCGCCCCACACCTCGGGTACTTCTTCGACCCCAAGACCCGGTACATCACCCCCGACAAGATGGTGCAACGCGGCGGCATGATCTCGTTTGCCGCCAAGTGGTACGGCGAACCCGCCATCGTGTTCCACTCCACTCACGCGGACGGGTACGAGGGCATGGTCCGCGCAGCCCACGCCATGCTCACCGAAGCCGACATTGTGATCTCGTACAACGGTGACCGGTTCGACTTCAAGAAGATGAACACCGAGTTCGTGCGCCTCGGCATGACCCGCCCGCGGCCGTTCCGCAGCGTCGACCTCATCAAAGTGGTGCGCTCCAACTTCGCGTTCCCCTACAACCGTCTCGACGAGGTGTGCCGCGAGCTCGGCCTACCGGCGAAGGTCACGCACCAGGGGTTCCGGCTCTGGACCGGGTGCCTGGCTGGTGACGAGGCGGCGTGGCGGACGATGGAACGGTACAACCGTGGCGACATTCGCATCACGGAACGGCTGTACATCCGCCTTCTGCCGTGGATCACGTCGCACCCGAACCTGAACCTGTGGGCCAAGTCGGACGGGTCGTGCCCCAACTGCCTGTCTAAGAAGGTGACGCAGGACGGGTCCGTGTTCACCCCGCAGACGGAGTACGGGTTGTACCAGTGCGGCAAATGTGGTGCGTGGATCCGGAACAACTACATCAAGAACCGGTCCCTCGTCCGCGGCGTCCGGTAAGGCATCCCTTCCCCCGTGCTCTGAGTTATGCGACGCATCGCATACCGGTCGCATAACTGCGCATAGCCCGTCCGCCGAACCGGTCGACTCGCACCCTGCGAACCGGTCAACCCGCCGCCCCCGTGTGCAGAACCTTGACGTTCTGTAGTGGTTTTGCACACACCTGTAGCGGCACCGCACCACTTGTGTCCGGCGAAAAAGGCAGTTCGCACCCCGCGAATCATGCAACTCGCATGAAGCGTTGACGACTCACACACCACCGCCCCTCTGCGCTTGGCTCACAAGGCCGGGTGCAGGGGGGCGGTTCTTTGTCGTCCGGGGTCAGGCGAGTCGGCGGGTCAGCCAGTCCAGTAGTTGCGGGATGTGCGCTGCCTTGGTGAGCGCGGCGACGAACCCGTGCCACGCCTGGTGTGCGTCACGTGCAGCCTCATCCCCGACGTAGAAGGTGCCGCCCGGGAAGTACGGCCCGTGCTCGTTGCAGCGCGCGCACCCGTCCGTCGTCGTCCAGTCCACGTCACGCGTCCTCTCGGATCCACGCGCGCACCGCGTCAGCCTGGTGGCCCAAGTGGCCTAGTCCGATCCACCCACAGGTGCAGCCCGGTAGCGGGAGCGGGTCGCACCATAGGCGCGGTTGGTGCTTGACCAACACACCCAGCAGCCCGTCCGTGCGCTCGGTCAGCTCCACGTCACGCGTCCTCTCGGGCCAGCGCTGCGACCTGCTGCCGGGCCTGGTGCGCGGCCATCCCATTCCACGTGGGGAACCTGGCCGCCTCGCACGCCATGCACCCGTAGCCACCATTGGTCAGCGGGTAGGGCTGGTGCTGTTGCAGCACCTCTACCAGCACGATCAGGACGCCCTCACTCATCGCTTTCCCCCTTCACGTAGTCTTCCAGCGCGGCCACGATGACCGCCGTCAGTGTCGTGCGCTCACGGGCCGCCTTAGCCTGGGCGCGGGCCTTGAGTGCGGGCGGGATACGCAGTGTCGTCGTCTTCGTACCACGAGACGGGCTCATGCGCGGATCGAGTCGTACTCGACGACGACCCCCAGTCGCTCGGCCATGCGCGTGGCACCGTTGAGCATGATCCGAGACGACTCGGGCAACTGGTGCTGCCACGTCACGTCGTTGGCCTGCACCTCGGCGCGAATCGTCTCGACGAGCGCGTTGCGCACGTCATCGAGGCTCAGGATGGGCGACGACATGAACGCCTTGCCGAACTCGCGCATCGCAGTCCCCGCGCTCTCGGCCGCCTCGCGGAACTCGTGACCAATCTGCTGGAGCGCAACCATTTGCTCGTCGTGCGTGGTGACCATCGGCCCGTCCTCTCGCTAGGTGTAACGACACCATACGCCCGTGTAACGACACCCCGCAACCCGCGCACAACCCCGGCGGCTAGTAGACGCGGGAACAAGGGCGCGGGATCGTCACGCCTCGATCTGCGGGAAAGCGCCGCCCTCGACCTCAGGGAAGGCGCCGGCCATCGCGCGATCCGCAGCCTCCGCCGCGCCCGCATGCGAGTCGGGCAACAGGTGCCCATACACGTCATAGGTGGTCTTGATCGACTCATGCCCCAAACGACGCTGCAACACCTCCGGCCGGATCCCCGCAGCGATCTGCCACGACGCATGGGCATGCCTCAGATCGTGCACTCGCGGACGCTTACCCAGCCCCGCACGATCCAGCGCCGGGCTCCACACCCGCGTGTGGAAGTGCTGGGACTGGACCCGCTTACCTTGTGTGGTCGTGAACACGAGGCCGTCTCCCGCCTCGACCAGTGGGCGCACAGCGTCGACCACGATCCGACCGAGGGTGATCGTCCGCACACCACGCCGAGACTTCGGCGCACCGAGGTACACCCCGGCCGCCCCCTTCTTCCACGCCCGCGAGATCCGCACCGTGGGCGCATCTCCGTCGAGGTCGAAGTCTCCCGCAACCAGCGCGGTCGCCTCACCGAACCGACACCCTGTGCCCGCAAGGAACGCTACGAACGCGTGCCATTGAGCGGGGATGGCCTGCACGAGGGTCGCGTACTCGTTGTGCGTCAGGAGCACCATCTCGTGCCGCTCCTGGTCTGAGGGGATCGGGAGGCGTGCGGCAGGGTTGCGGGCGATGAGCTCGGCCTCAACCGCGGAGCGCATCACCGACGACAGCAGCCGGGCGGCGTTGGAGATTGACTTGGCAGAGTAGGGCTTGCCGCGCACTGTGGTCTGCTGGCGTTGCCACGCAACCCAGGCCACGCACGCGTCCCGGGTGATCGCGTCTACAGGCAGCGCGCCGAGCCTGGGGAGCCATGTGCGGGCTGCCATGCGCCGGTACTCCGCGACGGTGCCCTCGGTTCGGGCGGCGGAGACCTGATCGAGGTGGCGCTCGAGCCATGTTGCCAGGGTGGGTACGTGAGCGGCCGACGCTTCGGAGCTGACCCTGGTGGCCCGCGCTGTTGCCCCGCCGACGCGCTCGACGAGTTTGGCGAACCTGTCGGCGTCTGCGTGGGCGTTCGGGCCTTCGAACGTGTCCTTGACCGGGTTGGGGTGTCCCTTGATCCGGTAGCGCACGTGCCAGGTGATGTCACCGTTCTTGGTCCGGTATGCCTGTGGTTTGGGCGCCATTTGGCACTTCCTGTCACGTCTTGTGTGTCCCTGTACCGTGTCCACGGTCACACTCGGCTTGTCTCGGCGGGTGTTTCCGCAGGTCAGGGACAGTTTAGCATGGGGTGGCTAACGGGACTTGAA